>Ga0208853_1000011_pt1 | contig 50351 bp, 45 predicted proteins | sample LakMenEpi03Oct11_FD_150667 | JGI IMG/M metagenome (GOLD analysis project Ga0208853, IMG submission 150667) | Freshwater microbial communities from Lake Mendota, WI - 03OCT2011 deep hole epilimnion (SPAdes) | ecosystem: Environmental > Aquatic > Freshwater > Lake > Epilimnion/Euphotic zone ... | reverse complement strand
GGAGACGGGATCGGCCCGGAAATAATGGAGGCCACCTTACGAATCATCTCAGCTGCCGGGTGTGACATAGAAACCGATGAAATCATAGTAGGCGAAAAAGCCTATCTCAGCGGGAATCAATCTGGTATTCCGAAAGAAGCCTGGGATACGCTTCGTAGCAACCGGCTTTTCCTCAAGGGTCCAATAACGACCCCGCAGGGTGGTGGCTATAAAAGTGTAAACGTTACGATGAGAAAGATGTTGGGACTCTATGCCAACATCCGGCCTTGCCAGTCTTACCACCCCTTTATTACCACCAAACATCCTGTCATGGATCTGGTGATCATTCGCGAGAATGAAGAGGACCTATATGCCGGTATTGAACACCAGCAGACCGATGAAGTTATTCAGTGCTTGAAGTTGATCTCCAAACCGGGAACAGAAAAGATCATTCGCTATGCGTTTGAATATGCCCGCTCCTGCGGCCGAAAAAAGGTAACCTGCTTTACAAAAGATAATATCATGAAACTGACCGATGGTCTGTTTCATAAAACCTTTGACAGCATAGGAGCCGAATACCCGGAGATTGAAAAAGAACACCTGATTGTAGACATTGGAGCAGCCAGATTAGCAGATACGCCTGAAAATTTTGATGTGATTGTGATGCCGAATTTATACGGCGACATTTTAAGTGACGTAGCAGCACAAATCACAGGTTCCGTGGGTCTGGGAGGCAGTGTCAACATAGGATATGAGTTCGCCTTATTCGAGGCAATTCATGGATCAGCACCTCTCATTGCAGGTAAAGACATTGCTAATCCTTCTGGATTGCTCCTTGCAGCGGTTCAGTTATTGCTGCACATTGAACAATATGAAGCGGCTGCCCGCATACAAAATGCCTGGCTGAAAACAATGGAAGATGGCATCCATACCGCCGATATTTTTCGGGAAGGTAAATCCAAGACCCTGGTAGGTACCCGCGCCTTTACAGATGCGGTCATCAGCCGATTGGGACAGCTTCCTGCTTCCCTGCAGCCCGTTCAATTTGATCAGGGACTTTCGCACATTAAAACAACCTATGAGGCTGCTGCCCCCGCCCAAAAAGTTCTAGTGGGCGTTGACCTCTTCCTCCATTATGCCAACAGAAATGCAGAAGAGCTCGCAGCTCACCTCCAAAAAGGCAAATCGGCAAAGTTAAGCTTGCAACTCATCACCAATCGGGGCACAAAAGTGTGGCCGGGCGGCTTTCCCGAAACCTTCTGTACCGACCACTGGCGTTGCCGGTTTACTGGCACCGATGGCCATACCCTGCAATACGAAGATGTGCTGGATCTGATGAAAAAAGTGACAGAAGAAGGGCTCGCCATCATAAAAACCGAAAACCTTTATACCTTCGACGGAGTACCCGGCTTTACGGCTGCCCAAGGTCAATAAATCAATCATTCGTATTAATTCAAATCCATGGAATTATCACTCATCAACGGTATTTACCCCAAACAGGACGCTATCAAAATCGTATCTGACATCTTCTCAATTAAGTTACAATACCACCGTAACCGGATAGAATCCGGTCTGCTGACAGTGGATGAATTGGCACACTCCCAGATGCGAATCGGGCAACTCGAGGAAAGCCAGGAACGACTGGTAAAAAAGATCCAAGAACACAAAGAGCCCGAACTCAACATCGATGCACACATTGATTTAAACATCTTTGCTCCCGTAACCCAGTGAACTGAACAGAGTGCGGAAAAAAATGTTATACTTTTACACCGGCAAATAACCGGTGATTACCTGTTTAAACCCCCTTTACAAACAGCATAAATGGGAAATCATTATCAATCGGCAGGAAAAGTCTTCCGTTCCATGCTTGGATTACTCCGGGTAGACCGGGCCGATATCAGCTCGATTTATTTTTATGCCATCCTAGCGGGATTGGTGCAACTATCGCTGCCCCTGGGTATACAGACCATCATCAACTTTGTTTTGGCAGGTACCATTTCCACCTCCATCGTTGTACTCATCTTTATGGTGGTTTCAGGCACACTGATCAGTGGCTTGTTGCAGGTGCGTCAATTACAGGTTATTGAAAAGCTAAAGCAGAAAATTTTTGTCCGCTACTCACTTGAATTTGCAGACCGCATACCACAGCTTGACATAGAGAAGATGGACCAGTATCACTTGCCTGAATTAGTGAACCGTTATTTTGAAGTTCCCTCCTTCCAAAAAGGTATAGAGAAAATATTACTCGATTTGCCTACCGCCGCCATTCAGATGACGCTGGGATTGATGCTACTTTCATTTTATCACCCCGTCTTCATTGCCTTTGGTGCCATTTTGATTCTTGCCATTATTCTCATCATCCGATTTACCGTACAGCCCGGCTTTAGCGCTGCCCTGGAAGCAAGCGAGTATAAGTATAAAGTGGCAGCCTGGTTACAAGAGTTGGCCCGGATGATTAAGTCATTCAAGTATACCCGTAACTGTGATATTCAGGTACAAAAGACAGATGAATTAAGTGCAGGGTATTTACAAGCCCGAACCAGTTACTTCAAAATACTGCTAACACAAGCCTGGAGCCTGATTGGATTTAAAACGCTGATTACCGCAGCGATGCTGATCGTAGGTGCCACACTGCTGGTAGACCAGCAAATCAATATAGGACAGTTCATTGCTGCCGACCTAGTAATTATTGCTATCATCGGCTCGGTAGAGAAGTTTCTGGTTAGTCTCGATGCCTTCTATGAAATGTTTACTTCCGTTGAAAAGATGAACGCCGTTATTCGGGCAGAAAAAGAGTCGGAAGGAACTGCTATCTTAAGCGATAACCCTGTAGGTGCCAAAATAGAATTTCAGCAAGTGAATTTTGCCTACCCCAACAGCGAATACATTTTACACAATGTAACCCTGCAACTCGAGCCAGGACAACTGGCACTTCTAACAGGTCCCTCTGGTTCGGGCAAATCCAGTCTATTCCGTTTACTTACGGGTGCTTTCAAACATATAGATGGAAAAGTGTTGATTGACGGACTTCCCATTTCGAATTATAAGCTTTCCTCATTACGTCAGCATACCGGCGTATTGTTGAACCAACTGGATATTTTCCGGGGTAGCCTGATGGATAATGTTACCATGGGTGACCCGCAAGTGACCATCGATGAAATCATGGAAGTAGCCTCCTATACGGGATTAACTTCTTTTATTCAATCGCAACCCCAGGGCTTTGATACTCCGCTCGATCCGCTAGGCAAACGACTTACCCAAAGTGTTCGTCAACGTATCCTACTAACAAGGTCACTTTTAGGAAAAAGCAGATTGCTGCTGCTCGAAGAGCCCTTCCTGCAGTTGAATCAGGAAGAAAAGAACAACCTGCTTACATTCATTCGGAATCGGAAAGCAACCACCATTATTATCGAAAAAGATATAAATATGAGTTGGTACGATGTTGTTTACGAACTGAACGACGGCAAACTGGAAAAACTTAAATAACCTATGGAGCCATTTTTTTCTACCCCCATAGAAGAGGAGTTGCCTAAATCGGGCTTGCGCTCTTTCCAATTGATCTATCATATCAAAAGGAAGAGTCGTATTAAAAAATGGATGACAGGAACCCTGATTGCCCTGCTGATTATTTTATTTCTGCCATGGACCCAGAATATTCGTGCAACAGGTTCTGTTACCACCCTGCAACAAGACCAGCGGCCACAGGAAGTGAATAGCGTGATAGCCGGTAGTGTCGTAAAATGGTATGTAAAAGAAGGCGATTTTGTTCAAGCCGGAGATACCATCCTCCAATTAGGCGAGGTAAAAACAGATTACTTCGATCCGGAGCTACTCAAAAGAACCCTGGAGCAGGTAGATGCAAAACAAAAAAGCATAGAAAACTATAATAGTAAGGCCGGTACAGCTGAATTACAGGTGACAGCCCTCAAAAATGCACTTGAACTCAAGCTGAACTCCATCGACAACAAACTACAACAGCAGTATCTGAAAGTAGCGAGTGATAGCAATGATCTTATTGCCGCTCAGAATGAGCTGTCGATTTACAAACGTCAGCTGGATGCCGGTAGGGTAATGTTCGACAGCGGAAGCATCGCTTTAATTGATCTGGAGAGAAGAAGAGCCAACTATCAAAATGGTATCGCAAAAAGAATCAGTGTTGAAAACAAATTCCTCCAAAACAAACAGGAGATCAACAACCTGCTGATTGAAAAGAGAAGTGCCCTGCAGGAATACAACGACAAAATAGCAAAAGCAGAGGGAGATCGATTCAGCTCACTATCGGCCGCAGCCACATCAGAAGCTGATGTAGCCAAACTTCGAAATCTATATGCCAACTATGATGCCCGGAATAAATTATATTATGTGCGGGCCCCACAGAGCGGACAAATCACCAAGGCAAAAAAAGCAGGTATTGGCGAGATGATGAAGGAGGGAGATATGCTGGTAGAAATTGTTCCCGAGAAAGTACAATTCGCTGTTCAATTGTTTGTTGATCCAATGGACCTGCCACTGATCTCTATCGGACAAAGAGTGCGATTCATATTTGATGGATTTCCTGCCATCGTTTTTAGTGGTTGGCCCCAAAGCAGCATCGGCACCTTCGGTGGAAAAGTAGCTGCCATCGAAACAAATGTTAGTCCCAATGGCAAATTCAGGGTATTGGTAAAAGAAGATGACCCCACCCATCCCTGGCCAAAACAATTGAGAATGGGCGGTGGCGCAAAAGGTATTGCCCTGCTGAAAGATGTAAGGATTTATTATGAGCTCTGGCGAATCATCAATGGATTCCCGCCTGAATATTATCAATCGGAAATGAATACCAACAATGGCGGGAATAAAAAATAAAATAACCTGCCTGTTGCTTGGCATTGCAGCAGCCTTCTCCACCTTAGCACAGAACCTACCTGCCGGCGGAGAGGTTTTATCACTGCCCGCAGTGCTCGATCTCGTTCGCAACTATCATCCGGTGGCTCGGCAGGCAGGACTGATCACGGAGCGGGCCGATGCCGAGCTCACGGCCGCCCGCGGTGCATTTGACCCTGTAGTTGGATGGGATGCCAGTAGAAAAACTTTTGACGGGAAAAGTTATTACAACTATTCAAATGGTGAATTACAAATACCTTTTGCTGCTCCCCTGACATTGAGATCGGGGTTAGAAAATACCAAGGGATTATTTACCAATCCTGAGCTCGGAGAGGGAAAAAGCAGTTACTTCGGCATTGAGGTACCACTCGGCAACGGTCTTCTCATAGATAAAAGAAGAGCCGCACTACAACAGGCCAAATTAATGAAAACACAGAGTGTGCAAGACAGAAGGGCACAACTCAACGACCTTTTACTGGAGACATATGCAGCTTACTGGCGCTGGGCAGGTGCCTGGGAAATCAATCAACTCATTACGCAATTTGCTGTGAATGCAGCCAATCGCCTGCAACTCGTAAAAATCAATTGGCAAAACGGCGACCGCTCAGTGATGGATACGGTTGAAGCTTATGCTCAGCTGCAACAAATCAAGCTATTGCAGTCCGAAGCCGCCATGAAATTGAATAATACTGCTATAGAGCTGTCCTATTTTCTTTGGCAGGCAGAAGATCAACCTGTTCGGCTGACAGAAAACGTAAAACCTGATATTGTATCTTTTCGTGAAAGGGCTATCAATGTTCCGCTTGAAGAAATGTTGGCGACTGCCATGAATGATAATCCGATGCTTCGTGCAGCAGCCATTAAGGTAAGTAGTATGGAGATCGAGAAGAAACTGAAGTTTCAGCAATTGCTGCCCTACTTTAGTGTAAAAGCCAATGTGCTCAACAACAACTACTCCGTTTTTTCTGGATGGGAAAATGGTTTCCTCCAAAACAATAACCGGTGGGGGGTTGGTTTCAGTATGCCGCTTTTTTTCCGACAAGGTCGCGGAGAATACAAGAAAGCGCAGATTAAATTAAAAGAATCAACCCTGGAGTTATCAGCCAAACGTTGGCAGACAGAAAATAAAATTCGCTACTACTATACCGAATTCACGCGTCAATGGGAGCAGCTGCTGATCACAGACAAAGTTCAGAGTAACTTGCGTCTGCTATTGAAGAACGAGGAACTACGGTTTTCACAGGGCGAAAGCAGTTTGTTTCTGGTCAATAGTCGCGAAATTAAATGGCTAGAGTCACTCCAGAAACAAACTGAGCTAAGGGTGAAATACCTCATCGCTGCCTATCAGGTACAATGGGCTGCCGGAACACTTCAATAAGAAGAACACGCAGTTGCCGCTTCCGATTTTTTTTTATTTTTACCGCTGCAAATCAATTGCTACAAGCCAACTTAGCTCAGCTGGTAGAGCATTTCATTCGTAATGAAAGGGTCGTCGGTTCGAATCCGATAGTTGGCTCACCTCCTTTTGCAAGGTTGAATCATTTGTTCGCTCTACCAATTTTTCTGGTATGCTAGTTTTTTTTCGCTTGGTCACACTTCTTATTGGCTGCCTGTGCTGTCAAACAAGCACCTGTCAAACGATTTCCTACGAGGCCTCCATTGAACAATGGCATAAAAAGCGAATCGAAGATCTGAAGGCCCCGGATGGTTGGGTCAACCTCACCGGCTTATTTTGGCTGGAAAAAGGGATTAACCGAATGGGCAGCACTAAAGGTCATGCGATTGAGATTCATCATCCCGATATGCCCGCCTTAGCAGGATATTTCGATGTAAGTGAAAATGAAGTTCAGTGGGTTACTGAATCGGGTTGCAACATCGTATACAATCAAAAACCTGTTACCTCGCTGATTGTTTATAGTTGGTTACAAACCAATCAACCACAACTGGCAATCGGTTCACTCCGCTTCAATATTATTATTCGTGGTGACAAAATTGGTATTCGGTTACGCGATCTAACATCACCCGCGCTCGAGCAATTCAAGGCGCCTCAACGATTTGTGGTAAATCGCCAATGGAAGATGCGCGCTTCGTTTGAAGCCACCCCAACCAATACCATTGCCATTCAAAATGTACTCGGACAAATCAACCGTGAAACTTCACCCGGTAAACTAGTGTTCACCTATCGGAAAAAGACCTACCGACTGGATGCGCTGGATGAAGGTGATCACTGGTTTGTGCTTTTTGCAGATGGCACGAGTGGAAAATCTACCTACCCTACCGGTCGCTTTCTGTATGTGCCCAAGGTCACCAACCCGAGTGAGGTATTTATCGACTTTAACCAGGCCTTCAATCCCCCCTGTGCCTTTACCCCCTTTGCAACCTGTCCGTTACCTCCTCCGCAAAACAGACTACCTTTCGCTGTAACTGCCGGAGAACAATATGAAACACACGCCCCGGGCAGTAAGTAAACAGCTCGCAGAATAATAGAGCATTCAGTTATCCAACCACCGAATCTTTCCTTCGCCAAAATATTTGTATATTGAGGATATGAATACAGGAAAATTATTGCTGGCCTATGGGCTCACCGCCGTCGTTTTTTTTGCAATCGATCTCACCTGGCTGGGCTGGGTAGCAAAAGATCTGTATCGAAAACACCTGGGTGGATTCCTCAGTGACCAGGTCAACTGGAGTGCCGCTTTTATTTTTTATGCCTTGTTCATTGTCGGTATTTTCATTTTCGCTATTCTTCCTGCCGCAGAAAAAAATAGCCTGGGTTATGCGGTTGTATATGGTGCCCTGTTTGGGTTCTTTACTTATGCCACCTACGACCTGACCAATCTCGCTACTTTAAAAAACTGGCCACTTAAGATTGTGTTCATTGATATCATCTGGGGCAGTGTGCTCACGGGTACGGTGGCAGCAGCAGGGTACTGGATTGTAAAGAAAATACTAGCCTGATGCTGGGGCAGGTGTTATTACAAACCGCCGGCTGGATACTACTTTTTCAATCGGTGATTTTTTTAGCTGCACTTGTATTGAAACGAAATGATCTAGCCGATGTATGCTGGGGTGCCGGCTTTATCATGGTAGCCTTCACGTTATTGTTTCGCTATACGCTAACACCCCCTGCAGGGTTACTCTATGCATTGACAACCAGCTGGGGTGGCAGACTCAGCATCCATTTATTCATCAGAAATAAAAACAAGCAAGAAGATTTTCGCTATCGTGCTTGGAGAGAGGAATGGGGAAAAAATTTCATCTGGAGAAGCTATTTACAAGTGTTTGTTTTACAAGGATGCTTTATGTGGCTCATCAGCTTCCCGCTGCAAATAGCAGCGATTGACAAGAACGGAACATGGAATGGCTGGATGATTGCCGGCAGCCTCGTCTGGCTAATTGGCTTTTATTTTCAGTCGGCAGGAGATGCGCAGTTACAGCGCTTCGCTGCAACTAAACAGCCGGGTGAGATTCTACAAACCGGACTATGGAACTATTCGCGGCACCCCAATTATTTTGGCGAAATAGTAATGTGGTGGGGGGTTGGTTTGATTGCATTGCCAATGGCATGGGGCTGGCTGGGACTCATTGGTCCGATGACCATAACCTGGTTATTGACAAGCGTATCGGGGGTACCCATGTTAGAAAGAAAATATAAAGACCATCCGGCGTATCAGGCTTATAAAAAAAAGACACCAGCGCTCCTTCCTGATTTTCGCAGCCTATTGACCGGGAAGAAATAACAACACAATAGTGAATTGCACTATCTTTAAGTTCCTCTTTCAAACATTACCATATGAATCGTTCTCGCCGGAATTTTATCCGCCAGTCTGCCATGGTCACTGCCGGTAGTCTTTTACCCATACATGCGCTCTTTGCTGCTGCAGCGAATAGGCCGCTGGTAGGCATTCAACTCTATTCAGTTCGTGCCGACATGAAAGCTGATCCGGCAGGTACCTTGCAAAAACTATCAGCCATGGGGTATCGGTATGTCGAGCATGCCAATTATGTGAATCGAAAATTTTATGGATATACCCCGGCAGATTTTAAAAAGCTGTTGCAAGACCTGGGACTGGAAATGCGCAGCGGCCATACGGTCATGGGTAAAGAGCATTGGGATGCCGCCCGTAAAGATTTTAGTGACAGCTGGAAACATACAGTCGAAGATGCAGCTGTTGTCGGTCAGGAATATGTAATCAGTCCATGGCTCGATAATTCCATGCGTAAAACAGCGGATGACCTCAAGCGATATATGGATGTATTCAACGCCTGCGGTCGCTTATGTCGCCAATGGAATATGAAATTCGGCTACCACAACCACGATTTTGAATTCACGGAAAAAATGGGCAGTGGTACCCTCTATGAGGCAATATTAGAAAATACCGACCCGGAACTGGTGATACAACAATTAGATACCGGCAATATGCACGGTACCGGTACCGAAGCTTTTGCTGTCATCAAAAGATATCCCGGTCGCTTTCTGTCACTGCACATCAAAGATGAAATCGCTGCGACGGGTAAAGGGGAAATGGGACATGCTTTCGAGAGTACGCTGCTCGGTAAAGGTGTTGTGCCCGTAAAAGATATTCTAGCATTCTGTGCTGCGAATGGCACCCGACACATCATTGTTGAACAAGAGTCTTATCAGCAGGTGCCACCACTGGAAACCTGTCGCCTGAACCTGCAGACACTGCAGCAGTGGGGCTACTGATTCTGTCAGTCAGTAATGTTACGAATATAGATACCATGCTCTATCGCATAGGTAATGATGCCGGCAACACTCTTGGCGCCAATCTTATCCATGATACGAGTTCGATGACCTTCTACCGTTCTTTTACTCAGGTGTAAGGTATAGGCAATGGCCTTACTGGTATATTCCTCACAGATCAGTTGAATGATCTCTTTCTCCCTGCCGGACAGTTGCACCGGATCTTTATTGATACCTTTCACCTGCTTCGTTATCATGCTGGTCAGTTTTTCAGTCGACACCTTACAGAAGTATGGCTTATACTGAAACAGGGTATGAATGGCTTCTATGATCTCTTCAGCATCGGCACTTTTCAGCACGTAACCCAGGGCACCGGCATCTACCATATTCGTAATGTGATGTTCAGAGGCATGTACCGACAATATCAATATCCGGCTGGAAGGATTGTGCTTACAAATAGCGCCGGCTGCATCAATTCCATTTCGGCGAGGCATATCAATGTCGGTAATAATAACATCTGGTGTCAGGGTTTGCACCAATTCAACCAGGTCTTCCCCGTTATTCGCTTCACCCACTACTTTGAAATCAGTGAACTTGCCGAGAAAAGATCGAAGTCCTGCCCGGAAAACAGCATGATCATCTGCCATTACGATTCTAATAGGTACTTTTTGCATTGATATTCAGTTTTAAATTAGGTATTTAGTGTATTCTCAGGGACTAAATTAATCCTCAGAAGCAGGTTTTTATACCGTTAAAACACCCAATTTTTCACGTTAAAACACGGAGGCGGGTGCCAGATGAAACCGAATAAACACAGTTACCACAATAAAATGGTAGAATAGAATGATACATCAGGCTGAATGGCCTGATTATTAAACCGTATAAATGTGAAAAAGTATAACAGAATTGTGGAGTATTAATGCCTGTTATTTATATGTAACTGTAGTTATTTATATGAATTTTATAATAACCTATTCATAACCCAATATGAAATCAAACAGGGCAACAGCCCTTCCTTACAGTATAATAGAATCAAATGAAATCGCAGAAGTATGGCAAGACAAGAAATCAGGCGAATTCTCCCTACATGCTGTTCGTTCATGTAGGCCGAGTCAAATCATCACTGCATTCAAGGCAAGTGCTGTTTTATCGAAACCCACTTACCTGACCGTACAAACAGGCATCGATACGCATATTACATTGGCCCCTACCTTTCTGCAATATGCCAATCACAGTTGCGCACCCAATGCCTTCTTTGATACTACCCGCATGCAGTTCATTGCACTGAAAGCAATTGAACCCGGCGATGAAATAACATTTTTCTATCCATCGACCGAATGGAACATGCAACAACCTTTTATCTGTCATTGTAATCAAAACCAATGCCTGGGTTCCATTCGCGGCGCAGCATACCTGTCTCCTGCCGTACTGAAAAACTATCGACTCACCGATTTCATCGCTGAACAAATCAGTCAACAATCTTCCCCCGCTTCATGACCACTTCGTCAGATTTGTTGCCCTCCCCTCCTTCCGGACTTCATTGGAAGATCTGTGTGCTGGCACCCTCACTGGAAAGTTCAGATCAGAACATTGAGTACTATTACGACTTTACACAAAGCATCGAAGAGTACACACGGGTATTCCGGGCATTACAGCTACCCTGGGAATGGCAACCGGTTACAGTAAACAACTACGAGCACCTATTGACAGAGATACTGAAAAAGGCAGCGCAAAACAATGAATGCCCGGTCTTTCTTAACCTCTGCGATGGCGATGAAATCAATGGAACACCGGGCATCTCCGTACTAAAATGGTTACACCGACACCAATGTATCTATACCGGAGCAGATGAACATTTTTACCGCATCACTACTTCTAAAATACCCATGAAGCAGGCTTTTGAAAAAGCCGGCGTACCCACTCCTCCCTGGAAAATCATCCGCCATGCTACTGATGACATCAGCAATCTTTTTACCGAACTGGGTTCTCCGGTAATTTTGAAGCCCGCCATCTCCGGAGGGAGTATGGGGGTAGGCATAAAAAATGTTGTTGCTACCCAAGAGGAAGCACGTGAACAAATCGACCGGATGTTTCAGGGATACCGTGGCTGGAACCTCGCAGCAGATGGCATCATAGCCGAAAAATTTATCGCAGGAGCAGAATATACAACACTGATCGCCGGCTCTGCCTCCGCCGGTTTTGTTTGCAAAGTCTATAACCCGGTGGAAAGAATCTTCCACGCTTCCCTGCGTGAGCAGGAAAAATTTCTCTCCTTTGACCGGCTGTGGGAAATTTATGAGGAGGAAACACCGATGCCGGAACAGGAAGATTTTTATCGATATGCACTACCGGATGCTTCCCTGTTACCCGCCATTCGTGCAGTGAGCCTGCAAGCATATCGTTCCGTTCAGGGCAAGGGCTATACAAGGGCAGATATTCGCAGAGATGCCGCTACCGGACAACTTTATGTGTTGGAAGTAAATGCGCAGTGCGGTCTCAGTGAAGACGAAAACTATACGTCAATTGGCGCCATTCTTCGCGTGAATCAAACACCCTTCGCCCGCCTGATCACCGAAATCTTACTGGATGCTATGCAAAGAAGCGGATACCCCGTGCCAGCCGAGTCGTTTACATAAAACAGCAACTGCCCTATGAAAATATGTGTATTGCAGCCCGATTACAGTACTAGCCAGGTAGATTATAAAACCTATGATCCACCCCGCAACCTGTCGCGCTGGCTACCTGAACAAGAGGTGGTTCATATTTTTCTGAATAAACTGACTACCTACCGACAACTACAGGAGCTGCAGTATGAAGGCTTTGATATATTCATCAATCTTTGCGAAGGATACCTGGAATGGGAAGTCCCCTCACTGGATGTAATACACTACCTCGAACTGCTGAACCTCCCCTATACCGGTCCAACAGCCTTGCTCTACGACCCCCCAAAAACATTGATGAAATATGTGGCTTTCTGTGAACAGGTAAAAACACCCGACCACGTATTGATCTTACCCGGTGATGTACCTATGCAAGTAACTGCAGAACTCACCTATCCGCTTTTTGTCAAGCCCGCGAAGGCGGGTGACAGCCTGGGCATCAATCACCAGGCAAAAGTGAACAATCCGGAGGCACTAACGCAACAAGTGAATGAGCTGCGCACACAGGGATACCGTGAAATTTTGGTGGAAACATATATTGCCGGCAGGGAAATGACTGTTCTGGTGGCCGCCGATCCAGATGGAAAGCAGGTGCACAGCTACCAGCCCGTCGAATATATCTTTCCCGAAGGATATAGTTTTAAAACTTACGCACTGAAAACTTCAGCACTGCACCCCAATGCCAATCAACTGTGTACCGACCCGGAATTAAGTGCCACTTTGCGCCATGCGGCGGAAAAAATATTTCGGTTATTTAATGGTACCGGCTATGCCAGAATGGACTTCAGGGTAGATGCTGCTGGACAACTATATTTTCTGGAAGTGAATTTTACCTGCTCCGTGTTTTATACCGACGGATACGAAGGCTCTGCAGATTATATACTACAAAATGATCGGGGCGGACAAGCAGCATTTCTACAATTGATTATAGAGGAAGGCATAGCCCGACACCGAAGGAAGCAGAAAAAGTTTATCATGAAAGGAAATGCACTTGCAGGATATGGCATTTATGCCAACAGACCCATCGGGCAGGGTGAAATTATTTTTGAGGGGGAAGGGAAAGCACAGCGAATGATAACCAAGCGGTTCGTTGAGAAGAACTGGTCTGCAGATGAACAAGTTACCTTCAGCCGGTATGCCTATCCGCTGAGTGCCGAAGTTTTTTTACTCTGGGATGACAATCCCGCAGAATGGGCACCACAAAATCATCACTGCACAGCCAATACCCATTATGACGGATTGAATGTAGTGGCGAGCAGACATATTCATATGGGGGAAGAACTCACATTGGATTATGCTGAATTCCTCGACGAACACATGATGCCATTCAACTGCCAATGTGGAAGCAGTAATTGTCGGGGGCGTATTGAGGGCAGACCGGGAAATACAGTCACCCTGCGTGAATCTGTACACGCTAAAAAAATTTAATGACAGCGCCGTTGTAATAGGCATAGCAGGAAACCGGGCAACATTGCATCGCTGCATTATTACTGCGGTGTGAGCTGCGTGGTAACGAACCGAAATGCCCGCTCTTCTGCCCAGGAGTGCCGGGCCTTTTGCTGCATGAACCCGCAATGTCCGCCACGCTCAGTTATCTCGAGGTGCAGATAAAGATGTTCGGCAGCAATTTCATCACAGAAACAATCAGGTGTTAAAAAGGGATCGTTGGCTGCCTGCACCAGCAATGCAGGAACCTGCAAGCGATGCAACAATGGCTTCACACTGGCCTGACGATAAAAATCAAGCGCATCTGTATAACCATGCAAGGGAGCAGTATATCTATTATCAAACTCAATGAAGTTTTTGATTTGCTTATACTGTTGGTCATTAATGATTGCCGGAAATCGTTTCGACTTGATGCTGATTTTCTTCCCCAACTTGCGCAGAAAACGCTGGGTATAAAACTGATTGCCGGGCTTCATCAACTGCAGAACGCCACTATAGAGATCGCAGGGAACAGAAAAAGCTACGGCGCACTTAACAGCTGCCGGAACCTGTTCAGGTGCTTCTGCCAATACCCGCAAGGTCAAACTACCGCCCATGCTGAACCCCACTAAAACAACCGATTCATACCCCTTGGTGTGAACAGCATGTTCAATTACCCGGCGCAAATCACTTGCATCACCATGGTGATAGAATCTGGGTAAGCGGTTGATTTCACCACTACAGCTTCTGCAGTTCCACCCAAGCGCATCAAAACCGGCGTTGACAAAGATCGAAGCCATACCTGTTACATAGTGCCGGTGTGCATCCCCTTCTAGTCCATGCGTAATAATCACCAACTTATTACTGGCTTGCGGCGCCAGTTTCCAGTCCAGATCAAGAAAGTCTCCATCCGCCAGCTCCAATCGCTCACGGGTACTATAGTGAAACTTCACCCGCCGGAATAAACTGGGCCAGATGGTCTCCCAATGGCCATTGAGCATCCAGAAGGGAGGTTGAAAATCTAGGGGTGTTTGGATGGGCATGTATCAAATTGAATTACAAAGTTAATACGGAATCACTCGATAACTTCAGCATGCATTCGCCGGGACTTTGCCAAGAGAATTTTTGTGAAAAATGCCAACCAGCGACAGAATTAACTACCTTGTCAATTGCCAAGATTTAGCATCATGAACAAACATCCGCTGGCACGACTGCTACAGCCACTTTCCTTCTTCAATACCCGAAGAACCAGAGAGATTTTTAATGTGAACCCTACCAGTCAACCCGTAAGAACAGAGGCAGAAGAAACTGATATTCATGTTTTTGATTTCAATGCAACCGAACTGACAGAAACCCATTATCCGGCAGTGGCAGACTGCTTTAAGTACCGAGACAATGATAACATAACCTGGATCAATATAGATGGTATCAGAAAAGCAGATGTAGAAGCCATTTGTCATCATTTCAGCATACATTACCTGATAACAGAAGATATTTTAAGTGTAGGACAGCGCCCAAAAATGGATGAGCTGGATCCGGTATTGTTTTGCCTGTTGAATATGCTGTATTTCAACGAAAAAAACGGATCGGTAGAAACAGAACAAATCTCATTGGTGTTGGGGAACAACTTTGTAATCAGCATCCAGGAGATTCCCGGAAAGGATGTATTTGGCATGCTGCGGGAAAAATTAAAATTACCCGGCAATAAATTGCGCACCAGTGGCGCTGATTATCTGTACTACAGTTTATTAGACCTGATTGTCGATCATTATTTTGTAGTGATGGAGAAACTCAGCACACGAATCGAGGAGATTGAGGAAAGGGTTATCCGCCGAAGCGATAAACGTTCATTGGCTGAAATCAATAACCTTCGTAAAGAGTTATTTGTACTTAAAGGAAATGTGACGCCGGTCAGAGAACTGGTCAATGGATTTATTCGCTCAGAAAGTGACCTACTGGAAGAGAAAAATACCAAGTACTTTAAAGATGTGCTCGATCACATCATTCAAGCCAATGACATGGCAGAAAACCTGCGCGATCTTATGATGAACGTGCAAGATCTCTATATCAGTCAGGTAAATCTGAAAATGAATGAGGTAATGAAGGTAATGGCCATCGTAACGTGCGTACTGACCCCTGCCACCGTTATTGGCGGCATATTCGGTATGAATTTCGACCGCATTCCACTCTCCCAGCACCCGGCAGGCTTTTATTATACCTTGCTGGTGATGGCAGCAACCATGACTTTATTTCTACTCTATTTCTGGAGAAAACGCTGGCTCTGAAATAAACAAGCTTAGAGTTCTATCAGACTGTTGGTCGTACCGAAAACATTCGATATCTCTCCATCACCCTGGGGTTCATTCACCCACTCGCGGTTGTTCACGCGATATTTAAATTCATGACGTGTATTTTTCGGTAAGTTCACTTCTACAGAAAAGCTGCCGTCTTTCTTTTTCTTCATTTCAATTCCGTTCTCCCAATCACCATTCAAACCAACAACGGCTGCCTGTTCCGCATCAGCCCCTTCAATTGAAAATTTCACTTTAGAATACTCCTTCGTTTTGTACAAGGTCTTTTGAATCATTGTGTACTTTTTACACTTAATACCCAAGTGTAAAAAAGGTAACCCACCCTATCTATAAATGATAGTTTATATAAATGTATACCGTCTTGATAAGCAAATAAATGGAAAGTGAATAGCTCCTCACCCAGTCAACTATTTTTTTCTTGCCGCAGCAACAAAGTCTACCAGTCCGCTGAAAACCTGTAAGTGTGGCAGCGTTAAGATAGCGATGCCCATGAAAATATATCCCATGCTCGAATTGAGTTGCCAGTCGGCAGAAAAAAAGAAAAGCAAAGCGCCGATACCGGCAAGTGCCAGCACAGAAAAGGGCAAGGCCTTTTTAATCAGTTCGAGCCATCCGTTGGAAGTTGGCGGCAGCGCTAATTGTTGACGAATCAGATCAAAAGACAGCAACGAATGCCAGCAGCCAAAATAAAAGGCAAAGCCAACATATAGCGGCATAACATACAAGAACACACACCAAAAGAGTGTTTGTGCCATCCATCCAACAATGAGTTTGGGAGATACGCCCAGCATATACTGGTAGATAGGAATAAAAACGAGCAGGGCGAGTATGCCGGCAAAAGATAGGGTTGCATACAGGGCGCCGTTTTGCAGCCAGTACCCCGCTGGCAGTGCATCTTTTGTCAAGAGCTCCAATACAGGGGCTGTATCATTGATCTGAACTGTGATGATAAATACGATGAAGCATAATCCTTGCAGCGTGAAGAGAAAAGCATTCATCCAACCCGGCCGGTGAAAGGGCCAGTCAATCTGACCGAAATGATAGGCTGTCAGAAAAATAAAGATCAATAAAGCAATAGACGGCATCCAAAACCAGATAATACCATATATCAGCATATTCAGCAGGTAGCGAAAAAAGAAACGAAATACAGAGAAGCTGTTGTGCTGTAAGTTGGCACGGGATTGTTCCACATAAAAATCAAGTGATCCGTGGGGTACTCCTGTGGCAATAATCATAACGAGAAAGAAAATCCATTGGACAGCGGGTGGCGGTGAAAAAATCGAAACCCAGGCTGCTACCAAAAGAGCTGCCAGTATGAGTTGAAACCGAAGTTGTCTGAGCAAAAGTTGCATCATGACTTGGGATTAAACAATACTGAAAGGAAATGCAATTTAGGAAGTCGCGAAAAAATAATCACTTCCTCCTCTAATCGTGTTGATTCATCTAGGAAGCTAAGAATCCGCTGAATATGATTTTTCTTGAATAAACTGGCAAAGATGCCCGGTAACTGTTGCGGATATCGTTGTATCAGTGATAAAAATAATCGGTCGTAGAATAAAAATCTTTTTGAAGATGGCGGAGGCAAAGCCGGCGTTTCTTTTTTGAGGAAAGCCAGAATTTGTTGGGTATGCCGCATGACGCGAGTAAAAGAGTAACCGGTGGAAGCTTTGATACAGCCGGCTGCCGTTCCAATCGGAATAATTCCTGAATGGGGCGGGAAGGATTGCGGTGCTGGCAATGACATCGGTATTTTTCCTACTTCACGGGCTACAATCTGATAGTGGCTGGTCCATTTCTCTTCAATATAATTGCGCAATAACTGTTCGTAAGTCGCCTGACCGAGTAAATCGGCTGAAAAGAAAGTACATTCAACGAGGGCATGTCGACTACTGTATGGCAGCACATAATGGAAAAAAACTTCCTGGGCCGCATCAGCATGGGAGAAGTCCATCAAGGTAGCGGTAGACATATCAAATACATCGGTATCAGTAATGATCTCCCATCCCAGGAAATGCTGCCACAGGGTTGGGCGGGGAGGGTTTTGACGCAAGTCATTCGAATGAAAAATATAATCAGCAGTTAGGGTTCTTGATGGTGTAGTAACCTGGCGGAAACCCTCATTTATCGCCAGGAAGGATACCGGCTCGAAGAGAAAATCCACCCGGCTGTCTTGCCGGAGAAAAGCCATTTGTTCATTATAAAAATCGGTGCTGGAGATATACTGGTAGCACATGTCAGGCAGCTTTGACTGCACTGATGTGCCATTGGCCTGAAATGCGATTTGTTGCCAGCGATTCTTTACCAGGTGTTGATATGGATGCTCTTCGGCATACCAGAAACACCAGGTCTTTTCCTCATGTTCAGCTGCTGCCTCAATAATCAGCAGCGAATCAAGGGGCAATGAACTTTCCTTCAACAGAGCTGTGGCTAATTGCAATCCCGCACAGCCCGCTCCAACAATAATATATTGATAATGGTCACGCATGGGTATAAATGAATAATGGGTACCGGGGTACCCATTATTCTTATCAATCGGTTAAGAAAGGACTATGAATTAAGCATCTTTTCTGCTCAAAGCATAAATAACCAGACCGAAACCAATTTTGTTAACGGCATCACCGATGTTGTAGATGATATCCATGTTCAGGTTCAGCGGAATTTGCATACCGAACAGACCACCAGGTGTACCTACTATGTAACCCAGTGGATAAATAGCCCAACCTACGAGCACGAACCAACCCAGGCTCTTGTTAGCCGATGCTACTGCAGGACTAGCAGACTGAGCGAGCTTGGCTACGTCACCGAACCATACCAGGTATACGATGTAGAAATAGGCAAGACCGGAAATAACACCCCATAATACACTCTGATCTCTGTAGATGGTCTCACCGAGGTAGCCGGTAACCAGCATGATAACAGAAGCAAAAATGAGTTTCCACATGAGAGAGGTAGTACCGCCCACTTTCTTAGTGATGAGATAGAACTCAACACACATCAGAGGTACAGTCAGCATCCAGTCAACATAACGGAAGAATACGGGAGATTCGCCTGTTTCCAGGTTGTATCCACGCATGTAATAATAGTGAATAGCAGCAATAAAAGTGATGAGGCCGGAAACCAGAACGGATGTCCGCCACTCTTTACTGGTGTTATTCACTTCCATGAAGAAGAAGGCAGCGGCCGCCATCATGGCCATAGTGCCTACGAAGAAAGTAAAGGCAACATAGTTGTCTTGTGGGATGGCTTTGAAAGTCGCATCAAGTAGTAGATTCATATATGTGGGGTTTGGTTAAAGCAATCATTATAAAAACCGCGCACTACCTATTTCAACGGCCTTATAAGAACATACAATTTAAGTAAAAGTTTAGAAAATGCTAAATTTTCAACAATAAGATTCAGAAGAATCCAAAAAATTAAACAAAACAGGTATCCAACTGACCCTGTCCGGCAAAATGCACCGCCAGCAAGCATTTCAAGCGACATTAATCATTTAATCTATTTTAAATTAACTAACTATATATTATTATTTTATAGCTTTCAAATAGAGGCAGACAATGAATAAAAACAAATAGAAATATATATTAGCTAATTATCAATTTTTTACAAATTCATGTAATAAGTAATTTAATTAAAAGAAAATAAAAGATTGTTAGCTGGACTAGCATTGAATGTCTTTGTCCTTATTATTTTCTTAACAGCTTCATCCTTAACATTTTATTGGTAACAGGCGGACTTCTTCCGGTATCTATATATATACATGGCCTAAACGGCCGGAAAAAGGAAGCTATTCATTATGTCATCGTTCCTCGGATTCATACAACTTTTATTGGTGCTGGTACCGACCGGCACAAAGAAGTCTGTGCCTGCACTAACCAAAAAAGAGCAGCCTGCAGTTATCCAAACGGTACGTATACAGGAAGCCCATAAAACAGACCTCAATTGGCTGCCTTTGCCCAAACTGCCCGCCAAATCGGTTGCGGCAACAAATGATGACAAGTTTCTACCTGTCTTTCCACCAACCACACAAACCAAAGCATATGTTACTTCAGTTGGAAATAAACAATTTCTTACCAGTAAACCATTCCGCACCGTAAAGCTGTTCATTTTGTTTTGTCGGTTGAAAACTGATTGTGTATTCGACTGCTGACACAATTCTTTTTTTCAACTTTTTAAAAATCAAAATCATGCAAAAGCAAATTCAATCCATGACACGCTATAGTATTGCTCTCTTGGCAACTGTAATCGTACTGGCATCCTGCCAAAAAGATCTCTCCGGAAATCTGCCAACACCCGACAATGGAAACGCAACCACTTCCGGTTCAACCATCGCTGTAGCCCTGAATAGTTCAGGATCATCCAGCAGCTCTTCGTCTGATTCAATCTATGTTGTACACAAATGCGAAAAAAATCAGAAACGTGATTCAATTGCATTCAATACGCTGCCTGGCAATATTCAAAGCTACCTGACAGCCAACTATGCAGGGTTCTCGCCGCTGAAAGCATTTGTTGTAAAAGATTCCTCAGGCACAGTAAAAGCTTATATCGCCATTATTCGCTTCAATGACAAGCCCGTAGCACTTGAATTCAAAGCAGATGGCACTTTTAAGAAAGTGCTGGAGCAAAGAGAAAAAGGAGACCTGAATGGAAATGGCTGGCATGCCGGGGGTCTGTTTGAAGATCGCGATGGTAAATGTAAAGATACCCTTGCGCTGAGTAGTCTGCCACAAAGCATCAAGGCTTACATGGTGGCTAATTATCCGGGAGATACCTTGGTGAAAGCTTTCAAAACGAAAGAAGGCGCCTTCCTGGTTATCTCAAAGAACAATGGCGCCTACGCTACCTTATTCAATAAGAATGGAGGTTTTGAAAAACGCCTTGCACTGCCTGCCCGCGATGGCGAGTTGGTGAACATAGCACAGTCTGCTCTGCCCGCTGCTGTACTGAACTTTTTATCAAGTACTTTCCCGAACTATGTTTTCAATAAAGCAGACGTGCTGAAAGTAAATGGCACTGTGATGGGATACCTGGTATTGATCAATGCCAATAATACCCGCTACGCTGTTGCCTTTGATGCCAATGGGAATTTCCTGGCAAAGAAAGTAATACATTAATGTTTGTGATTGGGGTGAAGAAAAACGGTCCGCTATGGCGGACCGTTTTTTATTATAGAACTTGTCATAATCAATTGCGGAACCCTTTAGTATAAAAACCCGATGCCCATGACCCAGGCTCCAACACATTTCAATGAAGCAGGCATCGAGGCGAGCTAAAAAAGAGTTCGTTTTAAAATAGCTTTTAACAATTTTTTGACAGCGCGTTTCTTTTTCCAGTATCTATATATAGGGCCAACGTGCCCCCAATTAAAACCAATAAAAAATCCATATCCAAAATGATTGGTTGGCGACAAATGTGTTCGGCCTACAATCGACTTTCAAACTGATAGCCGCTTCTGAAACAGTTTGAAAAAAGATAGCCGATGCATCTCCCCGACTCATCTCTTTTCTTCATTTTTAAAATCCAAATCATGAAAAACCAAATCAACAACCTAATCCAGACCAGCATCGCCATGATGGCATCGCTGATTGTTCTGAGTTCCTGTCAAAAAGAATTCACAGGAAGTATGCCCAATCCAAACATCGGTGATGGGGCACCGAAAACACCGGCATTTACTGCCATCCCCGTTTCGATTACTGGTTCGGGAGGATCTGCAACGGACTCTGTTTATGTTGTATACGACTGTGACAGAGATCTGCTGCGTGAACCAATCCCTCTTACTTTCCTACCCCAGGTAGTTCATGACTACCAAACTGATTTGTATGAGAATCACACACCGTTGATGGCATTTATCGTGTCTGACGCAGCAGGTAATATGAATGCTTACATCTCTATCTTGCGTTTTAACAATAAACCAGTAGCGCTTGAGTTCAGTGTTGACGGAACCTTCAAAAAAGTATTGGAACAAAGAGAGAAAGACGACCTTGACAACAATGGCTGGCATCCCGGTGGACTCTTTGATGAGCGCGATGGTGCCAACAGAGATAACATCGATCTGGCACTCTTACCAGATGAAATAAAGAATTACCTTACCGCCAACTATTCCGAGGACTCTCTCTTAAAAGCTTTTAAAACCAAGGAAGATGCTTATATAGTGCTGTCTAAAAACAATGGCGGTTACGCACACGTATTCAACAGCAGCCTGGAACCAGTTAAACACATGGGTTTATGTGGAGGCAGTTGTCAACTGGAGGATATGGAAAAATCTGCTCTGTCAGCAACGATTCTGAATACATTGTCGACTACTTTCCCCAACTATGTATTTAATAAAGCAGATCTTATGTTTGTCAATGGAGCAAGTATAGGTAACCTGGTATTGATTAATGCCAATAATACCCGTTATGCTGTTCGATTCAATACTATTGGCAACCTGATAGACATGAACGTACTCTTCTGATTTTTCATACCTGCTAAGAAAAACGGTCCGCCATGGCGGACCGTTTTCTATTACATACGATTAGTCTATAACCTATAAAGTTGACAGATCAATCACAAAGCGGTACTTAACATCTGACCGTAACATGCGCTCATAAGCATCATTGATGTACTGAATAGGAATCACTTCCACATCGGAGACAATTCCGTTTTCAGCGCAGTAATCCAGCATCTCCTGTGTTTCCTTCATGCCCCCGATCATGGAACCGATAATGCTTCTTCGCTTCGAGATCAAAGCACCGGGTGAAATTTTGGGGGCTTCGATTGGCAACCCTACTACCAACAGCTTTCCCTCCAGCGTAAGCATCCGAACGAATTCAGTATAATCGTGGTTAGCTGAAACCGTATCAAGCAGTACATCAAAATAGCCAAGGTGTTTCTTCACGGCCGCCTTATCGGTACTTAATAAAAAGCGATGAGCGCCCAATCTACGGGCATCAGCTTCCTTCGCGGGTGAAGTGCTGATGACTGTTACTTCAGCTCCAAAAGAGGCGGCAAATTTTACACCCATATGCCCCAATCCGCCCAAACCAACCACGCCAACCCGCATGCCCTTGGTAACACCAGCAAAGCGAAGGGGAGAATAAGTAGTGATGCCGGCACAAAGCAGGGGCGCAGCAGCAGCCAAATCGAGTCCGTCAGCAATATTTACCACAAATCTTTCCTTGACCACTATATCGGAGGAATAACCTCCCTGTGTAATACCTGACCCATCGCGCTCGACGCTGTTATAAGTACCGGTCATACCTTCATCGCAATATTGTTCCATCTGGTGGTTGCAACTATTACAGCTACAGCAAGCATCTACCATCACGCCTACGCCCACCCTGTTACCGGGGACAAACTTTTTCACCGCTGACCCAACAGCTACCACCTCACCAACAATCTCATGCCCGGGCACCATGGGATACTTCGCTCCACCCCATTCATCTCTTACCTGGTGCAAATCGCTGTGGCATACCCCACAATAATGAATCTTGATGTGAACATCATCGGGGCGAAGATGTCGGCGGTCGAAAACGTAGGGCGCCAAAGGAGTTGATTGGCTATAAGCAGCATAAGATTTGGCTGGTATCATATCATTTCAATTGAAGGATGTCTGCAAAGATACCCTTTCCCGCTTATAAGTTTCTATGGTTAACTATTACCTGACCAATAGCACCCCGTCAATAACCATTCACTCCTTCCAAACAACAACTCACTCCCTTCCCTCCCTCCGGGTAACAATCAAATCAGGAGCATTGTGGTATCATTTCAAAACATCTCAACTGTTTCCCATGAAAAAAATTATCACCACCTGCCTTCTCATGGTGATTGCGGCGAGCATCTATGCACAAAGCAATGCACTGGTTCAAACCATTCGAGGAACCATCTTCGATGAACAATCACTACAGCCCCTTACGGGCGTAAGCATCCGGCTGGAAACCGGAAATGGTCAGCCCCTCGTACTCTCCTCTTCCTCCGGAAGCTTTTATATTACGGGCGTACCGGTAGGACGGCATCGTTTGCGTATCTCACGAGTAGGATATGAAGATGCCCTGTTGAATAATATTGAAGTCACTTCCTCCAAAGAGGTTGTACTTGAAATAAAAATCCGGGAAAGCGTACAACAACTGAAAGAAGTGGTGGTAGCTTCCGGCAAATCGAAATTCAAAGCACTGAATGAAAGCATCGTCGTAAGTTCCCGGCAGCTGAGTATGGATGAGGCGGTACGTTATTCCGGTACCCGCAACGACCCCAGCCGGATGGCACAAAACTTTGCCGGCGTTAGCGGACCGAATGATGCGCGCAATGACATTGTGATTCGGGGCAACTCACCCTCCGGTGTTCTGTGGCGCATGGATGGTATTGACATACCCAACCCGAATCACTACAGCACTGCGGGATCTACCGGTGGGCCTGTAACCATGCTGAATACCAATACCCTGAAAAATTCTGATTTTGTAACGAGTGCCTTTCCTGCACAATATGGTAATGCCATCGCAGGGGTATTCGACTTGCGCATGCGGAATGGTAATGCAGAAAAAAATGAATTCCTCGGTCAGATGGGTTTTAATGGATTTGAATTCGGCGCAGAAGGTCCATTAAAAAAAGACAAGAAATCATCTTATCTCGTTAATTACCGCTACTCACTGGTAGCAGCTATTCAGTCCCTTGGATTGAACGTTGGCACCGGAGCTGCCACACCCTACTACCAGGATCTCACTTTCAAAATGCACCTAGTAACCAAAAAGCACGGCACTTTCGACTGGTTTGGTATCGGAGGAGAAAGTCATATCACCTTCCCGGCCGACTCCACCGGTGATAATCTTTATACCACCAATGACGGAAAGGCAAGAACCAGTAAAAACAAGTCGCTTACAGGTGTTCTCGGAATGAGCCATACCTATTACTTCAACCCAACCACCTACGGAAAACTTACCCTGGCTGTTTCCGGGTTCAAAAGCACCTACAAAGAAGAAGTCATTCCTGTTGCCAAACCCAATCAAACCGTATTCGATGTCGATAACCGCCAAACCAAGATCTCTGCCGGCTATCTGTTCAATAAAAAATTCTCCGCGAAGAATCAACTGACTGCCGGATTTTTATCTGACTTCAATGCACTCAACCTGCAACAACAGACAGTGCCCAATGGTGATTCTGTTCTTCGTTATCTCACTAATGCAAAAAACAATGCAGCACTACATCGGGTATTTATGAATTGGGGGCATCGCTTTAACAACGAACTCTCTACCAACCTAGGTCTCTATGGTCAACTCTTTAGTCTCAATAATAGCACCAGCATTGAACCCCGGTGGAGCCTGAAATACCAATTCAAAAGAAATCAATCGCTCAACCTGGGAATTGGGTTGCACAGTCAGACACAGCCCTTGCAGGTATATTTTTATCGCAACTACTTCTCGCCTAATCCAACTGTACTCACCAACCGAGAACTCGATTTCGTGAAAAGCTGGCATGCCGTTGCAGGGTATGACTGGAACATCACTCAACACATGCGCATCAAAACAGAGTTCTATGCCCAATACATCTATCGTGCTGCTGTAGAAAAAACACCCAGCTCTTTCAGCATGCTGAATGAAGGTGCCGGCTTCAACTATGCCGATAAAACCAACCTCGTGAACAACGGTCAGGGAAGAAATCTTGGATGGGAAATTACTGTAGAACGTTTCCTGAACAAAGGCTTTTACTACCTGTTGACAGGATCGATCTTCCGCTCAGAATACCAGGGCAGTGATGGCGTATGGAGAAATACGGCTTTCAACAGTGGCTACATAGGCAACTTATTGGGCGGAAAAGAATTCAAGCTCAATGCCACCAATACATTCGGAATAGATACACGCTTTACAGTTGCCGGCGGACAACGCTATACCCCCTTCGATGTTGCAGCGTCGCAAGCCAGTGGATTTGTCGTATTCAAAGAAAATGAGGCTTTCAGCCGGCAAAACGACACCTATCTGCGCTGGGACCTGAAGTTTTCCTTTACCCGCAATGGCAAGAAAACAACCCAAAAATGGTTCATTGATTTTCAAAACCTGACCAATAGGAAAAATATCTTTATCAGAAGCCTGAACCCTTCTAACGGCAGAATCAGCGAAATCAATCAAATTGGCTTTTTTCCGAACTTCAACTATCAAATCACATTCTGATAGCCGCAGTCGGAGCAACACGAATAATTAGTAATTTCAATCAGCAAAGAAGCAATACATGGAGCAACAACAACTACTGGAAAAAGACCGCATCTGCTGGAATGACCACTGGGCGATCATTGTTTCTCTTCCTATTCTTTCTTTGCTGATTCCTTTTGTTTTCTTTGGGGTTCGTTTTACCCGCCCCCCTTACTTTACTCTACCACTACTTATCAATACTTTCATCATTTCTGCCATCATCTGGATAGGCAACAGGGCCATCATGATCTGGTCGAGGAACAGGTATCCAATGATGGAACAATTGAAAAAAAGATTGTTGATTCAATCTCTCTTGATGCTAATCTACACTTTGATGGCAGGTGTCGGTGTGGGATATCTACTGGAAGAATTTAGCCAGATCTATCAAAGCGGCATGAGTAAAACTGATGTTCTCATTGCCAGTATCAACTCTTCCCTTTTTACTACCATAGCTATCACTGCCATTTATGAAGTAATTTACTTTTCCGATCAATTGAGGGACTCACTCACCAAAAGTGAATTGCTGAAAAGAGAAGGTCTTCGCGCTGAACTCAATGCATTAAAAACCCAGGTAAACCCGCATTTTCTTTTCAATAACCTAAATACCCTTTGTGCGATCATACCCGAAGACAGTGAAAAGGCAGTGAAATTCGTAGAGCAACTTTCAAAAGTGTACCGCTACATACTGGAAGTTAAAGAAGACAAATGCATTCCACTATCAGAAGAAATTAAAATATTAGAGGCCTATGCCTTTTTACTAAAAACTCGCTTTGGCAATAATTTTAATTTGAGAATAGATGTACCGGAAACTATGCTACAAAAAGAGGTAGTACCTTTTGCACTTCAATTGCTGGTAGAAAATGCCTTAAAACACAACATCGTCTCTAAAGAGTATCCGTTATATGTTACAGTGAAGGCGATCAATGATGAACTTATCATTCAAAACATCCTACAAAAAAAACAGCAGGTTGAAAACTCAACTGGTATCGGACTCAAAAACATTCGGAACAGATATGGTCTGATCACCAACCGTGTTATTGCTGTTACCGAAACTCCCCAATTCTTTACCGTAGTATTGCCACTTATTTAACATGAACCGTGTAGTAATAATAGAAGATGAAATACCGGCAGCAAACCGGCTAAAAAAAATGCTCACCCAACTAAGACCCGATATTCAGATCACTTATCAGGCAGATAGCATCCGGGAAGCAGTCAACTATTTTCAACAATACAATTCCGATCAGCTGATTTTTATGGACATACACCTGGCTGACGGACTTAGCTTTGAGATCTTTAAACAAGTGAGGGTAACTACACCGGTTATTTTCATTACTGCCTATGATCAATATGCCATTCAGGCTTTCAAGGTCAATAGCATTGACTATCTGTTAAAGCCCATCGATGAGTCAGAACTAAAAAACGCACTTGAAAAATTTGATCGACAAAACAACAATCAGTCCATCAACCTGCAGGAAAAGATGCTACTGTTATTAAATCAAATGAGCGCACCGGCCCGAAAAGAAAGAATCATGATCAAGCGTGGTCAGCAACTCAGCTATTTAAAAATAGAACAAATTGCTTACTTTTTCGCAGAAGGAAAATTCTCTTATGCAGTTGACCTTGAACACAATAAATACATCCTTGATGACAATTTAAGTTTATTAGAGCCTGAATTAGATTCTCGCTGTTTTTTTCGCATCAACAGAAGTCTCATCGTACACATAGACTCAATTGTGAAGGTACATGCATGGGCCGGCAATCGACTGCAACTGGAATTAAAATGGCAGGCCTTGACCGATACGATTGTGAGCCGAGAAAAAGTGGGGTCGTTCAAAGAATGGCTGGGTGGTATTTATAATTAAGTATAATGACTTTTTAACCCTTATGAAATGTTCCATACTATTCTCGGAGCAGGCGGACCTGTTGGAAAATCTCTAGCAACTGCGCTGGCCAACCTGAACAAACAGGTGCGACTGGTTAGCCGTCAACCCCTTGTTACCAATAACGGGCAATACTGGCTCAAAGCAGATCTATCTGTAGAGCAAGATGTGATCGATGCACTAGAAGGAACGGAAGTGGCCTACCTCACCATCGGATTGCCTTATTCCACCAAGATCTGGCGTGAATATTGGCCACGTGTGATGAAAAATGTAACTACTGCCTGTCTGCACCATGGGGTACGTCTTGTTTTCTTCGATAACATATATGCTGTAAGTCCTAATCACCTGAATCCCATCACAGAATCTTCCCCCCTGCAACCGTGCAGTAAAAAAGGGGAGATACGTGCCGAGGTAATTCGGATACTGATGGAAGCGGTTGAAAAAAAGGGGTTGATGGGACTCATTGCGCGGTCTGCCGATTTTCTTACGCTGGAAGAAAATAAAGGGATAATCCGGCCGCTGCTGTATGACAGGATGCTAAAACATCAACGGGCCCAATGGATTTGCAATGCCCATGTGATTCACAACTTCAGTTACCTCCCCGACCTGGGTAAGGGTACAGCTTTATTAGGAACAACACCGGATGTGATGCAGCAGGTATGGAATTTACCGACTGACCCTACTCCCATGACCGGTGTTGACTGGATTCGGATGATGGCCGAAGAGATGCCTACCAGTGAAAAATATACCACCATATCTGCAGGCATGATCAAGTTCCTGGGAGTATTTATTCCGAGTATGCGGGAACTGGTAGAGATGCTTTACCAGTATGACAGGGACTATTTCTTTGATAGTAGTAAATTCAATCGCTACTTTAACTATATCCCTGCTTCTCCCCGCGAGGCTATTCAAGAGATGTTGATAGAAATTGAAAACCAGCAGCGTAATCACTACCCTTAGTACTCTGTTCAATTACAGATCACTTCACTGACAAAAAACCAACCTGGCATTCCTTTACTGGTATGCCAGGCGGGTAGTGCCGGCAAAGGATGCACCTGCATCTTCACCCGTCGAACCTTAACAGGTGCGAAAGAAATCTTCAGCAAATTGGCACCGGGCGATGTGCTCGAAGTTGCTTTTTCCGGCGTGAAAGTCTGCAACATGCGCCAGTTATTCCCATCCATACTGCCCCAGACCTTTATAAATACCGGCGGAAAAATGTGTGCACTTGTGTGCGTAAGCGAATTCACTGCAATCGATTTGAGTTCGATCTCCTTCCCTAAATCAAATACCATCTGCGCATCGTTGTTCTGAAAGCCTAACCACTTGGTTGAAAAATCTGTTGGATCACCGACATCAAAATCTTGTAAAACTGTAGCGGCATTCTCCTGATATTTTTCATCCGGGGGCAATTGCCATTCGGTTTTCATGATTCGATATCCGGCCTGCAGAAAGGAACGACTAACCACATTACTGGGTAACCACCCCTGCTTGTATGCCCTTACCCGAAGCGTGCCGGAGCTATTGATAGTTAATGGCTTCGTATACCGCAAGCAGTTACTATCGGGCATCGACCCGTTCCATGTATAATAAAGCTCGGTCCCATTAATCACATGCTTTATGGGAACAGTTAGCTGATCTGTGAAGATGCCCTCCTGCGCAGCTATCAGTGGTTCATTGAGTGGTAATCGAATACTGTCTCCTCCACGAAAACCTGTTTCAATGCTGACAAGCGGAAACTGCTTTCGCAATTGAGTAATAGCTGATGCTGCGAGTTCAATATCCCAAATGAATAATTGCTGCAGTTTACTCTTCTGGAGTAACCCGGAGATACCTGCCGCAGTTACGCGGGTGCCGGTTAACGAGAGCGACTGCAGCGATGTGATTCGAGTCAGCAACTGTATGGCAGCATCATCGACCGCTGTATAATTCAAGTTAAGACGTTCTAAATGCGGCAACCGACTGATCCATTCCAGATCGGCTGTCTGCAAAGGCATTTTCGCCAACTGCAACGCGATGATCTGCTGTTCCAGTGGCTTTAATTCATTCAATCTTTCTGTTGAAAATCCGTTTCTGCCAAAGAAGGATACCGATAAGGCAGGAATATCTTTTCCCAGGGGTTTTATAATGCGATAGTTATCATTCAGACGAAGAATTACGTCCGGATCAGCAGCAGAAAAGGTATAGGCAACAGGTGACTGCTTAATTTTCAACTCCAGCTGCTGCACTGCCAGTTGTCTGAAAGTGTCGTTTTCCTTTCTCTCCATTATGCGTTCAGAAAAGGGTGCCCCCGCATCAATCCAGGCCTTGATTAATTCAATCTCCTTTGCTGTGGGCTGCGGTTTATCTGCTTCCGGCATGTGTTTTTTATCCGTTAGCGGCAGTAGCAATCGTTGCAGCAACTGACTCGCAGCACTGCTGCCTGCAACCAATGTTTTCCCCTCTTTGCCGCCACGCCATAAAGTGACGCTGTCATTCATGGAGAGGCTCCCTTTCTGAACAGATCCCATATGACATTCCCCACACCTTGTTTTCAGTACTGGATAAATCACATCGTGCCAGGCCTGCGCCTGTTGTAAATCAACTACCGGAGATGCTGTTGTTTTTATCGGACCCAGTATGAAATCGTCGCCATGGGTGAGTGTCGCACCTTTATGTGCAGTGATGATAACCAGTAAAATAATGACTGCGCCGACTACGCGTCGCAGCTGCACCCTTTCTGACAAATAGTTATGACTGAGAAAATAAAAGGCTGTGATCAATACAAGGGTTACACCGAGCCATTGATGATAAAATAAGGTCTGCCCGGAAACAGTATGTTCCAGTTGCAGTAACATGCCGGTGTTGGCTGTCAACAATGTTGCCAGTAAAACCAATGACCTGAATAATTCCCAGATAGGTGTTGAAACAATAGTTGCCATAGGCAACCAGTCAATCAAAATAACCAGCAATAATAAAACAATAGGAAAATGCAGCCACACAACATGTGTTCGCCCCAGAACCTGCCACCAAACGGGCAGCACCACCCTATCGCTAAAAAATACCAGGAACAGGAAGAAGCCCAGCGCTGCGAAGGTGATATAATGAATGACTGTATTGATTTTCTTCATGTAACAAAGTGTTCGCCAACCAACCGATGGATACCTATTATTATTAGGTAATGATATCTTTTACAACATTTCCATATAAATCAGTGAGCCGATATCTTCTTCCCTGAAATTTATACGTGAGTTTTTCATGATCGAGTCCCAGCAGGTGTAATACGGTGGCCTGAAAATCGTGCACGTGTACCGGATCTTTTACAATGTTATAGCCAAGTTCATCGGTTTCGCCATATACCATACCCGGACGAACGCCACCACCAGCCATCCAGATAGTAAAGCAGCGGGGGTGATGGTCGCGCCCATAATTATCTGCTGTCATTTTTCCCTGACAATAATTCGTTCGACCAAACTCGCCGCCCCAGATCACCAGTGTTTCATCTAACAATCCCCGTTGCTTTAAATCAGTAATTAATGCGGCAGAGGGACGGTCTACATCCATGGCCTGTCCGCGCATTTCATTGGGCAGGTTCCCATGCTGATCCCAACCCTGGTGATACAATTGCACAAAGCGTACGCCATTCTCCGACAGCTTGCGGGCAAGCAAACAGTTGGCAGCAAAGGTGCCGGGTACCAGACAATCGGGACCATACATCCGAATGATGTCTTCGGGCTCCTGGGTAGTATCCATGATTTCAGGTACTGCCGTTTGCATTCGGTAAGCCATTTCATACTGACTGATTTTGGCAGCTGTTTCCGGATCACCAAAGCGATTCAATTCCATTTCATTCAAGGCAGCAATCTGATCGATCATTTTTCTTCTCGACACCCGATCTAATCCCGCCGGATCCTGTAAATAGAGGATAGGATTTTCACCACTGCTGAATTGAACACCCTGATGAACAGAATCTAAAAATCCGTTGGTCCATAATTTAGAGTATACCCCTTGTCCATTTCCTTTTCCCCTTGATAAGAGTACACAGAAAGCAGGTAAGTTGCTGTTTTCTGTGCCCAGTCCATAACTTACCCATGATCCTATGCTTGGTCGGTTTCCCTGCTGTGCCCCAGATTGAAAAAAAGTCAGGGCAGGGTCATGGTTGATGGCTTCAGTATGCATGGAACGGATAAAGCAGATATCGTCTGTGATCTTCGCTATGTGAGGAAATAATTCACTTACCCAGGCACCTGATTGACCATACTGCTTGAAATCATAATAAGAACCTACGAGGGGAAATGCAGTCTGGTTCGCTGTCATGCCGGTAAGCCTTTGTCCGTTTCGAATAGATGCAGGCAAATCCTGGCCCATCATTTTTCGCAGCAATGGCTTATGATCAAACGTTTCTAATTGAGAGGGGGCGCCATTTTGAAAAAGATAAATCACCCGCTTGGCCTTAGGTGCAAAATGAGGCAGACCGGAAGTCAACGCCTCCTCGACTGTTTGATCACGAAAAAGATCCGGAATGAGTAAAGAACCTAAAGCCGCACTACCCAGACCAATGCTCAGGCGGGAAAGAAATTTCCTACGATTGAATTGTAAACTATAATCGAGTAGTTCTTTTTGCATGATCAGGTTTTTGTAATTGCTTCCTGTAGATTATAGATAATCTGTATAGATTGCATGGCGACAGCCAACTGAAGTACATCCTGGTGTTTGGCCTGGTAATTTCCTGTTGCCAGTTGTTGCCTGGCGGCAGTAGGGTTTTTTTGTATCGTCTGCAGTGCTTGCTCCCAATAAGCTTTTAATAATTGCTTTTCCTCGGCTGTAGGTTGCCTGCAAATGATGCGCCGGAAAGCCGTTTCCAGCAGCTGTTCAGTGGTTAGTCCCTTTGTCAGCAATTGATCGGCCAGTGCACGGGAAGATTCGAGAAGCGTGGGATCATTCATCATCACCAGCGCCTGCAGGGGCGTATTTGTTCGATACCGATAAGTCTGACACTCATCGCGGTTACTGGCATCAAATATCATCATCGATGGAGGCGGCACAGTGCGTTTGATGAATGTATACAGGCCCCGGCGATACAATAACCGACCCGTGTCTTGTACATATTTTTTTAGAATGCCTCTGCCGGAACTGGCTAGCTCCCAAAGACCCGGCGGCTGATATGGTTTTACGCTGGGGCCACCAATATCCTTATTCAGTAACCCGCTGCTGCTCAGCATTACATCCCTTATGAGTTCTGCTGAAAAGCGAATACGTGGGGCATATGATAAGTATACGTTGAGTGGGTCTTTAGCATTTTTCTCCGAACTGATCTTTCCGGACTGACGATAGGTTGACGACATCACCAGCTGCTTCACCAGTCGCTTGATGTTCCAGCCATTTTGCTGCAGGTCAACAGCCAGCCAGTCGAGCAATCGCGGATGTGTAGGCAAATCACCCTGCATACCAAAGTCTGCCACTGTTCTAACAATACCCCGGCCAAAAAATTCCTGCCAGAGACGATTAACGATCACCCGCGCAGTCAGCGGATGTCGTGGATCAAATAACCAACGGGCGAGTCCCAGCCGATTAGCCGGCAAACGGATGCTATCGAATGCCAATACCGATGGTGGGGTGGTAGGAAAGACCTGTTCACCGGGTCTGTCATAGATTCCACGCTGTAGTAAAAAGGTTTTGCGCGTCGTATCGCGATCGGCCATAACCGATACCTCTACTTTAGCCGTATCTTTCTTTCGAATGAAGCGCAGCGTCTTTTGTATATCCTCCTGTGTAATCGTCATGCGCGGATTCTTTGCATATGTCTCCGGTCCACCTACTGTTGACTCGAGGCCAACTTCCTTTACGTTATTAAAGAAGGCATAAACCTGATAATAATTCTTTTGCGTGAAGGGGTCGTATTTATGGTCATGACAATTGGCACATTCGAGTGTTAGTCCGAGCATAGCGCGGCCAAACGTATTGGTGCGGTCAGTTACATATTGTACGCGGTATTCCTCATCGATTACGCCACCCTCTTCGGTTATTTTATGGTTTCTGTTGAATCCGGTGGCGAGCAATTGTTCACGTGTCGCTTGAGGCAAAAGATCGCCTGCTAACTGCCAGGTTATGAAGGTATCATAACGCATGTTACGATTGAACGCATCGATAACCCAGTCGCGCCAGGGCCATTGTGAGCGATAGCTGTCATCCTGAAAACCATGAGAGTCGGCAAAGCGGGAAAGATCCATCCAGCCAATGGCCATCTTCTCCCCATACTGCGGCAGACTAAGTAACCGGTCAACCTGCTTTTCATAAGCTTGCACAGATGGGTCATTCAAAAACACTGCGGTCTCCTCAGGTGTAGGAAGAATCCCGGTAATGTCCATGCAGAGTCGCTTGAACAGGCGCTCTTGATCAGCAGGCTCATTCGGCGATAAGTGCTGCTGCTCCATTTTTTCAAGTGTAAAGAAATCGATTTCATTCACCGGCCAGTTTCGCTGGCTGACTGCAGGCAGTGCTGATTTTTGTGGTGCAACAAAAGCCCAGTGGGTTTCATAGCGTGCCCCTTGTTCTATCCACTTTCTGATGATAGCTACCTCACGTTCGGTGAGTCGGGGCAGATGACTGCTGTTCTGGGGCATCAGCAGTGATGTATCGGAGGTCGTAATGCGATGATAGAGTTCTGATGCTTCTGGCTTGCCGGGAACGAGGGCTTTCTTATCCGGATGCTCCTGCAGGGGTTTATATGCTTCAGCGGCTATGTCAAGTCTTAATCCTGCTTCCCGGTGGAGGGGATCGGGACCATGGCATTTAAAACATTTATCCGATAAGATAGGACGTACATCATAATTGTAGCTGATGCTTTGAGGCACCTGCTCACCTGAAGTGGATGATCCACCACAAGAAGGTAACAGCAGCACCAGCAGGGTACCGGCAAGCAATAGCAGGACAATCGTTTTTTTCATAACACAATAACATCCGGTTCCCGGTGGGCGGGTGAAGGACTAACTAAGTTAATCAATTAATCAATAAGGTGTTAGGGACAATCAACGCGAATAAAGTAGTTTTGAACCATGATAACCATTACTACTGCCGCTAATGAAAAAGACCTGCAGGGTATTCTTAACCTGCAACGGCTCAACTTGAAAAAAAACATTAGTCCCGATGAAGCAACATCACAAGGTTTTCTGATAGCAGAATTCTCTATGACGTTCCTACAGCGACTGCATGAAAAATATCCCCCGGTTATTGCACTGGCAAATAATGAAGTAGTTGGCTATGCCATTATTGTAACCAAAGAAAACAGACAGGGCAATCCGCTCATAGAAGATTTATTTAACCAGATTGACGAATTAACCTTTGATAACATTCCACTACTGAATGCAGATTATGCTGTAGTCGCTCAACTATGTGTCGATAAATCTGTGCGTGGACAAGGACTAGTACAAAAGCTCTATGGACATTTTCGTGAGCTGCTGGAAAACAACTATCAATTCGGCATCACTGATGTCGCCTGCGCCAATACCCGATCTCTTAAAGCACACCTGACAACAGGATTTCAGGTGATTCATACCATTGGATATGGCGGATTGGAATGGGATGTGGTGTTGTGGGATTGGCGCAGATAGTTCAATTAGGCGTTCCATTGCACCGTCACAATCACTTCGTTTCTTCTTCCAAAAAAACGATAGGGGGCATCATAACCTAAAAAACGAAAATTGCCCTCGTGGCGGATGCCCTGCTGCTGCAATATGGCAGCCAGCTTATCTGCATACGTGCGTATATCATCATCAGATGCATAGCCACCAAACCGAATGGCAGCAACATATTCAGCCGGTGTCTTTTCCAGTTGTATGTCTGATTGATTGGGCACCGGCAATTGCTGCATGGGAATATCCGGTGACATCACAAAACTCATCGAAGAACCTTTTTCACTCAATCGCATGTGCACCGGTGCCGTCATCGCCATTTTTTTCTTCTCCCGATTGCCACCAAATATATAATTCGCAAGTTGCCGAAATCCCTTACTGCCCACCTCCCGAAAACTGCGAGCAGAAGATACTACAGTGGCAAGTACGGCAGGAGGATAAAAACGTATTTCAGCACCGGGCAGCGTTTTAATCACTTTATAAGGTTGTTCATAAATTCCTGCCATACGATTCAATTGATTAATTAGGGCGCCAGTCGGACAATCTTCCAGCTGCCGTCGGGCTGAGAAGTATATTGGATACGATCGTGCAGACGGCTGCTGCGACCTTGCCAGAATTCAATTTGCAGGGGAATAACCCGATAACCACCCCAGTGCAGCGGACGGGGGATTTCCTTTCCCTCAAATGATTGCGCTAAGGCAGCTACTTTTTCTTCGATGATATCGCGGCTACTGATAACACTGCTCTGAGGGGAAGCCCAGGCACCAATGCGACTTCCCTTCGGACGGGAACTGAAATAATGATCACTCTCTTCTTCACTTACTTTCTCTACCGTACCACTGATACGAACTTGCCGCTCCAGCTCTTTCCAGAAAAACACAAGTGAAGCGCGGGGATTCATTTCCAGGTCGGCTGCTTTGTTGCTCTCATAATTGGTGAAAAACACGAATCCTTTCCGGTCAAATCCTTTGAGAAGAACTATTCGGGCTGCGGGTACTGCATCAGCAGTGGCTGTTGCAAGTGTCATGGCATTCACTTCATCTATCTCACTCTTGAGTGCTTCCTTCCACCAAAAACCAAATTGTTCAATGGGGTCGGAAGAAACCTGCGACTCATCCAAGGTCTCTAAGCGATATTCTTTGCGAATGTCTGCAATGTGCATGGCCATGATTTACCCTGCAAAGATACGAAGATAGCGGCAGCCGTTCGCTGCAATGATCAGCCATTCAACTCTACCTTCTCCGCATCGTGCTTACCGGAAATAAAAGTGTAGATAGCGGGAATAACGAAGAGCGTGAGGATCAGCGAAAACAAAAGTCCACCAACGACCACAATACCCAAGGGTATCCGACTGGTGGATGCCGCACCCAGACTCAGTGCAATGGGCAATGCCCCCAAGGAGGTGGCCAGACTCGTCATCAAAATGGGGCGAAGGCGCTGGGTGGCAGCCTCTACAACTGCAGGTACTTTAGACAATCCCTTGAGTCTTTTCTGGTTGGCAAACTCCACAATGAGAATGCCATTTTTGGTTACCAATCCGATCAGCATAATCATACCAACCTGAGAGAAGATGTTGAGCGTTTGATTCAATACATATAAACTCAGCAATGCCCCGGCCAAGGCCAATGGAACTGTAAGCATGATGGTAATGGGATCGCGGAAGCTCTCAAACTGAGCAGATAATACGAGATAGATCAACAGCAGAGCAAGAATAAAGGCAAAGGCAATATTGGAAGAGCTCTCCTTATAATCACGGGAAGGTCCGCTCAAGGAAACCTGATACGTTTCATCCAGCAAACGATTGGCGATGGCCTGCATGGCATCAATTCCATCGCCAATGGTTTTACCATCAGCAAGGGAAGCGGAAATGGTCGCCGACTTATAGCGATTATAGTGGTACAGCGTGGGTGGATTACTGCTTTCTTCCAGCTTCACCACCGCATCCAATGGTATACTCTGTCCTTTATTATTCCGCACATATAAATTGGTGATATCGGCAGTAGTATTTCTTTTATCACGCTCTACCTGCGCAATCACCTGGTATTGATATCCATTCATGATGAAATAAGCCAGCCGACCTCCACTGAAAGCGGCTTGTATGGTGCTGATGACATCAGTTGTATTAAGGCCCAAATCTTTAATCTTCATGCGGTCAACCGTTAGTTGTACTTCCGGTCGGTTAAACTTCAGGCTCACATCTGAATTGGAGAAGGTCTTATCTTTTCTTACCTCATCAAGGAAGCGGGGAATGATTTCACGCAGCTTAGCAAGATCCTGATTTTGTAATATAAACTGCACAGGCAAGGAAGCACGCGATCCGAAGCCCACGGAAATGGTTTGCTCCTGGGTAGCAAAAATTCTGGCATCATTAAACCGCGACATCTTTTTTTGCAGGTCAGACGTAATTTCCGATTGCGTTCGTTTACGCAGCGAGGGGTCAACTAGACTGATCCGGGGCTGCGCGCTGTTTACACCTGATCCACCACCACCACCCCAACTGGAAGAGGTACGAGCAATGACAAAATCGCGCTCAGGTACAGAATCATACAAGAACTGCTGAATTTCATCGGATAATTTTTGCATCGAATAGTAACCGGTACCTTCCGGGGCGGTTACGCTGAAACGCACGCTGCTGCGGTCTTCCATGGGAGCCAGCTCACTAGGCAATGTCTGATAAATGATCCAGATGATACCTATACAGGCCGCCACAATTACCCAGGCTACCCAACGAATTTTCATGAATGATCGCAAGAGTCGGTTGTACCCGTTTTCCATGCCCACAAAAAAGGGCTCTGTTTTTTTATAGAACCAACCTTCATGAATATTTTTTGCACTTAGGTATACATTCAACACGGGTGTGATGGTGAGTGATACGAAGGCAGATATCAGTACCGCTGCTGCAAGGGTTACACCAAACTCCCGAAAGAGTCGACCCACAAAGCCCTCCAGAAAAATCACCGGCATAAAAACAACGGCAAGTGTGAGCGAAGTAGAAACCACGGCGAAGAAAATTTCCTTGCTGCCCTCCAGCGCCGCCTTGCGGATGGGTAATCCTTCCTCCAGCTTACGGAAGATATTTTCCGTCACCACAATACCATCATCCACTACCAGTCCGGTCGCCAGTACAATACCCAACAGGGTTAAGATATTGATAGAGAAATCAAACAGGTACATGATGAAGAAAGTCGCAATCAGTGAAATCGGTATGTCAATGAGCGGACGGATGGCGATGAGCCAGTTGCGAAAGAAGAAGAAGATAACCAGTACCACCAATGCAAAAGAAATAATCAGCGTTTCCTTCACTTCGCTCAGGGAACGACGGATGATCTCGGTGCTATCGATCATCACCCTGAATTCTATGTCTGACTTATTCGCCTTTTTGATGGCTTCAAGCCGCTTATAAAAATCATCGGCGATTTTTACGTTGTTGGCACCCGGCTGGGGTATGATGGCTAATCCGACCCCATTCAATCCATTCACTTTCCAGGATTGCTCCAATTGCTCTGGAGCAATTTCAACATTAGCAATATCGCCCAGCCGAACAATACCGAGTGAATCTTCACGAATAATCAGATCACGGAATTCCTGCTCGGTGGTGAGCCGCCCCATAGCGCGAATGGTCAGCTCGGTTCGGTTACCATAAATCTTTCCCGGCGGCAATTCTACATTCTCTGTGTTCAGGGCCGACCTGATATCGGTAAAAGCAATATTAAAAGCACTCATCCGGTCGGGCTGCAGCCAAAGACGCATAGAGTACCTCTTCTGACCGAAAATATTTACAGCACTAACATCATTGATGGTCTGAAATTGCTGCAATAATACCGTCTCGGCATAGTCACTCAGCTCAAGCAAACCTTTCGACTGGCTTTGAACAGCTAATACAATGATGAAGTCACTATTGGCATCCGACTTAAAAACAACAGGTGGTGCATCAATGTCTTGCGGTAAACTGCGCTGCGCCTGTCCTACTTTATCACGCACATCGCTCGCAGCAGCTTCCAGGTCGATACCCAAATTAAATTCGAGGGTAATGGAACTACTGCCCAGGGAACTGGAGGAGGTAATCGATTTGATACCGGGAATGCCATTGAGTTGCTTTTCCAGGGGCTCGGTGATCTGACTTTCAATGATGTCGGCATTCGCCCCCGTATAACTCGTGCTCACTGAAATCACCGGCGGATCGATGGCAGGATAATCACGCACAGCCAGGAATGAATATCCGACCAGACCGAACAGGATCAAGGCCAGATTCATTACCGTTGCCAGTACAGGTCGTTTCAGTGATAACTCGGAAATATTCATACGCTCAAAAAAGATAACGGCACAAAGCCGGACAAATAAAGGAAATTACTGTTTCAGCTGCTCGGCTGTTTTTACGCCCCGCACTTTTACGGGAGATTTCGGGCGACAAAACAAAATCCCGGAAACGACAACACTATCGCCTTTCTGGATTCCACTCAATACTTCCACCATATCTTCTGTACGAATACCCGTGGTTATACTCGTGAACATGGCCTTCCCCTCTTTTACCAAAATCAGCTGTTTATTTTTATCATCCGGTATAATACTGTTGCTGGGTACGAGTATGCTGGGTTGGTCTTGTCGGCGCGTAACATATACTTTGACAAATGAACCGGGATTGGGTTTCGCTCCCTGCAATACGGCCCGCACCTTGATATTTCTGCTGATGGAATTGATCTGCGGCTCCGTAGCAACAATGGTAGCAGGATGCCGATCCGAACGGGAGAGATCTGTTTGCACCTGAACCCCCGCTCCCTTTTTCATCAACCGGGCATATTTTTCAGGTACGGTAAAATCTACTTTCATTTTATCTACCTGCTGCAAGGTGGCAATCACCGTGGCAGGCGTAACATAAGCACCCGGACTGATCTGACGTAAACCCAGGAGTCCGGTAAAGGGAGCGCGGACAACCGTTTTATCGATCAGGGACTGTGTATAGGTAAGGTCTGCTTTAAATGTATTAACCTGATTGAGTGCAGCATCATAATCGGCCTGGTTGATGCCTCCTACTGCAATCAACTTCGCCAAGCGTGCTTCAGTCTTTTGCGCCAGATCGAGTAAAACACGTGTCTTACTCATCTGTGCCTGCAAATCAGCATCATTGACACGGGCAATAACTGTTCCCTGATTTACGATGGCTCCTTCAGGCACTTGTAAAAAAGTCAGGCGCCCCTGCACTTCAGGTCGCAATTCTACCCACTCCTGCGCTACTACGGTACCATTGGCTTCCAGGGTGTTGCTGATTACTTCGGGAGCAGCAATCATTACATCCACCAGCGCCGGCGCACCACCAGGTTTTTGTGCGGTTTTTTCCTCAGACTTTTTGCCTTTACATCCCAACAACAGGGCGGACAGCAAAACAGATATATATATTTTTTTCAATCCTTACTGTTTTATACCCCTTAAAGATAGAAATTATTTGCCAAGGCGTTGATCATTCCGGGACGGGCGGCCCGACATATAAATAATTCGGTCAATACGGGCCTGAATTGTAATTTTAAGTTTCCCATACGATTCAACCTCCCCACCCAAACATCTTTACTTTATGCTGGCCCTCACCTCGCAATATCCCCAAAAAAGAGCTTTTATCACCGGCGCTGCATCAGGACTGGGCAAGGCTTTCTGTCTGCACCTGGCCGCAGACGGCTGGACCCTCGGCATGTCTGACAACAATGTGGTAGCACTGGAAGCTGCAGCCGCCGAAATCAGCGCTGCCGGAGGTAAAACAATTCTTTTACCCCTCGATGTGGCCGACAAAGATCAGTACAGCCTCGTTGCAACCTCCTTCCTGGCACAAGCAGGAGGTATTGATCTGCTGTTCAACAATGCAGGTGTGGGTGATGGCAGCGTACTGGAAGAATATGCTTTGGAAAACTACGAATGGATGACCGGTATCAATCAGATGGGTGTGCTCTATGGCTGCTATTACTTTGTTCCCGCCATGAAAAAACAACGCTCCGGCCAGATCATCAACACCGCCAGTGCTGCTGCCTTTAGCTGTGCGCCGACCATGGCCGCCTACAACATGACCAAAGCAGCCGTTCTCGCCCTCAGTGAAACATTATATGGCGAGTTGATGGACTATAACATTCATGTTTCATGCATCATGCCTACTTACTTCAAAACAAATGTTATTCAACATGCCCGGGGCGGCGAACTGGTGAAAAAAGCAACTGAACATTTTATCAATCGTTCCGGACTGGAAGCCATTGATGTGGCAGCAGAGATACTGGACCGTGCCGGCAAAAAAGAACTCTATATTATTTTACCATCCGCTGCGCGGAAAATGTGGTGGATGAAAAGACTTGCACCACTTCGCTTCCGCAAAATGGTGAAAGAACATTTTATGGCCTCCATGCAGAAAGTAAAGAAATACCAGAAAAAAAGTTAATCCAGCATACATCATCCATAAGCAACACTTATATGAATACGCTCACATCATTTGACTTGACCGGTAAGGTAGCATTGATCACCGGAGCAAGTAAAGGCATAGGAGAAGCCATTGCAAGACTGTTTGCCGCTCAGGGCGCAACGGTTATCATCAACTCGCGTAAACAAGAGGACCTGGATATAGTGGCTGAAAGCATTCGTGCAGCCGGTGGCACCTGTACCCCTATTGCCGGGAATACAGGTAACATGGCTTCTTGCCAGGATCTCATTCAACAGGCGCTGGAAAAACATGGCAAGATTGATATACTCGTTAATAACGCTGCTGCTAATCCTGTATACGGCCCCATCGCTGAAACAGAGGAATGGGCTTTTGATAAAATCATGCAGGTAAATGTAAAAGCGCCCTTCGAGCTGAGTAAGCTGGTGTATCCTGTTATGAAAGCCAATGGTGGTGGTAGTATCATCAATGTGAGTTCTGTGGCGGGACTGATATCAGATTACGGACTTGGTTTATATGCCATTTCAAAAGCTGCTCTGAACATGCTCACCAAAGTGACTGCCAAGGAATGGGGCAAGGATGGAATACGTGTGAATGCCATGTGTCCGGGTTGGATAAAAACCAAGTTTTCGGAGGCGCGTTGGAAAGATGAAAATTGGGTGAAACAATTTGAGCAAACCCTGCCGGCCGGTCGGATGGGCACTGTTGAAGAAATTGCAACCTTGTGCCTTTTTCTGGCATCCGATGCCTCCGGATATTGCACCGGCGCCATTTTCATGGCAGATGGGGGGTTAACCATTTAATAAAAAAACTATGGAAGAAATATTTGTCACCGAACGCATTCGCTCTCTGGTACCTGCTATTCGTGCCTTCGTTGAAAAAGAACTCATCCCCCTGGAGAAAGACCACCGGGCACGCAGTGGCAAGGAAACAGAAGCGCTGCTGCAGGAAAAACGCCAATTGGTAAAAGCCAGGGGCTGGTGGAACCTCCATTTACCCGCCAAAGAAGGTGGCCTGGGACTAACCCTCTGTGAGTTTGGACAAATCAGCGAAGTACTTTCCCTTGCACCCTATTACGGTCAATATACATTCAATTGCCAGGCGCCCGATATCGGCAACACAGAATTACTGATGCGTTTTGCAGCTGCAGCATTACAAGAAAAATTTCTACACCCCCTGCTCGATGGTACCATTCGAAGTTGCTTCTCTATGACGGAGCCGGCCATGCCGGGCTCTAATCCAGTTCGCTTGGGTACCACTGCAGTGAGAGAGGGTGACAGCTATGTGATCAATGGCACCAAATGGTTTACTACCGGCGCCGATGGTGCTGCCTTCACCATAGTTATGGCTGTCACGAATCCTGACGCAGCACCGCATCAACGTGCGAGTATGATAATTGTTCCCACTGATACACCCGGTTATGTTCGCGTTAGGAATATCCCCATTTTTGGTGAACAAGGAGAAGGTTGGGCCAGTCACTCCGAGATCAATTTTGTCAACTGCCGCGTGCCGGCCAACCATCTGATCGGCGAAGAAGGAATGGGTTTCAAACTGGCGCAGGAAAGATTGGGCCCGGGACGCATCCACCATTGTATGCGCTGGATAGGAATTGCAGAAAAAGCTTTTGACCTGATGTGTCGTCGCGCGGTTAGCCGGGAAATGGAAGAAGACATCATGCTGGGACAGAAACAATTCATACAAGGTTTTATTGCAGAAAGCCGCGTAGAGATCGATGCCGCCCGTATGCTGGTGCTGCGCACTGCACACCTCATCGATTTAAAAGGAGCCGCCCAATGCCGCGAAGAAATATCAGGAATAAAATTTTATGTTGCCAATATGTTCCTGAAAGTACTGGACCGGGCAATTCAGGTGCATGGTGCAATGGGACTCACCGATGATACACTGCTGGCCAATCTTTACCAACATGAGCGCGGTGCCCGCATCTGGGATGGGGCAGATGAAGTACACAAACAAAGTCTTGCGCTGCAGATTCTGAAACGCTATGGCCTGGATGTAAAGAAAAAAAATAAACCCGCTTAACTGACCTGCATGCCATTGCCGGATATACATCAGCAGCTGCCTGCCCTGCAGGAATGGATAAAACAACACCTGCCACAACTGGGTACCCTGCAAAATATAAGTTCCATTACCGGCGGATATTCTAACCTGACCTTTCGCATTACCATTGAAAATCGCAACTATATACTTCGCATGCCCCCACCGGGCGCATCGGTAAAAACAGCCCACGACATGGGCAGAGAGTTTCGTGTCTTAACCGCTCTTCGTCCACACTATCCATTAGTTCCTGAACCCCTCAGCTACTGCGATGACACTGCCATATTAGGAGCCCCTTTCTATATCATGCAGGAATTACAGGGTGTAATTCTTCGCCCGGGCATGAAAAGACTAGCTGAACTATCGCCGGAAACATTCACCGAACTATCGCAAAGACTTATAGAAAACCTTGCTTCCCTCCATGCCATCGATATCCATACTACCGGACTAATTCAGCTGGGAAAACCGGAAGGATATGTGCAGAGACAGGTGACCGGATGGACACAGCGCTATTTTCAATCGGAGACGGATGTGCTGCATGATATGAATGGATTAGCCGACTGGCTGGCCAGACAACAGCCGCAATCTCAAGCGGCCAGTCTTTTACACAACGACTATAAATATGACAATGTGTTGATGGATGTTGAAACACTTTCCACCATCACCGGCGTGCTGGACTGGGAAATGGCAACCATAGGCGATCCGCTGATGGACCTGGGCGCGGCACTGGCTTACTGGTTTGAAGCCGATGATCCGGTTGCCTTTCGGGCTTATAACATCAGTTGGTTGCCGGGTAATTTTTCCCGACAAGCTTGTGCTGATCTCTATGCAGAACGGAGTGGACGCGACCTGCGCGATTTATTATTTTATTATGTGTTCGGCTTATTTAAAAATGCGGTGATTGCTCAGCAAATTTATTTTCGCTGGAAACAGGGTCTGCATCGTGACAATCGTTTTGAAGCCTTATTGCAGCTTGTACAATCACTCGGCCGACACGGCGTACAGACACTGGAAAAAAATCGTATTTCCTGAACAGGAAAATTAATTCCTTCGACGAAGACCGCCTCGCCAGTTAAAGCGCTCTGAGCGATATCGCTCATAATTTTTGCCGATCATATACCCCAGCTCAAGATCATTTAGCCTTAATAGCGTTTCGTAATCGGGGCGATAGCGCACCATGAACGTATCTAGATTGGGTGAGGTTAACTTTGTAATCTTCCGAACAAAAGGCTTAGTAAAGCGACTGTTTACATATTTCTCCTGTTCCTGCATCAGCAATCTTCGCTGCAGGTTCAATAAACTTGCGGTCCGCTTGAAACGAAACATATTGATGATCTCATTCAGGTCGAACCCTACTGTTAAACCACCGGGATTATAATTCGGGTTGTTGCTGAGTCGCAGTGTTGGCTTCCTGAAATCGAAGGCCTTGGCATTGTCGCGCCTGTTTTGGATAGAATCGAAGCGATAATAGCTATTCCGCACTGTTACATCGGGCAGATCAAAAGCCCGGAGGTGCAGCATCACATTGAAGTTCTCTGTATTGGAAATCGTATCCACAGGATACTTCATGGTGGTCTTTCCAATCAAAGAGAACCAGATGGAATCTTTTGAAGAAATCGTGATAGAATAGCGACCCATGGAGTCGGTAATGGTTCCCCGGCCGGAGGTACTAAGCACCCCAACGGCCTCCAGCGGACGACGAGCAGACAAATCATACACCGTACCACTAACGGTTACCTGCTGCGCATGCAAAGACACCGAAAAAATACTACACAATAGCAGAACAACAATGAATAAGGGTAGCGATCTCCTCAAGGCAGGGGTTTGCATGTAATATTAAATAACAACCGGCAGCGGTCATCAATTCGGCTGCAAATTAACGAGGATTTTGCAGTTCAGGGGGTATGGCGGCTATCAAAAATGGGTATCAATGATGTGGGGGAGCATCTTGCGCCAGGTTGGCCAATCGTGGGTGATATCATTACCCCATACGCCGAGATCGTGGGGAATTCCCTTCTGATGAAGGATGCCCGAAAAACGTCTGGATGCCTCCGGATCTTCATACGCACCACTACCGGTATATAGGTGTATGTGTCGGCTGCTGCGAATACGGTCGAGGTACCAATTGTCTTCCAGCCCGGGCAAATAATGCTCCGGACTATTATAATACACCTGATCATCAAAATACCCTTTGGTATATTCCATCAGGTTGTAAACACCGCTCATACTGATGGTGCCTTGAATGAGGTCAGGCCGCTTAAGAAAAAGATTCATGGCATGGAGGGCTCCAAAAGATGCCCCACAGCAGTAAATAGGTGTATCCTCGCTGGTATGGGAGCGTACATAAGGAATCACTTCATTGAAAAAATACTCATTGAACTGGTTGTGGCGAATGGCTTTGTGCTCCGGCAACATAGTAGCATGCATCCAGCTTTCGTTGTTGATGCTGTTGATGCTAAAAACTTTCAGCTTGCCGGCATCTATCAGGGGGGCCAGCGCATCAATCAGTTGAAAACGCTCATACTCGAGAAAATCGGCGGCGGCAGTCGGAATCAATACGAGGGCAAATCCATAATGTCCATATGTTACTACCGGCATTTCGGCGTCGAGGGCAGGACTATACCAGGAAGTAATTGATCTGTTCATGCAATTAAGCGGCTGCTTGTAACAGCACTTATTTATTTGTTTTTTGCCGTATTATTATTCAATACAGTTTTTCCGGATCTCTTTCCATAAATCCTGATAGCACTGGGCAGCATAGCTGCTGCGGGCAAATGTAGCCAAGGGCGCCTGCTGAACACCCATTTTTTCTACATCACTCAGATAAGGAATGTAATTCTTAAAAAACACTTTGTCTTTATAAAAGTCTGCCATCACCTCATGGTGCAGGTTCTTCCGGTGATCTACCATGCTGAAGAAACACTTAATCTTCGAGGTATCGAGGTCATTGGCTTTAAAATAATCCATCACCGTTTCATAGGAGCGGATAGAAAGGGTAGTTGGAATATTCGGCATCAGCACCCAGTCCGCAGCATAAAAAACAGTTTCATGCAGGAGTGAGATACCGGGAGGGCTATCCAGAAAAACCACATCATACTGCTGCTGCAATGGTGCCAGTAAGGAGGCGATTTTTTTGCGCGATTGTTTCATCTCATGCAACAGCACATCGGCATGTCGTGCTGAGAGGTCGGCAGGTATCACGTCAAGGTGATCGTAGGGCGTTGCCTGAATGGCATGCCTTAATTCGAATTCATTATTGAGAATTTTCTTCGACTCATTTTTTATATTGGCCTGTACGCCGAGATAAAAGGAGGAAGAGCCCTGGGGATCAAGGTCCCATATGAGTGTTTTCAATCCCTGCTGGGCACACAAATAGGCAAGATTGATGGTGGCAGCTGTTTTACCCACCCCACCTTTAAGATTATACAGTGCAATGGTTACCATTCTACAAATTACGATTTTTTTTACAATTATATACCCCGGGCTAGAGTAAGCCACCCAGCAGCACGCATCCTACCACGATCCACGGGGGGGCTATCCGCTTTGTCTGCAACAAGGCCACGGTAAAGATTACAATGCCCAGGTCGACCATGGCCAGGGTATCACCCTGCCAAAGTGGAAACCAGAACGTATCGGCCATCAAATAACAGGTGGCGCCTGCCATGATGCCCACAACAGCGGCATGGATACCTTCCAGCGACCGATAAATGACCGCATATTTTTTAAGGTATTGCCAAACTGGAAAAAAGAACAATACCAGCAAGGCACTGGGCAGGAAGATGGCCACGGCACCAATCACCGTTCCGGCGGCCTGCGCCGCCAAACCTTGTTCCCGCATTACCATTCCACCGGTGAAAGCACCGATTGAAAAAACGGGCCCCGGAATCGCCCTTACCACCCCCGATGCAGTTAAAAAATGTTCCCGCCTTATGCGCAACACATCGCGCTTTTGGTTTTGTATGTGCCTGGTTTCAGGGCGTGTAACATATTGCTCATACATCAGTGGCATGAGTACATCCCCACCACCGAATACCAGACTACCAAAACGATAGGCATTCTCAAAAAGATTGAATGCCCTGCGATTTTTCCAGTTCCGGTTGGAGGCCGTCTCTGACAAATAGGCCGCTACCGCAAATACCAGTAAAAAAATGAGCAGGTTTCCCCAGCGAATGGGTTTGCGATTGCCCCCTTTATCGGGTATACGCTTATCGCTGAAATTGGTGACAATACCCGATAAAATGATCAGTCCCGGAAATACCCAGGGAGTTTTAAATGCCAGGAAAGTGGCGATGGTGGCCAGTACCATGATTACCCTTGTGATGGTATTGGTGATAGATACCTCCATGAACCGAAAAGCTGAAAAGCCAATAAAGCCGATGGCCATAGGTTGCATAAAGCGAAACCAGTGGATAGTTTTTCCCTGGTCATCAAAATAGTCGAGCAAGAAGGAGAGTCCGCCCATCAGCAGGCAGGCCGGTGTTATCCAGATCAGCAAGGTGGCAACGGCCAGCAACAACCCGCCGCGTTTATAGCCAATCAGGGTAAGCGTTTGTGTGGAGGAAGCGCCGGGTAATAATTGACAAAAACCATTGTATTCCATCAACTCCTCTTCCGTAACATCGCGCCGGCGATGCACAAAGGTATTATACATCATGCCCAGATGACCTTGTGGACCACCAAAGGCAGTTACGCTGTGCATCAGCACGGCCTTTAAAAAGGGGATGTGTCTAAAAAAATACAAACCAACGGATTTAGAACCCGGAAGAAATTATCCTGCTAAAGATATTGGTTATTTTTTTAGCCCAATCTCACGCAATCGTTCTTCCAGGTATGCGCCGGCAGTAATGTCGGCATAAGCCTTTGGATGAGCGTCATCCAAACAGCGGTCGAGACAGGCGAGGCTCATATCGCTGCGCGGATGGAGGAAGAAGGGAATAGAAAATCGGCTGGTATGCCACATCTCGCGGGGCGGGTTGACCACGCGGTGGGTGGTACTCTTCAGCATATTATTTGTGAGGCGCTGTAGCATATCTCCCACATTCACAACAATCTGATTCGGCAGCGATGTAACCGCAACCCACTCACCCTGTTTATTCAATATCTGCAAGCCATCGGCAGATGCACCTACCAGCAGGGTGATCAGATTGATGTCTTCATGTTGCTCGGCACGGATGGCTGATTTAGGTTCATGGGTAATAGGCGGATAATGAATACAGCGAAGTATGGAATTGCCATTGTGCAAGTGACCATCGAAATAATTACTGTCGAGACCAAGGTATTGGGCGATGGCGGAAAGCAATGCACCGCCGCTTTTTTCAAAATGGCGATAGGCATTGAACAGGGTCTCATCAAAACCGGGGATATCTGATACATTCACATTGGAGGGATATTCCTGCCTGATCGGATCACCATCGGATACGGTTTGTCCATACTGAAAAAATTCCTTCAGATCGGGTGCATCGCTGCCCTTGGCATGCTCTTTTCCAAAACTGGTATAACCCCTTTGTCCGGCTAATCCGGGCACTTCATATTGCCTCTTTTGTTCTTCAGATAAGTTGAAAAATGACTGCACCAAACGATAAAGGTCGGCAATCAGATCTGCCGGTATGCCGTGATTGGTTACGGAAACAAAACCTACTTCTTCAAATGCATGACCCAACTCCTGTACAAAAGCTGCCTGACGGGCGGGGGTGCCCTGTAAAAATTGGTCCAGATCAACAACCGGTATTGCCATAAATTTTATTTTTTGGAATATGCAACATTTAACACCCATACAGGGTCTACTTATTAACGATTACGAAGTATCTTTTATGCGCAATTGCTTTTATTTTATGAATTTTATACCATGAAATTATTCTATGCCCTGATGGGCAGTTCCCTGTTATTAATTGCTGCCTGTTCTCCCAAATACAGCAACTATTCAAAAAAGTACACTTTCTCCTCTGCAAATGGTGCACCCGACTATACACAACTTGATTATTGGGCGGCCCACCCTTATAAAAAAGACCCTTCCGACAGCGTACCCGAACCGCTGCTTGCCACTTACCGACCTGATTCAATGGTAGATGTATTTTTCATTCATCCCACCACTTATACTGCTGAGGAAAAAAAGACCGGTTGGAATGCCCGCGCCGATGATGCCGAACTGAATGCCAAAACTGATTATAGTCCGATACTCTTTCAGGCCAGTATTTTTAATGAGGTAGGAAGGGTTTTTGCGCCGCGCTACCGACAGGCACATATTTCTGCTTACTATCCGAAAACAAAAGAGGATACCCTCGCTGCGCTGGATGCTTTCA
>Ga0208853_1000010_pt1 | contig 51212 bp, 29 predicted proteins | sample LakMenEpi03Oct11_FD_150667 | JGI IMG/M metagenome (GOLD analysis project Ga0208853, IMG submission 150667) | Freshwater microbial communities from Lake Mendota, WI - 03OCT2011 deep hole epilimnion (SPAdes) | ecosystem: Environmental > Aquatic > Freshwater > Lake > Epilimnion/Euphotic zone ... | reverse complement strand
TCTTTCCTAATAGATGGAAAAGAAATATCTTGGGATACTGCTAAAGATTGGGATGGAGATAAAATAGCCGATTGGTTAGAAGTAGTAAAAATATTTCTTAAAGCAGGTTATGGTTGGGGAGGAAACTTCAAATCTATAAAAGATTTTCCACATTTAGAAAAAACTTTTGGATATACTTGGCAACAATTATTAGCAAAATATAATAAAAAAGATTTTATCCCTGGAACTACTTATGTAAATATATAATGGCTCTTAAAAAGAAAAAGTCTAAACAACAAATAACCCTAGAACTTCTTGAAAGAGCTGGGGTTTTTTATTCTAAAAAGCTTATCCACAATGCAACTAAATGGGAACTTAAAATTAAAAGTATGTTAGATACTCTAGGAGCAGAATATATATTCCAACATCCCATAATATGTAACAAAAAGAAACTTTATATACTAGACTTTTACTTTCCTAAGACTAATATAGCTTTAGAAATAGATGGAGCACAATACCATACTACTCCAGAACAAAAAAAGAAAGATAATCTAAGAACTAGAAGATTAAAAAAAGAAGGTATAATAGTAAGAAGATTAACTAACAGACAAGTTAATTACTATACAGAAAAATCATTAAACCAAATATTACAAATATTTATCAATGCCAGAATATAATTTATATCAATTTGATAGTGTACTTAAAAAAATCTATGATAGACTAGATAAAGTAGAATGTTGTTGTGCATCTACTAATGGTGCTAATATAGGATTAGGAGAAGGGGTATTTTATAAAAAGAACAAGTATAATATATTTCAATTTAAATCTCTTATAGCAGGGGATAATATTACTTTAGTTCCTACTAATAATTCTATTACTATTAATAGCACTGGAGGAGGAGGATCTTTTAATTGTTCTCAATTATCTACTTGTTCTACAACAAATCTTCCTGAAGGAACTAATCTTTATTATACATCTACTAGATTTAACACAGCGTTTTCTACTAAAACAACTACAGATTTAACAGAAGGTTCTAATTTATACTTTACTTCTCCTAGAGCTATCACAGCTTTAACAGGACAAAATATATCTATTTTTAATAATGATTCAGGGTATATAAAATTAACAGATTTATCATCTGGTACAGGAATATCTTATAATAATTTAACAGGAGTTATAACAAATACACTTCCTGACCAAACTGTAGTTCTTACTCAGGGGGGTACTACTACTATTACAGGCACTTATCCTAATTTTACTATATCTTCAGCAGATCAATATACAGGAACAGTTACATCAGTTGCTACAGGAACAGGATTGACAGGAGGAACTATTACTTCTTCAGGAACATTATCTTTAAATAGTAAATTAGCTCCTTTAGATTCTCTTACAGGCAATTCTTTAAAATTAGCTAGAGTTAATTCAGGAGAAACAGCATTAGAGTATTTTACTCCAACTTACGGTACAGGAACAGTTACCTCTGTAGGAACTACAGGATTAATTTCAGGTGGACCTATTACTAGTGCAGGTACAATTACTACTTCTATAAACACTAATAAGTTAGTAGGGAGAAGTTCTGCTGGTACAGGTATAATGGAAGAAATAACTGTTGGCTCAGGATTAACTTTAACAGGAGGAACACTTAGTAATGCAACTACTCCTACACCATTAGGATATTATGGAGCTTGGCAGACAGATGCAACACAAACTGCTGCTGCTAGTAATGTGGGATACCCTATGAGATTTGAAATAGCTGATATTACTCCAAATGGTATATCAATTGTTAATAATGGAAGTGGTGATCCTACAAGAATAACATTTGCAAATACAGGTATATATAACATACAGTTTAGTTCTCAGTTTCAAAATATTGATAATGCAGAACATAACGTAACTATTTGGTTGAGGCTAAATGGAACAGATGTAACAGGGTCATCAGGATTTGTTCAAATTCCAAAAAGAAGAGCAGCAGGTGTAGGAAATGAAGGACATGTAATAACAAGTTGGAATTATGTACTAAGTGTTGTAGCAGGACAATATTATGAATTAGTTTGGAGTACAAACAACCACACTAATGTAACTATGGAGTTCTATGCAGCAGGTTCTCCTCCACCTTCTGCTGCATCAGTTATTATGACAGTTACCCAACAGTCAGGAATTATGGCAGGAACAGGTATAACTGCTATTAATTCTCTTACGGGTGCATCACAAACAATAGTTACAGGTACAAGTGGAACTGACTTTGCAGTTAGTTCTGTTGGAACTACTCATACATTAAATTTACCTACTGCATCTGCTACTAATAGAGGTGTATTAAGTTCAACAGATTGGACTACATTTAATGGAAAACAAAGTGCATTAGGATATATTCCTCTAAACCCTACCAATAATCTAAGTGATTTAGCAAGTGCTACAACTGCTAGAACAAATTTAGGATTAGATTATTTATTACCTATTATTAATCAAGGTGCAGATGGCACAATAGTAACAGGCACAACAGCTGAAACTGTTACTTATGCAGAACTAATATCAAGCTCCTTAATTAAAGATGATTTAAGTTTGGATGCAAGTTTTAAAATAGAAAAAACAGGTAGTGCAGGAACTGTAACATTAAAAATGTATATAAATTCTACTGCTAATTTATCAGGTAGTCCAATATTAGTCTTTCAAAGTGCTTCATTAGGCGTTACAACTAGAAATGCAACTGCTCAAAGATATATTAATATTAAAAAGAAAGATGGGACAGGTGCAGGTACTAGAATATTGCCAACAAGTTCTACATCACTAATAGATGTAGGTGTTGCATCTACTACAGCTCCTGTTACAATTACACCAGATTTTACAACAAATAAATATTTGGTAGTTTCAATAACACTAGCAAATAGTGGTGATAGTGCATGGGGTGTTTTCTTAAAATTAAAACCATAATTTAGACACACCTAAACTTTTTTTAGGCTTACCTAAAAAATAAATATTTCAAAAAACATACTAAATGTCAAAAAAAGTCTGTAACTTTGGCAAATAATTTTTAACAAAATAAAAAAACCAATGATTAGTATTAAAGAACAAATAGAAAACTATCTCTCAACAAACTTTGATTCTATAGAATCTTCAAGAACTACAGATAAAGACTTTAGATGGTCTACTATAGCAAACCAATTATACAAACAAACTAAAATAACTTCAGACTCAGAATCACTAAGGAGAAAATTCCTACAACTAAGACAAAAACAATCTTCTCCTATAAAAGTATTAAACTCCACAGATAAATACCCTTTTCTAAACTCTAAAGAAGATAAAAATCAAGGAACTAAAGAATTTAGCTTTACAGCAGATAATATTCCATCTGAAGAAGAAATTATTTCTCACTTCAATATTGATATTACTAAGTGGACTATATCTCAAATATATCACAAAACTTCTTTTGGAGGTAAGTATGCTATAACTGTTAATCAGAGAGCTAAGGTTGGTAATCAAACTATTAACTTAGATGAAGCTTTTATAGAAGCTATTAACCAAATTAAACCTTTACCTCTTTTACCTAAAACTATAGTAAATAATAAAGAAAAAGCTTGTCTCTTGATACCTAAACAAGATGTACATTGGGATAAAAGAGATGTTGATGGTAATAATGATATGGAAAAAAGATTTGAAACATTTACTAAATCTCTACTTTCTCAACTAGAAAAAGTACAATTAACCAATAGTCTAGAAAAAATAATCTATATAGTAGGGTCAGATGAATTTAACTCTGAATGGACAGGAGCAACAACAAAAGGGACAATACAATCAAATATAGTTTCTTATCAAGAAGGTTTTAAAAGAATATCTAACTATACTATAGAACTGATAAAACTTTTAAGATTTTATACTCCTAAAGTAGAAGTTGTTCTTTTAAATGGTAATCATGATCATAATGTATCTTGGCATTTAGCTCACTTACTAGAGCAAGTATTCTTTAAAAACGATTCTATCACTATAGATTCTGATTTGAAAAATACAAAAATATTAGAATACTCCACTAACCTAATACTTATGAATCATGGAGATGAAATGAAACCTAAAGATTTAGCTACTAAGTTTCCTATTATAGCTAAAGATAAATGGTCTAGTTTTGATAACTATTTCGTTATTACAGGAGATCGCCACCACGAACAAGCTTATGATTATAATGGAGTAAGAACATATCAAGTACCTCAATTATCAACAGCTAAGTCTTCTTGGGATGATAAAAAAGGTCATTTATGTTCTAAAGCAGAATTAGTGACTTTCTTATTTGAACAAGATGGATTATCTAATATATTAAGAAAGGTAATTAAATAACTAAAAACCCACATAACTGATTCCACTTATATATTTTTGTAAGTGGAATTTTTTGTTTATATTTATAACTCAATTTAAGATTAAAAAATGATTATTAAACAATATGTTTCTAATATAACCAATGACTTTAAAGCATATGAAGGAGATACTTACTTATCCCCTAAATTCATATATTTTAAATCTATAGATATAGCTTCAGATTTTGTAGCTAAATCTAATAATAGTTCTAGAAGATTATATAAATTACAAGAAGGTTGGAAGTCTATTGATTGTCTAGAAATGGTAGAAGTACCTGTTACTGAATGTTGTGAGATAGATACTAGGATATGTCAAAAACTTATGAAATCTAAATATCCTATTCCAAATACTTTTACTTCTATGTTTGGTAATGTTATTAAATATGTATCTTCTAATAATTTAGGATCTTTTTATGACCCTACAACTCCTAGAATATGGAAAGCTATACAAAAAAGAGAGTATAAAGATAAATCTAAAAAATTCTATTGGATTATAAATAATTATATTTATATTCCTATTCCTGTAGGAGAAATAGGAACTCCTGAATCTATAAGATTAGAAGGATGGTTTATAGAACCTTGGAAAGCTGATGAACTAAATGCTAAGTCTGACTCTAAAAAGATATGTATAAACCCTCTAGAATATGAAATGCCTATCCCTGAAAACTTGAGAAATGATGTATCTAGAGAAATGTATAATCAACTTAGACAAGTTTATTTACAAATACCTTTAGATGACTATCCTAATATGAGTCAGGATAAAAATAATCAGAGAGATATTAACAATGACAGATAGAGATAAAGAATTAGCTCAGAAACTAGCTAAAATGAGATTACCCTCTAAAGGTTTAAATGAAAATATATTTAAGTCTGAAAACCTCTTTAGAAGAATAAGAACTAGATTAAACCTTAAGAAAAAACAATTACCTGATAGTCTAATAAAAAATACAATTAGACATTGTAATGAAAAATTAGTTCAGTTTCTCTTTGATAATCCTGAAGGTTTATACTTAGAAGTAGGAAACAAACTTAATGGTGTACTAGCTATATCTAAACATATGCCTAAAGAGTTTAGAGAAGATAAATATGAAACTTATGAAGATATAGAGAAACTCAAGATACCAGAATGGAGAAAGAAAATGTATCTTAAAAGATACAATACTTCTATAGAAAGAAGACAAGATAGAAATAAAGCTAAAAATGGAGAGCTAAAAATTCACACAAATGCTCATTCTATGTTTTATACTTATAAATTTGTTTGGTTTAATCATAGAAATTGCTCTTTCAAGAAATCAAGAGCTTGGATATTTGAAATATCTAGAGATTATAAAAACAAATTATATGATATTATTAAATCAGGTGATAGAGATTATTATGAATGGAATTTTCATGATTTCTATCACTACAAAATAAAGCCAGAATAATGAATACACCAGAGTCAAATTTTGATCTTGTAAGTTGTGATAGTTTATTTGCAAGGATTGAAGAGAACTTATCTAGCTATGTTAATAATGGAGCACTTGATTCAAGTAGATTTTATCCTGAGATTAAATGGTTTATACAACAAATGGGATTAGCTGTATTTGAGTTTAAAGAAGGTATTATCCTTTTAGAAAAAAATAGAGTAGAACTTCCTTGTGATTTCTATATGTTAGATAGTGCTTGGTTATGTGATAGTTCTACTACAGCTATAAATAATTATTTCCAAGGTAAATATGTATTCTTTACAGAAAAAACTTGTGAAACAATTTTAAATGATCAAACTTGTGCAACTTCATCTTCTCAAGGATATTGTGTAAACACAGATATAAAAGATAAAGTACTAGACAGAGTAACCATAACAGAATATGTAACAGGTGCAGATAATGTACTTCAATATTCTAATCTTCACCTCTTGCGATATAACAATAAAAAAAGTATAGGGACTATTTGTAACAAACATTGTAAGAATTTATTTTCTTCTTCTCCTTATGAAATCTCTATAAACAGACAAGGAGGTGCTTATTACTTACAATCTAATCTAAAAAATGCTACTATCTACTTAAAGTATTGGAGATTTCCTATGGATATGGAAACAGGTTTACCTCTAATACCAAATGATGCTATTATACAGAAAGCATTAGAAATGCATCTTACACATTGGTTCCTAGTAAACTCTTGGGTTAATGGAGATGATGTTAATATAGAAAACAAGATAAAATACTATCAAGTAGAAAAAGATAAATATTTGACTGAAGCAAAAATATATGCTAAATTCCCAAGCTTCCAGGATATGATAAGATTAACAAGAAATACTAGGGCTAGATGGGATAGTTATAATATCCAGAACTATCATTTATAAAAAGTTTAAAAAACAAAAGTGGCAGATAATCAAAATATAAATTTAAATGTATCTAAATTAGGTATGGATTTAAACTCCAGAGAAGGAGAATTAAAACCAAACTCATACAGGTATCTTATAAATGGAAATATACAAGATAAAGGAGGAGATATATTTAATATTACCAATGAAATGAGTAATATTTTATGTACTGGTTTTAAAGATGGATTTAAAGTAATAAATGTTACTAATATTCCGTCTCTTTCTAAAGCTATATATTTTTTAGTAAATCCTACTACTCAATCTTCAGAGATAGGGGAAATATCTTATATCAATTATTCTGTTACAGAAGATAGACAATATTCTTGTGATGCTTGTAATAATCCTACAACAGAAGATCCTCCTTTAGAAACTTTACCTCAAAAAGAAAACTGCAACTATACAACAATAGTTAATGCTGATTGTTTAGGGTTTTCTATAGATAGTCCTATACAGTCTTGGGTTAAAGTAGATGATTGTAATATTAGAGTTTATTTTACAGATAACACTCCTACAGGTTTAAGATATATAGATTATGATTACCAAAAGAAAACAATATCTAATTGTCCTTTAGTAGAAACTGATGAATTAGATTGTGATAAAATAAAAGTATTTAAAGATACTTGCTACCCTAAAATACAACAAGAAATAGTAAGAGCTGGAGGAGAAAATAAAGCTGGTACTTATCAATTTGCTATAGCTTATTCAGATTCTTTAGGAAACCCTATAGGACATTATTTTTATGTAACTAATCCAATACCTCTTTCAGATAGAGAAATAACTGTAGAAACAGATTATATAGTAAATCAAACTATACAATTAACTATATATGACCTATCACAAGAGTTCCAAAACTTTAATATAGTAGTCATCAAGACTATTAACAATACTTCTTCTGTTCACTTAGTACAAACCTTATCTGTAACAGATCAAGTTATAACTTATAATTATACAGGAGTAGATAGAAACTTAATACAAGATTTATCTATAGACCAAATATTTGCTAGGTATCCTTATTATTCTCAAGCAGAACTAATAACAGAATCTAATGGATATGTGCTTTGGGGTAATGTAAAACAAGATAGAATATTTAATTTACAACCTGTAGTTAATAATTTAAGACTAAAGTGGATTACTGTAGAATTAAATGAAGGAGATTATAAAAATCCTATCTTGGCTTCTAAATATAGATCTAATCTAAGAGATGAAGTGTATTCTTATGCTGTAGAATTTACTAAAACTAATGGTCAATCTACAGCTAGATTTCATATACCTGGACCAACTAAATCTGAAGTTAATGCTCAAATATCTCCATTAACTACAGATGATATTATTTCCAATAATGATGTTATACAAGTAGATAATTGTGATGTTCCTTTAGACCTAAGATGGCAAGTATATAATTTGGCTTCAGAAGACCAAGGATTTCCTTGTGGTTATGAAGTACCTATAACTTCAGAAATAGAAGTAACAGATACCCTCATATGTACTTCTTATCAATATGGAGGATTACTAACTACTCCTACAGGAGACCCTATACCTGTACCTACAGATTGTTGGACTTCTTACTTACAAGAAGAACATTGTTATGATGATTTATTATCACAATACCCTCCACTTTTAGGTACTCCAGCTTTAATATCTTCTACTCCTAGAGTAGTAACTCCTTCCTTTACTTATGAACAATGTCATTATGAAGAAGATATTGCAACTCCAGTAGCCCCTATTCCTCCTTATACAAGAATACAAGATACAGCAGTTCCTCCTACAATTACTACACCTAATGCTTGGATATTACCCACAAATATAACTTGTGGAGGAGGTATGTTTATTTTTCCTCAAGGAAATGATACTTGTAATAGAACAGTAGGATTACCTTTCTATGGTTACTTAAGATATATTGCTTCTCCTTCTATAGCTCCTACTTCTGCTTGTGCAGGAGCAGGTTTTTCAGATAATGCTGTATGGTATAATTTTACTGCTACAGCAATGAATCATGCTATATCTATAGGATATGATACTACAGCTTATGGAACAGATTTAATCTTAGAGGTATATGATAATGATTGTACAACTTTACTAGGTTGTGCTAATAATACTAATAATTTTTATTTTGTAAACAATAGTTTTCCTTTTATTATTGGAAACAATTATAAAGTAAAAGTATATAACTTAGACCCTACATTTGCAATAGATCCTGCTTTAGCAGGTATTGGTTCTTACTTTGATATTTGTATCAATACTCCTATACCAGATGGAACTCCTTGTGAAGAAATTACAGTTCCAGCTGTATATGTGTTGGAATGTACTTATGAAATAAGATATAATTCTACTCAAACAATAGATAATAATTGTAATGGAGTAGTTTACAAAAAAGGAAACTTTGGATATTGGGAATCTTCAGAAAGATACCCTTGCAATGAAGAAGTTTGGGGACCTTTAGCAGATACTCCCATAAGACATTATAAGTTTCCTGATTTTAACATTTCTCCTTTCTACAGAAACAATACTCCAATAGACCCTAACTCTCAAGAAAGTTATCAAGTAAAAAATAAAATATACCCTATAGGAGTGACTATAGACATTACTACTGTGAAAGAAGCTTTAGATAATGCAGTCACTCTAGGGTTAATTTCTGAACAAGAAAAATTATCTATATGTGGGTTTAGAATCCTAAGAGGTAACAGAGCAGGTAATCAATCTATTATAGGTAAAGGTTTACTTTATGATGTTTGGAATTATGTAGACAATACTACTCAAGCAGGATTACAGGTTCTTTATCCTAACTATCCTTATAATGATTTTAACCAAGATATATTTTTATCTAGACTTCCTTTAAAAAATGCAGATCAAGCAGAATTAGCTAACAAACCTTATATTACTACTTTTTCACAATTACACCCTTACAGAAGTCAAGATTATAAAAATAACAAATATACTTTCCATTCTCCTAACACTCATTTTAACAGACCTTCTTTAGGTACAGAATTAAAACTAGAATGTGAGCAATTTGGTTTTTCTTATGGTTCTTATAATAAAGTAAATAAACATGCTGAATATCAATTAGTTGGTTCAGGTTTATCTGCTGCTGCATTAGGTTTTGCAACCACAGAAACTTCTATAAGTTCTATTAATAACTTATTACAAACCAATGTTTCTATAAATACAACAGTATTAGGTTCTGGAACATCTGTACCTTTAGGTTATATTCTTTCTGCAATAGCTTTAAATATATCAGCTCCTTCAGAAATAGTAAATCACTACTATGAATGGTTAGAATTATTACAAAAGTTTGCACCTTTTAGAAATTATGCTCAAACTTATTCCTCTGTAGGAAGATATGTTAATAGTGCTATACCTCAAGATTTTAATGATGGTAACACTAGAAGAAGACTTTTAAATACTTCTTACTTAGGTTCTGGAATATTTAATGTGCAAGATGGAGATAAATTTATTAAATTTAACAATGCTAGAAGAGAATCTTCTGCTTATTTAAATATAGATAAGTTCTTCACTTCTACACTAAACAAAGATTACTCTAGATGGGCTCCAGGTTGTTATGATTATTATACCAATACTACATTAGATTGTAATGCAAATAATCTTTACAGACCTATATCTTCCTACTATGCTTCCCTTAAGAATTATAACCCTTCTCAATATGGCTCTATAAATCATATAGAATATTTAGATACAGGATATAATGGAGAAATAGATTGGACTAACCTAGAACAAGATACATCATGTGATCCTATATTTGGAGGAGATACTTTTATAAATAGATTCTCTCTTAAGATAAAACACCCTTTCTTTATAGAAGAAAGAGTTTCTATAAACCCTTCTACTTCATACTTAGATAATGCTGATGTATTTTATTCAGAATTATATAATGTAGCCTACCCTAAGTTTTTCTTTAATTATCCTACTGGAGCAGACTCTTCAGATAATTCAGGTTCTTCTCTTTTTGCTAATGTAGGTATTAAATCTAACAAAAGATTAGATTATAACTTAACTTGTGAAGATTCTACAGGAAATTCTTTAGCAGTAGCAGGAAATACTTTAGGAGCAGTAGCTTCTGGAGGGGCAGCAGGTGCTGGTATTATTTCTATACCTATTACTTTTGGTATCTTAACAGGATTAAACTTTGCAGGTCAAGAACCTGGAAAAGCCCCTGTATTCATAAAAGGTAAAATGTTTCTTTATTCTTATGGTATTCCTTCTTTCTTAGTAGAAAGTGATTATAACTTAGATTTAAGACATGGAGAAAACTTTAAAGAAAAGTCTTTCTATCCTTATGTAGGAGATCCAAATACTTGGACTCAAGAAACTAATGTACCTATATTTGAAGATAACTACTATTCTTACAATACTACCTACTCTAAACAAAATAAAGAAAATCTAGGTTACATACTTTCTCCAAGCTACTCTAAAGAAAAAGAAGATTGTAAAGTAATAAATGATAACAGAATTATTTACTCTTTACAAGATAATGATAACAATGATAACTATGATGGAAATCTTATTTATCTAGCTAACAACTACATAGACATACCTAAATCAGGAGGTAAAATAACTCAAATAAGAGGAACAAATAATAATACTATTATTGTTTTACAAGAAGATCAAGCTACTTTCTACAATTCTTTTGTACAACTACAAACAGATTTAGGAACTTCTTTTGTAGGTACTAATAAATTATTTGCTCAACAACCTCAACAATACAAAAAAACAGATTTAGGTTTTGGAGGTTCTCAACATACTGCTTTTGTATCTACAGAATTTGGACAATATTGGGTAGATGCTAAAAGAGGAGCTATAATACATCATCAAGGTCAAGGACAAATACAACCTGTAGGAGATAAATTAGCTTCTAATTGGTTAAAAGAAAACTTACCTTTTAAGATACTAAAAGATTTTCCTACTATTAATATCAACAATAACTTTAAATGGTTTGGTATCTCAATGACTTGGGATGAAAGATTTAAAAGAGTTCTTATTACCAAAAGAGATCATCAATTAAAACAAGAATATAAAGGAAAAATAATCCTACAAGATAATAAGTTCTTCTTAGACTCCACAGAAATATTACCTTCCAATACAATATACTTTACAAATCAATGCTGGACTATAGGATATTATCCTCAAACCGATACTATTATTTCCTTCTACACTTATCTCCCTAATTATTACTCACCAGCATTTAATTATTTTTCTTCTGGAGTAAACTATAAACCTAACAATTTACATGAAGAAGGATTATGGTCTCACCTCCTAACACCTAAATCTTATCAAGTATTTTATGGACATTTACATACCTTTATGTTTGAATATCAATCTGAGGATAAATATGTAAATCAAATATTACAATCTGTTTCTTTCAATACAGATCTAAGAAGATATACCACAGAATACGATTTCTACAAAATAGAAGATAAAACTTTTAACAAAGCTCTTATTTATAATCAAAATCAATCTTCTGGTATTCTAAATCTTATAGTGAAGGAAAAGAATAATTTTTACCAATCTTCTAAGTATCCTAGAATAGCTTTAAACTCTAAGGACATCTTAACAGAAAATGTAGAAAACAACTTTAGATTCAATACTTTTGAAGACTTATCACAAAACAACAATCAACCTTTAGTTAAATATATAACTAATCCAATGTATAAAGAGTCTAATATTCTTTCAATTTCTTATGCACCTAAATACTTAACTGTACCATTAAGGTCTGATTTTTTCAACATAAGATTAGAGAATGATAAACTTTCTAACTATCAATTTCTTTTAAAATTTCAATTAAATAAAACAAATCAATCAATAATATAAACAAATGGCATCAATAGAATTTAAAAAAATTAATAATCCTACAATAGAGTTAACTAAAATATCTGACTGTGTATCAGAATTAATGAATGCTGCAACTTCCTTCCATAAGTTACATTTAAAAATAACAGGTCCAGGTTCACTTGCAATTCATTTGGCACTAAATGAAATTTATGATTCTCTTCCAGACCATTCAGATACAATAGCAGAGGAAAGTCAAGGAGCTTTTGAAAAACTTTTAACCTACAAAGATTCTGCCCCTAGAGTATTAAATACTAAAGAAGAAGCAATACAATATGCTAAAGAATTAAAAACAATGATTACAGACTTACAAAAAATAATACCTTTTTCTGAAATAGTAAATGTACTAGATAACACAAAATCTGACCTAAACAAATTGATTTATAAACTAATGTTTCTTTCTTAATGGAAGCTAAAATAGACATCAAAGGAGATGAAATAAAAATTTACATTGATAATTTATTACACCTTTCCTTTAAAGAAAAGATACTAGCAATACAAAGTTATAATGAACAAGATAAATTCTTTTGTATTGAGTTTACATTATCTACTCAAACCATTAAAGTAGAATATGATGAAATGTTTAAATGGAAAGAAATTCTAAAATTAATAGATACAATATAATGAAGAAAAAATCAAAATGGAGTATTGTTGAAGATGTATTCAAGTTTCCTAATGGAGGAGCTACTAGAGATATAGTCTCCCAAAGACAACAATCTGGATCCATATATAATCCAATTATGTTACCAGAAATAACTGTTACTTCTACTAAAAATATACCTACTATTATACCAAAACCTAATTTTATACCAGTTCAAGACGCTACTAAAATAGAACCATCATTAACAGATAAATTAAATTTTCAAGGGATAAAATTAAATACAACCCCTAAAGTTAATATTGTAAATGTACAAAAAAAATTAAATGATTTAAAACAAATACAAGACTCTATAGGTTCTTTAAATGGAGGTTTAGGTTCTTCTAATTTTTTTGATATGTTAAAACAAAGAGATAAAGGACAAGAAATTGGTAATTTAGAAAGTAAATATCAAGATCAATTACCTCATACCCCCCTTATAAACAAAGCAGATGCTGTAGGCACTACAATGATAACATTAGGAAAATATTTTGCTCCCCCTCAATTAAGACAAGGATTGGATTATGCTTTAAATGCTCAAGATGTTGTAGAACTTTATAAAAACCCAACAGATACTTTGAATCAAGCAAGTGTAGCTTCAGATGCTTTATCTTTTATAAAAAGTAAAAAAACAGGTTTTGCTCCTTTTAATTATGCTGGAGATATTATTACTTTAAAACAAAAATATGATTTGTTTAATAATGCATCTAAACAAACTTATAAAAATGGAGGTAGAACTATTCCTGAAAGTATTCAACCAGAATATAGTAAAAACTATACAGGAACTTTTTTACCTTTAAATCAAAATCCAGATGGAAGTCCTAGAAAAAAATTATATGATAATAATAATGGAAATGTTAGCACAGAAAGTGTAATAGGTATTGATGATGAAACAGGTTACTATAATATCCCTACAGTTATTAATGGTATTAGGTTTCCTAATAATAATGCAATAGATGAATTTTATAAAAATGGTTATCATACAGGATACTTTACAAATCAAGAAGATGCAGACAAATCAGCAGATAGTAGAGAAAGAGCTAATATTGGATTAGCTAGTACAGGATTATATAGAAATGGAGGTAAAATATCAAATTGGACAATAATAGATTAAAAAATCAAACAATATGAAAATAAGAAATGAACAAGGTATAGAAATAGTAATACCTAAAAACTTACAAAATAAAGTAAAAAGAGCTATACAAAATGGAGAAGATATAGATTCTTTAATAAAACCATTAATGAAAAATGGAGGTAAACTACCTAAAGCTGATAATGGACTTATAACTGATGATACATTACAAAACTCTTTAGGACAACCTTTAAATTTAAACCAAAACAATGCTTGGAATACTCAACAAAACTATCAACCTTACAATCCAGGAATGCTAGACAATACTCAAGGGTTTAATCCTAATACTGGAGGTAATATGGGAGTAGGATTTAATTGGAATACTCCCCCTAATAAGTTTTCTAATATAGTTGCTAATAGACCACAAGCACCAGGAACTATGGGACCACCTCAATATAATATTCCAGAAAATCCTTATAATACAAGAGGTTTATATGAAAATAAAAGTCAATTTAGAAATACTCCACTAGATGATAGATATAACTCTAATGATATTCTTTCAGGCAAAACAGATCTCTATCAACCCTATGAAAGTAAACAAGGACAATCTACTCAAGGACAACAAGGTAGATGGAATCTAGATAGTATATTTGGACCTTCTAACAATAAATACTTTAACAGAGCAGCAGCTTTTGGTAATGCTGCTATGGCTTCTATAAATGGAGTAAAAGGTATCCTAGATAATGCAGGTAATTCTATAAGAAATAATAGAACTCAATGGCAAGAAGCTCAAGCATTAACTTTTGCTAAAAGACAATCTTTAGAAAACCCTACTAATCAAGATTTTGAATATAACAGAAGCCAAGCTTATCGTGCTCATGGGGGAGAAATAGGAATGCATAACTATAAAGCAGAAAATGGAGCTAATGTAGAAGTAGAAGGACAAGAAATGTTACAAATTCCTAATGGACTTGCAGGACCTGTGTATGGACCACCACATTCTCAAGGAGGAATAGATATGCAACTTCCTCAAGGTACTAAAGTGTTTTCTGAAAAACTAAAAGACTCTAAAACTAAAAAATCTTATGCTCAAATGGCAAAACTTTATTCTACAGAAAAAGATGTAAAAAATCTTAAATCTAAATTCACAGATAAAATAGGTAAAGCTACAGCAGATTTAAATATTAAACTAAAGAATGAAAATCTAGATGAGCTTTTTCAAAAACAAGAAATACAAAAATTAACAGGTCTTCATGGTTCTAAAGTACAACAAGAAGCTATGATGGCTCAAGGTTATATGAAGAATGGGGGGCAATTACCTAAAATGTCTGGAGGAGGTCAAGAAGATAATTGGACTCAACAAAAGTTTGTAACTAAACAAGGACAAGAAACTCCAAAAGGAGGTAATTTAAATGATAATCCTGTGTTCAATTGGGAGGGTGCTAGACAAATGTGGGAACAAAAAGCTAGAGAAGCTGGAGCATTAGGAGCTAAAGATAGATTTGAAAAAACTGAAGATTTGCAAGAATTTGCTTATGATTGGGCTTTAGACAATGATCCTTCTTTAATTAGGGATATGTATAAACAATGGGGAGTTACTAATAAAAATGAAGCTAGATATAAAGATTATGATGTTAATAATTTATCAGATCAACAATTAAAAGATTTAAGAGGTAATTTTATAGATAATTATAGAGGTAAAAGAATGTTTTTTCCTAGACAAACACCTGCATCAACTACTCAAAACTCTACTCAACCCAGAACTTCTCCTCCTGCACAAAGACAAGGAGATCAATTAGGTCCAGAAACAGAATTTGACTACAGAAAAGCTACACAAGGACAAAATCCTAATTATATGGACTTAATGGGAGGTTTTAATATCCCAGGAAACTATGCTAAAGCACCTATATCTACTTCTTCTTTAACTCCAGAATATATAGACCCTAGGTATTTAAATATACAACCTCAATTAAATCAAGTACAAAGAGGTTATAATGCTTTCAAATCTAATCTAGGTTCTAGAACTTCAGCAGATGTAGCTAATCTTTTACAAGCTCAAACAAATGCCTACAATCAGAATGAACAAATATATGGTCAAAAATATAACTATGATAGAGGACAAGATAGTCAAGCACAACAATTTAATGCTCAAGCTAATATGAGAATAGACCAATTAAATCAAGCTGAATTAAATAATTTTACTGACAAAATATATAGAAGAGATGGAGCTTTAGATATTCAAATGAGAAAGGATAGTAATCAAGCTTTAAAAAATGATATGCTAAGAAGAGACTATGCTCTAGCTAAACATTACATTAACTCTACTTTTATGCCTAATGCTACTGATGAACCTTGGAATCCTTCTTATAGTGGGAGTCAACCCCAAAAAGAAAAAGAGAAAGAAAAAGATAAAGAAAAAGATAAACCTCAAGGAAAACATGGAGGTAAAATTAAATTAAATTTAAAGAAAAAACTAAAATAAGTTATCTTAAAACTAAAATTGGTTTTTAATCTTATTTTACTTATATTTGTAGGATAATATTAAAAACCTTTTTTATTTATATTAATAAATAAACATTAAACAAAAATGGCATTCACCCCTTATAGCACCCCAGTCGAACCAGTAGAATGGAAGCCGCCAGTTTCAGAAGATTTACTTTTGAAAGGAGCTTTATTTACAGATAAAAATATCCAAGATAATATTCAAAAAGCAGATGATCTCCTTTTAGACAAACTGTATAGTATCCCTTCTCTTCCTGGAGAAGATACTAAAAAGAAACAAGAAATAATAGATGGAGTATTACAACAAGTATCTAAAATTTCTCATAATGACTTTAGAAATCCTTCTACTCTAAATCAATTAAAAGGATATATTTCACAAGTAACAAGTAATCCTGATTTTATGGGTATTGCTGAAAGAGGTACTGTAACAGAAATAGAAGCTAAAAAACAAGCTGATGCTTTAGCTAAAGGAGAAACATATTATTCTCGTATCCTCAAACAAGCAGAAAGATATATAAACCAAGGACTTTACATAAGAGATACTAAATTTACTGGTCAAGGTTTTTTAGATCCTAAGATAGGAAAAAGACTTACAGAAGAAATAGGTAAATTAAAAAAAATTAAAAGTTTTGATCCTAAAACAGGAAGAGTAGATGAATTCTATGACCCAAATGAAATAAGTTTAATTACTAATAATATGATGTCTGATCCTAATGTAAGAGCTTTAAAAGATTATGAATTTGAAGAACAATTTGCAGATAGAGATTGGGGAACAGAAGGTTTACAAGATGCTACAGAAAAATTAAATGCTTTATCTGCTTATAAAAATGAAGCATTACAAATACTTAATAAAGACCCAAATAATGTAATGGCTAAACAAGCTTTGTATGAAGTTGAAGGTTATATATCTAAATATAGTTCTGCTATAAATAATCCTGGAGTAAATGGGGAAATACTAAAGTCTTTACGTAAAGAAGAATTTATGAATGATTTTAAAGAAGATTTAATGAATATTCAAAATTCTCATTCTTTTGGAGGATTTGATATGTCTAAACAAGAAGAAATGTATAGACAACTACAAAACCAAAAAGCCATTATTGCTGCTCAAGGTGCTAAAGAAAAAGAAGTATATGCTTATAAAGCTAAAGTAGATTCAGAATTTGTATCTACTATTAAAGATCCAATAGCAAGAAGTATTTATGAAAGAGCTAGTAAACTCGGTATACCTATTTTAGATGCTTATGGTACAAGAAGAAATCTTGTTGATGTAGAAAATGATTTAAAAGGTAAAATAGGTACAAGTCAAAAAGATGAGTCTGAAAAGAAAACAGTTGTGAATTTAGAAACACAGAAAGGAGATGAAAAAGTAAAAATTAAAACAGATTTGTATTCTGTTAAAGATGCAATAACTGGAGGGGATGAATCTTCTGTTATTGACTTATTGAATTCTTATCATGATATAATGGGTAATGAACATGATGTAGTTAAAGCTAAATACAATCCTTTAAAAAGAAGTTATACAGTAGAAATAGAAATACCTAATAGGTTTAATAAAACAGTTGAATATCCTGTAGATGATATTGTAAAAGGAGTAGAAAAAGCTTTTCCAACATCTCATGGGAATTCAACTTCTGAAAAAAAAGATTTAGGGGTTTAAAAAACAATAAAATGCCAGAAGATAAATTAAAAATACTTTATGACAAATTAGACGCAGGAAATATAAAAGTTCCTGACTATAATACATTTAAAACAAAATATTCTACACCAGAAGGTTTAGATAGTTTATATGGTAAATTACAAAAAGGTGACATAAAATTACCAGATATAAATACTTTTAAATCTAGGTATTATGAATCTACTACAGACCCAAAAACAGAACTAGATAGTAACATTAAGACTTTACAAACTAAAGCTAGTAATGTAAATCTAAATGATACTACTAAACCTATTTCTCCTATAATTAAACCCTTAAGTACTAATGTTCAAAAAACTATAGCTCAAGGAAATCTAAATAGATCTGTAGAGAAATATGCTAGTATGTATGATGAAATTATTCCTAATCCTTTAAATGTTAAAGCTCCAATAGAACCTACTAAAACAAGTGTATTATTTGGACAAGGAGAAGAAAAAAGATTAAAAGGTGATTTACCCCCTTCTGTTGAAGGAAAGGAACCTATGTCTGTAGAAGAGTTATTTTATGGTCAAGCTTTTAAACAAATGTTTGGTACTTATGATATAAAATCTGGTTATGTAGATGATAAACAAAATTTAGTTAATATAGATTTAAATAATCCTTCTAATAAAGAGATGTATATGATGGCTCTTAAACAAGGAGATCAAGTTAAAAAAGAACTTTATGATACTTTATTTGACCCTAATAAAACTACAGAAGAAATAAGTGAAGGAATAACTAAACTTACTGCTCCTATAAAAGAAGGTTTTTTAGAAGAAAAAAATAAACTTGAAGACTACCTAGAAAAAAGTAAAATTAATCAAAACTTATTAAAGCAAACTTTAGGAAGATACAAAGATTGTGTTGGTGAAGGTTGTAAAGATAATAGTGTTAAAATACAAGAGTATGAAGATACTCTAGATAGAATATTTAAGTATGATAAAACTATCCATTTTTTAGAAAGAAAAAAAGAAGATCTTAATAATAGAATAATTTCTTTAGATCAAAAAGCTTCTATACCTTATATAATAAATAATACTGAAGCTAAAGTAATAAGAGAAGCTCCAGAAAAATTTTTAGCTCAAAACAATAACGATATTCTTTTTAAAGCAAGTAAATTAGGATATGAATCAAGTGCTTTAACCAATCCAGAACTAAAATCTGCCTTAAACTCTATGTTTACTAAAAAAGGAACATTTATTGGAGGTAATAATGGGCAAACTTTAGAAGAATATTTGAAAGAGAACTCTATTTTAGGAGACTCAAGAGCTAAATCTGCTATAGCTAAAAGTGGGTTAAGAAATCTTTATGATATAAATGTAGTGGACTTTCAAGAAAAAACTCTTTCAGGATTAGAAACTTTAAAGGCTCTTACTGAAGGTAATAAAAAAATGTATACTAAGTATGCTGGAGAATTATCTAAATATAAACAAGAATCTATTGCTGAATTTAAAGCAAAAGGACAACAAATAGATCCTAAAAGTTTACAAGAGATTGACAATCAAATACAAAAATATAACACTTTAGCTAATCAACAGGATAAAGTCAAAGAAAAAATAGATCAAATAGAACTAGAAAACTTTAAAGACTTTAAAAACTTTAAAGAAACCACAGAACAATATGAAAGAAAAGCTAAAGAATTTTCTGTACAATTTGATATAGTACAACCTTTCACCAAACCTACTGTAGGTGGAATGGTAGGTGTAGTTAATGCTGTTCATAATTATGCTCTTATTGGGGGAAATGCAACAGGTGTTCTTTCTAAAGATGAACAAGTATTAAAAACATATGCACAATTTAAAAATGATGCAAACAATATAAATATGTATGTTCCTAAAGCAATTAAGGATGTACAAGCTTTTACTATAGTAAGAGGAAAAGATGGTTCTATAAAATGGTCTAAATCTATAAACCCTAGAGCTGCATTTAGAGAAGGTATTTCTAGTTTTATAGAAAGTGCTATGTTAGCAGCAGCAGGAGCAGAAATAGGTGCAGCTACAGGAATAGAAGCTTTGCTGTCTAAAAGTCAATTGGGTTTAGTAAGATACTTTGCAGATAAAGTAGGTAGGTTACCTGCTGGACAATTATTAATGCACGATGAAATATTTAAACAAAACTTTGAAAGTTACCTTAGTGGTGATTTAGATAGTCTTAATGCTGCATTAACTAAAACAGAAAGAGAGAAACTTATAGAAACAGGTACAGAAATGTGGTGGACTCCTGAATATGATTTATTTAAATCTCTTTCAAAACAACCTATAAAAGATTTTGTATTAAAACAATTTCTAAGACAATCATTAGGTAAATCTATGATTTCTCCTGTAATGAAATCTACTGTAGAAACTTTATTTAGTTCTTTAGTAAAAGTTCCTATGGAAGAAAGTATAGAAGAATTAGTAGGAAATGTTGCCAATACCCCTTTTGATAAAAGTGTAGAGAGAAATAATTTAAAATTCAAAGCAGATGATAGACTAACTTATGAAGAAACTCTAAGTACCATAATGAATACTACTTTAGCTATGTTACCTACAATGGGTATGGGTGGTTATAGAGGTTTATCTCATACTGCTAAAAGTGGTTTAGCAAACTTTACTTCAGAAATTTATCAAAATCCTGAACAATATCTACTATTAGCTAGACAATATTTAAATACTGTAGATGATAAAACTTTATTAAAACTATTTCCTGAAGCTAAAAATAGAAAAGAAGTAGTAGATAAAGTAGAAGATTATTATTCAGATGTTAAAATGACTAGAAAAGATTCTCTTCCTTATACTCCATATTTATTAAATCCTAAAGAAGAAGATGAATTTTATAACTTAACTCATCAATTATTTAAACTATCTCAAGTAAGTACTCCTTCAGAAGAAACTTTTGATAGAATAAATCAGTTAAATGAAGAAAGAGATGTTCTTAAAAAGAAAGCTCTTACATTTAGAGATGAATTTCAAGCAGATCCCACTAAAGCTCTTTCTAAACATTTACCAGAATTTTTTGCATTACTAGATACAGAATCAATAAATATTCCTGTGTTGGAAGGTGTTATTAAAAAATTAGATGAATACAAAAAACAATTTGAGTTTACAAATGAAATGTTTTCTTCTGAAAAGAATCCTGATAGAAAACTTTATACTGATGATATAAAAAGAATAGATGAATTAAAATCTAAACTTCAAGAAAGAATAACTAATATAAATACTGAAGCTCAAGCTATAGATAATATAGAACCTGTTCCTGAAGATAAAATTCAAATAAAAAACAAACTTTATAACAAAGGAGAAGTTTTACATGTCTATAATTTTGTTAAATCTAAAGAAAAAGCTAAAGTATTTGAAACTAAAGATGTTACTATCTTAGAACAATTACCTAATGGTAAATTAAAAATACTAGAAGATAATATAGAAAAAGAAGTACCAGCTAATTACTTTGATAATAAAAGATTTACACCAAAATCTTCTCTAAAAAAATACAGAGAATTAAACCATCCTAAAGGATTTGTTTATGATCACAAAAATACTATTTTTACTTTTCCTGTAGATATTAAGGGAAAGGAAACAGTTGTTAAAGGTAGATTAGTGTACAGACCTAAAGATGGTAAAGGATTTGTAATGTTTAGATATAAAGAAGACGGAAAACTTAAAGATCAACAAGTTCTTTTATCCGATTTAGAAAGTTACCAAAACAATAATAAAAACTCTAGGTTAAAAAAACTCAAAGATCTAGTAAAAGATAATACTCCTAAACAAACTAAAATAAACTCTTCTTTAGTATCTGAAAAAGTCTTAACTTCTGATGAAGATATATTATTAGATTTAGGAATAGAACAAGAAGAAACTACTACTGATCAGGTAGATAATACTATAGAAACTAAAGAAGCTGATATAGAAAGAAGAAGACAAGAATTAGAAAAACAAATAGAAAAAGCAGAAAAAGCTAAAGCAAAAGAGCTACAACCTTTAATTGAAGAAAAAGAAAGATTAGAAAATGAGATTGCTGAAATTGAGAAAGATACTAAAGGTTCGGAAACTAGTACGCAAGAAATTGAAGATGCAAAAAAAGAAATTGTAAATCTTAGAAATGAAGATGGTTCTATTCCTGACAATAAAATATCCTTGTTTAATAAACTTAATAAAAAGATAAGATTTTTACAAAAAAGTTTTAAAAACCAAATTGTAGCATTAGTTGATAGTTTTTCACAATTAAACAATTTATCAGATAAAGATATAAGGGTATTAAACCGTTTTGTAGAAACTACTGATTTTACATTTGAAGAAATAATACAAGAATTAGAAAAAAGAAATAGCACTACTTACAAAAGACCTTCTGAATTAGAATATTTTGAAGATAACAGTACAAGAGTAGATAAACTAAATGAAAATCAGGAAGCAGTAGATGAAAGTATAAATGAACGTAGTAAATTATCTGCTGAAGAACTAGGGATAGACTTAGATAAAGTTTATTATGCAAATGAGTTAGATGCTTTTGTGCAAAAACATGGTAGTAAACAAACTAAGTTTATATGGAATTTAATAAAAAATGTCGCAGAAAAATTAAAAATACCTACAAAATTTCTTCTTGAGGGTAAAGGTAACAATATTGCAAAAGAACATCAAGGTGAATATTCTAATGGGCAAGTAGCTAATCGTGCAAGTTTATTAACAAGTCCTGATGTAGCAGCAAGGACTATTGTACATGAGTTAGTGCACGGTGTTACAAGTTACATAATAGATGCTGTTAAATACAACAAAACAGAAGTTTTAAATAAACTTACCCCAAAACAAATTAATGCTGCTAAAAAACTTTCTAATTTATTGAGAGAGTTACAGAGTGATTCTAACACAAAAGATTTTTATGGTTCAAAAAATGAACATGAAATACTTGCTGAACTTACACATGATGGTTTTACAGATGCTTTAAAAAACAAAGAATTAAATTTTGTAGAAAGGTTTTTTGATTATATTTTAGATATTTTAGGAATATCTACAAATGCTTATGATGAGGCTTTAGGTATTTTAAAAAACATGATTGAAAATCCTATTGACTATGTGGCAGAAGGATTTGTTTCTGAAGGTGTTTACTATTCTAAATCAGAAAACACAAAACTTGACCAACTAAAACAACAATTAGCAGAAGTAAACAAAAAAATATCAGAAGTAGAAAACAGATATAATAATCAAATAAGTAATTTTAAAAATCAAATACAATCCCTACTATCTAAAGAACAACCTACATCTACTACTCAAGAAACCCCTATAATAGAAATTACAGAATCTTCTGAAGAAACAGATGATCCTACAAAAGATATTAAAAGAATTGAATCTGAGGATGATAAATTAGGTATAGAACAATTATTTATTACTACAACAAGTGGACATACTATTGGACAAACTGGAAAAGAAAGTTTAAAAGATAACCCTCAAGTTACTAGACTACAAACATTTTTAAATAATGTAGAAGATATTAGACAATATGAACTTTTAGCACTAACTGAAGATAATGCTTCAAATTATGGTTTAAGTGGTATAATATTTCCTTCAAAAGAAAGTAAAGATATTAAACTAGTAGTAGTAAAAAAATTAGGAAATGGTCAAATAAAATTTATAGGTGTAGATGGTAAATATCTTAAAGATATAAACCCTGATACAGTTATTTATACTTCTATGAGATTACCTAAACTTACTTGGAATAATGGTGAGGAAAACTATCATGAAAATTCTAATAGTACAGAAAAAACTCCAGAAAATTTTCAAAATGAACATATTGCAAGAAGAAATAATATTATTGAAACTATAAAAAAAGGTAAGAAAAAAAATATCACTTTTCCTATTCTTTATGTTACTAGAGGAAGACCTGTAGAAGATGCTAAAAAATCTTTTCCTATTACTCAAAGTTTAGATATTAAAGAACCTAATACTCAAATAGTTATATTTCCTGAAAAAAATAAAGAAGGTAATTTTGTAATAGTACATAACAAACAAGAAAAAAGTTTCCCTAAAGGAAGACCTTTTGTAAAAGTAGGTACACATTTAGAATTTCTAGAAAATAGAAGAATATCTCCAGAAGACATAGATGTTGTGATGGCTGTTCTTACAAAAATAGGAGAAAACAAAAAACTATCATTATCTCAAGATAAAGAAGAAAAGATAGAAACTTCAAAAGAAAATAAAAAATTATTTGACTTTTTATCTAAAATTCTATATATCAGAAATCCTGAATATACTGATAAAAATGGTGAAACTGTAAAACAAGAAACTCCTTTAGGTAACAATCAAATATTTTTTAAAACTTCACCATCATTTAGTATTCAGATACCAAAAACATCTTTATTACCCCTTAACACTAAAGGTTTACCAAAAATAAAAAATGAGTTAAATAATAGAATGATATTTCATAATATAGACTCTAATGGTATGATGAATGAGTTTATAGAATATTATCTAGAAAAAGGAAAGTTATTAGAAAGAAAATGGGCTACTTATCAAGATTATCTTATTTCTGATATCCTTCCTAATGGTAATAAAAGAAGTAATGATGAAATACCTTTAAAAATAAAACTAAATCCTTCTTCTGAAACTACCCCTAATAAGTTTGGAAGAATGATGGTATTTAAAGATGATACTAAATATGCTTATGTTGATACAGAATCTTTTGAATCTGCTAATGAAGATATACCTTTTTCAAGTGAAGATGGTTCTTATCAACTTACAAATAAAGACTTAATAGTAAATTATACTATTAAAACTGTTGGGGAAGAAAAAACTGTAACTATTGATAAAACATTTAATTCTAAATTATCTAATGAAGTAATTAAAGAGTTAATAAAATCAAATATTATTGAATTAGGTGTTTTTGCAAAAGAAAGTTATAGTTTTAAGAAAATAGAACCTATAGTAGAAAAAGAACCTGTAGTTTCTGAAGAAAAAGTAGAAGAAACAAACTCTAATAATATAGGTTTTAATGAAAGTGATATATCTACAACTTCAGAAAATATAAAAGATTTTAAATTAGTTGATTCTGAAGAAACTGATTATGAAGTAGAAGATATAGAGAAAGCTGAAGAATATTTAGATAATGTTTTACCTCAAATACCTTTACAATCTGTAGAAGGTTTAATAGATAATGTTGCTTGGGGACAATTAAAAGATAAAGCTATTTTACTTTCTACTTTAGCTAAAAGAGGTACTATTCAACATGAAGCTTATGAAGCTTTACAAAAACACTTTTTATCTCCTAAAAGAATTGAAAGATTAAGAGAAGAATTTAGAAATAGAAAAGGTTCTTTTATAGATTATCAAACTAAAAAATCTGTTAAATATTCAGAAGCTACTGATTTTCAAATTAAAGAAGAACTTGCTGATGAATATATGAGATACCATTTATCTAAAGGTAAGTTAAAGTGGGATGGAGAATATTATAAAAATTCTTGGTTTAAACAATTATATAACATAATACTTGATTTATTTTTAGGTAATATAGAAAGTACTTTTAAAAACCTATCTTCTGGGAAATATAGAAAGCTAAGATTAAAATATAATCTTAATTCTCTTACAAAAGAAAATAAACTTGCTGATATAGAACTAACAAACCCTTTGTTTTATAATGATTCAATGAAATCTATTACTGCTTTATTGTTTCAATTTATAACAGATAAAGGAGATTCTTTAGGAAATTTGTTAAAGTCTGACATTAATATAGACAATTATTATGATGAAGTTCGTGCTTTTTTTGAACATATTATGTCTAGTCCTGAAGAAAGAAGAAATTTCTTTAAAGAACCTGGTAAATATTATACTGCTGTACATAATGCAACCTTAGAAGAAACTAATGAAAAATTTCATGATGTTCAAACTTCTATGCTTTATATTCTAGATAATTGGGATTATTTTGTTAAAGCTAATAAGAAATACTTAGGTAAATATAAAATAGAATTTGAAGATGAGGAATTAGAAGAAAATAACCCAAATAAAGAAAACAAAGATAAGAATGATCAATTTGTAAATACATTAACTATTAATAGAAAACTTAATGCAAATCTAAAAATAAAACTTTTAGTAGCTACACTAAAAGATCAATATTATTCCCCTGTTACTAGAAGAGTTATAACTAGACCTAATTCTCTTTTCCTACCTACTTTAGTAGATTATAATAAAACATTTGTTCAACTTATGTATGCTTTAGCTCCTGCTACAAATTATACTGAAATGATGGATATGTTGTATGATCTTACTAAAGTTGATGCTAAATTTTTACCATTAATAAATAAATTAAAACTAGATGAAGAAGTAGTAGATAAAGCTACTGTAGAATTAAGAAATGATTTCTTTATAGCCTTTAGTAATTTTAAAAATACTTACTACAAACTAATAGTTAATGAAGATGGTTCTTCTGTTAATTTTGTTATAAATGAAAAAGATGGTATTAACAAACTTAAAAATGAGTGGTATGAAAAACTAAAATCTAATAAAAAAGTATCTGTTAGTCAAGGACATTATGTATTTAATTTAGGAAAACCAATACCTACACTTAAAACATTAGATCAATATGCACAATTTGCAAAAGATGAATTAGGTATAGATATAAGATTAAAGTATACAAAATACACTTCTACAGAAGAAGATGAAATTTTAAAATTACTAAGTAGTATAGTAAATTATACTTTAAGTGAAAAAGAAGGCAATATTGATAATATAATAACAGATTCTAGAGAATTTAAAGGTAAGTTTGATAAATTAGCTCAGCTTTATAATAAATACAACCCTATATATGAAACTACTCAACATAAAAATATAGAGGGGGAAATGGTTCAAAATATAACTTTACCTTCATATATTACAAGTATTAATAAGATATTTAATTCAATATCTACTAAAGGAGAATTAATAGATAGACTACCTCATTATGCTCAAACTATGTTGCATTCTGAATTATTTAGTCCTTCAGGTACAAAAAAAGGTAATATAACTGTAGGTGTAACTGAAGGTATAGAAGAGAGACAATCTGATAATACTGATGCTTCAAATAAATTATCTTTATCAGGAAGATTAGCTCTAGATTTTGCTAATGGTATAAATAATATATATTCTATTATAGTACCAGCAGATACTAAGAATGAATGGGTAATTACTTATCCTAAAAGTGTTTTAAGTTCTGCTAGTGATAAAATTTATTACTTACCTATATTTATTAATTACTTTAAAGCTGAAGTAGCAAAAGCTCAAAGAGAGTCTAATTTAAAACAAAACACAAACCAATTAGGTCTCTTTAAAGAAATACTTTCAGAAAAGACTTTATCTAATATAGATCTTTCAGAAGGTATAGAAACTATTCTTTTAAAAAATAAAGAAGATATAGAAAAAGACCTTTTAACTTTCTTCAAAGAAAGAGCTAAAGAAACAGAAAATAGACTATGGATAAATAATCTTATAGTTCCTATAGAAGGTAAAAAAGATGAATACAGAATATTACTTACTCCAGAAGGAAAAGAAGAAAAAACTGTAGAAGGTACTTTTAATAAATTTAAAAATATTTCTAAAGAGCAAATAGCTAGTATTGTTTATGAAGAAGAAGTTAAATATATGATAAATATATTTGAACAATTTAACTTATTCTTTTTAAACCCGAATGAATGGAAAGATCCTTTTAAGAGAATAAAACAAACTACTTCAGGTTCTCAAAAAGTAGTATATTCTGCACAATATTTTAATGATTATCATAATAAAAATAGTAATGTAGCTTTTATAGAAGAAGATACCATAGGACAAGAATCTACAGAATCTGTAGAATTATTTCCTGGAGATTTAGGATATGTTAATCATCAAGAGGAATTTAATGTACAAGTATATATAGATCCTGTAGTAGTGTCTGAAGAATATGAAGCATTAAAAGAAATTTTAGGAGAAGAAGAAGCTAAACCTTACTCAGAACTTAAAGAACCTGATGCCCAAGCACTAGCTTTTTTAGGGGGATATTCTCAAATAAAAAGAAGAGCTAACTCTTGGACTGAAGTAGATGAAGCCTTCAAACAATATGATGATGCTTTATGTAGAAGTGATATGGATTTATACCCTAAAGCTAAAAAAGACAAAAAAAGAGCTGATGCCCTGAGAGCTTTAGATAAAAAAATAATAGCTAAAGGTAATCCTTTCTTTACAATACAAGCTATAAATAAAGTAAGAGAAGAACAAGGATTAAACCCTTTACCTCTTCCAAATATGAATATATTAAAACCTGCTTATAATGGTTTAAAATCTGATGGTACTTTTGAACAACATAAATATTCAGTAGCTCCTTTAATATGGAGTCATATAAGATATATAGATGAAGCAACAGGAGAAGTAAAATTCTCTAATGCTAAAGATTTCTACATAAAACATTATACAAATCAAACAACTTATATAACTTTTGAATCTGCTAACAAAGTAGGTCAAACTAAAGATACTGAAGAGTTATATAAACCTAATGGTACACCTAATTTAAATATTAAACATAAAGTATTAAGTTGGGAATGGTTTGGTATTCAAGTAGAAACTATAACACAAAAAATGTCTACTACTCTAGGTACTCAGTTAACAAAATTAGGTATATTAAACTTAATGTCTAATGGAGTTCCTAAAGATTTTAGGAAAACAAACTCACATCTATCAGAAGAAGATTTAAAAACTGAATGGGATTCTCTTTCAGAAGAAGAAAAAAGAACTGCTTCTAATCATTATAATCTAGTTAGAAAGAATTTTGAGATTCTTGCTGCTATGGAAACTAAAGCTATAAATCAATTCTACAAAGACTTTGGGGGAGAAGTAACTATAGATCCTAATACAAATAGAAAAGTATTAACTTTTAACAATTATAAAAAGTTTGAAGAAAAAATTCAACAAGAATTAGTCAACAGAGATAAACCTTTAAATGTTAAATCTCTTATAAGAACTAATGATCAAGGACAATTTATATTACCCTTTGATACTATTATATCTGGAACAGATACAGTAGAAAATATCATAAACTCTATTATAAATAAAGCTATTCTTACTCCTAAGATATTTGGAGGACAATTTCCTCAAATAGCTTCTACTCTTTTTGAAAGAAACCCTAGAAAGAAAGACTCTAAAACTAAAAAATTATATTCTGGAGAACTTAAATTCTACAAAAATGAAGATGGTAAAAGAATTTGTCAAGTAAAACTACCTTGGAGATATAAAGAATTATTAGGATTAGAAAATTTTGACTTTTCTAAAATAGATAAAGAACTTTTAAAAGGTATAGGTTTTAGGATTCCTACTCAAGCTCTCAATTCTGTAGAACATTTTGAAATAGTAGGGTTTTTAGACCCTTCTTATGGAGATGCTATAATGGTTCCTTCAGAAATAGTAGGTAAAGCAGGTTCGGATTTTGATATTGATAAACTTAATCTTTATCTTTATAATCATAAATTCAACAAACAAACAGGAAAGTTAGAAAAAATCAATTTCTTAAACAATACTAATAGTACTGTAGAAGAAAGATATAAAAAATTACAAAAAGCTCAAACCTTTTATGAGTTTTTAAATAGTAAAGAAGGTTATAATTATTTTAAAGCTTCCTTAGATACAGATTCGACTAAACTTATTTCTGATATATTTGGAGAAGATCTTTCAGATTCAAGAATAGATTTAACAAAATCTTATGATGAAAATCTAGAAATTGCTAAACAAAATTCTGAAGAAGAAAAAAAATCTATACCAACTTTTGAAGAATTTAAAAAATTATCTATTTATGAACAAAACTCTAAAAAAGCTTTAGATAATTATTATATAGATAATCTAAGAGAAATAGTACAATTAGAAGAAAACTTTAAACAATTAGTTAAACCCAACAGTGCAGATCCTCTTGAGAATGAAGCTAATAAAATCAAAGAACTGAAAGAAAGAAACCAAAAGAAAAAAGCTTATCATACAAGTATATTATCTAGATTACATAATATAGTAAAAAGATATTCTTTCTTAGTAGGGAAAGAGGGTGTTGGTATTGCTGCTTCTAATCAAACATTAAATGCTATATCTCAAACTATTGTTTCTAATATACCTGTAGAATTTCCTTTTCTTTTCAATACTAATGTTCCTGTAAATGATGCTAACACTATTTATTCTTTATCACAAGAATTAAATTCTAAAGGTGAAAGAATAAGTGACTTAATATCTATGTTTCTAGATGCTTTTGTAGATATAGCTAACAAACCTTATATCTTTGATGCTAATGGTAACTTAACTACTGCTGGTACTTATATAGCTGGAGTAAGACTAGGTATTCCTCTTTCTACTTTAGTAAGATTCTTTAATCAACCTATTATAATAGATTATGTTAACCTTTTAATACAAAATCAAGGAGCACTTGTTAGACTTAACAAAAGAAACCCTAAAAGTAAAAAAGAAATACAAGAGCAATTAATAGTCAAATATAAACTACCTACAGATAAAGAAGGTAGAATGATAACATTAGATAGAGAAAACTACACAGATCAAGAATTAGAAGAATTTATTCTTAGTGATAAAAATCCTGATTTTGCAATAAATCAAGCTACACTACTAGTACAATTTAGACAATTAGAACAAGTAGCTCAAGATATTTTAACTCTCTCACAAGGTGTAAATGTAGATACTACTTTAGATAGATCTTTTGATTCCACTAGAGTAAAACTTAGTAAACTAAAAGATGCATTAGAATCTTCTTTAGGTAAAACAATGTTTGAATTATATAAAACTACCCATATAGGTAATTTATATGAAATTAAAAATACTATTCTTAAATCTTTTTCTGAATTGTATTTATCTGAAAATCCTGTAATAAGACCTTTTCTAAACAAATTAATGAATAGTGTATTACAGTCTAAAAAAAGTATTGATGATATAGAAAAAGAACTAAAAAATATAAGAAAAGATCTTGTTACTTATCTATTACATACATTACCAATAACTTATGGTCCCCTTGTAGATCAAACAATATCAAGTTATTATCCTACTCTTTTCTTAAATAAAGACACAAACATAGCTAATACTATAAGACAAGCTCAAGAAACCTATAAAGGTAGTTCTATGTTTCTTTCTAATATTATTGGTGTAAATCCTGTTTATCTAAACAAAGATGACAAACATTTCCAATCAAGACTTTTAAGAAAACCTGAAGATAGTAATGAGTCTAATCAAATGACTGCTGATCTTTACAATCTTTCTAAAAAAGCAACTACAGAAAACTTAGCTAAAAGTATAATAATAGGGGTTATAGCACAAAATGGTGTAACAAATACTCCTAATTCTTACAATACATTAATTCCAGCAGATGCTATAGAAAATATAATGGCTCAGGTGTTAACTCAATTTAGAGAAAAACTATCTCCAGAACTACAACAACAATATATAGAAGACTTTGTTAATAATTATTATCAAAGTAAATGGTATGATAACAAATTAGTTCCTATATATCAAGCTCCTGTTTATGAAAATAGAACTAAAAATATCTATAGACAACAAAAAGTTACAAAAGGTGATTTAGAAGCAACAGTAAATATCATACAAATAGCTTCATCTAAAGAAATAACACAAAAACCTTACATTAAAGTAAAGAAACAAGCTATAAATCCTAAAACTGGTAAGTATTACACTAAAGTTGAAAAAGATGCTATGGTTAAAAGAAAAGATTTTTCTTTTAATGAAATTGTATTATATAAAAGATTAGAAGTTCCTAATCCAATAACTCAAGAAAAAGATGTTCCTTTAGTAGCAACTAAAGATAACAAAGGTTTCCTAGTTACTTATTTTCCTGTAAGAAAATATGGAAACAGAGAAACATCTGAATATTACAACTCAAATACAGATTACAAACCTTCTTACATAAACAATGAAAGTGTTCAAACATTAAGACCTAATATGAATGAAAACCTTCTAAGAAATATGAAGGATACTATGCCAATATATTGGGATTCTGAATTAAAATCAAGATATTCTTTTAAATCTCAAGATTTTTTAGTATCTTTACAAAATATGTTAGATAAACTAAATAATCAACAAAAATTACCTTTTACTCAAAACCAACCTACTCAATCACAAGAAAGTAATATAACTTCTGAAGAGTTAGGCTTAAATACAAATTTATCTCAAAAAGATGCTAAATGTTTACAATAAAAAATAATATAATATAAATGAGTTGTTCAATTGGATTACACAAAGTAGTTGAAGGAATATTAGATAATAAGCCTTGGTTTTTTTATAAAAAAGATGGTAATTTTGGTCTTATTAGTATTTTAGATAGTCCCTCTAAAAAAATAAACTTAAAAACCTCAACAGGAGTGGCTAAAACAGTAGCTGATGCAATTAATACTGTTATTAATGATGGTTATAAAGATATAGGAAAAGTAGCTTATCTTGGATTTGATGCTACTGGTAGAGGTATGGTTAAAATAGAACCTACTAATAATCAATTAAATCTTATAAATGCAACAGATGATTCTAAAGAAATATACGAACTTCAAAAACAAGTAAAAGAGGAAGCAAAACAAAAAGAAGAAGCAAAACCAAAAGAAACTCTTAGTCAAGAAATACAAGAAAATAGAGAGTATTTTGAGAATGATGAACCTTTTACAAGAACTTCTACTAATATTAAAATTTCTACAACAGAAGAAATAACTAATGTTATTAAAAATCAATTACCTAAAGAAATAGCTAATGCTGTTACAGTAGTACAAGATGTGCCTTTAGATATATTAGGTAGACAAGACTTATTTCTTTCTATGAAAGATGTACTAGAAGAAAAAGGAATAACAAATCCGTTTCTAATTAATTGGTTTGGTATAAACTTATCTGCTAATACATCAAGAGGTCAAATTATTAAAAGCATTACTTCTGAAGCTCAAATAGAGAAAATGGCTAATGATAGTTATAACAAACTATTAAAGTTAGAAGACCCTATTTTAAAAAATAAAGACATTAAAAAAAGTTTTGATAAATGGGTAAAAGCATTAGAAAATTATCCTGTTGTTTTTAAAGATTTAATGTTAAAACATGCTATTAAACATTTAAGAAATCCTGAAAGAAGATCTAAGTTTGTTTTACAATTATCAGCAGTAGCACTACAACAAACTTATGGTATAGCTGTAAATAAACCACATGAACTTAATAGAATAGGTAAATTATATGATTCTGAAGTATTAAAAACAGTATCTGATGCAGTTGGTCATGAACCTTCTGCAAGTGGTAAAGGATATTGGGTGCATATTCCTAGAACTAGTTCCTCAAATTATTTAGGATTTAGTAGTTATGAAGATTTTAAAGAAAATAGAGAGAAACAAATTGCTGAATGGGAAGAAATAAAAAATAATCCTTGGACAGTTAGTGTTGTAATGGGACCTATTATTCAAAGATTTAAAACAGAAAATGAGGCTATAGTTTTTTCTATGGACAAAAAAAATGTATCTGTTGATAAAAATCCTCATAATGAAGACTACAAGATAGAAAAATTTAAAAAAGAACTTGAGGATGTAGAACCAGAAAATTGGAAAAATAATTCTCAATTTAAAGTAAATGTAGAACTACTTAGAAAACTATCTCCTTCAACTTGGTGCACAGCATCAGGTATGGCTTCTCATTATGTAGAGAATTATGATAACTATTTATTAATTGTTGATGGTGTTACTGTTGCTGGAATTGAAGCTTATCCAGGAGTAGATAATTCTGAAAAAATACAAGACCTTGAAAATAAAATTAAAGATTTAGAAAATAATGAGTCTTATACAATAGTAGATAGAAATAGAATTAAAGGGCAACCATCTACTTTCACTACTACTATAAAACCATTTATGGGGGTTAAGTATCAACTTTCAGCAAACAGTAGAGAAGAAATTCTTAACAAAGAAGAAAACACTATTAAAAGAATAAATGAAGATTTACAAACAGAATTAAAGTATTTAAAAATTAAAATACAAAACCTATTAGAAGAATCTGAATTAAGAAAAGTAAAAGAAGTCACATCAAGAGCTAATAATGGAACTTCTTCAATAGATCATTATGATGATATATTAGCTTTCTTTGAAAAGCATAATTTAGATACTAATAATGATTCTTTAAATAGGGCTAAAAAAGCTAAAGAAGCAGGTAAGGTTGATGCTGATGAAAAAGTTTTTGATATATATGGTTATGATTGGGATCCAGCTGATTTTTATCCAGATGATGATAGAGATGATATAGAAGGAGAATATAGAAGAGAAAGAGAAGAAAATGAAAGATTGTTTGAAGAAGATTTAGAAAGAAGAAGCACAGCAGTTGAAAATTTAAATACTGTAGAAGAAGTTTTACAAAATCCTGATTATTTAGAATTTTTTGAACTATTAAAACCTGAATTAAGAAATAACGAAGAAATTGCAAGAATAGGTGTGGAATCTTCCCCTTATAATATAACTCATATAGATGAAAATTTACCATTTTATAATGAGCTTGTTACAATGGCTGTAACAAAAACACCTGATGTGTTTTCATATTTACCTCATAATATAAAAGAAGAGAGAATAGATTTAAAAAAAATATATGAAGATAATATTATAAAAAGAGATAAAGAAACTGAAGAAAAATTATTAAAAAAACAAGCAGAGCAAGAAGCTACTGCACTTGAAAGAAGTGTAAAATATAATCAAACAATACTAGAAAAATATAAAGTAGAAAATCCTACATTTACTTTAGCACAAATTTTAAATAAAATGGATTATGATGGTTTTGATCTAGATGAATTACCATTTTCTAAAACTAATACTAATCAAATACAAGGATATTATGATGCAAAAGCAGACAAAGTAGTAGTAGTAGCTTCTAATACACCTATAGAAGAAGCATCAAAAGTAGGTATACATGAAGTAGCTCATAGAGGTATGATTAGAATGGCTAAAGAATTAGGAGGAGTACAAGAATTAGGAAAAGTTTTATTTTCTGCTGAAAAACAATTAATGGAAAAATTACCTGAACTTTTAAAAAGAACAGGACATACTTCTTTAGAAAATTTAATGTTGGATTATGGTTTTACCAATCAAAGTGAAGAAGGTAAAATAAAATTATTAATGGAATTAGCAGCTAGATGGGCTGAAACATTAATAGATAAACCAAAACCTTCTTGGTGGAAAGAATTCTTAACTTCAATTCAAACTTGGATTACTAAATTTACAGGTAAAATATTAAATGAAAAAGAAGTAAATGAACTTATAGGTGGATTTGTTAAATATGGTACAAAATCAAATAATAACAATACAACAAACAATACTAATCAACAAGATAGTTTATTTAGTCAAGAAGAAGCTAATATCAAACTAGGAGTAGAAGAATTATTTGAAAGTGATAGTAATCTTGCTAATGAAGTATATGAAGCTTTAGGGTTTCAAAGTAATAAAAAAATTAATGAGCAAGAAAATGAATTAAAAAAACTTATTTTAGAAATTGATAAAGTAGCTTTAAATAAAATATATCAGGCTAAAAAAAATGACATTATAAAAATAGGAGACTATACTTTTATTTTTGATGGAGAATATTTTAAAAGTGAAGATGATGCAGGAGAATTTTATAAAACTCCAGAAGAATTAGGTAATGCGTATTTTGATATAGAATATGGTTCTCCTAAACAAAAAATTAGTTTAAATGTATTATTATCAAATTTAAAAACTGATAATTTTGAAATTTTAGGAGAAAAAATAAAAGCAGATAAAAAATTATTAGAAGTAAAAGATGCTAATACTAATAATTTAATAAATCCTTTTATTAATTCTGCAATACAGCAACCACTTTATGTAGGAGATAAAAGAAAATCATTGGTTAATAATAAGCATCCTTACCAAGAACCTCAATATCAAGGTATATATTTATCTCAAGATAAAAGTACAACACATGTGGCAACTTCTTCTAAAATTTTAACTGTTTTTGCAAATGTTAAAAATGTAAAAACTATTTCTTATGATGAGTATTCTAAAAATCAATTAAAATTAAAAGAAGTTTATAATCAGTACGATGCTATAGAAATATTACCTCCATCATTTGTAACAGGGGGTAAAAGCGATTTTATTGTATTTAACAATACTAATTTATATGAAGTTAATAGCATTGCCCAAATAACACCACAACAAAAACAACAAGCTTTACAACAATACTCTCAATACTTAGATCAAATATTCCCAAATTCAGTTGTAAAAAATATTGTTTATCATGGTACTGATAAAATATTTGAATCATTTTCTAAAAATATTGAAAAAATACCTAACAGGGAAATATCTAACACAGCTAATGCTTATTTTTTCAGTAACGATCTAAGTCGTATAAAAGATTATGGTAAAAATAAAATAAACGCTATTTTAAATGTTAAAGAATTTTTAGGGTTTAAAAACATAAGCAACGATAGAGCAAGAGTTCTTTCTGATATGACCTATGAAAAAGCTAAAGGATATACTGATAGAAATATTGATTCTGTTATTGCAGATTATGATTTATATAAAGACTATATAGTATTTGAACCAGAACAAATACATATATTAGGTTCTAAACAAGACATAGAAAGATTTAAAGATTTTGTTAATAAAGGTAGTAATCAAAATAATGAAAATAATACTGATACTAGTACTGATACTGAAGTAAGAAAAATATTAAATACTCCTATAGTAATAGAACAAGAAGTTACTTCTTCAAAAGATAATACTACAGATGACTTAGTAGAAATTAAAGAATCTGAAGTAAAAAAGAAACTACAAGAAATACTAAAAATCTTAGGTATTACTATTGAAAGAGATGCTGATCTACCTAAAGATACTCTAGCTAAAGTAGATATGTTACAAAAGTTAATATCTTTCTCTAAAGGAGAATTAACAGAGGACAATTTTACAGAAGAAGTTATCCACTTAATTATTAATATTATAGAACAAAAAGATCCTACTCTATATGATAAAATGATTTCAGAGATATGGAAATTTGGTATTTACAAAGAAGTTTTAGATAACTATAAAGATGATCCTGAGTATCAAACTAAAGAAGGTAAACCTGATATAGCTAAGCTTAAAAAAGAAGCTGTGGTAAAACTTTTAGTAGCAAAACTAGTAGATAACACTAATATAAATGATACTAAAAATATATTTGGAGCTTTATGGGATAAAGTAAGTGATTTTATTACAAACTTATTTTCTAAAATACCTGCATATCAAAGAGATCTTTTTGAAGAATTTGCTAATGATATAGTTACTAAAGATAATCTTATTAATAAAGAAGATGTAGATAAATTAGGTGATGGTGTTTTTTACTCTAAAAAAATGAGTAAAGCAAATATATTTTCTAGTACTATGGCTAAAACTAAGAAAGCATTTGGAGTAGCCTCTGTAGAAGATTATCATCTTATTATACCTTCTCTAAAAGACTCTAAAGAGATTTTTGATCTTCTAAAGAAAATAAATGAAGAAACTTCTCTTGTAGTAGCTAGAGAAATTAATCCTGAAACAGGTAAAGAAGAGGAAGTTACTTATTATGTTACTGGTACAGGTATGAAAAAAAGAGTTAGTACTGTGCTAAATGAAATAAAAACTAATATAGGTAACTATAAAACTATAGATGAAACAGAGATAACTGCCTTCATTAAAGAAGAAAAAATGAAAAAAGGTACTGAAATTCACTCTACTATAGAAGAAATTATAGGAAGACATATTGATAAAGAAACAGGATTTTTAAAAGTAACTCCTGAAGATAGACCCCAAAATATTGCTATTCCTGAAAAATACTATAATATATTAGAAAAACATCTAAAAGAAAGACTAATATCTTATCCAAAAGATACTAGATTTATGGTAGAAACTAAAATAGTTAATGAAGTATATGGATATGCAGGAACTATAGATTTCTTAGCAATATTACCTACAGGTCAAGTAGATATATTAGATTGGAAATCAATGGATTTATCTTATAATATAGGAGGTAAATCTATGAAAAGAGAAGATGTTCATGCTTTAACTAAACAAGTACATAGACAACAATTAGCTTTATATAAACAAGCATTATTAAGTGTAGGTGTTAAAAACTTTAGACAAACTCGAACTATACCTATTATAGTAGAAAATACTACTAAAAAAATAAATAAAAGTAAATCTTTTGAAGACCCTAAAAACTTAGTCATTAGGTTAACTTCTCTAGAAATAGGAAATGTTGACCCTAACAAAGAAGCTAAATCTTATTTACTACCAATATCTACTTCAAATGAAGAAGTTTTTGATGACATTACAGGTAAACCTATTTCTTTTCTAAATACTTTAATAGAGAAACTAGAGGCTTATAAAGCTCACTCTTTAGAACAAAGAGCACAATCAACTACTTTAGATAGAGATAGACTTCTAGATCAAATTCAAAGAACTGATAAAACAATACAAGAATTAAGAAGTAAAAAAACTACTAATCTACTAATAACTGTATTTGAAGATGAATTATTTAATATAAATGAATTATCTAAAAAAACTTTTTCTTTCTTAAAAGATAATAAAAATTTATCAGATTTAATTCCAGAACAACAACAAGAACTTAGGTTATATTTTGATAAAATGTATGAAAATCATAATTTCTTAAGTTCTTTCTTAAAAGTTTTTCCTACATTAGGAGAATTAGAAACTATTCATAAAGATATGTCTCCTGAATTGGTTAAAAGTATAAATAGTGTAAAAGCTAAAATTACTATAAGTGAAGAAAAATTAACAGTAGCTGTTACTAAAACTATGAATCAAGTAGGTACAATATTAGGAATGGATGATAATGTTTCTGATATAGATGTAAAATCTTCTACAATGATTAATTCTTATAGTTTATATTCTAGACCAGAATTATCTTTACAAATGTTTACTAGATTACAAAAAATGATTAACTATTTAAAAGAGCAAGAAGTACAATCTTTTGATAGTAAAATGGAAAAATTAATGGTTGGTTTACAATCTTGGGTAAAAACCAATAAAACTAACTTAGAAGGTGTTTATTCTAAAGTATATGATAAAGTAAATAGAAGACTAATCTATAAATATAAAAAAGAATATTTTCAAACTCTTTTTGATAAGAAAGAAGAAGCTATTAAAAAACATAGAGATATTATTAAAGGTGTATCTATTCAATTAAGTTCTAAAGAAAGAATAACTCAAATTTCAAAAGAATATAGAGCTTATATAACTCCCTTTATCAAAGAAAATTATGATATTAAAAAATATGTTCAACTTTATGAAGAAGCTTACAAAGCTTATAAAGAAGTAGTAGATAATTATATTTTTGATGCAGATCCTTTTGAAAATGCAGATATACAAGCAAAAAAACTAGAAGAATGGGAATATAGACATAATATTTTTACTAATCCAAAAGCATTACAAACATCTGGTTTTAATAAAAATGAATTATTATTTCAAACAATTAATGAAGATAAATGGATAAGTGATGAATATAGAGAATTATTAAAACCTGAAAATAAAGAAGTTTTTGATTTTTACAATCAATTACAAGATATTTTAACAGATGCTAAAGATTCAGGTATGATAGAATCTTTAAACAATCTTCCAGAAGTTAAAAATGATTCTTTTAAAATATTTACTTACCTAAAAGCTGGTTTATTTAAAAACTATATTTTAAGTAAATTCTATGCTTTTTATGATAGATTTTTAACTAATACTTATTCTTCTCAAAATATATCAGATCCTTTTACTAACAAAGATAAAAAGAAAATTAGAAGTAAATATAACAATACTTTTTTCCTTAAGAGAAAACCTTTAGAATCTCCAGAAGCATATCAAGAAAGATATAACAAAGAAAAAGTATTATATGATATGAGTCTTTCCAAAGATTTATTTTATATATTCTCAGTATTTGGTCATCATGTAATTGAGTATAAAATACTAAAAGAATATGAATCTAGATTTCAATTACTTTCTATAGTAGAAAACAACAAAACAAAAGAGATAAACACAGATAATTCTAAAGGAAATATTACTTTACCTTTAGATGATAGTGGTATGCCTTATTATGATGATAATAAAAAATTAGGTATAACTGAAGGAGATAAAGGTACTCTTAGAGACTTAAATAGACATATTGATTATTATTTATATAATGATAAATTAGCTCCTAAAGGGGCATTAATAAATATTGTTAATTGGTTGTATAGTTTAACTACTCAAGTTAACTTAGGTTTTACTTACACAGCTCCTCTAACCAATTTAGTGGCAGGTTTAACTAACTCTACCTTAACAAATAATACTTATTATAATAGTAGTGATTTTCAAAATAGCATATTACCTGCTATAAAAGATAAAAACACAGCTGTAAATGTAAAAAACTTTACAAAACTGAATAAAATGTTTAATCCTTTTGTAGAAATGTCTGATCAAGTATATACCACTAATAAGTATAAAACTACTGAAAAAAGATATATAAATGTAACAAAAGCTTCTTTATTCCTTTATTCTGCTGGAGATCATATTATACAAAGTAAAATTATAGCTAGTATATACTATGGTACTACTGTAGATGAAAATAATAATATTATCTCTGTAGAAGATTTTATAAACAATAAATACCCAGATAGGTATAATTTACCTAAAGAAGAAAGAATTAAATTAGCTAAAAAGATAGATAAAGAAATAAAAGAGTATAAAAAAACAAATAGTCTTTATAATTTAGTGAGTACTAACTCTTTAAATTTAGATGCTAAAAATAATATCCTCCTAACTTCCATCATAGAAGATACTATAGCTAAAACTCTAGGTAACTACAGTGAACAAGATATTAATACTTTTATGACTAAATGGTGGGCTAAGTTTGTAACTCAACATAAAAAATGGTTAGGAGAGACTATAGCTACAAGGTTAGAACCTTTTAATGTTAACAAAAACACTAATTTATTAGAATGGGGTAGAATGAGATTATCCCTTGATTTATTATTTGCTAGTTATGGAAAACATATACCTTTCCTAGTATTTCATAATATGAGTTCCGTATTACCAGAAATAGTTAGAAAAAGTGTCAATAAAAACAATACTATAACCTTAGAAGATATAGCTAAAGAAAGATATAAAGTAATGCAAGTAGAGTTTTTCAAAAAAACATCTAAAAATCTTAAAGTAACTGAAGCTGAATTTATTAGATTTTATGTTAGACAATATGAAAATTCTTTAAAAGAAGCAAAGTCTCTTTTAACTCTATTTTTACTAGCTAAATTTATATTACCTTTTATAGTAGGAGGAGATGATGATGATAACAAAGAAAAAGATACCTATCGTACTACTTTAGATATAGTAATAGTAGTTCTTACAAGATCCCTTAGAGAGCAATCTTTTGTGTTTAACCCTGAACAATTAAAAATAATGCTTTTACAAGGACCTATTCCAACCATAGGAACTGCCTGGAATTTAATAGATTCTTATATATATGCTCCTCTAAAAGAAACATATTTTACTTTAACAGGAGATGATGAAGCTTTAAAAACAAATAGAGTTATAGATAAACAATTAAATGCTACTCCAGCAAAAGGTATAAATAAAATAGTAAAACAAATATCTCCTAGTTATAGAAAACTATTAGATGCTCGTAGACCAAAAATACAATAAAATAAATTTGGTTATATCAATTTTTATTATTACTTTTACAAATTATTAAACAATTAAAACAAAAAATATATGACACCAACAGATAATCCTGATATTTTAACAAATGACATACAAGATATACCACAAATCTTAAATGAAGCTCCAATAGGATATGTAACTACAGATAAACTAATCACATTACAACCTAGAGAATTTATGGCTTTACAACACTTTCTTCAAATATTTGAAGAACCAGTAGCTATCATAAATGCTATAAAAGATAGAAATATAGAAGAGAAAAATCTATTACTCTATACTGCTTCAGATCTTAACGAAGATAAAACCCTAAAAGAAGAATTCTTCACTAGAAATAATATTCAGAAATAATAACTTTTTTGTTTTAATACTTTTCATGTTTTGCTGTAATTTTAATGTTAATGAAAAAAAAGACCTACTATTAATTTAGTAGGTCTTTTGTTTTTTTGTATTATTTAAATTGAATACTTTCTATTTCATCTAAGTTAAAATAACCTATAACTTCAGGAAATTCTGACATATCTTTTAAATAATATACCATTGTTTTATCAAGTTTAGGTAATTTAAGTTTATCAATATTACCCTTAGTGTACATTATTTCATAATCATTTTGTTTTAATAAATCTTCTTTAAATGTTATTTTTAAAACTATATTTTCTTTCATATCTATACTTTTTTAAATATTAATAATGTATTCTTAAACCAAGGAGCTTCTGAAAGATCTATATTTCTAACTTCCTCTGTTTCTTTTTCCATTAATTTAAAACCCTTTTCTTCTATTAATGGTATAACTTCATGATTGTCAAGACAATTAACATGACCAAATCCTTCTTGCCCTCTTATAGCCCAAGACATAATAAGATAATTATTACAATTATTACATATATTGTCTATATATTTATCCATATATATTTGATTAATATGTTCTCCACATTCAAGACTTATAACTACTCCTTTAGGAGATATAGTAAAAGGTATAGTTAAATCTTGTTGTAAAATATTATCAAATACTTTATGTTTTGGAAGATCAGCTTCAAATCCTGCTAAATTTATAAAACCTTCATTATCTAAATCTCTAAGATAATTCCCCAATCCACATGCCAGATCTCTTATAGGACAATCTAGACCTACATTTTCTTCTAAAAACTCACATATCCATTTACTTAGTTCTTTACAATGTACATGATGAATATGAGCTGTTTCTCCATTCCAATAACCTGTTTCACTTATTTCTTTCATATTATCTTTGTTTTTATATTCCCAAATAAACCCTCTACATGTAAATTTATTTGTTTTATTTCTAATTTTTGTTTTTAATTTTTGTAAATTTTTCTTACAACATTCTGTTATATTTTGTTTTGGTATATTTTCTTCTCTTTGAGCATGAGTTACAGAAGCATATTCTTTTATTAAATTCATATTTAAATCAAGTTTTAAAATAGGTTTACCTGTACCTAAAATAGTTCCTTTTTGCCAGGCACTCATTTTCTTTTTAGTTTCTTCAGTATGTTTTCTGCCTTTTTGAGCTAACCCCATATTTCTTTTATGTTCTTCTGTTATTATTTTATTTTTACCAGAAATGCTCATTTTTAATCGAGATTCTTCTGAAAATTTACCATTAGCACCACATTCTCTTAAATTTAATAAATGAAAACCTTCATTTTTATATTTATTATAATAAAAAAGTTCCCAATAATTTAAATCTTTTTGATCAATATCTAAAGTTAATTCATGAACTAATTCAACTATATGATTTTTAAAACCATATTTTTTTAAAGAATTATATAATTTTGGTTGTCCCTTACAATTATATTTTTTATATCCATTTATTCTTTTATTGTAATTTCTAGATTGTCCAATATATACTCTATTAGAAGGACTAGTTATTTTATAAATTCCACAAATTTTATCCATGAATTAACTTATTATTTAATTATTTTAATAAACCAGCAATCGTTTTCAATTTTGTCTGGATTTTTTTTAAAATATTTTTTAAAAGCATTTTGAACGCCTGTCCAAGCATAATAATCATGTCCAGCTAAAATACCATTATTTTTAATTTTTGGATACCATACTTGAAGATCTAAAAAAACTGAATTTTCTGCATGACTGGCATCTAAAAAACAAACATCTATACTATTATCTTCAAATAATCTAGCAGCTTCCCAAGAATAGTCTTTAATTACTGTAAATTTATCTTCTAAATGTTCAGTATTTTCTTTAAATTCTTCATACATTTTAGAAATGTTTACTTGTTTATAAGCTTCTATTTCTTTTTGATCTGTAGAACCACTATCTCCTAAAAAAGTATCTATTGTAAAAAATTTTATGTCTTTACCTCTATTAACCATTTCAGTTACTATAAAAGAAGTACTTTTTCCTTTATAAGCTCCTAATTCTACAAATATTCCTCCTTCTGGAGTATTTTCTAATAATTCTAAGTATTGGTCTTCCATATTAAACCAACCTTCTATTTCTTTATAGTTATGTTTTATCATATTAATTTTGCTTGTTTAAGGTGATTTTGATAATCTCTTTTGATATTTTCTTCTTCAGATTTGTAATGATAACCCCAATTTTGCTTTAAATTTTCTTCTGAAAGTCTACTAGCATAAGATTTATATTTTTCTACCAACAAATCTTCATTCATAAACTTCATATGTAATAGTTTAGGTCTTTTAGAAGTATATATAACATCCCCTATAGGATTACAAGAATGACAACCTGGAGTATAGTTTATCTCCTTAATGTATAATTTATTAAAACATAATATTTTATCATATTGTACAGCTTCTATTCCATGTTTAATAGTTAATATATCTTCAACATTATTTACATTACACATATTATAACCTTTAGATTTAAATAATGTTTGATCTGTATTTAAATCTTCTGGTTTAATGTCTAATAGTTCATCTACATCACACACTAATACCCAATCTGTTGTAGCATTTTTCCAACAATTATTCTTTATTTCTAAGTATTTACTGTCTGAAAGTTGATTATTAGTATCATAAAGTATCACTTCACAATTATTATCTTTAGCTATTTGTACTGTGTTATCTGTTGACATATTATCATAGACAACTATTTTACAATCAGGAAATCTATCTCTATACCATTTTATAAAGAAAGGTAACATATATTCCTCGTTATATGTGATAACAAAAATTTGTATATTATTCATATTTTATATATTTAATAGTTTACAAACAGTTTTAAAATCATTTATACATCTACACTTACCTTGAAATATTAATACATCTTCTCCATTATCTTTTAAATAAATAAGTAACCATTTATCTTCTAAATTATAATGTAATGTCACTTTATAAACAGTATAAGAAGTTCTTTCAAATTCTCCTTCTTTATAAAACCATAAATCTATAGATTTACCATTATATACCCAACCTTCTTTTTCAATATCTTCTTTTGTTAGAAAAGGTACTCTTATATTATTATCCATAAGTTGTCTATTGAAAAGATAATTTTCTTCTGAAGTAAAATCATCAAAAGTCTCTTTAAGCCAATTACTAGATGTTAATTTAAAATCTGGAGGACTGTATGTATTATAAAGTTTTTCATATTCAAAACCTTCTTTAAAATCTTCTCTATCAGGTACATAGTATTTTTCTTCTGTATTCATATTTTATTATATTTCTAAATTAATAATTTCATCATAATTACCACATTGTTCACAGACTTCTGTAGATTCATATTCTCCATATGCTTGTAATAATGTTTTATAAAGTTCAAATGAACCATGTTTTAATAGTAATTTATTAAATAATTTTTCAGTTTCTTGTAGTAATAATGAGTTATCTTGAGAAGAATCTAAATGATTTAACTTCTTATTGTTTATTGATATTGAACTCCCTAAACAATAACTAGAGTAATTATATTTTTTTTTATTCATATTTTTAGTTTTATTTATTAAATCATCTACTTTTGACATAAGTAAATTTTGCTCTAATTGTAAATTTGTTATTCGATCTATTAATCTTTTACCAAAACCCCAGGGGCAATTTTTACAAGAATTTTTGCAACATTTACCTCTTTCCAACAAAAATTCCCTACTTAATGGTTTAGACATTTTTTACTTTTAATTTTTTAGTTTCTATAAATTGAAGAATTAATCTTTCTAATACAAAAGTAATCATATTGTAATAATCTAAGCCTGTATGTAGTTTTAAATCTTCTTTAGATAATCCTCCTATATAATTAGCATCTTTGTTGGCTAAAGTCCAATATTCCCCTTCTAAACAAGCTAAAGCAGGTTTAATCCATTCTTCTACATATTCTTTGTAAATAGAAGTTTTTAGAATGAAAAAATTAGAGTAAACTATATTTTTAGGATTAGGGTTATAAATAACTCCTAATTTTAAACATATTAATTTTAATAAGTTTTCAAGTCCAGGATGTTGTTTTTCACTAAACTCCATATATTCTTTACCACTTAACCATTTTCTAGGAGATAAATTAATCATATCTACATTGCCTTCTTTTAAAGAAGGTTTAATCATATTATAAAGTAAATTCTTAGCTAAACCTGTTTTCTGAAGAAATCTCCAACTTAATACTCCTACATATTCTTTTTCTACTTTAGGTACTATATTCATCAAGGGATTATACTCAAACCTCCAAGAAGTCTCTTTATTTTGATTTAAATAACTTTGATATTCAGTATTTTGATCTTCCCTATATTTAATAGAATACATATCTAAAGTTTCTAAATCAGATACTAGTTTTTTATTCATACTAGCTTCTACCAATAATCTTAAGTTTTCTATTCTACCTTCAAAATTAGATAAGTTTCTGTTAACTTCTCCTAATCTTTTACCTATTTCTACATAGTTATCATCTTGTATTAGGTATCTAATAGTTTCTATCCAAGATTTATCAGTTTTAGCTACTATAACACCATTAAATTCTTTATCAGCATACATTAGGTTACTTATCATAGGAATGTTCCATAAAGAGCACTCAAGAGCCTTTAAAGCCGATTTTTTCCTATTAAATTCTACATCACTTAAAGGAGCTAACACAATATTAATTCCTTTATAAGCTTCCATATAATTCTCTAAAGGTAAAGAATTTCTTAATTCTACTTCAAATCCATTTTGACTAAAGATAGCTACAATTTTATCCCAATTTTTATCTTTTTCTACATATCCAGCTATAACAAATTTACATTTTTCTTTTATCTCTTTATTTAAAGTAATCCTTTTAATAACATTAGCAATACTTTGATAATCAGGAAGATGTGATACAGAACCTATTACTCCTATGACTATCTTTTCTCCTTCTTTAATATTATCTCTTACAGTAAATTGTCCTTCTCCTATAGGTAAATCATTGTTGGATATAGAAATATTGTTACTATAAGGAATAACACTAACTCCTAAAGTACCAGTAGCACAAATAGTAACATCACTTAAACTAGAAAGAATAGGTACATTATCATAACTTCTACCTACTATAGGAACCATTATGCTCTTTTTAGGTAATTCCCAATAATCATCTACATCTTCTATAAAGATAATACCTTTACTTTGTAAAAGTCCTATAATAGTATTAGGAATATTACAAGAAAAATTATTCCAAATAATATTATACTTTTCTAATATTTCTAAAGGAGGATTAAAAGTATCTATAAAATCTACATTTATCTCTTTATCTTCTTCTTCTACTTTGATTACTTTACCTTCTAAGGCTGTTAAAGGAAGATATAATCTATGATACTTAGAAGCACTTAGATTATTATCTCCCATTATAGCTAATATTTTTATTTTATTCATTATCTTTTTTTAATTTTAATAATTCTTCTCTTATTTCTATCCAATAATCATAAACATGAGTTATTCCAGTAGATCTTAATATATATCTAACACACAATAAAGCTAAACCTATATTACCAAAATCTCTTACTAATTCTTCTGCTTGTTTCTTAGGTGTTAACATTTTTTGTATTTACTATTTTAGTTAATTGATTAGGTAGAATAATAATTAATTCTCCTTTATTATTTTGTACTAAATAATGAGTAGTACCTTCTATTTCTATTTTATCTACTATTTTAGCTTCCATTTCTTTACCTGCTAAAGTATTTTTACTACCTTTTACAAAGTTTTTATATTTAATTTGACTTGTTACCATATATTATTTATTTACAAATATAATACTTTTTCTTTTAATTCCAAGTATTTCTTATACATTTTAGGGCATTTTGTATGATCTTGCTCCCATTGACTGTGTGTATCTGGAGTAACTAATTCTATATTCCATTCTTCTAAAGCATATTGTGGGTATGTACTTTTAGGTAAATAATGTGAATATATACAACTGTTAAATTTATAATTATCTTCATACATTTTAAAACTTGTTTCAAAACATCTTACAAAATAACCTTTATCATCTTTTTCTTTCAGTTTATCAAATAAAGTTAAAAACCAAGAATGTAACTCTTTAGTTTTTAAAGCTTTATCTTTATTCTTTTCTGTTTGTTTAGTAGATACTTTTTTAATAGGTTTACTATCTTCTTTAGAAGCACATGATTTGCACCTATTTTTAGAAAAAATAAATTGTTCAGTATTACAAGATAAACAGGTCTTTTTTTTCCTAATCATTAAATTCAGGAAAATTAAACTTTTCACTAATAGATAACATAATAGCCCTTAATATTTCTTCTTTTATTTTATCTTCAGAAGGATCATCATCATGTTTAAAAGCTTTCAAGAAACCCCAATTAATACCACTTTCTACACATTCCTCTAAAATAGTATATACTTTTACTTCTAATTGATTTTTTTTAGCCATATTTATTATATTTTTCATTATAAAATTGTAAAGCTTTATCAAAAGCTATTTCCATTTTGTTATATCTTTGTTGAGCAACTAATCCTCCTAATTGTCCATGTTGTTTAAGAGCAAAAGAAGGGGATTGAATATCCCCTATCTTCTGACCTTTTCTTTCATAAATATAACTCTCTATAAGATTTAAACATTCTTTTTCATCATAAGTATATTGATTAAATATTTCTCCTGAAGAAGTTTTCTTTACTTGTTTAAAATCTTTAGATAAAAGATCTCTTATTTCTTTTTCTGTTAATATCACTATATTTATTTATTTAATTTAAATACCACAAGTTCCCCCTTTAGTCAGGTCACAGACATCAAAGAATTCTTCTTTAAATTCTTGCCCTTCTTGAGAAATAGCTTCTTTATAATCTACAATAGTTAAAGGTTGACCACCTCTACTTCCATCAGGATAACAAGTAAAACCTCTTAATCTAATTGCATATTTAGCTAGTACATGAGCAAAATCATCTACTTTAGTATCATTATTTAATGAAGTACCCCATTTAGGGAGATTAATTGTAGATGAAATTGCCATATCTACATAATCTTGAATATCAGCTTGAAATTTAATTCTTCTTTCATAATCATTAGCTAGACTTAAAGCTGTTTCTATTTTATAAGGATCTATTCCATATTCTTTAATTAAAAGTTTAGCTGTACCATCTATTACATATTGATAATGCCATTCTTTTTGTCCTTTTAAATATCTTCTTTTATAAGCTACAGCAAATAAAGGTTCAATACCTGTAGTAGTTCCTGCCATAATACCTATAGTCCCAGTAGGAGCAATAGCTCTATAAGCAACAGGTTTATTTATATTTAATTTAATAGCTAATTCATTAGCTCCAACTTCTGATTGTTCTTTATAAACAGTTAACCAACTATGTAATTCTGGAGTTACTTCATATCCACTATTTCTTTGTAGTAACCATTCATGTACACCCATTAATCCCATACCTAATCTTCTATTTTTTTCTCTAACATCTATTACTTTTTGATAAGGTAATTCTGCTACCATAGTACCACAAAGTAAAAATTTACCTACTAAATAACAAACTCTTTCAAATCTTTCTTTAGTAGTTATTCTAGACATATTAATACTAGCTAAATTACAAACATCACTATCATCTTCACTTGTTACTTCACAACATGCATTTCTGAGGGTCTCTAATACTTTTTCAAAAAAATTAAAACTCATTCCAGGTTCCCCTGTTTTTAAAGCTTGTCTACAATTTTCTAAAAAAGTAATAGGAATTTTAATAATAGGTAAATTAAAAATAGCATTTTTACCTCCTTCTTTATAAATTTGTAATAATTCTTCAAAAGTTTTATCATATATTTCTTCTAAGAATTTATTATCATAATTTAAAGATATGTTAGTCATATCTAAAGGAGCAGGATAATTAAAATCTTTTTCTTTTAAGTCTCCTACAGATAATTGATTTCCATTTTCATCAAAAGCTCCTGCTACAGGAATAGATTTCCAATCTTTACAATGTAAAAATTCCCCAGCATCACTATGTTTCCAGTTTAAAGAAGCATATATAGCACTTCTTCTACTACCCCCTTGCATTACTTCTCTTCCTATTTCATTAATCATTTTCATTTTAGAAATAGGACCTGAAGCTTTACCTCCTGTTCTTTTAATAGGTGTATTTTTACTTCTATAAATAGAATAATCATTACCTATACCTCCTCCAGTCATTAAACAGCTTTCAGCTCTCCAAGATAAATCAGCCCAATCTTCTCTAGAATCTTCTAAACTTTTTAATAGATAACAATTATTAAAAAATTTATTAATTCTTCCTGCATAATATAAGTATCTACCTCCAGCAATAAATTCCATATTGCTATGCATTTCTATAAGTTCTTCTTTTTCTTCTTTAGATAAATATTCTCTACAAACATCTTCTATTAAAGTTCTACTTAATTCTTCCCAAGTTTCAGCATTTTCATGCTTATACTTAAAATTGAATATACTTTCACTAAAATCTGTCCTAAATACTTTTTTTACCATACCTTAATTTATTTATTTCTTTGTTATATAATATTTCTAATTTTTTTAAATTTTGATTTGTAATTATTACTTTTTTAGGTAATAATTGTTTTATGTAACTAAGCACCACTGCTACCATACCCTCCTGTGTTTCTTTCAGTTACAGATAATTCTTCTACTTCTTCAAATTCTATTTGAGGATAAGGAAGTATAATTCCTTGACCTACTCTATCCCCTATTTTATAAGTTTCAAATTTTACCATTTCTAAAAAAGATTCTTGGGAATTATCATTCCATTTATAAGGTTTATATTTAATCATATATATTATATAATAGATTAA
>Ga0208853_1000005_pt1 | contig 66660 bp, 111 predicted proteins | sample LakMenEpi03Oct11_FD_150667 | JGI IMG/M metagenome (GOLD analysis project Ga0208853, IMG submission 150667) | Freshwater microbial communities from Lake Mendota, WI - 03OCT2011 deep hole epilimnion (SPAdes) | ecosystem: Environmental > Aquatic > Freshwater > Lake > Epilimnion/Euphotic zone ... | reverse complement strand
CTTCTCCTCTATATCCAGAATCAACTATTCCACAATGATTAGTGAGCATTAAATTTGTTTTAGAATTAGAGCTTCTTGGTACAAGCATCATAAAAAACCCAGCAGGTATTTCAAAAGATAATCCTGTTCTATAAACTATATTTCCATTATTATCATAACTAATTTCTATAGCAGTTAAATCCATTCCAGCATCTCCAGGTTTAGCATATTTAGGTATTACTGCATCTTTGTGTAGTTTCTTTATTTTTACTTTCATATTCTATTTTAAATTAATTATTAATCCATTATTTATTAAACCTTTACTAAATTTACCATCTTCTACCATAGAACAATTTATAAAAGTAGTTTTACAACCTTGAATAGTTCTAGTACCTTGATTATAACAATTATTATTGTTGTGAATATGACCAAAGCAATGATATTTAGGTTGTACTTTTAATATTTTCTTAAAAAGAGCTTTATCTCCACAATTTTCTAATTGACCATCTCTGTTTTCTGATAAATCTAAAATACCATAAGGAGGTCCATGAGTTATAAGAATATCTATATTTTCTTCTAATTCTTCCCAATATCTAAATAATTTAGCTCTATCTTTCATATGATGCCAATTTCCAAATGTAGGAGTATAAGGAGAACCAAATATCTTTAAACCTTCTAATTTATAATATTCATGTTCTAAATAGATAATACCTAAACTTTTTACTTTATCAATATTATATTTTTTCATACTCCATGAATCATGATTGCCTGGTATTAAAATTTTATGTTCTACATTTATAGTAGAATACCAACTAATAAAATCATCAAATTCTGGTTGATTATGATAAATATCATAATAATTAGTACTATCTCCACAATGTATAATACAATCTACATTATCTTGTATAAATACTTGATTGTGAAATCCATGTGTATCACTTATAACTTGTATTTTTTCCATTTTTTAATCCATTTCATGTACATTTAATAAATTACTTATTTTATTATCTTTTACATAATGTTTAGGTCTATCATCATTGTTTTTAGCATTTATTAGTTCTATGAGCATAATAATACAACATCCTGCATGAATTAAATGATTTTCTCCTGTTTCAGGATCTAATTCTTCTCCTTTATACCAGGAATTTAAATGTCTTAAACAAGAACCATAAACTCTACTTAATTTTAACCCATCTCCTTTAAGATAATTCCAATCTTCATATTTATTAGCTCCAAAAGTAAATACTTTAGCAATCTTTTCTAAACTATAAGGAGGTAACAATTCCATTTTAACTTTATCTTTGTCATGTTTTACAGCTTCTACAACAGGGTCTGTTTTAATTCTTTCTGCTGTATGTGTAGTTATCCAATTTGCTGTTGGAATTGCTGTTGGAAAGTAAGCATTACTCATTTTAATACCAGGTCTAGCATCCCAAACTACTTGTTCAGGAGCTTTATAATATTCATTAATAGCTTCTTGAGTATCTCTATCATGATTAGCACAAAAACTAACCTGACTAGTAGCTATTTTGTTTTTTTCATATTCTTCTAAAGCTTTTTTAACTTCTTGTTCAGAATATAGTTGTGTCTTATTATTAATGTTTAGTATTAAGTTTTCTTTGTTATCTACTTGCATTTTCTTGTTCTTTTATAAGTTGTTCATAATCAAATATATAATCTTTTTCATCAGGAGAACTATCTAATTCTCTATCATCTAGTTCTCCTATATCTGCTCCTATTTTATTTTCTAAAGCATATTGATAATCCTTGTCTTTTAGGATAATCTTATATTGTGATAAATAGTTAACTTTTCCTCCACTAACTTCTTTAAAAAAATCAGCATATCCTTTACCAAATTTAGAATATTTACCCTCTAAAAATAAAGGTATTATATATTTATATTTTTCAGATATTTTAAAAAGAACCCCATAAGTATTAATATCTATTTCATAATGTAAAAGATAATTAGGTACATCTTTTTCTAACTCTTTAATAAAGTTAAAGAAATTATCTTTGAAAGAGTTAGGAATAGAAAATATTAAAGTTAAAGTATCAGATACTTTATGATCATATCCAACATCTATAAGATAAGCATTAACAAATCCTAATTCTTTCAATAACTTAAAAGTAACCCCTTTAGAATTAATATCTAAGGTATTTATCAAGTATTTAGTAGCCAGATTATATCTAAGACTATGTAAATTTACTTTTTTTCTTTCTTCTATCATATATTTTCTAATCTTCTTTTTCTAATCCCTGTTCTCTAGATTCTTTTAATAATTCTATATCATTAACATCTTCTTTATCTAAAAAAGTTCCTATATCTCTAAACTTTTGATTAACATAGTTGCATAATCTTCTAAATTCATTATCATTATAACTTATATTTTTAAAGTAACCAAAATTAAACATATTTTTAGAACCATTTAAATTTATTAAGTCATTAAAGTACTTTTTCCTCACTAATTTGTCCATTTTCTTCTGTTGTTATTGGGTTATTTAATCTATCTAACACTTTATCTACTATTTCTTTTTTAATGTCAGGATTTTCATCTAAATAGGCATAATATTCATCCATAGCATCTTTATCACTTAATTCAAATATTTCCCCATTATAAGTAACTTTTTTACCATGTTTTTTAATAATTTCAAAATCTTTAGCTAAATAAAATATTTCACTTTCTTTATCAAAACCTTTACCCCAAATAATAGTAGTTTCTGCTTCTTTCATAGGAGGAGCTAATTTATTTTTAATGATTTTAAAGTGCATAGTATTAGTTTGATTTTCAGCTTTTATTTCTTTTCTTCTAATCATAATTCTAACATGAGCATAAAATTTTAATGCGTTACCTCCTGATGTAGTTTCTGGACTTCCAAATAATATCCCTATCTTCTCTCTAATTTGATTAATAAATACTACACAACAATTAGAGTTTCTAACTTTATCATTAACCATTCTCATTCTATCAGAATTAATTCTAGCTTCTTTACCCATAGCACCTCCAGGATTATCTAAACTTGCTTGAGGTTGAAAAGAAGTTAAAGAATCTACTACAATTAAACCAAAAAGTCTAGAGTCTAGTGCTTTTTCTATTAAACTATAACAATCTTCTAAAGAATTAGGATAGGCTAATTGTAGTTTATCTAAATTTACTCCTAATCTTTCAGCATAAAATTTATCAAAACTATTTTCTTTATCTATTAAAAGACAATTATCTCCATATGTTTTTTGATCATTTGCTATAGCATCACAAGATAGAGTACTTTTTCCTGCACTTTCCCAACCAATAATTTCTATAATTTTATTTTTAGCAAATCCTCCTTTACCCAAAGCATTACATAATGTTAAACTGGTTAAAGGAATAATATCTCCAGGAGGAATTTCTTCATTTGCTGTTATAATACTTCCTTTCCCAAATAATTTTTCAATTTCTGATTGAAAACCATCAATATTTTGTTCTTTTTTTACTTCTTTTGCCATATTTTTTTATTTAATTTATTCTTTTATAAATTCTACACTATCCTTCAACTTTTCTTCTAATAACCTTAAGTTTTTACTTTCTATAGCATCTTTTATATCTTTCCAAAGATTAGATATTTCTTCTAAAAGGATATCATGTTTATCTTTCCACTTTATTAACTCTAAGTTTCCTACTTCTAGATTTTGATTCATATTTAATTAATATTCTTATAAGATTTAATAATTTCTGTTAATTTTTCAGCCATTTCTTTAGAAACAATACTAACTTCATAACTATACATAATGCAATGGTAACTATCTTGAGCTTGTTTATCTTCAGGAAAAGCAAATAAACTTCTAAAATGTTTATCTATATTTACAAAAACAGAATCTTCTATAAAAGATTCTACAGGATTTTCATAAAACATAACACCTTCTTTACCAATTAATTGCTCATATAATTTATTAGTAGTTATAAATTTAGTGAGTTTTCCTTCTTCAGGTTCTCCATGTCCATTAAAATGAGTTTGTTGTTCTAAAACTAAATAATAATTAATTTTTTCTTCCATATTTTTCTTTTAATTAAGTTTCAAATATAAGACTTAAACCTTATAATTCCAAATTATAAGGTTCTTATCTAATATTATTTTATATATTTAAAGGTAAATTTGCATAAAGTTCTGTACCACAATACTTTCCATAAGATTTAAAAGAAAATCCACTTCTATCTATACCAGTAATAGTACAATCTACTCTAAGTTCATTTTCACAACTATCTAGTATAACACAATTTTCTTGTATTTCTTCAAATTCTTTATCTGTTAATTCTATATAAGACCAACCTTCTTCATTATTTTCTAAAAAATCATTTATGATAGGGTAATATTCATTACTAGAGTCAAAGAATTCAAACATAATTACTCCATGCTCAGAATATTCTCCTTTTAATCCATTATTTTCTAGTATAGGTATAATTCTTTCTTTAAAGTCTATACATTGTTTTGCATTTATTATAATAAAGTCACTTACAAAGTAATCATCATTATTATTTGCTGTAGCTATAATCCAATCTGTAGGTTTTTTACTTAATTTCATATTTTATTTACTTTTATTATAATTATCAATATTTTTATTCATTAATCTTAAATCAACTTCATTCAGCTCATATACTTCTTTTGTCATATATTTATATTTTTCATTAATTTTATCACATATTTTCATTTGTTTATCCATATAATCATAAAATTCATAAGAAATTAAGGCTATATTATCTTGATTCATTGTTTTAAATGACTTAATAATATTATAATCTAGTAAAGCTTTTTCATGTTCTAATTTATTAATTAGCTCCATGTGATGTGCAATTATTACATCTATTTGCTCTTGTTTTTCCATATTTTATTTATTTTCAACATTTTCTAATTCTTTAAAATTCCATAATTTAACTAATTTATAAGATAATTCCATCTTTTCTTTAGCTAAATCAACATTTCCTTTCCAAGCTTTTAAAAACCCATTATATACAGCTTCTTTATATTCTTCTTCAGTCATATCTATATCTAATACTTTTTCTGCATATTTTTTACCTATTTTTGGGCTTAGATTTTCAAAATCTGTACTATCTCCTATCAATACTTGGGTCCAAAAGTTATAATTAGCTGTTTTTTCATCAATATATTGATAAAAATCTTTAGAATAGTTGTAATGGTATCCAGAAATAGTTAATAAATCTTTGTCTATTCCACAAATTAAAGCATTATCTCCTAAAGTATCTACTAATGTTTTAATTGCATCATCAGCTTCTCCTATAGGAGCTATAAAAGCATTATGTTTTTCTATAAGAATATTGTGCAAATAGTTAACTATTTCTGGAGTTTCTGGTCTATGAGTTTTATAAGAACTTAACCATTGTTTTCTAGGATTATTATTACCTTTTACACATAAATAAATGGTTTTTATAGTAAAATATTCTTCTATTTTGTTAAAAATTCCTAATAATTTCTCATTTAAAATACCTTCAGCTATATCAAAACCCCCATTTTTTTTAGTATAATATTCTGTAGGATTACCAAATTCATCATTTTTAGGCTGATAACTACAAATAAAAGGTAAGCTATCAGCATCAAATACAACTACTTTTTCCTCTTTCACATTAAAATCACTTATAATACTATTAATATTATTGTCATGTGGAATAGGTTCTATATAATCATTATTACTTTTTGTTACTAAATTCATTTTTATTTTATTTAATTTGTATTACTTTGTATTGAATAGGAGCTTCATATAGTCCAAAACTAATAAATTGTAATAATTGTTTATACCATTTTTTATGAGGTATTTCTAGTATTAGTAATTTATGAGTATTGTATATACCTGTTTCACTTTTTTGAAACCAATCTTCAGTAAATCTAATTTTAAAAGTTTCACTATTTGTTCCTGGTAAATCTTTGTTATTTATCATTATTTGTTATTAATTGTTTAGTTATAGCATCAAATTGTAAACCATGATTAGGACAAGTTATTACTCCATTAATATCAGGTTCTAAAGTTAAGTTTTGACCTCTGTGAGGACATTTACCTTTTATTATACATTTATGTTTTAGTTTAGAGTTTTTTATATAACTTACAGGAGTGGTAAATTCATTAGATTTTTTTATACATTTCATCATCATATAGACTATTTTAGTATTTTTAGTATGTTCTAATCTAATATTACTATCTTCAAATAAATAATGTTTACTTTTTTCTCCAAATTCAAATCTATAATCTACATGATAATGTAAGTAATTTTGTCCATTTTCTCTATCACTATGAGGTTTTTCTGAAGTAACAGGTAAATAATAAATATATTCAAATTTTTTATATGTAGGATAACCTATATTTAACTCATATAACTTTACTTGCTCTAATCTATTATAAACTTCTTTATATTCTATACAAGGGATTTTATAATAATTACCTATTGTATATTTATCTTTCATTATTTTATATTTTCTTCTATATTATAAGCATTTAAAATAGAATCTTTACTTACTGTAATAGTTACATAACCATCATCATAATTATTAGTAAAACCAGGTGTTTCATTTGTATCATTTTCTGAAACTCTCATTTCACTATTTAAAAATGCTTGTTCTAATGCTTTTTCAACATGTAAAGTAGCAAATTTTTTTAATGCTTCTTTAAAATCTTCTTTATCTATTAAATAAGCGTAATGTCCTTCTGTTAAAGCAACATGTTCTTTATAATAGTTAAATAATTGATCTGTTGTTTGTATCATAATAGTTTTTATGTTTTTATTTTAAAAAATATACCTAATATTACACCAAGGTATGATATTATTATGTAATTCTTTAAATTCATTAATTAATTGATTTTTAAACTCCCATTGATACCTAATATTTTCTCCTCCATATTGAGATATTTTAGTTTCTTGTATTTCTGGTTTCCAAAGTAGGTTTTCTATTTCTATAGCATTTTGTTCTAAATTAATATTATGTAAGTTTTGATTATGAGTTAAAAATATAACTTCACAAGCTACTTTATCTTTATATAATACTTTCTGATCTATTAGTTTAAATAATTCTTCATAATCTTTTTTCCAAGTATTAGTATATACAATAGGACTAAAATTAATATGTACATCCCAACCATGCTCTATAAATTTATTAATAGCTTCAATCCTTTTCTCTATTTTAAAAGTTTTAGGTTCTAAAATATCAGACATATGTTGAGGCATTAAACTATATCTAATTCTTAGTTTTTCATTACCATAAGGTAGTAATTGATTATTAACAAATTTAGTAGCAAAAGTAGCTTTAATATTAGGAGTTTCTGTAAAAAACTTTAATACTTTATCCCAATTATAATCTTTCCAATGATAATTAAGATCTACATCACATCCCACATCAAAAGTCCAATACTTTAAATCTGTTTGATTAGGGATTTTAGTACCTAATTTTAAAGAATGTTGTCTTATTGATTCTAATATTTCATCTACATTAGTATTAATATAAATATATTTTCTTCCAAATCTTCTAGTATAACAATAACTATTAGAACATCCAGCATTGCATCCCATAATAAAATTGGGGGTTACCCAGTCAGATGACCTACCATTCTCTTTAATATTAAGAGTTTTAGTCTTTTGATATTTAAGTTCTAATTGCATTATAGTTTTAATTCTTTTAAAGGTGTTAATTTTCTTTGTGTAAAGTAAGTATTATCTATAATAGATTTATAAGTTTCTTCAGTAGTATCTTGAACTTTAGGCATTTCTTTGAAGATTCCCACTACTGGATTAAAGGCAAGTCCAATTCTGACATCATCTGAGCCATAACTATTCTTTAATATTTTAATACTTCTATACATTTTATTACCATAAGAGTTTCTTAATTTTTCTAAATTATAACCAATAGGGTCAGGTATTTTATATCTCATTGGATCAAATAAAGCTATACATACCTCACTATCTTCTTGTGTTGATGCAGAATCTTTAAAGTCCTCTAACATAGGTTCTACATCTCCATTTTTTAATCTTATAGGGTTAGATATATCTCTGTTAAATTGAGATATTTTTACTATAGTATAACCATAAACATCTCTAAATTTTCTAGCATCTTCTGAAGATTGATCTATAATTTCTTTTTTAGAGGATAATCTAACTTTATCTCCATTAGGATAACTTCTGGTTTCTTTCTTTTGTAAACCAATATGGTCATAAATTACTATAACATGCTCATTAGGGTCATTAGGGATATATTTATAATTATGTTCATCTATTTTTACTTTTTTACCATTAGCTTCAGCATAAGCATCTATAGTTTTTTTAATACCCATAGGATTTTGAGGATTTTCTATAATAGTAACTACATTATTTAACATAGTATTTATATAATCTTTGTAAGATTTTACTATTTCTAGTTCTTCAGCAGTTAATTTATTTTCTTTAGAAACCCAACCTAAAATCTTATTTACAGATATAATTTGACCTGTATCAGTAAATATTTTTCTACTTATCCATTTAGCTATTTTGTAGTTTTTTCTTCTTTCCATAGAAAAATAGAAGATTTTTAACTTCAATCCTTTAGTATTTTTAGGAGATAAAACAAACTCATAAGGATTTAATACAAAAGCATCATCTAAAAATGTAGTTTTTCCTGAACCTGTAAAACCTCCTATTAGGTAATAAGTAGCTTTTCTTAACCCTATATGATAATTTAATCTATCAAAACCCATTGAAATAAGTTCTTTATTTAATCCTTCTGTTATTTCTTTCTCTAAATCATCAAAATAATCTATCATTATATATCAAATGTGTTTATTGGTGTACTTGTATTGTGATTAGCTTGAATAGTTGTATTTTCTTTTCCATCATAATTCTCATAATCATCTACTAACATACTCTTACTATCTTTACTTATATAGTATCCTAAGAGAGGAATATATTTAAAATTAGCTTTTACAGCTTTTCTTATGTGATTTAAGAGTATAGTTTCTATTTTATTGTAGTCTTTTAGTTTATATTTTAGAACTACTTTTTTAAGTTTATCTGTGAAATCTTTTAAATTTGGAAAAAAAGAATATTTACCATCTACTCTATATTGTCTTTCTCCTGTAAGTTTAAACAATTCATCTTGAAGTTTTTTATGTAAAAGAGGATAATTAATACCTTTTGTATCATTTTTACCTTCTATTTCCTTTAAAATTTCATAACCTTTAGTAGTTAATTCTTCAGTATTTGTTAGAAAACCTTCAGTTTTCATACCTACTATAATATCTAAATATTCTTCTCTAAAGTTAAAAAGAGCATTATCTTCTACTAATTTTAATAGAAGATAATACCTTACAGATAAACCTAGTTCTTTTATTTTTAATAAAGTTTCTAAGTTGTACATAGTTTTGTTTTTTTTTAATTATAATTATTAAAAAACCCTCTTATACTTTTTAAATTATATAAGAGGGTCTAAGACTTAATATAATTTATTTACTAATAATCATCACTTGTACTACTAGCTACAACTGCTCCAGAAGCTAAAAAGTTTTTTGAAGAGTCATAAATATCTATTTCCTGTGGTAAGAAATAGCTACTTTTTCTAAATCCATTTATTTCATCCATAGTGTCTATTAAAAATGTTTCTACTGGAGTAATTTTTCTAGATTTAGCTTCTTTAACTTGTACTAAAGAAGCTAATTTAGTAGGGTCTAGATTATAAGCTTTTACATTTTTAAACATATATCCAGGTAAAAATGCTCTGTTATAAACAGTTTGTACAGGAGTTCCATCATCTTTCAACTTAACTCCATAAGAACATACTACAGTTTTTTCATTTCCACTAACATCAAATCTGATGTCCATTAGAGTCTTTCTTAGTGATTTAAAGTTTCCTTTTAGCATAGTAGGTATATCTAATAAAAGATTTAAATCTTGACTATATATATCTAAATTAAACATATTAATCATAAAGCTATATACAGCAACTTCTCCTTCTAAAGCTTTTCTAAATACTTTATCTCCTAAATTATCTACTTTTTCTGGTTTAGCTCCAGCATTATATTTTTCTGTAACACTACCATCTACATTTTTCCAACTTAATACTTTACTAAAAGATTTAAAATTATCCCATAATTCATCTTCTGTTATAGCCCATTGATTAGCTCCCAATTGATTAACCCATTCTGGTTTACCTTCTTTAGATACTCTTTCTTTGTCTGTTACTTGAAAACTCAATTGATCTATTTGTTCTGTTCTTGTATTTCTAACATAAAAAGCTAATCTGAAGTATTTATCTCCTTCTGTAGTTTCTCCTGTATATTCAGGATCTTTAAATTTAGCAATAGTTTCTTCATTATCTATGCCTAATAATGTCATAAGTTCTTCTTTTGTAGGATTAATTCCTACTAATGTAGATTCTCCATACCCTACATATAATTTCTTTTCTGTGTTTGTCTGTTCTCTTTGTGGTAAATTCATACTTTTTTAATTTAATTTTTTTTTGTTTAATAATGTGTAAATATAATATAATATAGTGAATATAAAAATTTTATTTTGTTAAATTTATAATTTTATCTAATAAATCAGATTTATTAAATAATCTATAACCATCCCCTAATATCTCTTTTATCTTACTAACTATTTTAATAGCTATTTGACCTTCAGTTATTTCTTTTTCTACTTTTTTATACTCTTCTTTAGTAATAGATTCTGTCAATTCTTTAGTTATAGTTTCTTTTTGAATTTCTAATTGAGATTGTAATTTTTGTCTTTCTTTTAACAAACTTTCATTATATTTAAATAAATCAGCATTATCAGACATTAATTTTTGATTAGATTCTAATAGTTTAGTATGTTCTAATAGAGTTTTTTCTGCTTTGTCTAATTTGTTTTGAATTTCTTTATTCAATTCCTTCCTAAGATTTTCTCTAATTTCAACTTTAATTTCATCTAAACCATGTAAAGTTATTTCTTCTGTAGTAGGAGTAAAATATTCATTTTTAACAAAAAAAGTCTCTATTAAATCTTGATAATGTACTCTACTTCTTAAAAAATGTGTATTATCTTTCACATTTAAACCTAAAAAAGTACATAATTTTTGATAAGCACTATATTCATCACAATGATTATATAAAACTTCTCTTTTTTCAGTTTTTGTAATTTTAACTACTTTCATTTTAGCATCTTCTAATGCTTTTATTTTTTCTTCTTGTAGTTTTTCAATATCTTTCTGTAACAATCTTTCATTTTCTAAAGACTTCTCTAACAATGTCTTATTTTCTCTCATTATATCATATTCTGATATATCCATTTCTATTTTTGCCATAATTATATTTGTTTGTTTTTATCTATTTAGCTAAATACCAGTTTTTACCAACATTTGCATCTGCTTTTATGGTTAATATAGGGTTTTTAATAAATTTATTACCCTCTGTAACCATAATTTCTCCTAATTTTTGTTTATATAATTCTGTTAAATTATCTTCTACTTCCATAACTATTTCATCATGAACTACTAATACTATTTTAGCTTTACCTATATGATTATTTTTTTTAATAAAATTAAATAAAGCTATAGTAGCTTGTTTGGTTTGATGAGCAGAAGTAGCTTGTACAGGATTATTTAAACATAATCTCATATATTGAGATTTTAGTTTAAAAAATTTAGATATTTTACTTTTATTATTATAATAATAATTATAAGCTATTTGATTTAAAATAGTATATTCTTTTTTATCCTCTTTAGCTTTAAATTGAGCTTTATACTCTTTTTTACCTATTTTATATAAATCCCAATTATCTTTAGTAATAGCTTGTATTTTAGTTTCTAATTCTTTATATTCTTTATAATAAGGTAAATGTAATTTAAATCCTAAAGCAGATTCAATATATCCTAATTTAGTAGCTTCTTGTAATTTTTTATTACCTGTTTCATATAAACCTGAATGTAATTCTTTAAAAGAATTTTCTATTTGTTGTGCTCTTTCTATAGGAATGCCTTCATTTTGATGTAAAGTAAATGCATTACCACCATAAGCAAATAAAAATCTTGGAGCTTTAGCTGAGTTTCTTTTAGATTTATGGTCTTTAATAATCTCTTCATCACTTAAATCTTGTAATTCTTCAGGATATAATACTCTAGCAAAAGCACAATGTAAATCTAAATCTTGTACTACAGAAGCTATCATCATTTCATCTCCAGATATGTCAGCACCTACTATATTTTCTTGTCCAGCATAATCAGATACAATCATTTGAAAACCTTCTTTAGCTTCTATACATTCTCTAGTTCTTTGATTAGCAGGAAGATTAAGTGTATTAATATCTCCTCTTCTGGTAGAAATCCTAGCAGTATCTAAAATAGGATTATAGGTGCTGTAAATTCTTCCTTGTATTACTTTATCTAATATATTTTGACCAAAAGTAGATACATCATGAGAAGCAGATTGATATTCTAACCATATTTTAACAAATTCATGAGATGATTTATTAATAATATCCTCTCCTATACTTTCTTTTCCTTCAGAAGTAATTATATTAATTTTTAGTTCTTTAAACACATCAATCATTTGTTTAGCTGAAGATATAGATATTTTTAATCTTTTAGAAGTATCAAACATATCTATTTGATTATCTCTAAATTGAGGTAAGTTATTATAAATATATTCAATAACTTGTAATTCTTTTTCTTTTTTAACTTCTTTATCTTTTTCTACTTTAGATAACCAAGCTTTTTCAGATAAAGGAACGCCACATTGTTCTATATAAGCTAAAGCTTGAATATGTTTACAATGTAAATCATATGTTTCTTTATAGCCTTGTTGATAAAGTTTATTTTCCAAAAAATTATGTAATTCTATTAATCTATCTACATCATTGAAACAATATTGAATACTTGTTTGAGTTGATAATTTAACAGAATGTATATTTTTTTGCTCTGTTTTATCATAAATAATACCTAATTCTCTATAAAATACAGCACCAAAATCATGTCTATATTCCATAATACCATTATATAATAACTTAGAAGCTATAAAAGTATCTTTAGTACTGGTAGGATAAAACCCATATTTATATAAAAATCCTAAATCAAATAATAAATTATGACCTATTAATGTTTTACCCTCTAAATAAGGTATTACATCTTTAGGTTCATAATTATTATCATAACAATGTATAAGATAATTATTTTCTCCTGTACCTATTTGTGTAGCAAATATATTTCCTAATATAGGTTTTAATGAAGTAGTTTCACTATCATATGCAATAGTATCAGGTAGTATCATATCTTCAAGATTACAATAATTATAATCTCCTATTTTCTGAAAAAAATTCTGGTCTTTTGTGATAATATAATTTGCCATTTACTTATAATAAATTTAATTGTATACCTACATTATAACCTTTAATTACTTTAGAAAGTTCCTTTAAATCTATACCTTCTTTATAGTATATTATAGTTTCGTTTTCTCCTAAATAACATAAATCTCCAAAGTTTTCTTTAAGTAATTTTTTTAATTTATTCATAATTTAAATGTTTTATCTATTAAATCTGTAATATTAAATTCTTTATCACAAATATAGATATTAATAATTAATTTTTCTTCTTCTTTCTCTATAAAGTTGAAGTTAATGTTATATACATAACCTAAAGAATCATCTTGTATTATAGGTATTTTATGTACATTTTGTTGTTTAGTATTAGAAAGATCTCTTTGAGTAATAGTATCTTGAAAAGCTTTATCATAAAGATAAGCTTTGTTTCCTAAATCACTTTTATTTTTACTTAAAGAACCTTCAAAAGTATAGTAGAAAGCTAATTTTTGTCCTTCTTCTAGTTCTATTTTATTGTCTTTCAAAGATTTAAGTAAATTTTTAGTCACTACATCTACAAAGTATTTATGTAATTCTACCATTATTTTAGCTCTAGAATGATGATGAAGATTCCCAGAATATAAATCCTGGGAATTAATCTTCCATAATTTAGGTGTACCTGCTACTCTAGTATTTTTAACTATTTTCTCTCCATTACTATCTAAAGCCATACCTTTTTTATCATAAGTAATACCTAATTTTTTATGTTTCTTAGGTATTTTATCTTCTTCTGTAACTTTATAATATTTAGGTCTTCTAGCTTTAGATAATTCAATATGGGTTATATAGTTAGGTATTTCTATAGTATATTTTTTATATATCATTTGCTAATACTTTATCTAATTTTTCTTCATCTAACAAAGATAATAATGACATTACTTGTTCTAAAGTATTTATAAATTTTTCTTCTTTAGGTTTACCTTCCATTAAAAAAGAATCTTTAATCTTTTCTAGTTCTATTCTCAACACAATACATAAATCTACATAACCTGCTTGTGCTTTTGTATAATCTGTCCAATCTATAGATTGTAATAGATTGATATATGCTTTATTTTCTCCCATTATCTTCCTTTTGTAAATATTTCTATTATTTCACTTTCTATTTCTGTAGAATTTATAGGTTTTTGATCTGCCCAAACAACTACAATTTCAAAAAATCCTAATCCATCACTTTCTTCTCTTACTTCAAAGTAAAAATCTTTACCTTCTAATGTTATACTTCCAGGATAATAGTTTATAGTTAATGAAGGTTGACTTTCTATTAATATTATTTTATTGTTCATTTATATATTTTATTTTATTTTTAGGAATGTTTTGCAAACTTGACATTAACCACTTTTGCTGAAAAGGTTCTGAAGATACAAAAATATGTATTTCTGCATCTTCAGTATCATCTAAAAGTGATCTTCCAATTTGCTGTTGAAGGTTTTCTCCATTACTATTAATAGCTGTTAAAAGAATTATTCTAAGGTTTCTATATGTTTTACCTATACTTCCTTTTCTTATAAGACATAATTGATTTATAGTTTCATTTTGAAAATCTTCTAACACACTATTATCCTTAGATTTAGAATTAAACATAGGTAAATTATATCTTTTTCCTACATTTTCATCTCCAGTAAACAAAAGAAATCTTTTATCTTGATTGTTTTTAATCCAATTATTTACACAATTTACTAAAGAATCACAAGAATTAATAAATCTCATCCTATTTAAAGTATGAAAAAACTTTTCTTTTTCAAATTGAGAAGTAGCTATTTTATTTGTTAATCTTTTTAACTCTCTATAATCAGTAGATTTCCATTTCTTACTTTTACCAAATTCTTTTATAGTAGTAGCATCTAAATCATATTGATGTATAAATATTTGATAATCAATTATTAATTCATCTTTTATAGCTTGTTCTGTAGAATAATTAACTATTAAATCTAATCCTGTGTTAAATTTTAATGTATTTAAGGTTTCTGTGTTATAAGTACCTGAAATTAAAAGAATGTGTTTAGTTTTATTAACCAATTGATTTACAATAGGTAATTGAGTTTCTACAACAAGATTGTGAGCCTCATCTGCTATTATAATGTCAAAATCTAAATCTTTTACTTTTTCTATAGATATAAATGTACTATAAGTAATATTAGGATAATAATTTAAAATTTTACATTCATCTTCCCAAGAGATTTTTATATCTACAAAAGGATATAATATTAATACTTTAGGATTTTCAATATCTAATTTTTTAATAGATTCTAAAATTACTCTACATTTTCCTACCCTCATACTTGCCAACACAATACCTTTAAAGTTATTAGCTATAATAGTTTTTTTAATATCTTGTTGTACTATATCTTTTTTAGTCATCATAATTGTGAGTAATAATCATGTATTTTATCTTCAAATTCTTTCATTTCTTTGTTTAAACTATCTTCATAATAAGCTATTGCAGTATATTTAGCTCTACCTATAGTCATTTCATTGTTAAATGTAATATCTAAGTTTTTTTGAAAATGTTTATTTACATCATTCCAATTTAATTCTATACCAAATTCTTTACTTGCAAATACTATACAATGTTCAATAGCTTCTTCAATAGTACACATTTCATTATCATTTACTTGTATGTTTTTTAATTCCCAAGGTATTTCTGTAACAAAACACCCCATTCTATTAACCCAATGAAAACCTGGAATAATCCAAAATTCTTCATCTTCTACAGATAATAATGTCCAAATTTGATTATTAAGTTGAGATTTAATAAAATCTAAATCATCTCCAAAAGTTTCAAACATAGTCCCACCATAAGAGGAATTCTTTGTTATTGTATTTTTAATTGGTTTATACTTTTCAAACCAATCATCATAATTAAGTGTTATCATATTTAATGTATTTGTATATTTAAATCCTCTACAACCATGTATTGACAATTTGTTTCTTTTATTCCTTTTTCTATACAATAATCACTATCAAAAAAATCTTCTGCATTGTCCCATACATTTTCATCATAAGGAAATACATGTACTTCTGTTGTACTGAAATCTAAAATTATTATTTTTTTCATATTTTTAATCTTTTACTTTACTTAAAGCTGAAATAATACAATTTACCAGGTCTGAAATACTAAATGATTTGTCAGTATTAAAAAATTTATCATATTCTACTTTTATTAAATCTTGTAATTTATCTTTATGTGCATTATAAAAATCAGCAAATTTACCTACATTTTGTATATCATGAGTCTTTACAGCATAAAGTATGTTATTTGTTTCTTTACTAGAAGGTTTATTTGTAATTAACCATAATCCTTCTCCAAGATTAGTACAATCTATCGTTTCTACATATTTCCTTCCTATTTTTCTATAAAATGTGTTACTTCTTTCCATTATTTATTAATTTTAACTATTTTATAATTATAAGGATTATTAAAACTTGTGGAACCTCCTTCAGTTATAATAATCATAGTAGGAATTTTAGTTTTTACAGTAATAGCAGGTATATATCCATCAGTTGTTATAATAGCAAAATTCCAACCTTTTTGTCTATAATTGTTGTTTGTCTCTATTAAAGCACAATTTAAATCTGTGCCACCACATTTAGTTCTTGTAATTTCTAATTTACCATCATATTTTTTAGTAGGTTCTACTTCTGCATCCCAACTAGCATAATCTATATTTCCTCCAGCTTTCCAAACATTATATAATTCAGCATTACATCTTTCTAAATCTTGATTACTAACTGAACCACTTGACATTTGTATTCAATATAAGTCGTTAATTTATATTCGTTTATTAAACTGCTTATAGTTTCCTATAAGATTAGACTATATCATCACCCTTTCATAAGGGTGTGTAGCACTTCCACTCACTTGAGTGTACTTCCATCACTGGAATAGTCGTTGAACCTTTATCCTTTAATTAGGATACTTGGCTGCTGATTGCCCAATCTTTGTCTCTTTTACTATACACAAAACATTACTGTTTGTGAGAGTGTACAAAGCTCTAAGGGGTTTCCAGTCAATTCACTACATACTTATAAAAAATTACTTTTTTACAGGACTCTTGACATTGTTGATTAATTTATTGTATTTTCTGGACAAAAATAATGGTTCATCTTTATATAACCATTCTATAAATCTTGATAATTGTTTATTTCCACCGTAATTAAAATTTCTAGTATTTGTATTTCTTTCAGGATATCTTTCATATAGTTTAGTTTTTTTAAAATCTAACTCTTTTATTAATATGTTTTGATATTCTAAAATAAATATTTCCGTTCCTATAATACTAATGTTAATTTCACCTGTTCTTTTTGTTAAACTCACTCCACCATCTCCATCAAAATATCCTAACATAAAACTTTTAATTAATTCTTTTTTTAAAAAACTTGGAAAAGTTAATAAATGTGTTTTGTTAGGAACAACTCCCCACTTTTGTATTGTATTAAAAATATGCTTTGAGTAAATATTTATAGTTGCAGTATCTTCAAAATTGCAATTTTTACCATAAATAATGTTATCTTTTTTCCGACTTATTTTTATATCTCCTGTGTATTCTATACAATCTTTAAATTTTTTTAAAATATCAATATCTGATATTTTTAAAGATATTCTTAAAGAATTTTTTGATATATTTCCGTCAGCATATATTAATCCAAGCCAATAAGCTTTTTCTTTTGTGTCTATTAAATCAAAATAGTTTTCATTAAAATCATATTTTTTAGCACTTTTTAAATGATAAGGTATGATTTTAATATTATTTAATTTTAATATTTTTGCAACAGAAGTGTTTGTTGTCTTGTATTTTTTAGCTATTTGATAGCAATTTAAACCATTTTTATAATCAGTTATAATATCATCTTTTATAAGATAATTTTTATTTTTTAATAAAGAATAATCTGTAAAAGATAAATTTAATCTTTTTATTTTACTATAAATGTTTGATTTTAAAGTGCTAAAAATACTTTCTAATTGTTTAACAGTTGTTTTTTTATCAATTATCAATTTTTTAAGAAGTTCTTCTTCTTCTTTTGTCCATATTTTTTTTTTAATCATTTTTAATTTTTGTTAGTCTTAATGAGAAATAGTTCCACATATAAAACACAAAAACCATGCCAATTTTTAATCAGATAAAAATACACCTCTTACTTTAAATTTATGTTTAGTAGAAGGATTTTCTTCAAATCTTTTACTAGGTCTTTTTCTATTTGATAGTATTTCAGAAGATATAGTAGAACCAATAAACTTTCTAAATAAAGATTTCCAATTAACTACTTCTTTTATTTTAGTTATTTTGTTTAGTTGTCCTTTTAAATGTTTTGGTATAGTACCATTTTGCTTAGTTACTTCTTCAGATATTTTATCTAATCTACTCATAATATCTCTTTTAAGAACTTCTTTTTCTAGGTCTGACATACCTTCTGTAAGCTCTGACCATTGGGAGTGATTATCTATTTTTTCTTGATTATCTAACAAATCATCTAAGTTTTTATCTCCAGAAGTACCATTACCATTGCCAGGTTCACCTGCTTGACTATCTTCTCCTTTCTCTTTAGATTTTTGCTTATTGTCTTTAGCTTCTTTAAGCTTATTATAATAATAAAGACTATCTTTTTCTTCTTCTAACTTTAATTCAGGAAAAATCTTAGGTAGCATTCCTCCTTCTATAAATTCTAATTCATTTTGATAATTGTTTACTAATCTAGAATTGATAGTAAGATCTAAAGCTATATTATCTAAAGGATGTTCTAATCCAAATTCTTTACAGAATAAGAAAGCCTGAGAAATTAAGTGGTCTGTTTCATGTAAAACTAAGAATATTCTTTGTTTTTCAGTTAATGTATCCCAAAAATCAGGATTAAATAACATTACAGGTATTTTAGCATTTGGATGTTTGGCTAAACATGCTGTTTGTATTCTTTTATCAAAAAACTTACCAACTTCAGTTAAAAATAATCCAAAAAATACTAATTTAGAATTATTTATAATAGTAAATATTATATTTTGTAATTCTTTTTCTTGTTTTTTATATTCCATTTTTAATTATTGTTTTTAATATTAAATCATTAAATTCTTTAGTAGTATATTTTAGTTGTTTTTCAGTTTGGTCTATTATTATTTTACTTACTATATTTTGCCATATTACAACTAATTTTACTTTACCAGTAATATTAAGTTTTTCAACATTCACTATATATTTATTTTTATCATGTAATAGTTTTTGTAAATTTATTAACCCTTTTTCTTGATATATAATATTAGCATATAAAGTAGCTATTTCTATATCATCACTTTCTAAGTAATCTTCTTTTTTCATTTCTTTAAAGGGTTTAACGAGAATTTAAAAATTCTTTTATCTTCGTATCATATTCATAATAATAATTTGGGGTAGCAAATAATCTTATAGTAATAGATTTTACTTGAGGTATTAAATGGTTTGTTATTATAATATTAGGTTCATATCTAAAAACATAATCTTCAACTATATCAATTTTATACTTATCTAATACTAATTTTAAATATAATTCTGATATTTCTCTATCTTTAGATTTTACAAATTTAAATAGATTTTGTAATTCTTTAATCATTGTCATCATTATTATTAAGTTCTATTAAAATGGATTTAGTTGGATCTTTTAACCACATATTTTCATAAAAAGCATTACATCTTAATAAAGTAAGTATACCATTTAACTCATAAAATGAATACTTTTTTGTTCCTTCAAAAGCTTTAGTAACAGCTCCTAAACCTTCATTTTGATATACTATTTGTAAATAAAGATTTATAATATCTAAATCATCCCCTTCTAATGCTTTTTTTAATGTCATATTATAAGATTTTTATTATTTTTCAATTGTTCAGATCTAGAAATAAATCTATTATTTTCAAATAAAAAATAAAAAGTAGGTTTAAAATTTGTTGATATTGCTATTAAAGTATTAGTTGTAGGATCACCATAAGCATAAAATAACCTATCCATATCTTCTTTTGCTTTAAAATAGTCTATTAAAACATCTTTACCATATTTTTCATAAATTATATTTAAATATAAACAAACTATTTCTGTATCATCTGAATATAAATATTGAAATTCTTGTGCCCATTTTTCTTCTATCATAATTATAAAATTTAAAAAGTGGTATACTCTTTTACAAATATACCACTTTTATTATTATTATTATTAAGTAGTTAATATTTTAATTAATTTTTCTCGCTTGATCAACTCTGGAAATAACTTAGTAGTTTTCTTAACTGAAAGTAAAACAAGATCAGGACTCATATATTCAGATTCCATAATTTCAGCATAATTATTTATCATATCTTTAGTGAAATTTTTATGGTTTACTAACACATAATTCATAACTCTTCTACTCATTATGGAAGAAATATCTATTCTTTTCTTAGAACCTTCACCAATACAAGTTTTTAAGTCTTTTAAAGCATCTTCTGGTTTCATCTTTAATAATTGTTCTGGAGTAGATAATTTGTCTAATTTATCTTCTATGAACTTATTTAACATTAATAGATGTTCTTGAGGAACAGCATTTTGTCCTAAATTAAAGACTATCTTCCAATTATCAGATAAATTATTACATAATCCTTCTGAAGCTTGGAAAAATTTAGTCCAAATTCTTAAATTTCCTTTTTTACAATGATTACCATCAGCATCTACATTAGACCCTTCTATTATTTCAGGATTTTTTAAAAGAAAATTTATAAAAGGACTTCCTATTTCAGCTTTTTCTGCAAAGTTTAATGCCCAATCTTCTACACTAGCTTTCATTCTTATAGGGATATAGCGAGTTTTTTGAGCTTCATCCATTGTTGTAACTGAAAAACTTTCATCCCCATCATCAGGATTAGAAGTACAAATTACAGTACTACCTTTTGGTAATGTCCAAGAAATTGTTTCTTGAGCTACAATTAATTGCATACAAGCATTCATCATCATAGGAGAGCATCTGGAAAAATCATCTAAATTTAATATTACAGGTTTATCTTCTTTTCCAACTAACCATTCAGGTTTAGCATAACTCATTCTACTTTCTCCATTAGCATGATAACCTTGTAAAATATAATCATTTAATAATTTATCTCCTATCCACAAACATTCTTCATTTTTACAAACTTTGTATTGTGTTATAGGAAATCCAATTAAATCACCTACTTCAGCCATTGAAAGATTTAATGATATATAATGATGAGTGTTTAATTCTCTAGCTGTTTGATCTACTACAGCTGATTTAGAAATACCAGGTTCTCCTATTATATTATAAGCAACTGGATGATGTCCTTTTTCTGCTAATTTTATGTTTTGAGGAATTACATATTTTAATAATTCTACTACTTCTGAAGGTTTTAATTCTGTATTTATCATATTTTTTTATTTAAAAGTTTTTATTTGGATAAAATGTTTTTAATATTTTTAATTTTTGTTCTATAATTCTAGACTTTTTTCTCCTATAATAAGACATAGGATGAGAATTAGCTAAAATAACTAAAAATTTATCTCTATTTAAACTATGATCATATTCCCATAATATAGTCCAACCTAAATTAAATGTTTCTTGATCTGAAGATTTTAACATTAATGTTATTCTTTCAATCATTTCTTCAGGTAAATCAGTATTAGAAGATTTAAATTTAATATTTTCTGGAAAAATAAATTTGAGTTCTGGCGTATTAGCTAAAATACATGCTAAATTAAGATTATTTAAAGATTCTTTTGATCTCCAACTATCATTAGATATTATAAGAGTTGCAACTACTTGTAAACCATTTTCAAAATAATAAGTTATATAAGGTAAACTATTAGTTATATAATAATTAGCTTTTGAAAGATCATGTACTATTTTATTAGTAGGATATTGTTTTTTAAATTCTGTTCTAGAAGTTTGTACAGCTTTATTAAAATATACAGTTTTTCCTTCTTCTAAAGTAGAACTTTTTGGAAGATTGTTTAGTTTATTTTTTATATTATCATAATCAACTTTTAGTAAAGTATCTCCTGGTTTATATTGTTTTATCATATTTTCTTTATTTTGTTTTTAGCATAATTAATGTTTAAATTATTTCTTGCATTTATAACATTTTCTAATACTTGTATAGATATATTTAAGTTATTACTACTTAAGAATTTTTTAAGCAATTGATTTATATAGACTTCTCTTTCTTCTTGAGGAATATTTTCAGAATTCAAAAGTAGACTCCCAAATTCTTTATTTTCTTCTATTTCAGAATTAATCAATTGCTCCAATAATTCATTTTTTATAGGTTCTTTTTCTTCTTTTTCTTCTAACATTATGCAAAATTTTCTGTTTCTTCTAAAATATCAATTTTTAATTCTTCTTCTACTGGAGTAATAACTTCTTGTACTTTATCTAATACATAATATCCCCAATCCATCCTTAATTGTTTATATTTACATAAATCTCTCATAGTTTTTAAAGCAATTTGTGCTCTTGTATAATCTAATTTCATATCTTGTCTATCTAAATAATACAATTGTTGAGTAAATAAAGGAACAAAATCTAATTTTTCTAAGTTTTTATCTAATCTATTGAATAAATCAATATATTCTTGATGATATAATTTAGGATTATCTTTAAAAAGATTGAAGATTTCTTCTAAGAAATGTACTTGATCTTCAGAAGGATATTCAAATAACTTTTCATTATTATATTTTTGTAAAAAATTCATTAAATGTAACAAATCATCTCCTATTTTAGTAGAAATATGTTCTTTTATGATTTTAATATTAGTATGATTTACTACTTCTTTATGTTTTTCTAAATTAATTCTGATATAATTAGCTGTTACATATTTACTCATTAAATCTAATCTAGATTTTAAATCTTCTATATAAATAAAATTATGTGGATTTTCTTGTTCTATCATTTTCTTTGTTTTTTCTGATACCATTATAAGTTCTAAATTGTTAATTCTGTTTTTAAGATTTGTAAATATAAATTCTAGTTTTCTTCTTTGACTTTCTAAACCATAGATATGTAACTTAGGTAATTTTCTTAAATCTAATATATTTACAGCTGTATCTTCCCAAATTGCATTCCAACTAATCCATTTTTGTGGTTTTCTAGGATATTTAAGTATTATTTGGTCATTGTTTTTAACTACTTTAGGTTTAGACTCTTTTACAACTTTAGCTTTATCTAAGAATTCTTTAGGAATTTCAATATTTTTAAAACATAAAGTTTCAAATTCTTCCTTTAGTTTCATAAATTTATCATATTCAGTATCTACATATGCTTTTAAAACCTCATCTTCAAGATATTTCTCCATAGATTTACCTACATAATTTAAAAAACATATTCTTGATTTATAAGTAATATTTCCAACTTCATCTATAATTTCTTCATATAATTTATGATAAATTACTTCAGATTTATTATAAAATTTAAAAAGTTCTCCTAAAGATTTATAATATTCTTGTTCTACTCTTTTTAAAGATTTACCCATAAAAATATTATTATTTTCTGAATATCTACTAAAACCATTTCTCGCCAACACATTATGCTTTAGACTATATTTTAAAGTATAATGCATACTCCAGGTTTGTGACATAAAATTACTAAAATTATTAATATCTGTATAAGAATATTCTTTATAAACAGGTTTATTTAAAATAATATCAGTATGTGCTTTTAAGTTATTAATATAAAAAGTATTTTCTCCTATTTTTATAACATCTCTTAAGTTATCTATAGAATCTCTAAAATTAAACATATTAGTACATTCTTTTACAGGATTTTCTTCATTATATTTATTGTAAAACCAATCAGCTACTTTTTTAATTTTATTTAATACTTTATCCTTATAATCTTTTTCTATAGTAATTACTTCTCTTGTAGGATTAGTTTCAAAATCATTTAAGTTAAATCTTAATGCTATAGGCATTGAAATTTTATCTATACCTAATTCTTCCCATTTAATAGGATAACTATATTGATCTAAACAAATATGTAAGTATTTATCTTGATTTAAAGTACTAAATTGAAAGTCATCTGACTTATATATTGCAAATTTGTCGTTAATTTCTAATAATTCTTCTTTTATATATTTTTGAGAATTAATAAAACTTAAATCAAATTTGAATCTAATATTTTGAAAATATTTAGATTTTTCTATTAGTTTGTCATAAAATGTAGTTAAATCATATTTATCAATTATTAATTCAAAGTAAACTCCTTGAGGCTCATCACTTTCAAAATAATCTTCACATTTTATAAATAAACCTTTGTTTTCAACTTCTTCTAGTCTAGCTTTAAACCCTTTCCCATTTTTATATACTATATAATTACAGCTTTTTTGATATGCACTAAAACTAATGGATCCTATCCCATACTTTCCTAGCTCTTGATTTTCAGTACTATCTTTACTTTGAGTCTTACTAGACTCTAAAAGAGTACCTACTAATCTTTTAAATTCTTCTATACTATCAAAACTACAACCATAATCTCTTATATAAAAATAAAAATCAGAATCTACTTGTTTTATACCTATATCAAAGTTTTCTTCTTGTTTACCTATTTTACGCATAGCATCAGTACTATTTTGTAAAGCTTCTGATATAAAACTATATTTATCTGAATATAATTTAGATCCTAAAAGTTGTTGTAGCTTTGTAGTATCATTTTTAATTTTTAATTGTTCCATAATTCTATTTTATTTGGTCCAAAATGGTTTTTTCTATATGTAAATTTAATATCAGCTTTTCTTAATAATTCTATAGCTAATTCTAAAGTTTCTTCATCTTTAGATTGAGTCATTTGATACAGTTTTAAAGGTATACCTTCATATAAATCCCAACTATTTTTAACTTCTTCATCTTTAAAATACTCTGGTAATTCATCATAATTGTTTGTTACAGTGGTTTTTAAGAATCTTATTCCTTGTTTAAGGCTGTATTTATCATGTTTAATTATAAACTGTTTTTCCATAGTCATAGTTAAATTTTATTTTATTGTTATCAATAGTTGCAAAGTTAGACATATTTACATAATCTTCTAATTCTCCTGCTAATGTATTTTCTGGTTCATGATTATCAATAGCTTCATTAATAATTTCTTGAATATCTTCAAGCATTTTACATTTTTCTGAATTAATGTAAAAATCTTTAGCATATTCAATATCTAAAAAATCAGACTCTCCTGATATTTCAAGTACATACTCTTTACAGAATTTATGTAGTTCTGGAGTTATTTCTAATTTTATAATATCAGTAAAAGACTCTGACCATTCTTCTGTAGCACTTTTACTGTAATTAAATTCATTTTCTTCTTCATCAAATTCAATTAAAACTTTTCCAAATTCTCCTTGATAATGTCCATCAGAGTCTTCATAAAATTCTACATTTTCATAAATATTATCATCTAGGGTTTCTCTGCTTTCATCACTCATAATAACCTCTTTATTTTCTTTATCAAAGAAGATTAAAGAAATATTATTCATAGAATCTCCCCCACAACTAAACTCAAATTCTGCTCTATCTATTTTTTTATCTAACCATTCTTTTATTAATTCTTCCATTTTTTAATTATTTTACAAGATTTCCATTTTAAATTAATATTATACACTTCCCAATTCCAAATAACATCTATTTCATTATTTATTTTTACTAATAACCATTCCATCTTTTAATTTTTATTAATTTTTCCATTTTTCTATTACTTTTTTAGCTAATTCTATTGAATCAGGATTATCAATATCTTTTACTCCATTATTCATCCAAGATTGTATTTTCATATTTTTTAAATAATCTTGTGGAGTAGGTATAAATTTATGTCTAAAGTCTTCACTCACATGTAACATAGCTATATCTACAGTATCTACAGATTTTCCTTCTGAGTTTATTATATTATAACCAAATACTCTAGGAATAACTTCATAAATAAACCAAGTATTGTGTGTTAACATCCTAGAAGTATTATTATTCATACAAGATTTTGGACTATCTAAAAATTTATGTAATTCTATGTAGTCTTCTATTTTTCCTCCCCAACGCTTTACAGAGGATTTTGAATGCAAATGTGGGTTCATATTCTTTTTTTTTTATAATTTATATAAATTGAAATGTCATATTTAATTTTTTACTAGTTTTTCTTTCTCCTTTTGCTATTCTAGAAATATTACTAATGTTAATATTTAAAATTTTAGAAGCTTCTGAAATAGAATTAAAAATTAAAATTTTTCCATTTTATTATTTTTTAATTAGTTTAACAACTTTATATGTTTCATTTTCTGCAAATGTTATCATATTTTCTTCATTAGATAACCATTCATCATTATATTTTATACCTGAAAGATGCATCATCTCATGAAATACTAATGCTGTTGTTTCAACATCATTATTACATCTACTTAAATTTATAAACACAAATGGTTTACCATCAATAGGAGATACATTACAAAAACCTGCTATATAAGCATCTTCATTAGTGTTATTGTATTTTTCACAATCAACTAAATTAAGACCATGCATTTCAGTTACATTAAAATGTTTAAATACATCACAAGGACTATAACTAAGAATTAAAGTATATAGTGTAAATTTAAATATTATCATTTTTTTATTTTTTGTAGTCAGGACAAGGATTCAAACCTGCTTTCTTTCTTTGTGGAGACTGCGTTTCCCTTACGCCACCTGACTATTTTATTATTGTTGATTATTATCCTCAAAAATACTATTTTTGTTGATAGTATCCTACATTTCTGTTATTTAATACGAGATAGCTTCTTTTTCATTTGATTTTGTCATATTAATTCTATTTTTATTTCTTTAATTTCTAAATCTTCAATATTTTCTAATATATAATTTTTTATATCATCTTCAAAACTTAATTCTTCTGTATTAGAATTAATTTCGTAATAAGGTTTTTCAGAATTAATATTTAAAAAAATATCTGTTATTTGTTTTTTAGAAGCTATATAAGGATAAGAAGATATAAAATATCCTATTAGACTATCAAGATTTAAATATAAATCTTTATTTTTTACTTTTATTGCATACATATTATATTAGTTTTTCTTGTTTTATAATTTTTATTGCTAAATTAACTGTTTCATTATCTTGAGAAAATAACATTTGTTTTACTTTTTCATGTTTTTCATCAAATAATAAAGGAAATTTAGATTTAGTTATAAGATTATTTTCATTATTTGCTATTAAATTAGAAATAGCATAAATATAATAATCTTTCCAAAGTCTAGCTTTTAATAATTTTTCTAAAGCAATTTGTAATTTTTTATCTTTAATATTTTCATTTTTCAAATCATCTGAAAATATTATTTTTTTATTATATTTTAAAGCCCTACTTTGTATACAAAGTTTTTGTTTACTTGTTGTTCTACTATAATTTTCCTCTCTTAAATATATCTTATCTCCTAATAATCTAGCTAAAGGATAAGATTCTCTATAACTATAAATAGTATCTCCTTTAAAGAATAATCTTCTTTGTTTTATACTACTATCTGTTATTACACTTAAAGGAGTCCCAGCAAAATCTTGTTTTTGTTCTATCCAAAGGTCAATTATCTTTGATTTATCTGAAAATATAGTTTTCATTATAATAAACCTCTATATTTTTTACTCAAAGCAAATAAATTGTTAGCATAGTCTACATCTTGAACTATTTGTTGACAAATATAAACAGCTTTGTTAATTTCTTGATTTGTCAACTTATCTAAAGTTACTGTTTTTTTACTGTTATAGTCAGAAATATTATCTAGTATAATATCTAATATATCTTTTTTTTCAAAATGATACTCAAATTGTTCTTTATGATCATCTGTTATTAAAATTCCAGGTAATATATTAAATAAATATCCTGTTAATACTATTTTTTGTTTTTTTATATTTACTTGTTTCATTTTTTATTTATTTTATTATTTATAAATCTTCTTTTACTATTCTATTATAATATACTTGTAAGAAAAACTCTAATAATATAAAATATAACCAATCTCTTACTAAAGGAATATTTGTCAAATCTTTCATTATTAGAGTTATAAATATTATACAAGGTATTAATAATAGATGTTTTAAATTGTTTTTAGCCATTGTATTGTAAATTCTTTACCATTATCTTTTTCTAATAGTTTATTTATAATAGAAAAAGTATTAAATTTAGGATATTCTAGAGTTTTATCCCAAGATTCTAGGTAATAAGTATAGTGTATAAAAGGTTCTGAGTTCTCTACTAATATTTTTTGAGCTTCTTTTCCTACAGCTATAATATGTAAACCTGCTTGTGTGTTAAAGATTTCTTCAAACATTAACTTCCAAAAAAGCTTAAAAAGTTCTATATTATTAGATACTAAAGAACAAGAAGATAATATAACCCCTTGTTCCTTAAGATATTCTAAACTTTTATTGTTTCTATCATAGTTAAAATCTAGGTTATAAAGATCTTTTTCTATATTATTATAAAAATATTCTAAATCTTTAGAAACTATTGTGTTATTACTACAATCTAACCATATCCCATTACTATAGGTATGAGGAATATCTCCTAAGATTAATACTTTTAGTTTAGATATATCAAAATTTAAAAATTCAAATATATCTTTACTTTGAGGATATAATTTGTTTCCTTGGCTAGATTGCTTCTTCAGTTCTTGGAATATCTGAAATAATTGAGGGCTTTCCACTATTTTTTTCATTTTGTTTCTCCAAGTTGGATGAAATTTCAGTGAGAAGTTGTCCCAATTTAATTTTTCTTCTTTCTTCATAATCTTTAGTAAATTGACTTAATTCTTTTAAAAAATCTCCATTATATTTACTATATAGAGTATTTATGTTAGTTATTTGTTGTAATAATAACTCTTTTTGAGTTTCATACTCTGTATCTATTGATTTTTTTTGTTTTAATGTATCTAAATAATTCATTTTTAATTAATTTTAGGTAAATAATAAGCTATAATAGTATTATGATTATAAGCCCATCCAGTTCCATTAAATGTTTCTAAGTGAGTTTTACCATCTTTTCTTACTACTAAATATTTCCCATATTGAATAGTTTTTTTATGTTCTGGAGTATCTACATATATTGTAGGTATTAATATTGGTAATTCCATATTTTACTTTATATTTTTGTACTTAATTAAAAAATCCCTTTTCCACACTAAAGGTACTAAGGGATTTGTTTTAAGATTTTGCTTGTTTTTTTAACCAATAGGTTAAGATAAATAAAATTGTTTGTATTATAATTAAGTTTAAACAATTAGGAGTATTCAAATTAGAATTCCAATTATTAGAATCATTAGTAACCCTAGAACTACTAGAAAATATTTATTTATCTCTTTTTTATATTATTGTTCTACTCCCCAATAATCTTCCCAATATTTTTTAAAGTTATTATAAGATTTTGTGCTTAAATTTGAGTTTTTATAGTACAAACAATAAGAAGCAAACAAATCAGAATCCCAATAAAAAGAAACACCAGCAGCAACCCCAGAACCACCAGAAAAATATAAATAAGGTAAATACTTGTATTCATTATTGTTTTTCCAATTTAAAATAGTTCCTTTATTATATATTTTAGCAACTTTTGCTAATATGTAAGTAGCATTTAATGTTTTTTCTAAACTATCTTGAGTATCACAAAGATAAGGTAAAGAAAAAGATATATTGTTATTTTTACAATATTCTTTTAAAGAATCTAAATCATATACTAAATCTGTAATTTCTTGTTTCCAGAAATCTTTACCAAAATTTGTTTCTAATAAATCTTTAAATCCTTGATCTTGTGCACTATTATAAAATTTAATAGCTTCTTTTTTTGTTAAATTAATTGTTTTTTGCATTTTTAATGTATTTTTGTTGTAAATTTAATGTATTTCCGTGGCAAAGCCAACCTAAATAACTATTAATTGACTTTTCATTATAATTTGTTTTAATCATTTTAATAAAATTTAATTTTATTCTTTTCCTTATTAAAATGTGTGTTTTAAATGTTTTGTAGCCTAAAAAATCTATACCTTGTGTAAGAGAAAATACTTGATGATTACTTAATTCTAACTTTAGTTTAGTTCTTAAATATTCTATTATTTCTAACTTTAAATCATACAATAATTGTTTACTATTACCTAATATAACAATATCATCCATATAAACTAAAACTTTAATATCTTTTTTATCATTTAAATAGTGTATAAAATAAGATAAATAAAAATTACCAAACCATTGTGACAAATAAGAGCCAATTACACATCCCTTTTCTTTGTCTATTATATGAAAAAGTAAATCTAATAATTGTTTATCTTTAAATTTTTTTAAAAGAAAAGATTTTAATATGTCATTATCTATATTTTCATAATATTTTTTAATATCCAGTTTTAAACAATAGTCATACTTATTTATTATACTTTTTAACTTGTACAAACACTTATGTATACCTCTATTTTTAATTGCTGAATAAGTATTAGTAGGAAAAGTTTTTAATAACGTAAAAGATATTATATTTAATATACAATGTTGTATAATTCTATCTGGAAAATAAGGGAGTATCTTTAACTCCCTTATTTTATTTCCATCTTTAATATATTTTATTTTATAGTCTGAAATAACATATTTTTCTTCTTTTAGTAAATTTATTAAAATTTCTAAATTATTTTCATAATTTTTGTTAAATTCTATAACATTCTTATTTTTCTTCTTACTTTTTTGTGAATTTTTTATAGCTAATTCTATATTATTTCTATCACATATTTGATTGTATAAATTTCCTATTCTTTTCATATTAATTTAAATGTTCTTCGAGAATAGACCTACCAAACACTTTTTAAAATATTTCTTGATTTTTATCCTATAGGATAAGTTAATTATTTCTTTAAATACAAAATATGTTAGAGTACTCTAGCTATTAGAATTAGAATTCTGATAATTAACATCATTAAAGACCTACCTAGAATAATATAAAATAATTAACTTTATTGTAAATATTCATTATAAATATTTACAAATTCTTTATTGTTACCGATATAATTTACTATTTCTGAACTTTTAAAGTATGAAAGAGCACCCCAGCCACTAGAAGAAACAGAAGCCCGATAATAAACAACACTAAAGACCCACCCAGAACTTTTTCTTTCAAACCAAGGATAATATTTGTATTGAGTTGAGTCTTTAAAATTTGCTGTCCAATCTTCATTAAATACTTTAGCTAATAAATGTATTTTACATAAAGCATTTAAAGATATTTCTTCTTTTACTTGAGTTTTTTCAGAATAAGGTAACTTAAAGTTATATCCTTTTTCTTTAGCATATTTTAACACATCTTTCCAAGTTTTTAATGTTTTTGTTAAGTCTTTAGGTGTGTTTATTTTAAAGTATTTTTCTAATAATATTTTTTGTTCAGAATTTGCTTGATTATATCCTTTTAAGATAGTTTCTTCTTCTATTTCTATAGAACTTTCTACATTCCATAATAACATATCAGTTATTATATTTTTCCAATCTTGACAAACATTGTCATAGATGACTTTGAGATTAACTCTACTAATTTTTTGTGTCATTTTATTTTTCTTTTATTGTAATCTTATAAATACTATTTTCTGTCTTAATAATATCTCCATTTATTTCTTTAACTATAGAAGTCCAACAATCTGGTCTAACTCCTTTTATAAGATGACTAAATAAATCTATAGGCTTTCCTACTTCTATACCAAATCTACAATAACCTTGTATTAAAAAATTACCTATTGGTAAATCTTGTCTAAATGTACCTTCTAGTTTTTCTGATGTTATATATTTGTCTTTATACATCTTGTAATTGTTTTAATTCTTCTCTAAGTTTATTTAAACTTTTTTTATATGAATTTTCTAAATTATAATAAGCATCAGAATATTGTTCAAATCCATTTTCAAAACTAGAATAAAGATACATATCAGCTAAACAATTATCTAATACATCTATTTTAGCTTGTATTATTTGTTCTTTTACATATTTTGAGTTTGCTCCTGCTATAAAACAAGTTGATGGAGCAGAATCTTCAGGATAATCAAATTGTTTAGCATATTCTTCTGCTTCTTTATTTATATCTATCATAATTTTTATATTCTTTCTAATTTATAAATACCAATTTTTAACACAGATTCTATAGTTTTTAATTTATATTTTATAATATCTGATATTATTTCTTCTTTAGTATATTCTTTCATATTATAAGTAGTAGGTAAATTATTATTACCAATTTTTACAATTCCTTTATCAGTAACATTTACTTCTAGATATTCTAATAAATCTTCTACAGAAGTACAAACTTGTATTATTGTATCATCTTTTATTACTAAATAATTCATAATTGTGTATTTTTAATTTTATCTATTGCATATCTTATAGCCCCATCATAAAATTGTTCTTGTACATAATAACTATCTACATGATATACCCATCTTTTAGGAGTTTTACCATCATCATAACAAGTTCTACCTATGAATATATTATGTTCTTTTTCAAACCAATCTATTACTTGTTGATAAAGTGGTGCTATATATTGAAATCTAGTAGTATTGTTATTGTCTTTTTCTCTTCCCAATTGAAATATAATTTCTCCTGTAGGGTTTTCCCATTCTGTAACAATTACCCATCTACCTAAACAAGATTCATTAAATCCTAATTTTTCTATTTCTGAAGCTAAATCATAAGATAAAAAGTATTTTTCCATTTTTATAAGTTTTATTTTTATTAATAATACCCTTCTATAATAGCTATTTCTTTAGATAGTTTTTTAATATCTAAGTCTTTTATCTTAGTAGTAGAAGGTTTTTTTAGTTTGTTACAAATATCTTGTATATATTTAGAGGTATTGTTTTCACAAGGAGGAGCATATTTTTGTATACATTCTTGTATAGTATTTTCTGCATATTTAGTTTGTAGAAGAATTTCAAGAGCTTTAAATCCTTGTTCTTCACTGGGAAAGTATAAAAATTCTCCATTTATAGAGCTTATTGTGCCTATTGCTAAAGCATCTATTTGTTTATTTCCTGGTCTTATATTACCTGGATTATAGCAAAATTTAGCTATATTTTTATTTCTATCTAGGGTTATTTCTGTAAGACCTGATCTGAGCACAACTAATTGTTGTAAAGTATCATGTATTATTGTAGTGTTTGTTGTTGTTTTAGTTATTATTTTAGGGTTTGAAGAACCTATTGCTATAAATAATAAGAAAAGTACTATAGATATAGGTATATTTATTAAGATTAACTCTATAAAAGTTAATTTTTGCATACCTATTTCTTTATTGTTTACTTTATATAATTTTATCATTTTGTTTGTTTTAATGAAAAAATAAGTCCTAGTATATTTTACTATACTAGGACTTTTATACTTAAAATCTTAAAATATTAAGATAGATCTGCTAAAATTTCTTGATACATAGCTAATTGAGCTTTTTGATTCTCAATTTTACTATTAATGTCATTAATAGTGTTTTTTGCATCTCTAATAGAACCTAAAGCATATTTTCTTGCTTCTAAATACTCTTGATAAGAATATGCTGTAGAATATCTACATTTTTCATAAGTTTTTTCAGCACTTTCTAAAGTTCTTTCTGCTTTTTTAAGGTCTAATTCTAAAGAAGGAATAGCATTTGTTTTTAATGATCCTATAACACTTTCTGTTTCAATAATAGCATGAAGTCTAAAATCTTCTACAGATTCCATTTGTTTTTCTTTGTCAGATTTGTTAAATTCTGCTAATACTTTACTTGTAAAGTTTGATACTTTTGTTGTTGCTCCCATTGTGTTTTGATTTTGATTTTTGTTTGATGATGAATTTGTGTTTACTGTTACTTTTTTACTTGAATTTCTTTTAGTTGCCATAATGTTTAAAATTTAATTGGTTTTTTAATGTTTTTTAATAAATTTGTATCTAATTCTATAATTGTATCTTTTTTAAGACTAATATTTTGATCATAAATTTCAAACTCTACTATTGTTTTTTTAAGAGGTAAATTAGTGTTTATAGATAATATTTTTGTTTCTCTGACAATATCAATATTAGATTTATTAGCTTTTTTAACTAAAGTTAATTGGTCTAAGTCATAATAATAACTATCTTCTTTATCACTAAAATTTCCTTTTATTAAAGTATTATATTGGGGAAAACCATGATGTATTTTCCTAGCCCCTTTAACTAAATACATGTTTCTAGTATTAATACCTATAACAATACCATTACCATCAGAAGTATTAACTGTATCTCCTATATCTATAGTTTGATCATTTTGTTGATTATTAAGTATTTCATGTGGAAAAGCTAATCTATATTTAGAACTATCATAACCATTTGTTGTACCATCATCACATAAATGCCACATTCCAAATTGATCTAGTTTTTTCAATTGATAAACCTTATTTTTAGTAATTAAATCTCCTATTGTTTCTAAGGCTACAATCCATTCTCCTACTTTAGGAATCCATTTTTCTTCTTTTTCTATAAAATCAGGTGTATATCCAAATTTATCACAATATTCTTTGAAAGTGTAGATTTTGAGACTTTTATTATAAAGAGGATCACTTAAAAAAAATTCTTTTTTATTCCATCCACTAAAATTAGACATCACAAAAGTATTATAACCATATTTTACAAATTGTTCTTTTACATAAATACCTTTATTATATTTATCACAAGCAAAATCCCACTCTTCTTGTGTTGTACAATGTACTACTTCATAATCATATTGTTTTGTAGTTTCTTCTGGAAATATAATATCTGAAAATTTGTAATTGTTATAAAATATATCACTATAACTAGTAGAAGTACCCCAACCTATTTTCGCATCTTTTTCTCCAAATAACATATATCTTTTAAAACTTTTATATAATCTAGGATTATATTTTAAAATCTTATCTAATTGTTCTTGAGATTCTAATTCTATTACATCAGGATATACTAAATCTTCTACTTTTTTCATTTCTTTAGGTTTATTTTGTAAATCGTATTCTGCTTTAGAAGATTTTTTAACTAAATATTTAAAAGGTTGTTCTTTATTACCATCATGAAATATTACTTTACAATAACTTGCTGAACCCCAATTTTCAACTTTAACAATTTGCCCTTTATATTGAGTTTCAATGTATTCTACATATTCAGGAACACTATCTACTTTAATTTCTTCAGGATTAAATCCTTCAGGCATTAATTGCCAATTGTCAGCTGTACTATTATTAATAGTATAAGTCCAATATCCTTTTAAATTATATTGATTATCATTAATTTTTTCAATTATTTCTACATATGTACCTTTTTTAAAAGTTGTACTTTGAGCATCATCTACTAAAGCTTTTAAATATCTACCTACTAAAGAAGTATTTTCTTTTTGTTTTTCTGGTATAGGAGCTAAATTATAAGTATTACAACAAAAAATTGCTTCAGGATATTTATCATATGAAATTATAGGAATATTACTACCATTTTCTTTAATAGTTACTATACTACCTAAAGGTATATATTTTTTACAATTATTAGAAGTTTTATCATGACTTATATAAATAGCTTTATCTCCTCTTTTTAAATCATTATATCCTCTAGGATAAGGAGTTAATTTACTTATATCATATAATTCTGATTCTTCTATAAAAGTTTTCATTGCTTCTTCATATTTGATAAACTTATTTAATTTTTCGCATTCTAAAAACCAATAAATTTCTTTTTTTGTAGCTTTTCTTATATTTTTAGCATCATTAAGCTGCCCCCAAAACGCTTCTTTTTCTCCATAATACAAACTTTCAGAAATAGAACCATTAACTAATATATTTTCTTCTGTTAAACTATCAAATCTTAAAATCCATTTTACATTAGATTCAAAATAGTAAATTTCATTTTTTACTAAATCTGTTATTTTTAATATTTCTTCATTTTCTTTCATTTTGTTTTTATTTTGTTATAAAATTAATTTTTTCTTTTTGAATTCATTTAAAAGAGCTTTTTCTCCTATTTCCTTCTGAAGATCTGCCCAATCTTTTATGTTTGGTAAATATCTTTTAGGAGGATTTATATAATTCCAACCTAATTTTGAGGTTAATTCTTTACAATTTTTTACCCCAGGTCCATCAGAATCCCAAGATATAAACATTTCTTCAACATTTTCATTAAAAAATTCTATATCTTCTTGTGTTATAGAAGTAGGATTTTCTGCTTGTACTACTCCTATTGGATATTGAATATATTTAGAAAGCACCAAAGCATCTTTTATAGACTTTGTTAAGATACCTTTCTTGTGTTTTTGATCATTTACACATTTAAAAGATTCTTTACCATGTATATAAGTAAAAGGTAAGCAAGAATAAAATCTTTTACCTTTATCTCTTTGAGGAAGATATATTTTTACTTTGTTTATATCTGTACAATAGTAGATAAAACCTACTTCTTCTTTATCTAAAGAATAAAGATTGTTATTTATCCAAAATTTAGATAATGCTAAAATTTCTGTATCTTTTACAGAGTTTAAACTATCTAAAGTTAAGGCAAATTGTGCCAGGTAATCAATATGTTCTTTCTGAAAGTTCTTAGATATAGCTTTAATATTTGGTAAAATAGATTCTCTTATTTCTATTTTAGGTAATTCAGTAATAATTTTTTCATACTTTTTACCTGTTTTTTCCTTTAAACCAAAATCTTCAGCTATTTTATCTAATACTTCTTTGTAAGATATATTATATAAATCTTTAAGAAAATCATATATAGTACCTTTATGACTACTATTATAAGCTTTATGAAAATAAGAACCCTCCTTATAGAATACTCTAAAAGAAGGGTTTTTATCTTTTGTTACAAAAGGATTTGAACAATTCTTATTTAGTTCAAAACTATGAGGCATATAGTAAGAATAAAGATCTAAATGAGTTAATTTAGATTCTATAAGGTCTTTTAAATTAACTTTTTCTACTATATTCATATTATTTTATTTTAGTTATAATATTCTCTAATAGTATCAGATACAATTTTTAAGTTATTATCTATTTTAAGGTCTTTAAACATTCCTGAAGGACTTTTAGCTAAGAGTTTACCATATCTATTAGTTATAAATTGATATTTACAATCATCTCCTTTACATTCTACATTAGTATAAAGTATAACAGTAAATAAACCTTCCATAACTACTTGATTATCAAGCATTTTTCCGATTGTTTTTAATTTATAAGAAACAATATCTTCTCCGTCTTTTACATCTTCGATATGAGAAATATAATAAATAATTAAATCATCTCTTAGTTTTTTCCCTTCTTGAATTAATTTTACAATATCTCTAGCTAAAAGAGTAAATTTAGTATAACCAGTCTCTGTTGCTTTAGACATCATATTAAAAGTTTGAAGATAATTACTATCATCTATAACTAATTCTTTAATATGAGGAGCTTTTTCTGCTACTACTTTAATTTTATTAATAGTATCTTCTATACTTAAAGGTTCATAATAATTTTTATTTTCTGTATTGTATAGTTTTGAACTACCTTTAAAAGGTAATCTTTTACCTGAAACATTTATTAAATATGTTTCTTTTGGATCTAAATATTGAATTGCTGTTGATTTTCCACTGCCACTAATTCCTGCTATTGCTATAAATTCTGCCATATTTTTTGTTTATTTTATTTGTGTTTTAAAAATACAAATATAGTTATATTTCTTCAATATAAATATTATTTATTGGAAATAAATGTCTTTTTCCTTTATCATCTATTATACTATAATAATTTTCAGAAATATATAAAGTTCCTTGAATTTCTTTTATTTCATTTTTAAAGTAATGTCCTTGACTTATCATTAAAAAAGTTATTTTATATTTTTTCATTATATAATTTCTTTATATCTTCTATAGATACTTCATCTGAAAGGAATTTAGTATATAATTCTTTATTTCTTATAAGCCAATTAGTCATATTTATGTCTTTTTTTAATTAAAATATATTTTCTACCAGATATTATTTTTTCATGATCATTATACCATAGTAACCAATCCCCATTTTGTTGTTTTTCTAAAAAAGGTTTGTAATGATAATATAGTAGAATTAATGCAAATATTGTTATTATTATAATTTCCATTTTATTTCTTTTTGAATTGTTCAATAAATTCTTCTACATCTTTTCTAATAAAATTACTTTTATTTTTAGTTCCAAATTTATCATGCTGTTCTGCCAAATATAGAGCAAATTTCCATATTGACTCAACTTCTTCCTCACTATACATTCTTTTTTGTTGCCATTTAGCACCATTGACAAAAATATCTCTTTCTTCTTCTAATAAATCTTCAGAAGGATTGTAAGGGTCAGTAATAATTTTCGGATATAATCTTAACGCAGCTTCTTCAGGTGTTTCTTTATAGTCAGGGTGTCCTTTTTGAACAGGTTTATCTATCCAAAAAATTTTATTATCTTTACCACCAAAAACTCTTGCTTCTTGTTTAGGTTCTTCTTTTGGAATTATTATTTTGTATTTTATTAAATCCATTTTTCCAAATTCTTCAAAATAATTTGTAGTTTTAACAAACTCACAACAGGTATTTTTAACAAACCATTCTAAAAACTCATCATCAATAGCTTGTACACCATCTTTAATTAACAAGTCATCTGTTGTAAGTATGATTTTAAGATTGTTTTTTAAATCCTTTTGTTCCCAACTTAAAGTTCCTTCTCTTTCTGAAAGTTCTTTAATATTATGTATTGGAAAACTATTAAAGTCTGACATAAACCAATCTCCTTCTTTAATTTCTTCATCATTAGTGATAAACAATTCTTTTCCTATTTTATAGATATTTCTTTCCATGATGTGTTATTTAAAATATGTGTTATACATGATTCACTTACATTATACTCTTTAGCTAATTTTTTAGCAGAATACTTATAAGGAATATACTTTTGTTTTATTTCTAAAACTTGTTCTTTAGTTAATAATGACCTACCATTTTTTTCTCCTGAATATGCAACTCTATGTAAATGAAGTTTGTTTAATCCATTTTTAGATGCGTGAATATGATTTTGAGAATTAGTACACCATTCAAGATTATCCATTCTATTATTGGTTTTGTTACAATCTATATGGTTTACTTGTGGATAATTGTTGTTATTAATAATGAAAGCTTCTGCAACTAATCTATGGACATACTTGTTTACTTTCTTATTGTTAACTGTAAATCCAACAGTCATATACCCAAGATTGCTTTTAGATTGAACACAAAGCTTACCTTTTCTTATATAAAAAATTCCATTAGGTTTATTAACTATTCTATCTAAACTTCTAACATTTTCAAAATTAGAAACTTGATAAAACATTTCATAACCTATGATATCTTTCCATATTTCTTGATTATTCATTCTCAATCTCCTTTTTAATTATCATTCTCACATAAGCAGAAGTAGATAAACCTAGTGATTTAGCTTTTTGTTGTAGTTTTTCTTTGAGTTCAAACTCAATCCTGATTGTTAAGTCTTTTTCTTTTATCATAATGTTATATATTTTATCCTACAAATATACAACAAATAAATTACAAAACCAAATTTATTTATCTAAACCTTTTAAAAATATTTTACCTATGGAATTAGGTTTTGAAATTCTAATAGAATTAGGATATGTACCTTCAAAATTTGTAGATATTAAATTATTCCATTGACTTTCCCAAACTCTACCATCATTAGTTTCTTTTAAATGATTATAAATTTTTAAACAATCTTCCGCATCTGATTTATGTTCTGATTTGAGTTGTTTATTTAAACTATTTAATAATTTTCCCATAACCTACTTGGTTTATCTGTTTCTATTAAGTATACATTTCTCATAATTTCTCTATTTCTTGTTTAGTTTCTTCATAATGTACAATATCTAATTCTGTTACATCTCCAAATGTTTTAGCATATTTAATTGTTTCATTTATTGATATAATTGCACATTGTTTAATCATTTGTTTTCTAATAGTTCTATTTATTATGCTAGAAATCTGATGTAAACCTTCTTTATTAAATTTATCAAATAATTCTTGTGCTTCTTTTTGTGCTTCAGTTATCATTGTCTTTCTTAGTCATATATTGTTGCATAATATAAGCATATAAAGTACTTTGTATACCAATTTCTCCTACTGAATATCCAGGAATTGTTAATTTAACTACCATAGCTGTTGTAATAAATAATAGCATAAATAATCCAAATGTTTTCATATTTTTATATATTTTAATAAGCAAAACCTAGTATTTTACTACTAGGTCTTACTAAAATGAAAAAAAAAAACAACTTATTTATTATCCTCCAACATTAGCTACTACAGGAGCAGGTTTTGCTGAGAATTGAGTTTTAAAGTGTGTTAAGTCAAAATCTTTAGTATCTTCTTTAATACCAAATATACTTAGTAGTGTAGAAGAATTGATGTATTCTTTAGTATCATCTACTAAAGATAATTTATATCTTACTTCTCCTGCTTCATTTGTTGTAGATACTATTTCTGAAGTAATTAGTAGATTTGTAATATCATCTCCTATTTTATAATTTTTAACTATTTCATTAGAATTTTTAGAGAAATAGATATTTTGAGAAACTGTTTGTTCTCCTACTTTACTTAGAAAAGTAATATAGTGATATTCAGAACTGTTTTGTCTTAGTCTAGAAAAAGATACAATAGTACCATTTTCTATTAGTGATTTTAGTGATATTTTATTCATAATTTTTTTTTTATTTAATTTTTAATTATTTAATAGGAATATTCATAACTGTTGATGAATTTCCTGTAATTGTTGTAGGAAGCTTTCCATCCCACTTATCAATTGCCCATTCTTGAATAATTTGTGGTGTAATACCTTTTGATCTTATAATATTAGCTTGTGCTTCTAATTCAGCTAATTCATTTCTTTTTCTTTGTTCTAAAATTTGTTGATCTAATACAGAAATATTAGTATTTACTTCATTTCTATTATCAATTTTAGCTTTTACTTTATCAGAAAATTCTAATTGACAAGAAAATGTTTTTAATTCTAGACCTTTTTTTGTAAATTCTTCAGCTACAATCTTTTGTAAAGTTTCTTCAAACTTTAAAGAACCTCCAGTAGCCATTAATTCATCTGTAGTATATTTTCTAGATTCTTCTTTCATTAAATCGTAAATCTTAGTTTCTAAGATATTATCTTCTAAAGAAGTCATAAAATCATCTCCAGAACCTAAATGTTTATTTTCAAATACTACATCTATAGCTCTTTTTTCTATAACTACAAAAGAATAAATAGGTTTAGAACTAAATTCTGTATTGTCAGAAGCTTTTAAATGTAAAGCTTTATCTGCAAAATCAGCTCTTTGTTCCCATAAAGGTACTTGAAATAATTCTGAACCAGGAGAAAACATAGTAGAAACTCTACCTTTTACTATAGAGAAATCATCTTTTCCTGCTTTACCATAATTTTCCATAAGAACTCCTACATAATTAGGAGCTACTCTTTGACAAGAAAATAAAAATATTGTACTTAATAATAATGTAATTGCTAATAATTTAAAATTCTTCATAATTTTCTGTTTTTTTTAATTGTTTAATATTTGATTTATTTCTTTTTTAAATATGTATTGAGTACCTAAACATAATCCTATTGCAGAAAATATTCCTACCCAAGGGTTTATATGATTAAATATCCAATTGCATAAAAAAAGTAGTATTAAAACTAATACTACTTTTAATATAATTTTTGTGATCATTTTGTATATTAATTTAATTTACTAATATTTGGTTATTTTCATGATCAAAAATAGCTTTTTTGTTAGTATCTTGTATACTATTTAGTACACTTAAATATCTAATTGCTTTTTTTGTTGCATTTAATTCTCTTTTTTTAGAGATAGGAAAATCTTCACTTACTGTTACTCTAACAGAAGGTTTATGTATTTGAGTACTTGATACTAATACATATGATTTGTTGTTGTGTATTACTAATCTTTTTTTCATTTTTATTTTTTTTAATTGTTTATTTGTAATTTTTTACTTTAGATCCAAAGTTCTATAGAAGTTGTTAAAGATTCTTTAAGTTTTATTTGAGATACATTAATAAATTCACTTTTTAATTTAATTTGAGAACCGTCCTTTAATGTCCAAGAATATTTATAACCTTTTTTATTTTTTATTTCAAACCCATCTTGTTCATTTTGTAGTATATAAAAATTATCACCTTCTTTAGTAATTTCTCCATCATCTATAAAAGTACCATCTATATAACAAGTAATCTTTTTACTTACCATATCATCTGTTATTTCTGTTATATCCATAATTCTATTGATTGTGTTAAAGGTTTAAGATTTATTAATCTGTCACAATTATTTTTATCTATTTGCCAAGAATAATTATAATTTTGTTTATTTTTAGCTGAATTCCCATCTTCTACATTTTGTAATATATAATATTTATCTCCTTCTTTAATAATTTTACCTTTTTTTATAAATCTATAATATAAAGTACAACTTACTTCTTTTCCTACTAAAGATTTTACTAATTCTATAGTAGTTTCTTCTTCTTGTTTTGTTATATCCATAACTCTATATTTTGAGGTTTAGGTATTATAGGAGTCCAATCATTGTTATTAAAATAATACAAACATTCTTTAATACTATATCTAGAAAATTCATAATTATCTCCAGTATTTATGAATTTAAAAGGATATATATTAGTTATCTTATAAGTATTATCAACAGTAGTAAATTGAAGTCCTACATAAATATCTTTTTCTGTATATACATAATTTTCTTTTTTCATATTTTTATGTTTTTTTTTGATTTTAAAAAGAAAAAACCCTACTTAGCTTTTTTTAATTTACTAAGTAGGGAAACTTTATAAAAATGAAAAATTATTGTATATATTCTGTTACAGATTCTGCTATTGATTTTAAATCATTAGCTAATCTTTCTTCTTCAGAGAGGTGTTTAGAAAGATTTTTAATAGCAGATTCAATTTTTTCAATTTTTACTTTATTGATTAATTCATGAATTGCTTTATCTATAATCTTTTCCCATTCAGAAACTGTTTTATTAGCTACTTTAAAAGGAGCTATATTTTTGTCTTGTAGACCATATCTTTCTACTTCTCTATTATAAGAATCATTTCTTGTATGTAATGCAGAAGATATTTCTAAAAGTCTTCCTACAGTATTCACGTTTTTAATATTATCTCCATTATCATAACTAATATCTAAAGATATAGAATCTTCTCTATCACCTTTTAATATTGCTAATTGAGTTTTTAATTGTTCTATAGTTACAGATACTTCTTGACTGTTTTTAGGAATTACTAATGATGTAGTGTTTACTGTTGCTACTGTTGTTGTTCCTTTTTTACTTGTTGATTTAGTTGCCATAATTTTTGTTTTTTAATTTAATTTAATATTGTTTAAGAATAACTATTGTTTTATTTTTTTAATTTTTAAGTTTTTTATAAAATACAAATTCTTTATAATAACCAAATCTATCTTTTCTTTGATAAATATATAATTTATCAAAACTATTAGGATTTTGAACTCTTTCTTTATAAAGTTCTATATTAATAGTTTTTAGTACTAATGTAGAGTCTTTAGTTATATAAGTAGTATCTGTAGAAGCAAATGACATAAGAGTCATTATACATAAAAATCCTATTAAAAGGATTATGTAAAAAGTTTTTTGTTTCATTTTTTTTAAGATTTTTTAAATTGTTAAATAATACTAAATCATTAAAACTTGCAAAAAATACAAATTTTAATAATATATTTTTCATTAAAAACCCCCTACTATATTACTATAATAGGAGGATAAAAATGAAAAACAAAACACTAATTGATTATAAATCAACTAGTTAAGTGGAGATGTTGGGATTCGCAATTTTAAATAATAATTTGTTTATTAATTAAATTTTGATTATATTTACATATGCAAAAATATAAAGAAAATCGAAGATTAATAAAAGTTAATTGTGATCATTGTGGTAATTCATATGAAAAACCTGAAACTGAATATTTAAGAAATGTTAGATTAAATAGAAAATCTTTTTGTTCTAGAGAATGTACAGGGTTACATTTTGTAGAAAAGACTATATTATCTAAAGATTCTAAAGAAAAATCAAGATTAAGTACTATAGAAAGAAATAAATTAAAATCTTTTAATCCATTTAAATTTTATTTAAAATGTGCTAAAAGTAGATTTAAAGAATGTAATTTAACATTAGAAGATTTAAAAGAACAATGGGATATACAAAATGGTATTTGTATATACTCAGGAATATCTTTAATATTAAATAGTCATATCAATAAAAAGAAAGATATAATACATTTAGCTTCTTTAGATAGAATTGATTCTTCTTTAGGTTACATAAAAGGTAATATTCAATATGTTTCTCAATCAATTAATTATATGAAACATACTATGTCACATGAAGAAACTTTATTAGTGTGTAAATTAATAACTAAAAATTATTTAACTAAAGGTTTCCCTTTAGATTAGACTATATCATCATCTGTTCTAGATGTTGGAAGCTCTTGCCTGTTATTAAGTAGATTTACTACTCAGGTAGTCGTTGCACCTTTTAAGAATTTATTCTTAACTTGGCTCAGGATTGACATATCATTTCTGACACAGTTTTCCCTGAATTCATCCAATTTTTAACATAATATCCCTATTATGTGGGTCCAAATTTAAACCCAAGTCTTGTTACGCCAATTATAAAGAAATTTATTTATAAGCTTAGGATAATCAAAGTTTATCTTACTACTTTAGATTCCAATAAAGAATTGGGACCAACCACAGAGGGTTAGACTACCACCATCTTATTTTTTAAGAAAAATAAGAAAAAACAATTTGTAGTATTCTGTTACTAAGCTACTACAAGCTCTTCTGTAGATACAAAATTCATTGCATCTTCAAAACTAAAATCAGATTTCTCTGCACTTATTGATTATATGTAATTTTTAAAGTGTAATCATACTACCACTTGCTTAATTTCTAAACTTTTGTGTCCAATCTATACCTTTCACCCCCATAAATTTTTTATAAATTATGCGATAATACTTCTTCTTTACTATATATTAGTATAAAAAGAAAGTAATATTTACTTAATCTATAAGTTTCTGTATGTTTAATGTCCCCATCTAAATAAGTTTTAACTCTTTTTTGATAAATGGTTTCTATTTTTTTAAACATTTTATTTATTTTAATTTTTTAAAGAAAAGACAATTATCTGTATATATCCTTTCCAAATAGGACTACTTCCTAGCAGCTACTCTAGGTATTCTCAGCTGTAATTTAGTATATTTATATTAAACGTAAACATTTTGGATTATGTTAATAATATTCCATGACTCTGTTCATGGAGTCCTTGCAATCAGACCATTAGGGTGTTAAATCACCAAGTATTATTTGTTTAATTATAAATTATATACAGAATAATTGTCTAAAATTTTAAAGATAATAAAATATTGTTTGTTTATAAGTTCTTCTTATTAATTTTATTAGCCTATAGCATTTAAAATTTAAGTAAACAACCTGGAATTAACTTTATTTAGAGCTTCCAGAACTTTCTCTCTAATACAATATTTTATTACTTTTTTAAAGAAATAAACATTTCTACAATTGTTACAACTCAAATGGCTATTTGTAATTATATCACAGTTTTTGCAAATATTACTTTATTAGCTAATTATTTCATATACAACAGCTTTATGTTGTCTTATAACTGGCTATTTTATAATTAATCACATTTTTATTTGTTTGACAATTTATACATTTAAGTATAGTAGAAATGTTTAAGTGTTTTTAGTTAGTTTAATATTGATTTAATATCTACTAACAATTCATCAGTAGAATAAGTTCTAAATTTATTAAACATATTTAATAATTCATTAATTTGTTCTAATTGATTATCTGATATATTTAAATATATTTCTTTTAAATACTCTATAAATTTAGATTTATCTTTATTTATAGAAAATAATTCTATTATTTCTTCTAATTCCATTGTAATTATAGTTTAAAAAATTAAGAATATTGGAGAGCAAAAGATATTTTACCTTTTTGAGAGGTATAATCTTTTATTAGTTTTGCTCCTTTAGTTATTTGTCTGTTAACAAATTCAATTATTTTAGACATTGTCCAAGATAGAGAGAATTTCCAAATGTTTGTTTTTTTGTTATATGATCTTTTCATTTTTATTAATTTTTTTTTGTTTTTAAATTTGTTTATAAATAATTGATTTTTTAAGTAGTAACTCTAAACATAGGTTTACCTAAATTATGTGAATTAATAATATCATTAACCCATTCTTTACCTCCTTTAGATATGTCAGTTTTAGTCCAATAATAATTGGCATCATGTAAAATTTGTAATTTTTCTAAAAAACTACTGTCCATACTTTGCATCCATTTTGGTAACTTTTTATATAAATCTGGATTATCAAGAATACTTTTAATATCAGTATTACTAGAATCATCCATTTCTAAACATAAATCATTAGGTAAAAATATACCTATTGCACATCCTGAAGACTTAGGTTTATTTTTTTGATAAGAATAATTACAATTACCATTAGCAGATAAACATCTTAATTCTTTAGGATTTTTAGAGAAATGTTTTACAACTATTTCTAACATATTTCTTGCTTGTATTTTGTTCATTTTTTTTTTTAGTTTATTTTTAATAATTGATTTTTAAGGTAAATATATGCTTATTAAGTATAGTATACCAAATCCTATACATACTGTTGTTACCCAAAAAAACATATAAGCAGGATAATATAAATTTGTACTATTAAATTCAGTTCTAAATAAATAATATCCAGAACAAAAATATAGTATTCCTAGTAATATAGATAATGTTATCATTTTTAAAATTTTTTTATAATTTGAATTAAATAAATTGGATTTAAAGCCTTTTGATAGTTTATAATATCTATACTATCATTTCTACTATTTGTTTCTTCTATAGTATTATAAAACCAAATAAAGAATATATTCATTAATACTATAGATAAATATAATATATGGAATAATAGGAATAAAGTAAGTAATATTTTCATTTTTTTTATTTTAAAGTTTAAAGATTTTTAGATAATTCTACACAAAAGTTTACTAATACAAGTCCTGGTATCCACCAAACAATATATAATAGTATGAGCCAATAGTTTCCTACAGCAAATGCTAGTATAACAGGAAATAATATTACTATGAATATTATTATTAATAAGATAAGAAATATAAAGTTTTTCATGATATTGAAAATTTAGGTTTTATAACTCCTCCCAGAAGTATATATATATTTAAAATTAAAATTAACCCCTTTTGTACTTAGTTGTAATAGAGATACCATCAAAGTATTTACTTCAAGCCTTGCTTCTTGATACATTGACTTATTTACTCTACTCCTATTTGTAATTCACCTAAGTAGTATATCTAGGTTACATATTACAACTACTTATTTTATGAGAATAAGCTAGTACAAAAGGGAAAATATATATATAGGTATAATATATAAATAATATTAACACAACATATAATAGCAAATTTAGCTAAAATAGTGTATTTTTAGGGTAAAAAGAACATAAAGTATTGATAATCAATACAATATATAGAGTAGTAATGCTACCAAACATAATATAAAATATTATTTCACTATAGTAAAACTATTATGTATTATAGTAAAGTTTTAAAGTAGATAAACAGGATAGAGGGTAACCTGGTACTCCTCTACTAATATTTTTAGCATTTTAAACTAAAAAACTAACTATTTTACTAATATTTTTAGTAAATTGCTAATATTTTTAGCAAAATATAAACTGTTTAATACTCTAAAATATGCTATACTTGATTATCAATTAGTTATGTAAAAAGAGTTAAACAAAATATGACTAAAATGAGTAAAAAGTAAATTTTTCTCTAGGAGAAAAACAATTTATTTCCTCAAAATAGCCTAAAATGACTACATTTTGTTTAACCTATAAACATTGAGTTCTTTAAAAATAATTGAGTTTAGGTTTGATATTATCTCCCCTAAAACTCAAAAACTTAAATAGATTCAAGAACACTTCTTAAAATATAAGCTTGTTCTTTATTTAGGATTAATTTTTGATTAGTAAGTGTAATAATAACAGAATTATTATCAATACTAATATTAATTTTATCTAAATCAGAGTCAATTATTGCATCAGAATACATTTTAAGAGCATGTTCTACAGTGTCAAAATAATTAATTATACATTGCTCTTCTGAACAAGCTACAGCTATTGTATTTGTAAATTCATCTAATAATATAGTTTTCATGATTTTTAAATTGTTTGTTTATTGAGTTTAAAAAAATAAAGTAAAAGTAGACAAAAAATTAACCTACTCCTATATATTAATAATAAGAGTAGGTTTTTTGTGTTTTACACCTAAAACTTATACGCAATTCCCCTGGTATATAGTATAAGAAACTGGTGTCCTCAACAACTTGGAAAGTTATTAAGTTTTTTGTTTTATCCCTCTGCATTCAAGTTGTAATAATTTATTAACCTCAACCAACAGAATCATAAAGTGTACACTTTACTATACTGCATAGGATATGATATGGCTTTATTATATTACAACTTGCTCTACCTTGGGAATAGAGTTATGATGCATTAATAAAAATACCCTCCACAACACTATATTACTATAGTATTGTAGAGGATAACTTTCAAAAGAAAGAGAAAGTGGACTACATGTCCACTTCTACTTTCATACTATTTACAGATGTTTCTGCTCTTTCATTTCTCTTAATCCAACCTGCAATCACTGCACTCTCAGATTCTCCCTCCATTACAAGTAATGTTACATGGTTGAATTCTTTACCCTCAACCTCGTATGTTGGGATTTCATCAAATCTTACAAGTCTACCTTGTGTTTTCTCTCCCTTGTACATTTCATTGTACTCTGCTACAGATACTGGAAATTTTCCATTATCATCAGCCCAAACTGTGTGAGTTTTGTTTACAGGTGTTAATCCATTCAACAATGTCACGTCTGTTTGATAAAACTGTTTACCACTGCTAGTAACATTTACTAATCCATTTACTCCTTGTTCATTTGCTATAGTCTTAGTTTCAGGATTATTACTAAGTCTTGCACCTTTTAAAATAACTGTTGCCATTTTGTTTAAAATTTAAATATTTATTTAAAAATTCAAATATCCCCTACATTCATAGGCGGTATACCCAAACCCTAATTTTGAATAGGGGTAGTAATGGTGACCAGGTTCCAATTCACCTACACATTTAACATTTTCAAAAAACAAAAAAAAAGTAAAATGGGGTAGGGGGGGTCTCTTTTTATAAAAACTAAGTATAGGGGGATAAAAACAAAGAAAAGTATAAATATATTTGTATATATAGTATAAAAGTATTATCTTTGGGGTTTTAAATATAAAATAAAAATCATAATTAATATGAAAAAAATTAAAATTAGGTATATTATACAAGATATGTTTAATACTAATACTGAAAAAATGGAAAGGGTTTATTTTTTACAAGAGAAGAAATATGGATTATTTTGGAAAACTATTAGTTATAAGGATAAAGTGGTAGATTCTAATGGCAAAGTTCATACTTCTTTTTCCTATGAAGGTCTTTCTAAAACAGAAGTTTTAGATAAAGTAATAATTGGTTACTATGGATTTAAAAGTGGGTCATATTATATAATCAATTATCCAGATATTTATGTAAGTGAATTAATTATAGGAACAATAAAATTATAAAGAAAATGATATTACAAGGAAAAATAGAGTTTGATAGTTTTATGTTTGACTTAAAACCTAAGTCTAACTTAAATGAAAATTTAGAACTTTTACTAAACCATCTTATAAAGAAGAAAACCTTTATGGTAGATTTTAGAGAGGGTGTTATTATTAAATATGATAGAGTAGAAATAGATATTGTGGGGGATAATTGTTATTTTAAAATGTTTGTCTCTAATCCTGAAGAAATTTTAAAAGATAAAATAGTATTGAAACTTATGAATAAAGAAGTAGATATGTTACAAATGTTTAGGGTTCAAACTTCTGGTTTTGATGGAGATTCTCTTGATGCTAGAGAATTAGGTTTTTGTAGCTTTAACTTAACAAGTATTATATAATATGGAAAAAGAATTATACTATACACCTAAAATTACAGATATTAGGATTGGCTATGAATGTGAAGTAAATTGGAGTAGAGGGTATTCTGAAGAATTTATACCTTTAAATACAAGGTTAAAGGATGAAGAGGGTGTTTATTGTCCAGATTTAGATGATATTGTTATAGCTCATGATGATGGTTATGCAGAGTTTAGGACACTTTACCTAACTAAAGAACAAATAGAATCTGAAGGTTGGGTATATTCTAAAGATTCTAATTCTTTTATTTATGATATTAAAAATACAGATAGTATTAGTTTTACCCTAATAATAACGGGGGATGGTAACAGATTTGGATTTAAAACAATAGTTATAACAAAAAATAGCAGTTGGAATAGTTATCCTGTTTATCATGGTATATGTCCAAGTATTAATGAATTTAGATATATAACTAAAGAATTATTAAATATAAATTAAAGTATAAGATTATGAAAATAGCTTGTGGAAGATGTTGGGATAGAAATTGCAATTGTACTAAAGAAGAACTTTTAGAACATTCTATTAAAAATTTAGATATTAGAATCTCTAAATTACAAGAAGAAATAGAAAATTTAAATTTAGGAGGGTATAAAGTGTTAGAAGATGTTACTGTGGAAGATTGTTCTACTTTTTATTTAGATGGGTTTGTATTTAAAACAGGAGAAAGACTTGAAACTTATCAAAGTAATCCTGTAATTTCTATATTTTGTGTAGCTTACCCTAATAGATTTAAATTACTAACAGATAGTTGTAATCCTGTAACTATAAAGAAAGGTACTAGATTTTATAAAATAATAAGTTTTTGTTCTGAATAAAATATATTTTCTCTTCATCTAATTGGCAGGATACCTCACTTTGACTGAGGAAATTTAGGTTCAAATCCTAAAGAGAAAACTAAAAATAACTAAAAATCAAAAATATGAAATTAACAGAATTTAAAGATTTACAAGAGGATAAACAATATTCTAGTTTTAGTTGTAGGGAAGATGAAGTAGAATTAGTGTATAATATTGTAATGAAAAATCTTTGGTTACAAAACCATTTAAAACAAAATGGTTGGTACTTAAAAATGTTTCCTGAAGATCAAAAATCAAAACCTAAATATTTCTATATAGAAACTAGTGTGTTTGAAAATCAATAAGTTATAAAATGTTGATAACTTTTTTATGTAAAAAGCATACTAAATGTCAAAAATTCTTTGTAACTTTACCAAAAATTATTAGATAATGGATAAAATATTAAAAGTAAGAATTCCTATATTCTGTAACAATAAAAGAGTTTCAGATAAAATAGAAAAAGAATTAGAGGGTAAAGAGGAAGGTGATATAGTAAAGGTAGAAATAGCTCCATCAGATTATTCTGTTAGAGACTTAGTAGTATATGGAGATAGTATAAAAGGAATAGTTTTGATACCTTATGCATTTGATGAGGTAAGTTTTGAACAAACAGAGATTATTATCCCAGGTATAGATATTACTTTTACTTCTCCAGAATCAGTAGATACTTTAGATGCACTTATAGATTCAGTATTAGGAATATAAAATATAAATATGAAAGCCCAAAAGATACAAATTACAAAATATTCTTCTTCCTACATAGATTCTGTTAGATTCTATATAGAGTTGATTTGCCTTATAAAGAACATAAGAATTACTTCTAATGATAACTTGATTATAAGTACCTTTATGATAGAAGGATATAATGAGTTTACAAAGACTAAGATTATAGAGGAGTTAAAACTTTGCAAAAACAAACAAGTCTTAACAAACTGTATATCTAAATATAGAACCCTAGGGATACTAGTAAAAGATTCACATTCTGAAACTCTCTGTAAAGAATTGAATATGTCTCTAGCTACCCAATTAAACCTAATAGAATTAAAATTATTAAATAAATAAAAGTATGCAAAAAGTAAACACAGTTGTATTAGAACTTAGTCACTATCATAAATTACTTAGAGATAGTACTTTATTAGAGCATAATCACATTGCGTATATAAACAGATGTAGTGGAGATAAATTCTTTGTTTATACAAAAGAAGATATGTTACTAGAACTTATGAAAAAACATGAAGAACAATTAGCTGACAATTGGAAAAAAGAAAAAAGACTACTAGATGAAGTGAGTACTTTAAAAGAAGAAATAATGCTATTAAAAAGAATTATTAATAATAAACCCCAACCTCAACCAAAAAAGAATTTTTTTGAGAAATTTTTTAAATTAATTAAATAAATAAATAAATAAAAAACCAAATTATGCAATCAAAATATCAAAATGCCAGATTTAACAAAGGACATATCTTAGTAAAACAAATTATGCCCCCTAAAAAAACAGAATCTGGAATTATTATCTCTGCTGAAGATGCTGTTTTAGAGACACAAGAAGCTTTCTTTAAGGGAGAAGTTATTACCAAAGCTGAAGATGTTACTTTCTGTAATGTAGGAGATACTGTTCTTACTTCTTATGCTTATCCTAAAGTATGGGGTGAGAGAGATGAAACAGCTAATGAGAAAGTTTTATTTGCTCTAATTAAGGAATCTGAAATTATAGCTGTACTTTAAAAATAATATATGTTTGGAAATATTCCTGATTTAATATATAAAGTAGTAAAAGAGTGTGATTCCCCTATAGGTAAAGATATAGGGGAAAAAACTCCTACTCAATTACATACTGCTATATATACAGAATTTTGGAAGGAAGTTATAAAGAGAAAACAATTCTCTCCTTACACTACAATAGAATTACCAAAATTAGGAGTCTTTGATGTATCAATGTCTCCTTTAAAGAAATTCTTACATTCTTCTATTATAGAGTTGAGGAAGATGAAACCTAGAGTTAGAAGACTCAAACAACAAAAAAATATAGTAGTTGAAGAACATAAACTTTACCTAGCTTACACAGATCTACAAAATAAAGTTAGAATAGCTTGGCAACAATTAGAAATTCTAAGAAAAGTTATAATCATTAGAACTATAGCTTGGAACCAAAAACTAAGAGAGAAGGGGGAATCTCATAGAATCATAATAGACTATAAACCAACAGATTATACGTTTGTTGAATACTTTATAGAACACAAAAAATTACCCCCTATTGACTTTTAAATAAAAATGTTGTATATTTACAAATTGAATTTAATAAAAAATGTCTAAATTAACAGAATATTTAAAACTAATTCCTAAAGGGTTAGGACATCCAGCTCAAGTCCTTGAGGGTTGGATCAATGCATATAAACTAGATAACAATCAATTATCTGATAAAGATATAGAGAAAATTATATCTAGAAGGGTTATATGTGAAACTTGTCCTTTAAACTCTATAAATGCAAAAACTTCTAAAGAGTATAAAGAATTATATGGAGAAAACTACAAATCAAGTGTAGAATACTTACATTGTTCCATTTGTTCTTGCATAATCTCTAAGAAAACAGCTTGTTTAACTTGTCATTGTGGATTAGAAGAATATAATAATGAAAACCCAGATAACTTCCAAAACTTAAAATGGTAAGTATCTTTTAAATATAAAACTAAAACAATAAAAACTAATTTTTATGAATAATGGATTAAACACTATCCCAAACTTTAAAGAAGACAGACAAATCAAAAATATGATTCTCTCTAGACTAGATCAACTAACTAATCTTTATCCTATGATGACTTTTGCTCAACATATGAGTACTATATTTAGAAAAGAAGAATCAGATACTAGTCCTTACTTTTGGACTAACAAAACAACTCTCTCTAAGATAGAAAAATATATGGCTGAACTAGAGATGGATCCTCCAAAAGTATCTTTTTTTGATAAATATGATGAAGGAGAAGGAGAAGAATAATGGAAAATACAAACCCAAATACCCAAACACTTGATAGAGAGTCCCTTAAAGACTCTCTTTTGAGTAAATACAATTCTATACTAAAAGAGTATAATGAATTAGCTAAAGTAATAGAAGATAATGCTAGAAAAGGAAATCTTAATCAAGAAGACTTAGATAGATCTTTAAAAATCAAACTAGGATTTGTTTCTTATAAAGTTAACTTTTTAGAAGCACAAATGTTTACCTTATTACAAATTATATCTAACAACCTAGGATATGACCTTACTACTCTTTTAAATGATTCTCAACTCTCTCATTACTATATAATGAATAATCATGTATTAGATAACCTAAAGATTAAGGGAGATAAAATAGAAGTAAACCCTCAAATAGAAGAATTCTTAAAAACAATAAAACCAAATGGCAGTAACTAGTAAAAATAAATTTATTTTAATAGAGTTAGGATTAGCTGAAGAACAATTAACTTATTATAAGAAATTTCTACAAGATAATCCTTATGATAGTTTCGTGGATAGAATACAATGGAAAGAAACTAAGGGTGGAGGAGCTATGCCTCTTACAGTAGCTACAATAGAAGCTCAACAAAAAAACCATAGAGAAACTATGAAAGATTACCTAGCTCTTTTAGAAGTTATTAATAAACTAAGAACTGAAGATGAAAAAGTTAAAGTTTCTATGAGAAATGATCAAGAAGTTCCTGATATAATGAAATAATGAGTAAAAAAACATATACTACTGAACTTTTTTACAAAATGAATGATAAGGACATACCTTGGAAAAAAACAGATCCAGGGTATGCAGAGTTTTGGGAAAAAGAAAAATATAAAGTAGAAAGAGGTGTTGAAATAGATGGTTATAAAATGACTGGTTGGTTATATTGGCATATAAACCATTGGAAGATTAATGCTGATAAGATGACTGACTATGGGGAAATCATACCTGATATGGTAACTCCTGGTTTGAGGGATAATGAAATCATTTTAAATGAAGAATTAAAAACTGCTGAAAGAGAAAGAAAAGGAATAAGTATTATGGGACTTAGACAATTTGCTAAGACTACTTTAGAATCTTCTTATGCAGGGAGAGCAGGTATTTTATTTAAAGGTTCTCAAAATCTTATAATGGGTACATCTAGTGATGACTTAAATAACCTTACTCAAAACTTAGATTATGGTTTATTAAATTGTTCTCCTTATTTTAGAATACCCAGAATTACAAAAGATTGGGGACAAGAAAGGGTTTTAGTAGGACTAAAAACTAAATCTGGGGATAATATTGTACATTCTACTTTTGTCATAAGAAACACAATAGGTGGTAAAAATACAGAAAAAGGTGCAGGGGTTTCTAACTTAAAATCTAATATCTGGGATGAGATAGGTAAAAATGATTTTTTACAAGCTCTTATAGGTACTAAACCAGCAATGCTTTCTGAACATGGTTGGAGATGTTTTCCCATTTGTGTAGGTACAGGAGGAAATGTAGAAAAAGCTCAAGATGCTAAAAAATTATTTTTTAATCCAAAAGCACATACCTTTATAGAGCACTTACAAGAAGATGGTAGAACTACAGGTTTATTTTTACCTGGTTGGTTAAGACAAGATTGTAAATATCTTACATCACTAGGAAAATATCTTACAGATCAGGGAATTTTAAAAGATATACCTAAGGATTCTGAACTTTGGGATATTGATATTAGAGTTTCTGATAAAGAAAAAGGTATTAAAAAAATAGAAGAGGAGTTAGAAGAGTTTAAAAAAGAAGGTGATATTGAATCTTACAATAGATGGAAAGCATATTATCCTTTAAATGTAGATGATGTATTTTTATCAGAATCTCATAATAACTTTCCTGTAGAAGCTTGTAAAGCTCAACAAAAATGGTTAGAATTAAATTATACTGCTGAATATGTAGATTTATTTAGAAACCAAAAAAACAAAGTAGACTTTAGATATTCTGATAACAAACCTATATTTAAATTTCCAGTAAGTGCTAAAGACTTACAACATTTAGGTAAAATACCTTGTTCTGTATATGAACATCCAGATCCTGAAGCTCCTTTTGCTACATACTGTATAGGGATTGACCCTTACAATGAAAATGAGTCTTCTGATAAAGTAAACTCTTTAGGATCTATACATGTCAGAAAAAGATATTATAAACCTGGAGATCCTTTTGCTAATAAATTTGTGTTTTCTTGGACAGGCAGATGTAAAACTGTAGGAGAATTCCATGAACTATGTTTAATGGTTATGGAATACTATAATGCTATAGAAGGAGCACTTCCTGAGAATGAAGATAAAACCATGATACAATATGTCATAATGAAAAAGAAAGGACATTACTTTGCTAAATCTTTAGATCTTTCTAAACAAATTAATCAAAAAACTAAATCTAATAGGTTAATAGGACTTTCGGCTTCAACTCCAAATCAAAATCACTATATGTCTCTCCTAGTAGAAGATGCTAAAGAAGAAATTAGTACAATAGATGAAGATGGAAATATAGAAGAATATTTAGGAGTATCCAAAATATTAGATCCTATGCTTTTAGAAGAATATATACAGTACAAAGGAAAACCTTCTTCTTCTAAAGGTGTGCATGATGGTAACTATGATAGAGTCATATCAGCTGGACATGCCCTTACCCTAGCCAAATATTATGATGCTCTTTATCCTCTAGAAGGTTACAAACCTAAACCAACAGAACCTACTAAACCAGAAGTTAGAGTTCAAACCTTTTTTGGAGATATTGTACCTAAGTCTAAATCCCCTTTCAGATCAGAAAATCAAAGAACTCCTAAGACAAATATAAATTGGTAAATAACCAAAATAACTGATATTAGTTATCAATTCTAAAATATGGAATATTTTATGTAATATTGTGCTACAATAATTTATGTATTAATGACAAGTGCTATAGATACAAGCAAACCTTTAAATGCAGCTTTACCCAGACAACAACTACCTCTTACTAAGAAACTAGAAGAGTTGGATAAATTTGGTGTGTCCAAATGGATGAAAGATACTATGGATGCTTTAGAAGCTGTAGGAAGGTATCAGTTTGCTCAAAATATGGCTTTAAAGGAAAACTACAAGATAGTATCTAAAGAGTTTGATTTAGCCCATTATATGAGAAAGAATGAGTATGTAGATTTAGTATCTGCTATATCTCAAGAGTTTGAAATTCCTTCTCACTTAAAACATTATGATATTATAGGTAAGGCTGTTCAACTTTTAGTAGGAGAATACCTTAAGAGACCTGATATATTTTCTGTGGTGGAAAGTGGACCAGATGCTACTAATGAAAGATTAAGAGTTAAGACTGATTTATTACATCAGTTTATGATGGAAGAAATCCAAAGAGAAATAACTCTTAAGTTACAACAACAAGGAATAGACCCTAACAAGAAAGACTTCAAAACAGAAGAAGAAGCTCAACAATACCAACAACAAGTTCAAGAAAAATACCAGGAGTTAACTCCTAAGAATATTGAAAAATATATGAGGTATGACTACAGAACTTCTGCTGAAGAATGGGGACAAGCTGTACTTTCTAATGATAGAAAAAGATTTAACTTTAGAGAACTAGAAAAAGTAGAGTTTACAGATATGTTGATAGCAGATAGATGCTTTTCACATATGTACCTCACACCTACAGGTTATAATCTAGAATATTGGAACCCTTTAAATGTATTTTTCCATCAGCATCCAGATCTTCCACATATAGAAAAAGGAGATTATGTAGGTAGAGTATTCTATATGAACAAATCTACAGTAATAGATAGATTTGGTTGGAGAATGGCTGAAGAGCAAATTAAAAAATTATACCCTAAAGACTATAGAGAGACACAAGGAAATGTATATGGAGAGTTCTTTAATGCTACAATGTATCCTTTTCCTGCTTACAGAGATTATGCAAATGTAACTACTTCTATAGGATTTGACCCTTGGAATAATACTCCTGTAGGAAATCTTCCTACTTTGGGTTATGAAGACTTAAACACAGGTTTTCCTAATTTCCAATTTGCAACAGGAGACTTAGTTCAAGTTACAGAAGCTTATTGGAGAAGTCAATCTAGAATAGGTTACTTAACTATAGCTGATCCTGAAACTGGTGAAGCTACCACACAAATAGTAGATGAATCTTTTAACCCAAAACTTTTCAATATAAAAGAAATAAGAGACACCCCTCTTGTTAATTATAACGAAGACTTTCCTGTAAATAGTGTAGTATGGACTTGGCATACTCAAATATGGCAAGGATGTAAAATAAATGCTAATTTCTCTCAATCTACAGAAGATAGAGATAGAAATGCTATTTACTTTGATGTTAAACCTTGTCCTTTCCAATTCAAAGGGGATTTTACTCCTTTTGAACCAAAACTTCCTGTAGTAGGAGGTATCTTCAACAATAGAAATGCTAAATCCAATTCCCTTGTAGATCTACTAAAACCTTATCAGATATTTTATAATGCCCTTGTAAATCAAGCTTATGGTATAGCTCAAAGAAATAATGGTAAGATAGCTTTCTTAGATGTTAAACTTTTATCTAACTTTAAAGATTGGGGAGGAGAACAAGCTTTAGAAAAAGGATTAGCTATAGGTAGAGAGTTAGGAATTGTGCCTTTAGATACATCTGTTTCAAACACAGGAGGTTCTGTGCAATTTAATCAAACTACTGTTCTAGACTTAGGAGAAACTGAAAAAGCTATGCAGTTATTACAAATGGCTGCTATTATAGAAGATATGGGTTTCAAACAAATAGGTATTACCCCACAAAGACAAGGACAAACTCAAGCTTCAGAAACAGCTACAGGTATTCAAGCAGCTGTAATGAATTCTTATGCAATTACAGAACCCTACAATGAAAACTTCTATAACTATAAGAGAAGAAAACTAACAATGCTTATAGACCTAGCACAATATGTTGCTAGTACTAAAGGAGACATTACTCTGGACTATATAACTTCTGACCTAGGCAATGCTTTCATAAAAACTACAGGTACAGATTTACTCTTAAAGAATATGGGTGTAAATGTAGATAATGCTCAAGAAACTTTACAAGACTTAGATTTAGCTAGAAGATTAGCTGTAGAGAACAATACTACTAACCTACCTATGTCTAAACTTATATCTATCATATCTTTGAAAAACATCAATGCTATACAAAAAGCTTTGGAGGTTGCAGAAGAAGATCAAAGAAAAGAAGTAGAAGCTCAAAGACAACATGAGCAAGAAATGCAACAACAACAAATTAAAGCTCAACAAGAAGCCTTAGATAAAGCTCAAGCATTTGAAGCAGAACAAAATCAACTCAATAGAGAAGCTAAAATACAAGAAGCTTCTATAAAAGTAATGGGTTTTGACACAGATACTGCTGATAATAATATGATAGATGCTATAGAACAAGGTAAAATAGCTATAGAACAATCTAGACTTTCCCATGATCAATATATCTCTACCTTAGACAATTCTCATAAATTCTTAGAATCTTCTAGAAAACATTCTTTAGAGAAACAAAAATTAAGTTTACAAGCTAGAGACATTAAAGCTAAAGAAGATGCTTTTAGAGCTAAAACTCAAACAGAGAAAATAAAACAACAAACTTCTAGAGAACAAAATCAAAATCAGTTACAGTTAGCTAACAAGAAACATAAAACTGATATGGATGTTCTAAACAAAGAATCAAAACTAGCAGATAAAGAAGCTAAAAATGATGAAAAGTTAGGAAAGATAAAACTAGATATAGCTAAAGTTCAACTTAAAAATGCTAGAACTAAACCAAAACCTTCTAAATAATGAAAAAAATAATAGTTGAACCTTTTAATTTTCCCATATTTAGTTTTAAAGATAAAGAAAAATGTCAAAAATGGGTTAAATTAAATTATCCTAATGAGACAAAATTAATAGAAGACCTAGATAATGTATTTGGTATATTCTATCAATTTCCTGGTCCAAGTTCTTTTCTATTATTTTATAACAATAATACTACTTTAGATCATGAATTAATCCACGCTACTTGGTATATATTAAATTATGCTGGAGTAGAAATAGATTTTAACAATCATGAAATACAAGCTTATCTTTTTGAGCACATAAAAAGATTACTTACAACTTAAAGTATCATTTTAACATATTAAAGCAAAGTATTGATACTCATTTTTTTATATGAATAATATTTTGTAATATTGTATCACAAAACCAAAAAACCAAAAAAAATGTCTGATTTTCAAGTTGCCTCATTATCTGATGATGAGATTCAAGCTTTGTCAGGAGAGTCTTTAGATAATGCTCCTGGAGCTACTACAGAAACAACAGAAACTGTAGAAAACACCAAAACTGAAACCACAGTAATTCCCAATCAAACTTTAATACCTGGAGAAATCCCAAGTATGACAGAGGAGGAATTATCTGTTTTAGGTGCAGAACCTACTACTACAGAAGATACTCAAAAAGACTCTGGTAAAAGTAAAGATAATAAACCTACTACTGAGAATACAAAATCAACAGGTCTAGATAGAACTCAATACTATAAGATGTTAGTAGAATCTGGAGAATGGTTTCCTGTAGAAGATGAAAAAGGTCAACCTATAGAAGATTTAGAGCTAGATGATGAATCTTTTCAAGAACTAGCTATCAAACAAGCACAGTGGAAAGCTGAATCTGTTCTACAACAAAAAGAAGAAGAACTAGGAGAACAATATAAGTCTTTTTATGAGTTTATAAAAAATGGAGGTAGAGTTGAAGATTTAGCAAAATTTGAAGCTGACCAAAAAAATATAGATTCTTATGATCCTGAAGATCCTGATCATGCTGAAGAATTAATAAAAAATTATCAAGAAGCTTTAGGTGCTTCTGATAAAAATACAAAAAAATACATCGAGTTCTTAAAAGATCAAGGAGCTGAAGCTTTATCAGAAGCTGCTGAAGAAGCAAAAGAAGCACTAGTGAAAGCTATACAAGAAGATAGACAAACTCTTTTACAAGAACAAGAAAGACAAGCTAAATATCAAAGAGAATCTCAAGAAAAATACATAAAAACTTTCAAAGAAGCTATCTACAAAGATTCTACTCCTGATAGAGAAAAAAAAGAATTAGAAAAGTTTTATTTTGATACTAAACATGTAATTGAAGGTGGAAGAAAAGCTTCTGATTATCTTTTAAAAATACAAGAAATCCAATCTGATCCTGCAAAGTTTTTAAAACTTGTTAAAATGGTTAAAGACTTTGATTCTGTGGGAGATAAAAAAGAAATAGAAAAGGAAACTAATAAAAAAACTTTCCAACTTATAAGAGAAGGTAATATTACTAGAAAAAATACTGAGTTTCCTGAAGAAACTAAAAAACAAAAACAAACTTTTAACAGACCTACCACATTTGATAGGTTTAAATAAACTTAAATAAACAAATAATAAAAAAAATTATAAAAAATGGCAACACCTACTTTTCAGAATTTTGGCAATAACTTAGTAGTAAAAAAAGCAGATTATAGAATGTCTGGAGTTTTTACAGACTCAAACAACTTATTAAAGATGTTTGGAGATGATATTAGATCTACTCATATGGGAGTTCTCTCAGCATGGAATCAATGGTCTCTTATCTCTACACCATTATTGTCAATGACAGAATTACAAAAAAATACTATCTATTTAAATGGAGATGATGGAGAATTAACTTTCAACATGCCTTACCAATTAGATGGTGTTACTGTAAAAGAGGAAATGAGTACTGATATAGCTAAACCAGGTCAAGATGGTCAATTATTTGAAATCTGTTTAGGTGATGGTAATCTAGAACCAACTTTCCAAATTGGAACAAGAATTACTCCAGACTTCAGAGATGGACAAAATCTTTACATTGTGGATGTAGCATCTGCTCAAAGTGGTCAAGGTTTTATTTACAAAGTAAGACTAGTAACTAACAATAGAGATGAATACTTTGATAAAAAATATTTATCTGTAGGTACACAATACTTTAGAATTTCAGGTACAGGTGGAGAATTCACAGAAAACTTTGCAGGTATTGAGAACTCTTTTGGTATGATGAAATTAAAACATCAATTGGGAGGTAGAAGAGGTGTTGAGTATACTATCACAGGTAATGCTCAAAGATTGAATCTACAATTCAATAAAAATAATGGTACTACTCCTGTAGACTTTGTAGGAGGTAACTCTAACCTTTTAAATCCAAATGACCCTAATTTCTATATGGTTATTGGTGAAGGTAATGGTAAATTAGGTACTGATGGTATGCAAGGTATTAAACCTGGTACAGCTTCTTGGATGTCTATGGCTGATGCTCTTATCATGAAACAATTAATGTTAGATGAAGAAAGAGATCTTATGTGGGCAAAAGGAGGTGTTATACAAGGTGCTAGAAACAAATCTCAAATCATAGGTGAAGGTTTATACCAACAAATGAAAAGAGGTAACTGGGCTAAAATCCCTAGATACTCTAAACAAGCTTTAATGAATGTATTTGGACAAGTTTTCAGAAACAGACCAGACATTCCTGATTATATGAGAAAATTCAAATTACAAGGTGGTAGAGGTGCAGTTAATGAACTTCAAAGAATCTTTAATGAAGAATTAAATAGAACAGCTAATCAAGCTGGTGCAGTATTACAAGCAGCTGATCTTGGTATAGTTAAAAAAGTAGGTGAAATAAATGGTATATCTCAATTATCTTCTGGTTATAGAATGCAATCTGTATTCATCTCTGGTTTAGGTACTCTTGAAATAGAACATAACCCAGCATTTGATTCACAGTTCTCAAGAACTGAAGATGAACCTTATATTGGAGGTTTCCCTAAACATTCTTACACTTCTGCTATATTTGATGTTACAGACTCAGCATCAACAAATGCTGCTCAAGTAACTTCTCAAGTAGAATGGGCTAAAGGTGTAGATACTGGAGCAAATATTTACTTAGTAAGAAATGCAGGAATGCCAGGTACTAAAGTAACTTATATTGCAGGTAGAACATCTCCATATGCTCCTTCAGCAGGTAGAGGTAATGTAGCTTCAAGTAGATTTGATGGTTCTACAACTATCATGGAAAATCAATCTAATATCTGGTTGAAAGATCCTACAAAATCAATCTTATTTGAATTGTCTGCTCCTTACTAAGATATACTAAATTTTTAAAAAACCAAAAACCAAAAAACCAAAATGAACACTGATTCAACTATTGACTTATCTAAGTCATATCAAGTAAAACAAAGATACATTGAGAAAGATCCTTCAGGACTTTCTGATTACAAAAAAAGTTCTTACCCAGATACTAGTAAATTAATTTTTTGTCCTTACAATCATAACTTAAAAAAATTCTCTACAGGTTTAGATGTAACTCATCCAAGTGTATTGGTTTTAAAAGGTAAAGAAAAAGAACAAAAAATTAAAGAAATTACAGAGTTAAAACAAGACCTAGAAGATACTTTAGGTGTTGACTTATCTCCTAAATCTGAATTCTGGGATGATTTTTGTGTAGTTCTTGGAGATGATGCATTTGGTAATGCATACATGGACATCAAAGGTAAAAGTTATAATTTAAGTCCTACAGATAATCCTTATCATAAAGTAGCTCTTATTTTCTTAAAGTTTAACAATCTAGTACCAGGCACTAAAGAAGAAGCTGGAGATCCTAAGTTCAGAGAAGCTAAATACCTCTTAACAACTGAAGATGAAATAAACAAAGATGCTAGACAAAGAGTAAGAATAGATATAGCTAAAGGTAAACACTTATCTGAGTTATTTGGAGATAAAGTAAATTATGATAGAGCTTGGGAAATTGCTTATTACTTAGGGTACAAACCTAAGAGAAATATGTCTGAAGATCTTTTACAAGAGTTGTTATATGAAAAAACAATGATTGTTGCTCAAGCAGAAAAATTCAATAATGCTTGTTCTTTAAAGAATGAAGATATAATGACAGCAAATCTTTTCAAAAAAGCTGTAATCTTAAATATAGTTAAGTTTAATCCTACAGATAAATGTTATTTTAGAGGTGGAGTTAATTATAGAGATACTGAAGAAGGTTCTATTGAATTATTAAAATCTGATTCTTTTTCTACAGAATTAGCACAGTTGAGAGAAGCAGTTGATAAAAAAGCTAAGACTATGAAAAACCTTGGCTAAAAACTAAAGGTTTAAAATGAATCCAGAAATAGCATATCAGAAGTTTTTATTAAAAATAAATAAAGGTAATACAGAATTTAACATTCAATGTGATAAAGCCAGATTTGCTTTAATCATAAATGAAGTTAAAAATATCTGGGAGAATGATAAACTAAAGAATAAAGACTCTATCCTAATAGATGACATACAATCTTTAGTAGTTACAACCTCAAAAATAAATGGTATAGATAAAGGAGATTTTATAGAATTTCCAATAGACTCAAACTTTTTTGAATGTATATCTGTAACTTGTGAAGCTGTAAAAGACAAATGCAAAAAGGTAATCTTTTCTAGACCCTCTAAAGGTCAAAATAAAAACCTTTTAGAATTTGATGAAAACCAAAAACCAGACTTTGATTGGGAATGGACATTTCACCAAATAGCATCTAACTCTATAAAAGTATATAAAACAGATTTTACTATACCTAAAATAACTGTTACTTATTATTTAAATCTTCCAACTTTTGATATAGAAGGATACATTAATATAGACAACACAAATTCAACAAACCAACCTCTACCTATAGATGATAGGTTTATGGATGAAATCATAAACTATGCTGTAGAAGAATTCTTTAGAAGTTCAGAAAATTCAATAGGTTATCAACTAGCAGATAGTAGGAAAGTTAAACAAAACTAATTATAAAAATAAATTTAAACAAATAAAATAAAATGGCAACACAACCGTACAGAAATGCATTTATCACAAACTTAGGTTCTATTCCTTCTACAGGATCAACTTATGATTTAGGTGATTTTCAAATTGGAGTTTTCGATGCTAGAACTTATCAAGCAGTAACTACTCCTTCATATCCTACAAACAATGCTATTATAATAGCTTGGGGTAGAGATGTTAGATCTTTTCCTATGGGAATTGGTCTAACAAATGAAACACCAAAATCTCTTCCAATTAAAGCATCAAGTATTAAATCTTGGGTTGGTAATAAAAGCCAAGCACCTCAGAATATGATTGTAAGAATTGGTTATGATGGTGTGGATGCTACTAAAACTTTATCTTTACAAGAAGGTAAAGATATGAATTTCTACCTAACATTATCTGGAGCACCTATAGGAAATCTTTTAGGAGCTAGTTCTACTACTCACTACAATACATTAACTGAAGCATTTACTATTCAGTTACCTTGTACTGATGAATGTGCAGATAATTGTGGAGCTTTAGTAGATTGTAATGTAGTTGCAGATGCAATGATTGATGCAATCAATAAAAGAAAAACTATAGGTGGAGAATTACTTTCTAAATATGTAAGAGCTTCTAAAGTTGTATCTTGTGATACTCCAAGTGGTTATGCTACTGTAAACTGTACAGAATTTACTTTGGTTGTAGCTGATGCAGGTAATCAAGAAGCACTAGGAAGAGTTCAAGCTCAGTATATTGGTACAGCTGTATCTAGATTATCTAGATCAGGAGTTTACTCAACTTATAAATTAGTTGTATGTGATAGTTCTACTCCAACAGCTTTTGATTCTTCTGTTACTCCTACAATTCCTAATTGTACTACTTGTCCTTCTGGATATACTTTAGTAGATGGTTTGTATGCTTATACTGTAACAAGAACAGATGATGGTACTCCAACAGCATTAGCTACTTTTAAAACTGACTATACTGCAACAGCAGAAGAAAATACAGCAATAAGATTATCTCGAGCATTTGGTACTTCTACTTATGAAATATATTCTACAAGTGCAACTTTAGCTGCTGCTACAGCTGGGGATGTGGTTACTCTTATAGGAGATGTTCAAGCAGTTTGTACTCAAGATACTGCTACTTCTATAGCATGGACTGAAGGTGTTACTTGTACTAGAGCTTTACAAAGCTACTCTATATCTCTTAAAAATAATGTTTGTGGAGATGGATTCTTAACAGAATTACAAGCAGCTTATGATGGAATTGGTACTGTAACTCAAGGAACTACTAACACTGGTACTTGTACTACTCAATATTTCATAGAAATAGAAAGTGATAATATTTATTGTGATGATTGTTCTGACCCTACTTATACTTTTACAGCTCCTCAACCTTTTAATGGTTCTATATGGACTTTAGTAGCTACTGATGTTACTGGTGTAGGTTGTGTATGTGGAGTACAATTAGAAAGTGCTTATGTACAAAGAGATAGAAAAGAATGTTTTTTTGAAGCAGTTTCTTATGAAGTTGAACCTTTGTTTATATCTGTATCTAGTAAAAACCCTAATGATATGGATTATAGTGAACTTTGCTCTTCTGATTTCCCT
>Ga0208853_1000003_pt1 | contig 74461 bp, 70 predicted proteins | sample LakMenEpi03Oct11_FD_150667 | JGI IMG/M metagenome (GOLD analysis project Ga0208853, IMG submission 150667) | Freshwater microbial communities from Lake Mendota, WI - 03OCT2011 deep hole epilimnion (SPAdes) | ecosystem: Environmental > Aquatic > Freshwater > Lake > Epilimnion/Euphotic zone ... | reverse complement strand
TGTAGACAGCACACCAATTGCTATCAAAGTATACGATATGGTAGGTAGATTGATTGAGCAACATACAGCTCAAGTTAATGAATTAGAGACTATGACTATTGGAGATCGTTATCCAAGTGGGGTTTACAATGTTACTGTAACCCAAGGCGAGGAAGTGAGAACGTTGAGAGTAGTGAAACGATAATCGAAATACGGGGTACGAAGTACGAGGTACGAAGTTGGGAGATGATAGACTGGAGTATTAAGTATTAAGTATTAAGTATTAAGTATTAAGACTAAAGGTTATTAAAATCCCTGTCTCGCTTGTTAACGAGATGGGGATTTTTTTATTGCTTAGTTTTTTTAAAAGTCTCACAGTAAATTTTAATCCTTATTAATTATAACCGTCACTATTTTGTTATGGCTATTAAATAAAAAATAGTTTTGTCACATTAATGAGGATTTCTGTTGATTTTTCTAATATTTTGTAACTTTACAAAAAAATTATGCCTTGGTTTGCTCTATATACAAAGCCACGTTTTGAAAAAAAAGTAACAGAGCGTTTGCAACAGCTAGGTATAGAAGTCTATTGCCCCATGATTACCCAACTAAAGCAATGGTCTGATCGGAAAAAAAAAGTTGAGGTGGCTTTATTACCATCCTATATTTTTGTAAATCTTGATAATCAACAACGAGATAGTGTTTTTACTGTAAATGGTATTGTTCGTTATGTATATTGGCTAGGAAAACCAGCTACAATCAGAGACGAAGAGATTCAAAATCTTAAAGATTTTTTAAAAAATAAGATGGTTACTTCATTTACTGTTTCTGCTATTCAAGTAGGACAGCATTATACTATTACCTCAGGTCCTTTAAATGGGTTACAAGGCATAGTAGCCAAAGTTGAAAAAAACTATTTAGAAATTACACTAGAACAGCTTGGTTTTAAAATACAACTACATAACATTAATTCCAAACAAGAAGTGTAGATAAATAGGATAATATTAAACTATTTTATTGGTCATAAACGACACTTTTTTTAACATTTATATTTGATTCAAAGTTTAAATATTCAAGATAAAAATGTAATTTCTATACTCAATATCCAAAGTTTCAAAGTGAATTTTGTGTTAAATAAGAGTTTTTTTTTCAAAAAAAATTGTTAAAATAAATATTAAGAGTACCTTTGTTACTCAGTATTTATTTCAATTAATGCTCGAAAATATTATTACTTCAAAAACTAGGTTACGCTTATTAGTAAAGTTTTTTATAAATGTTGCTAACGAGGGTTATCTTCGTGGTCTTGCTACCGAAATGCAAGAGTCTACTAATTCCATTAGAAAAGAGTTGAATAATTTAACCGAAGCTGGTTATTTAATTCGCACTGAAGAAAATCTCAAAGTAACTTATAAAGCCAATCAAACCAATCCTTTTTTTAAATTACTACAACAAATTGTTAGAAAATATGTAGGGTTGGATACCATCATTACAATGGTTATTGATAAGATTGGAAATGTTAAAAAAGTATATTTGATAGGCGATTATGTGAAGGGCATTGATAGTGGTATCATTGAAATAGTGCTTGAAGGCAATGACTTGAATACTGAATATATAGCACAATTATCTTTAAAAATCGAAAAAGAGATTCAAAGAGAAGTTGTCTTTACTTTAACCAACCAACACGATAATTCGGGTTTGTTGTTGTATGAGCATGAAGTACTAATTTTAAATTAGTTTTTCATGTTTTTTTTGGTGTCTAGGTTAGTCGCTTGTTGTGACTGACGGGGCGAAGCCGTTGAGAAAGTTGGCAGTGTTCAGAATTAAGTTTGCAGTTTTTATTAAGTAGTTAATAGTAATAAGTCGATAGTTTTTACACATATATAATTAATGAAAACAGATAGCGTTAAAATCATACAGTTACCCAAAATTCAAGATCCAAGGGGAAATTTAACTTTCGTACAGAATTTTGAACCAATTCCATTTGAATTAAAACGAGTTTTTTGGATTTACGATGTTCCTGGTGGTGAAACTCGCGGTGGACACGCCTTGAAAACACAAAAAGAAGTGATTATTTCTTTAAGTGGCAGTTTTGATGTTGTAGTTACATTGCCTAATGGTGAAGAACAGAAATACACTTTAAATAGAAGTTATTTTGGTTTGTATATTCCCGAAAATCATTGGCGGCATATGGAAAATTTTTCTACTAATTCAGTATCACTGCATCTTTGTAACGATGTTTTTGATGAGAACGATTATCAACGTGTTAAAAAAAAGTACCTAAACACTATATTGTAATGAAGTCCTCATCAATAAATGATTGTATTTTAATTTCACTACCCAAAAACCATCAATTAAACGGTAATTTAACTTCGATAACTAATTCAAAAGAAATTCCTTTTGATGTAAAGAGAATATATTATCTCTATGATGTGCCAGGCGGCAATAGTCGTGGTGGTCATGCGCATAAAGATTTATACCAAATTATGATTGCTTTAAGTGGCAGTTTTACAGTTACTCTTGATGATGGAAAGAACAAAAAGAGTTTTCATTTATACCAACCCTACCAAGGTTTATTAATTCCACCCGGATTGTGGCGCGATTTAGATACCTTTTCTAGTGGTTCTATTTGTATGGTTTTAGCTTCAGAGTTGTATGATGAAAATGATTATTTTAGGGATTATCAAAATTTTAAAGATTGGAAATACTCGATATAACGCCATCTCTCTACAGCACTATTATTGCAAATCCAACTCAAACTTTTAACTCGAGTGCTTTTAGTAATTTAAACGCTTCAAAGTGTGATAAAATTCATTATTTAGTATTCAAAGACTCTAAATACCGTATAGGAATTACTCTTGGAGTTAGAAATAACATTTTGATTAGTCCATTTTCTGCTTCTTTTGGCGGATTTGAAGCAGCTCATTCGGATGTAAAATTATATCAAATTGATGAAGCAATTAGCAAATTAGTCGAATGGGCTAAGGAAAATAACTATGAAGGTATTAAACTTATTTCACCTCCATCTTTTTATAACCCCAATTTTGCTGCTAAGATTACCAATTGTCTATACAGAGCAGGATTTGAAACAAAAAATATAGAGTTAAATTACCATTTTGAAATATCAAATTTAAACGAAAATTATTTGACTTCTATTTGGTATAACGCTCGAAAAAATTTAAAAAAAGCGCTATCATTTCCATTTGATTTTAAAAAACTTGATAATGAAGAAGGAAAAAGAGCTTACGATGTTATTGCCATAAACAGAAGTGAAAGAGGTTTTCCGTTGCGACTTTCTTATGAACAATTGAAAGAAACTGAATCGGTAATTCCTATAGATTATTTTCTAGTTGAAGACGAAAAAAATCCAATTGCTGCTGCTATCGTTTATCATTTATCTTATAAAGTGGTTAGAGTGGTATACTGGGGAGATTTACCTGAATTTTCAGAGTATAAATCCATGAATTTTCTCTCTTATAAAATTTTCGAATATTATCAATCAACTGGAATCCCTTATATTGATATAGGACATTCTACAGTTGATTCGGTGCCAAATAATGGTTTGTGTGAATTTAAGGAGAGTATTGGTTGTTCTTTGGGTTTGCTCTATGAATATTATAAAAAATTGAATTGATGTTTGTTGTAAATCCAGATTTTTTTTTATTGCCAACTTATAGAATAAGTCCATTTTCAACTAGTAGTATTTCTATTATTAATCATTTGGCAGATGACAATTATTGCGATACTTATTTGGATAAAAAATTTAATACTACAAATTGGCATTATACTATTAATGGTAGAGAAGCAATTGAGTTCGCCTTAAGTCATTATAGTTTAGAAAAGGATGACGTTGTTACTATACTAACAACTTCAGGAAATGCTTATATAAGTTCCTGTATTACCGAGACTATAGAAAAGTTTTGCAATTGGAATAGATTGATTTTACCAACAACAAAGTTGCTATTTGTGAATCATGAGTTTGGATATCCTTATCCAAATATGGAGGAATTGTATTCTTTTAATTTACCTATAATTGAGGATTGTTGTACTACTTTTTTTAGTCAGGATGATAAATCAATGATTGGTAAATATGGTGATTTTACCATTTATAGTTTCCCTAAATTTTTTCCTATACAAATAGGAGGAGTTTTAGTTTCAAATTCAGAAAAGAAAATGAAAGAAAGTCAATTTATTGATGATGAGCAAATTAAATACATTCAGAAAGTAGTTTCATTTCATTTGAAAAATGAAGAAGAATTACTCGAAAAAAGAAGCATAAATTTTAATTATGCACTAAAAAAGTTTCTAACTCTAGGTTTTACGTTACGTTTTCAACAGAAACAAATTATAGTTCCTTCGGTATTGTTGTTAAATAATAATGGAGTTATTGAGGACTTACCTGCTTTAAAAACTCACTTTACAAATTATGGAATACAAAGTAGTGTTTTCTATGGTGAAGATGCTTTTTTTATACCTAATCATCAAACGCTATCCACTGTAGATATTGATTATATATATAATTCATTAGTAGTGTTTATAAATAAAAAAATATAAAATGATTACATCCAATATTGCACTAGGAAAAAATGTTAGTATTGAAAAAGATGCCAGCATAAATAATGTTGCCATTGGCGATGACACAAAAATAGCAAGCCATGTTAAAATTTTTGGTTCAACCCAAAATCAGTTGGTTGTGGGTAAATCATGCTATTTTGGACCAAATACTATAGTAGAAGGTTATAACGCAAAAGTCACCATAGGAAATCATGTAAGTTTTGCCCAAAATGTAAATCTAATGTCGGGTTCAGGACCTAATGCTTCTGAAGTGATGCAACGCATTTTCCCAATTTTGAAAGGTGATGTTACGCTGGGAAATCATACTTGGATTGGCGCAAGTGTTGTCATCATGCCCAATGTGACTTTAGGTAACTATTGTGTGGTTGCTGCCAATAGTTTTGTTAATCAATCTTTTCCTGATTATTCTATTATTGGAGGAACTCCAGCAAAGCTAATTCGAACATTAACTCAAGAAGAAATCGCATTATTAAATGAGTAATATTATATTTTTAGACTTACAAAAAATAAATGCCCAACATGCTACTGAATTAAAAAAAGTAGCCGCAGAAGTAATCGACTCCGGTTGGTTTCTTATGGGCGAACGGGTAGCTACTTTTGAAAAAAACTTAGCCCAGTTCAACCAATCCAAACACGTTATTGGTGTGGCTAATGGCTTGGATGCCCTTCGATTAATTCTAAAAGCGTATATCGATTTGGGTATTATGGCAGAAGGGGACGAAGTGATTGTGCCTGCCAATACCTATATTGCTTCACTTTTAGCTATTTCCGATAACCGGTTAAAACCCGTTTTGGTAGAACCTAATGAAAAGAGTTTCAATTTAGATATTGACTTAATCGAAAAACACATTACACCAAAAACAAAAGCCATTATGATAGTTCATCTCTATGGACAAGTGTGTTGGAATGAAAAGTTGGTAGCAATTGCCAAAAAACACCATTTTAAAATCATTGAAGATAACGCACAAGCTATTGGCGCGGAATGGAATGGAATAAAAACTGGTAATTTAGGCGATGCTGCTGGGTTTAGTTTTTATCCAGGAAAAAATTTGGGAGCATTGGGCGATTCTGGTGCTGTTAGTACTAATGATGATGCATTAGCTTTACAAATAAGAGCACTTGGCAATTATGGAAGCAAACAAAAATACGTCAATGAGTACCAAGGATTAAACAGTAGATTAGATGAAATTCAAGCGGCGTTTTTGGATGTAAAATTGCGATACATTGATACTGAAAATCAATACCGTAGAACTATTGCGGTACGCTACCTATCGGAAATTAAAAATCCACTAATTCAACTACCTTTTCCTGTTTCGGCTCAATTTTCAGTTTCCGAAAATAAGGAACATGTATGGCATTTGTTTGTTGTTCGCTGCAAGCAAAGAGAAAAATTACAACATTATTTGGCTGAACATGGTATTCAAACGTTAATACATTATCCCATTCCGCCCAACAAACAATTGGCTTATCGAGACTTAAATACTATCGATTATCCGTTGACGAATTTGATTCACCAAGAAGTATTGAGTTTGCCAATAAGTCCGGTGATGACTCACGAAGAAGTGACTAAAGTAATCGATGCTCTAAATTCATTTTCGCTTTAGTGGCAGAACACAAAACTTCTTATGGTTCGATAATGAAAGCCACTTCCATTTTTGGAGGTGTTCAGGTTTTTAATATTCTAATTACATTGATTAGAGGAAAATTTGTTGCTATTCTTATAGGTACAGCAGGTATGGGTTTGAATGGATTATTACTTTCGGGCTTGAATTTAATTAGAACTTTGACTTCGCTTGGTGTTTCTGAAAGTGCGGTTAGAGATATTGCCAAAGCACATAATTCAAATGATGATGTAAAAATACGTACTACCTTTCAAGTTTTTAAACGTTTGATTTGGTTTACCGCCATTTTTGGAGTTGTTGCAACAATCTTTTTTTCTCCGTTGTTGAGTAAATTTGCTTTTAAGGATTATGAACATACCACTTCCTTTATTTGGTTATCCATTACTTTTGTTTTTGGTGCTTTGTCTGGAGGAGTTTATACTTTACTACGTGGTACAAGGCAGTTAAAATATTTGGCTCAAGCCAATATTTTTGGTGGAATTATTGGTTTATTGGTATCTATTCCTTTTTTTTATTTTTACGGAATACAAGGGGTAGTTCCTGCCATAATTATTACGGCTTTTGCTAATTATTTGGTGTCTTTATATTTTACCTCTAAAGTAAAAGTTGAACCTATCACTATTAGTTGGAAAGAAACGTTTCATTTGGGCAAACCAATTGTACAACTTGGTCTTAGTTTAACCTTGGTTAATATATTAGCAGCTGCAGTTGCTTTTACATTAAGTGCTTATATTTCGGGTACAGGTTCACTTTCAGATGTAGGGCTTTATAGTGCCGGAAATGCTATCGTTGATGGTTATGTAGGAATGGTATTTACAGCTATGGCAACGGATTATTACCCAAGACTTTCAGGCGTCATAAACGAGGAAACAAAATGGAAAAAGCTAGTAAATGAACAAGCAGAATTAGTTTTAATCATACTCGGAATTGTTTTGATTCTTCTGCTTTCTACTGCGCCAATTTTGATACGAATTTTACTCAGTAAAGAGTTCTTAGCTTCAAGTGATTATATTACATGGGCTGTATTAGCCATACCGTTAAAAGGGATGGTTTGGGTTTTGGGATTTATTGTTTTAGCCAAAGGAAATAACAAACTTTTTTTAACCATTGAAATTACAGCAAATTTCATGGTTTTGCTTTTCAATATACTTTTTTATACATGGCTTGGAATAAAAGGATTGGGTATTTCTCTTATAGTAAGTTACACTATTTCATCATCCGTAATGTTACTAATTTTAAACTCTAAATATAATTTTCATGTTTCTAAACAGGTATTTCAACTTTTAATAGTAAATATTTTTTCATTGCTAATTTGTTTATTTTCAATAAATTATATATATAGTCCTATAAATTTTATTTTTGAACTAAGTATTGTATTGGTTACAATATTTTATAATATATACCAACTTAACAAAAGAATTAACATAAATTCTGTATTTCAAACAGTTAAAAATAAATTTGTAAAATAACTTAATATAGAATGTCAATTTTAGTATCTGTTCCAGTTGTAACCTATAACGCTGCTTCTTTTGTTGAAGAAACCTTAGAAAGTATTTTCAATCAAACGTATGGCAACATAGAATTAGTTATTTCTGATGACTGTTCAAAAGACAACACTATAGAAATTGTTCAAAAATGGTGCGAAGAAGAGCGAGTTAAAGAGCGATTTACTACAATAAAAATAGTTACTGTTCCAAAAAATACCGGAGTTTCTGCTAATTGTAATCGTGCTATTTCAGCTTCAAAAGGAGAATGGATAAAATTTATTGCAGGCGACGATATTTTACTACCAACCTGTATTGAAGACAATCTGAATTTTGTTAGAGAAAATACAAATGCAATGATCATTTTTAGCCAAGTAGATGTTTATCAAGATATTTTTGAACAAAATAATTATCAAAAAACAATTCCTGCAATTTATCCTGATAATCTAATGCATAAAAGTTTTTATGCTGAAGAACAATTTAAAGTTTTAGTGCAATCTGATAGAATTAATTATACACCTTCTTACTTTTTTAATAAACAAACTATTTTGTCAGTTGGGGGTTATGATGAAAAAAACCAACTTGTTGAGGATTATCCGATGTGGTTAAAGTTGACAAAAGCAGGTATTCGCCTTTTTTATTTTCATAAACCCACTGTTGGCTACAGAATACATTCAAAAGCTACAAACAATACAGGTGATGATTTACTTTTTAAACCTTCGGTTATCAATGGTCATCGTGTTAGACAGAAATTTGCGCATCCTTTTCTACCTTGGCTTCAAGTAATGAAAGAGGACTGGGTATACAATATTACTCTATTTTTTAAATGGACAGGAACTGAAAAAAAAACTATACTAACCTATGGATTATATCAGTTTACTACCATTTTTTGCAATCCTTTTTATTATTTAGATTTTATGAAAAGAAAATTTCAGAAGCATGAGTAATATACAATTTTCTATAATTATTCCGATGTTTAAAGTGGCAGACTATATTAATCGATGCATTGAGAGTCTAGAGAGTCAAGATATAGATAAAAACCTATATGAAATAATTTGTATCAATGACGGCTCACCAGATAATTGTCGTGAAATTGTAGAAAATCTACAAAAAAAATATTCCAATATTGTTTTAATTAATCAAGAAAATCAAGGCGTTTCCATGGCACGTAACAATGGAATAGCCATTGCTAAAGGTAAATACATTTTACCAATTGATCCTGATGATTATTTAGTTCCAAATACTTTTAAACGAATAGCTAATCTAGTAGAAGCAGATAATTATGATGTTTTCTATCTGGGATTTGAAATATTTGATGTTAATGAAAAATCCATATGGAAAACTAATTATAGTAAACAAGAAGGTGAAACTTTTTCGGGAGTTGAAGGTTACTTTGAACCAAGAGGACATGATGTTAAAGATCCTGATAGGTCAGTTGCAATTTTATACAAAAAGCAATTACTAGAGGATTACAATATAACCTATCCTAAAGATGTTCCTTATCTTGAAGACGGATTGTTTCTAGCCAAGGTGTTTGCTGTTGCAACTAAAGTAGGTTTTGATAACGAAATATTCTATCAACGAACCACTAGAATAGGTTCCGCTACCAATTCACAATTGTTTCATTCTGAAAAAGCTATCAATGGATTTATTAATGCTATCAATGATTTAAAGTTATTTTCCTCAATAATTAAACTAAATAAGCAACAGCAATATTTGGTAAATCATGTGTTGGCAAAATTCTTTTTATTATGTATTTCACCAAGTGTGTTTAGTTTTAAATTTAAACAATATTTTAAGACAATTAAAAAATTAAAGCAGTCTGGAATTAAGAATATTGAAACTGATGGGTTACGATTTCATTATAAAAGGCATATTAGTTTTTATAATTTTTCAAAATTGTTCTTTCCTTTCTATTACAGATTTATAAATAAATAATCATACTATGTTTAATCGTTTTAAATATAAAAATTGGAAAAAAAACGAACCCTCAAATGTTGTAGAGTATTTGTTTTCTCCTTCATCAATTAATATTCGTTTAGTGAATTTTTTATTTCAAAAAATTTTGAGGATTAATGCAGAAGTACCATTTATGGTTCACTTTACTTCTACAGTAAGTAAAACGGTTTTTTTAGGAAAAGGTGTAGCGCAATATTTTGCAAATTCTGGAGGTTGTTATGTTCAAGGAATCAATAAAGTGTATATTGGAGATCATACCATTTTTGCACCAGGAGTTAAAATAATTTCTGCAAATCATGATAAAAAAGATTATCATTCACATGATAAATCAATTTCATCTGTAAGAATTGGAAAAAATTGTTGGCTGGGAGCAAATTCAGTTATTCTACCAGGAGTGGAATTAGGTGACAATGTTATAGTAGGAGCAGGAGCTGTTGTTACAAAATCGTTTCCAGAAAATGTAATTTTGGGTGGAGTTCCTGCAAAAATAATAGGAAAAAATGTATAAACTCACCTCAATACAATATTTACGCGCTTTTGCTAGTATATATGTTTTAGTAACTCATGTTTTTCAGCATTTAGGCATTTCTATGCTTGGTGGATATTATTTGGATGGAGCTTATGGTGTCGATTTATTCTTTATTATTAGTGGGTTTTTAATCTATTTAACAACCAAAGACAAATGACTCATGGGGGAGTTTTGGTATTAAACGTTTTTTAGAATTTATCCTTTATACTGGTTTTCATTTTTTTTATTTTCAATTTTTTTCTTATTTCAAGAAGAGTTCACACTGAGTTTTGTTCAAATCATTCAAAATATTCTAATGTTTCCTTGGAATAATGAGTTAACGACTAAAAGTTTATTAGTAAATGTTGCTTGGTCAACAGTTCATGAAGTATATTTTTATTTAGTCTTTACATTATTGTTATTTTTAAAACTTTCTAAAAAATCTATTATACCTCTACTTCTATTTCTTTTTGTGGTAGCAAAATCAATTACAGTTTTAAATTTATTTGATTTAAATGAAAATGAAATCTTTATATTTATTGCTAGTGTTGCCGGTAGAACATATATATTTCCCTTCATTATCGGGATCATAATTGCTATCATTTATCAAAATAAAAACGTTACCATAAATATTAAAGAAAATCAAAAACTAGGAAGAATATTATTTTTTGTTTTTAATATCATTTATTTAGGGATAACAATTTCTCAATACTCTCAATATAAATCCTATTTGTTTTCAACAATAATTTTTATGCTTTGGTTGTACGTTGATTATTTATTTCATATAAATTACCAAACGAGATTTTCTAAATTACTTTCCCTAATTGGTGATATTTCCTATTCTATTTATTTACTTCATATACTTGTAATTTTGTTTGTAATAAATGTTTTAAAGTTAAATGATTTGTATTTTGTATTAGTTTGCACAATTATAATTACTCTTTTTCTTTCCTATTTAACCTATAGATTTCTAGAAAAACCTTTTATAGATAAATCAAAATAATTAGTAAAAGAATATACCTTTTAGACATGACAAAAAAAATACTTCTAGTTTGCAATGCCTTTTATCCTGAAAATTCACCTCGTTCTTTTCGTGCAACTGAGTTGGCTAAAGAACTTGCTCGCCAAGGACATCATGTTACAGTAATAACCCATCCAAGAACAGGCGTAGAAACTTTTTGCCAAAAAAACGGTATAACCTTTAAAAGTTTAGGAGATTTAACTTGGCCTGAACCTAAGGTAAAAGGAACTGGAGTTATTAGGTTGTTTTGGCGAATTATTGTTCGATTGAGTGCATTGCTTTTTGAATACCCAAAAATTCAATTGGTTTTTTTAGTAAAAAAAGCATTAAAAAATGAGTCAGGTTATGATGCTTTGATTTCAGTTGCTGTTCCTTACTCAATTCATTGGGGTGTTGCTAGTGTATGGTCCAATAATATGGCTAGTGTTTGGATAGCCGATTGTGGCGATCCTTATATGGGTCAAGAAAATGATAGTTTTAAACCCCTATTTTATTTCGGTTGGGTAGAAAAATGGTTTTGTAAAAAAGTTGATTATTTGACAGTGCCTACTGAAAAATCAATAGGCGGTTACTACACTGAATTTCATCCTAAAATAAAAGTAATACCACAGGGTTTTCGTTTTGAAGATGTTCAATTGTATGAAGGAGAAAAAGACAGTTCTAAAATAGTTTTTGGCTATGCAGGTATGTTCATACCCGGTAGACGTGATCCTTCAGAGTTTTTAGATTACATTAATAATTTAGAATTAGACAAACCTTTTGAATTTCATGTATACACAACAACACCTCAGTTTGTTATACCTTTCATAAAAAATTCTAAAATTATTTTAAAAGAAATAGTTCCAAGAGAAAAATTACTATTTGAATTGTCTAAAATGAATTTTGTTGTAAATTTCGAAAATGTAGGCAATACACAAACACCTAGTAAATTAATAGATTATTTGATTGTTGATAAACCTGTTTTAAGTATAAAGTATGGTCAGCTAAATGAGGCCGTTGTTGCTGCTTTTCTCAAAAATGATTATACTAGCCAGATGGTTCTTCCCGATAAAAATAATTACAGAATAGAAAATGTGGCAGCAAAATTTGTTGCCTTAATCCCCTAAATGAAAAACGCTTTTTTTTATTTTTTAGTTTTTCCCTTTTTCGGCTTGATACAAGCAATGAAAAACTACAAGCTACCTTGGGCTAAAAATATGGTGTGGTTGTTTGTGGTGTTTTATGGTTACACCATGTTTCGGCCAATGGGAATGGACAGTTACCGCTATGTGTTAAAATTAAAAGAGTTAACAGAAAGTCCACGAAGTTGGGACTCTTTCCTTTCCACTTTTTTTTCGGTAGATATTGACGGCAATGTCACTTTTGATATCTATCAACCGTTGATTACCAATTTTGTCTCACTTTTTACTGACAACGGGAATGTATTATTTGCTTTTTTTGGACTGGTCTATGGTTATTTTTATTCGAGAAATATTTGGTTTATACTCTCCGAAGTTAAAACCGATACTTTACCTAAAGCTTTTTGGGCGTTATTTTTTTCTTTTGTTTCCATTATTGGATTTTGGGAGCTCAACGGTGTTCGAATGTGGACGGCTGCGCATGTCTTATTTTATGGTGTTTATATCTTATTGATTAAAGAAAACAAAAAAGGCTTTATCTATATTTTACTGACACCGCTTATCCATTTTTCATTTGCCTTGCCAGTTGGACTATTTTTTGTTTATTATTTGGTAAAGTTACCCCATCGTACCTTCTATTACTTGTATGTGGCTAGTTTTTTTGTTAGCTCACTAAATGTGACTGTTGTAGGTACTTTTCTTGAAGGTATTCTTCCAGAGGCTTTACTCCCAAAAGCCAAGAGTTACACGGGAGAAGAATTTTTAGAAGGATATGTTGCACAAAAAGAAGTCACCAACTGGTATGTACAGTATTTCAGAAATGTACTTAATTATTCTGTATTCTTTTTATTTACTGTAATCCATTTTGGAAAACTCAAAATGTATCTCGAGAATAAGTATTTTGTCAATTTTATGAATTTTTCATTACTTTTTTTGGCTATTGGAAATCTCTTGTTGTCGCTACCTTCAGGAGGTCGTTATTTGCTTATCGCGCAAATGTTTGGGTTAGCTGTTTTGTTGCTTTTTTACATCCGATATTCTTCTGCCTCTTTTCAAAAGACACTCTTTTATTGCACACCCTTATTCGTGTTTTATATTATCGTTTGCATGAGAAAAGCTTTTGATACTATATCATTGATGACATTGTTTACCAATCCGATTTTGTCTACAATAATCGATACACCTGTCCCATTAATCGATTTAATTAAATAATCTTGAAAGACCAGTTAACGATACTTAAATCTTACCTTAGTGCAGCCCGCGTCAATGCTAAAGGATGGAATGTGAAGCAAAAACTTGTTATCATCGAGTCGGATGATTGGGGTGCTATTCGTACGCCTTCAAAGGAAATACTAGCGTATTTTGAAAAATATAGCATCGATGTTTCCAAAAGTATATATAAAAATGATGCTTTAGAATCGCAAACTGATTTAGAAATGCTATTTGACGTTCTTCATAAGCACAAAGGAAGCGATGGTCAACCCGCTGTAATGACTGCCAATGCTATCATGGCTAATCCTGATTTTAAGAAAATTAAAGAAAGCGATTTTCAAAACTACTTTTGGGAACCGTTTTATACCACTTTTAAGCAATATCCTGAGCATGAAAACAATTTGTCTCTTTGGAAAAAAGGAATAGAACTCGGCGTTTTTCAACCTCAATTTCACGGTAGAGAGCACGTTAACATTCTTCGTTGGTTGAGTGCTTTACAAAAAAAAATGGGACGAGTAAGGGAATTATTTGACTTTAACACAACGTTTTCTGGAGATGGTGATTACAGTTTTATGGAGTCTTTTGATTGGAATAGTCCTGATGAAGTGGAAGTACATAAAAAAATAATAACAGAAGGGTTAGCTGTTTTTGAAGCTACTTTTGGTTTTGCTTCCAAAAGTTTTATTGCTCCTTGCTATACTTTAGATTCTAAGTTAAATCCTTTTTTAGCTTCTCAAGGTATTAAATGGATGCAAGGCACTCGATCACTATTACAACCTACAGGCGCTTTTAATCGTTATACCTTATTACGACATTCGTTTGGACAAGAAAACAATGGGTTACGATACAATATAAGAAACTGTTTTTTTGAACCTAGTATGCTACCTAGCAAAAATTGGGTTGACAGCTGTTTAGCTCAAATTCAAACGGCTTTTCTGTTCTCTAAACCTGCTGTAATTTGTTCTCATCGAATTAACTTTATTGGATTTATAAACGAGAAAAATAGAGTGCGAGGTTTGCAAGATTTGGATAATTTATTAAAAAAAATAGTAAAAAAATGGCCCGATGTTATTTTTATTTCTACGGATCAATTAGATAACTATATATGATTAAAATAGGTTTTAAATATTCAGTAATTATTTCTTAATTTAGTTAATATAAATCTAATCAGGTTATATTTTTCTAATGAATAATCGTTTATACAAAGTTTAAGAAATTTTTTATTTTGATTTTTATTTAACGTTTGATACAAAATGAAGAAATAATTCAGGCTTTAATTAACAATTAACTTTATGGTTTTTACCTTAAATTTTTAGATAAATGTCCAACAATAGTTTTAAATTTTAAACCAAATAAAATATAATTATGTCAAAAAGAGAAAAAATTTACAGTAGTGTAATTTCAGAATTTATAAAAGACAAAAATTCATCTATACTTGTAATTGGGGCTCAACTAGCTGATAAAGTTGCGTTTTACAGTGCTGGTTTTACAAATGTTTTACTATCAGGATATGATGAAAGAAAATTAGCTTATGAACCATATGAATGGGTTAAAGAAAATGGAATGTCGCTATCATTTGATGAAAAAACTTTTGATTATGTAGTAACTCATAATGTTCTTCATCACATGAGTTCGCCTCATAAAGGATTAACGGAAATGTATCGTGTAGCGAAAAAAGGCGTGTTGGTTTTTGAGTCAAGAGATTCATTTATAATGCAAGTTGCTGAAAGATTTGAACTTACACAAAAATATGAAGTTGCTGGATGTTATGAAACAAGCGGTGTTGATGGAACAAATGTTCCAAATTTTATTTTCAGATGGACAGAAAGAGAAATAGAAAAAACAATAAACACATTCTCTCCTGCATTCAAGCATAGATTTGTTTATAGGTATTGGTCGATTTATCCAGATGGACCAGACCTTTCATCTTTTAAAAAAATAATATTGAACTTTATTCGCCCTTTTTATTTTTTATTTACTAAATTATTTTCAAAACAACAAAATGGATTTGCCTTTTTTATTGAAAAGCCTACTGATAATAGTACTCTTAATCCTTGGTTGTATTTTGATAATAATAAATTAAGATTGGAGGTCGATAACAATTGGGTAAGAAACAACTATAAAAAAAATAGAAATAAAAGATAGAACTAAATTTAGAATCCTATTTTCACTTTTCTTGATTACATAACAAATGAGTGAAGTAAAACTTATTTTAGTTAAAAAATTTTAAATTTCTTTATTATCGTATGATTAAAATTGGATTTACAGGTGATTTTTGTCCGTGGCTTCGAGTAGAACAACAGTTTAAGGCCAATAATTGGAAACCTTTATTTGAATCGGTTCATCCTTTTTTTATTCAAAATGATTTGAACATTATAGATTTAGAATGCCCTTTGACAACGGTTAATATTCCTATTGAAAAAACAGGCCCACACATCAAAGCATTACCCGAAACAGTTGAAATTCTTAATCATTTGAATTGTAAAGTAGTAGCTACCGCCAACAATCATTTTAAAGATTACGGATGGAATGGTATGAAGCAAACCTATGAAACGTTAAAAGAGCATAATATTCAATGGTTTGGAAGTGGTCAAAATTTTGAAGAAGCCTCAAAAACTTTCTATTGGCAAAAAGACGATTTAAAATTTGCCTTCATCAATGTAGCCGAAAACGAATGGACAACAACTTATGATTCTACTCCAGGTTGTCATCCTATAGATTTGGTTACTGTTTTTAATAAAATTCAAGAAGCAAAAAAACAAGTCGATTTCGTGATAGTAATTGCACACGGCGGACACGAACATTATGAACTTCCAAGTCCTAGAATGAAAAAATGGTACCGCTTTTTTGTAGATGCCGGCGCTAATGCGGTTATTGGTCACCATACTCATATTATTTCAGGATATGAAGTTTATAATAATTCACCCATTTTTTATAGTTTAGGGAACTTTTGTTTCGATTGGGATGGATTACATAATTTACCTTGGAACAAAGGCATGATGGTGCGTTTTAATTTTGAAAAGTACAAACCCATTACTTTTGAAATTGAATTTTTTACCCAAAATAATGCTGAATTAGGTTTGTTTTTACAAACTAATGTTGATAAAGAAGTAACTCAAGTACACGTTGAACAATTAAATCAAATTATTAAAAACGATACCCTTTTAGAACAAAAGTTTAATGACTATGTAGAAACTTGGAAACCAATAATGAATACTTGGTTACAACCTTATAAAGGAAAATACCTGCCTAGTTTATACAAGAAAGGGTTGTTGCCTTCAATTATTTCTAATAAGAAAAAGTTGTTATATACCAATTTAATTCGATGCGAAGCGCATCGTGACATTTTACTTAATTCTATAAACCCAACTAAATAATATGTGCGGATTTACAGGATATTTTAACTTAAACAACACTCTAGTAACCAATAATCAGGTGATTAGAGAAATGATTGCCATACAAAAACATCGTGGACCAGATGACTCTGGAATTGTAGGTATAAACACTAAAGAAAATAACTTTGAAGAAATTAGCAGTATTACTACAGCTGATTTTAATACTAGTAAAGATTTAGTTTTTGGTTTCAATCGCTTGAGTATTCTTGATTTATCGCCAAACGGGCATCAACCTATGATTAGTCCTGATAAAAAAGTCATTCTTATGATGAATGGTGAGGTGTACAATGCCTTTGATTTTAAAGAGGATTTAATCAGCAAAGGACATGCTTTTAAAAGCACTTCAGACACTGAAGTTGTTCTTCATCTTTATATGGAATACGGTATAGAAAAGATGGTAAATATGCTCAACGGAATGTTTGCTTTGGCAATTTATGATTTTGAATTAGATACGTTGTTTTTAGTACGCGACCGTTTTGGTATCAAACCTTTATACATTCTTCAAGAAGAAAATAGAATTGCATTTGCTTCAGAAATCAAGAGTTTTAAACCCTTGCCTAATTTTAAATTTGAAGCCGATTTTAGTAGAATGGACGAGTTTCTTTTATTCAGAAACTTAATTAATACAACGTTATTTAAAAATATAGTCAACTGTACTCCAGGAACTTATATAAAAATTAAAAACGGAACAATTTCTTCACACCTATTTTATGACATAAATACTGAAGGAAATCATACCATTACTTCTAATGAAAAGGAAGTTCTAGAACAAGCTTTGCAAAAAAGTGTTTCCTCTCAAATGATAAGTGATGTAAAACTAGGTTGTCAACTTTCGGGTGGTGTCGACTCTTCTTTAGTTAGCTATTTTGCTTCTCAAAACGTGGCAAGAGGCAATTTAGAAACCATTTCCATAACCTTTAATAACCCTAATTTTTCAGAAGAAAAATATATAGATTATGTTGCCGAAAAGCTATCTCTTAAAGCACATAAATATGAAATGGAAGCCAACTATTATTTTAACGTTTTGGAAAAAGTCATTTGGCATTTTGAACATCCGTTAAACCATCCAAACACTATTGGGATTTATTTACTTAGCGAACAGGCAAAAAAACATGTTACCGTATTATTAAGCGGAGAAGGTGCCGATGAGTCTTTAGCGGGTTACAGTCGTTTTATCAGAGCAAAAGAAAATAAATTACTATCCAAATCTTTTTTTGGGGGATTAAAAAGAAATAAGAATTCAGCGATTGACTATTTGAGTTATGCTTTAAATCCCGATAAAAAAATGATTATGGAAACTGCTTTTGGAAGTGTAGCAACTGCTAAAGAACTGATGCCTAGTTTTAAACTTAGTAAAGCTATTGGTGATAGAAGTACAACATTAAAAAAAGTACAAGGTGAAACCTGTCTTAGACAGCGAAAATATGAATTACTAACCTACTTGCCCGATTTGTTGATGCGTCAAGATAAAATGTCTATGGCACATTCCATAGAAAATCGTGTTCCCTTTCTAGATAATGAAATGGTAACAACAGCATTAAACATTGGTGGAGATAAGCTGATTACTCAGCACAATAACAAACTAGAAGGAAAAAAAGTATTAAAAGACATTTGCGCTGAAAAATTTGACGAAAAATTTGCCTATCGTGATAAAATGGGTTTCGGAATTCCGTTGCGAGAGTTCATGGCAACGCAATTTTTTCAAAATAAATGGCAAAAAGAAATTGAACCAAATTTGAAAAAAAGAAACCTTTTTGAGTTAAGTGTAGTATCCACTTGGGTAAAAAATATAAGTACAACAACACCAGAACAGCTAGATGCCATCTGGTTACTACTTGGATTTGAAGTTTGGGCAAAACAATATTTAGATTAAATGGTAGCAATTCACAATGATTTAAGAAAACATTTATTTCACTTTTTGTGGATAGAATATTGCGAACAAAAAAAGATTAGATATAAATTAGTCGATTGTTTTGATAACGATATAATTAATCAATTAGAAGATTGCTCTTGCTTGATGTGGCATTATAATCAATCAAGTTCAAAAGATATTGTTATGGCAAAATCATTACTTTTTGCTTTAGAACAAAATGGGTTTTCCGTATTTCCAGATTTTAATTCAGCTTGGCATTTTGATGATAAAATTGGACAGAAATATTTACTGGAAGCATTAAAAATTGATTTAGTAAAAACTTGGGTTTTCTATGACTCTAAATCAGCATTGCAATGGATAAGCAAAACTAATTTTCCTAAAGTATTTAAACTACGTGGTGGTGCAGGTTCTCAAAATGTACAATTGGTGCATTCCAAATCAGAAGCCCTTAAATTGGTTAATAAAGCATTTTCCAAAGGTTTTCCTGCCTATGATGGTTGGGGTAGTTTGAAAGAGCGTTATAGAAAATGGCGACTAGGCAAAGCCGATTTTAAAGAAGTAATAAAAGGAACAATTCGTTTAATAAAACCTCCAAGATATGCTAAAGTCATGGGTAGCGAAATCAATTACCTTTACTTCCAAGAGTTTATTCCTAACAACGATTTCGATATTCGAATTATTGTTATTGATGGAAAAGCATTTGGTATCAAACGAATGAATCGAGAAAACGACTTCAGAGCATCAGGAAGTGGATTTATTCTATATGAAAAAGAGCATATAGATGAAGTTTTTGTAAAAGCCGCATTTGAAATACATAAAAAATTAAAAGCACAATGCATCGCTTATGACTTTGTTTATGATTCAACTAAAAAACCACTTTTAATTGAAATAAGTTACGGTTTTGCCAATAATGGTTACAATGATTGTGTAGGATACTGGGATGAACAGATGAACTGGTATGAAGGGAAATTTAATCCTTATGGTTGGATGGTTGATTTAATGATTAACGTTGGAAAATAAAAGAGTTTGTTTCGTCATTCATTCACTCCAAGCGGGTGGAATGGAACGCGTAATGTCAGAGATAATTAATTATTTTTCTCAGACAAAAAAATATGAAGTTCATTTGGTTCTATATGGTATAAAAAGAGAAATTTTTTATCCTATTGCAAAGGACATTATTTTTCATAAACCCAATTTCGAATTCGATAATTCAAAAAGAATTATCTCAACTTTAAAAACAATACTTTTTTTAAGAAGAAAAATAAAAGAAATTAATCCAATTTTTGTTTTGTCCTTTGGAGAGCGTTGGAATAATTTAGTTTTACTTTCGCTTTTTGGAACTTCAATTCCTGTCTTTGTTTCCGATAGATCACAACCAGATAAATCCCTAGGTTTTAAAGATGATTTTTTAAGAAAAAATCTCTATCCAAAAGCAAAAGGTGTCGTTGTTCAAACTTCGAAAGCATTAAAAATTTTTGAAGTAATGTACCGTCATCCCAATTTTAAAGTGATTGGAAATCCAATACGACAAATTATATGCAAGGCAATAGAAAAAGAAAACTATATCTTAATGGTTGGTCGGTATATTAAATCAAAACAACAAGATACCTTGATCGAAATTTTTTCAAAGTTGAATGCTCCAAATTGGAAATTAGTATTGCTAGGATATGATCATCTTCAACAAAAAAATCAGTCAAATTGGGAAAGATTAGCAGCCGATTTAAATATTGAGGATAGAGTGATTTTTACAGGCAAACAATCCGATGTAGAATATTACTATTCCATTAGTAAGATTTTTGCTTTTACTTCTAATTCAGAAGGATTTCCTAATGTAATTGGAGAAGCTATGTCTGCAGGATTGCCAGTGGTTGCATTTGATTGCATTGCTGGTCCAAGTGATTTGATAACCGATAATGAAAATGGTTTTCTTATTCCATTAAATGACGAAAAAAAGTTTATTGAAAAACTTCAATTTTTTATTGATAATCCAGATCAAAGAACCCTTTTTGGCGAAAGCGCAAAAAACAGTATTCAACAATTTGAATTAAATTATATTTGCAAACAATTTGAGGAATTTTTAATTTCTCAATCAATTAAATAAACTAAATTAATGAAAATATTAGTCACTGGCGGAGCTGGTTTTATAGGTTCTGCAATTGTTCCAAAATTGCAAGAAGAAAGTCACGAAGTCTTTGTTTATGATAATTTAAGCTTTGGAAACAGAGAATTTATCAATGTGGCCGATGACCATTTTTTTCTTGGTGATATCCGAGATGCAGCAGCGGTTTCGAGTGCATTTCAAACTGTGAACCCTGAAATTATAATTCATCTAGCAGCCATTCATTTTATTCCTTATTGCAACGAACATCCTTTTGAAGCATCTGATATCAACATCAGAGGAACAATGAATATTTTAGATTCTGCTAAAAAAATTAGTAATTTAACTAAAGTATTTTTTGCTTCGACTGCGGCGGTTTATCCCATTTCTGATTTTGCTGTTGCCGAAACCGATGAGCTTAGACCATTAGATATTTATGGACTGAGCAAATTAGCTGGCGAACAATTAATGGAGAAATTTTATCTCGAAACTAAAATCGATACAATTTGTTGCCGATTTTTTAATGCTTTTGGACCTAACGAAACCAATCCACATTTAATTCCAGAAATTGAAAGACAATTGCGTGAAGGACATCGTACTATTGCTTTAGGAAATTTAACACCTAAGCGCGATTTTATTCACACGCATGACATGGCAAACGCCGTTTCGGCAATGATTAGTTTAAAAAACACAGGTTATGATACCTTTAACCTCGGAAGAGGAATAGAATATGCCGTAACCGAAATAGTAGACACTTTTGAAACATTGCTTAACGAAAAAATTACAATAAATATTGATCCCAATCGAACCAGAAAAGTCGAACGTATGCACTTACTAGCTAATGTGGATAAACTCAAACAAAAAACAGGTTGGGAACCTAAATGGACAATTACAGAAGGAATAAAAGATTTAATTACTAATTGGAACTAATGGAAATGCAGAGGAAGCGAATAGGTATACTTTATCATTTTAGTCCCAAATGGATGGGTGGTGTTATTTATATTTTGAATATCGTAAAAGTGCTTAATTTTCTGAAAGATGAGGACAAACCCGAAATATTTCTTTTTTATAATTCCAATTTACAACGCTTTGTAGACGAATTAGATTATCCCTATTTGCACAAAATTGAAAGACCTTATCCTTCCGTTTACTCCACTTTCATCAAGTCGTTTTTATTGCAAAAAAATCTATTTGTAGATAATTTGATTTCAGAATACAAACTCGAAACTATTTTCCCTTTGCATGATTATCCTGTACAATCAAAAACAAATTGTAAACTAATATCTTGGTTTGCTGACTTGCAGCATTTGCATTATCCTTCATTCTTTTCTTATAAAAAACGATTTGAACGCTATTTACGATTGCAATTTATCATGAAAAACACCAAGGATTTAGTAGTTTCGAGTTACGATGTAAAAAGTGATTTTTATCGATTTTTTGATATTCCTAATCATGTAAAGTTTCATGTATATCATTTTGTTTCCATAGTGGATAAATTCCCTACTCATAACAAAGAACAAGTATGTAAGGAATTTAATTTACCCGATAATTATTTTGTTATTAGCAATCAATTCCACAAACACAAAAATCATAAAGTTGCTTTTAAAGCTATTGCAAATTTAAAAAAACAAGGTAAAATTATTCATTTGGTACTTACTGGTAAATTACCTGAAGACTCAGGGTCACAGTACATAAATGAACTCAAGAAAATTTTGGATGAAAACGAACTTCACAATCAAGTTATTTTCTTAGGGGTTATTCCGAGAGATATGCAATTGTCGATAATGCTTCATGCCGATGCCATAGTACAGCCAAGTCTTTTTGAAGGATGGAGTACTGTTATTGAAGATGCTATTTCTTTACAAAAACCTGTCATTTGCGCCAATTTATCAGTCAATGTGGAACAATTAAAAGAAAAAGGAACTTATTTCTCTGCACACAATACAACAGAACTAAGTGAAATATTAATAAGCAAAGATTTTTCAGCCATACAATCACCAATTTATGAAAGCTACGAGGAGCGAGTAACCAATGCAGCTCATGTTTTGTTGAAAATACTAACATAAAAAATACACTTAAATAATTATATGAAAAAACTACTAGTAACAGGTTCATCAGGATTAATTGGTTCAGAAGTGTGCATCCATTTTGATCAATTGGGTTGGGAAATTCACGGAGTTGATAATAACCAACGCGCTGTGTTTTTTGGACCCAGTGGCGATACGCGATGGAATCAAAGTAGGTTGGCATCAAAAATAAAAAAATTTGTACATCACGAAGTAGATATTAGAGACCGTCAAGGAATTATAGATTTAATTCAAAACGTTCAACCCGATGCTATAGTTCATACGGCAGCACAACCCAGCCACGACAAAGCAGCAGCCATTCCTTTTGAAGATTTTGATACTAATGCTGTTGGAACTTTTAATTTATTAGAAGCTACACGTCGTTATCGAACGGATATTCCTTTTGTACACCTATCCACAAACAAAGTATATGGCGATGCCCCCAATGAAATAGCCATGCAAGAACTAGAGACACGTTGGGATTATGCTGATGCTACTTATGCTCATGGTATTCCAGAGTCATATAGAATTGACCAATGCAAACATTCTTTATTTGGTGCTTCAAAAGTTTCAGCTGATATATCGGTTCAAGAATATGGACGCTATTTTAATATGCCAAGTTGCGTATTGCGTGGTGGCTGTCTTACTGGTCCAAGTCATAGTGGAGTAGAATTGCATGGTTTTTTAAGTTATTTAGTGAAATGTAATTTAGAGGAAAAAGAATATACTGTTTTTGGTTACAAAGGAAAACAAGTACGGGATAATATTCACTCTTATGATGTTGCTCGCTTTATTGAAGAGTTTATAAAAGCACCACGAATTGCAGAAGTATACAATCTTGGTGGTGGAAAGGATAACACTTGCTCTATTTTGGAAGCATTTGATATTATTTCTAAAATAAGTGGAAAACCGATGAAGTACAAATATGATGAGACCAATAGAATAGGAGACCACATTTGCTATTACAGTGATTTAAGAAAAATGAAATCACATTATCCTGATTGGGATATCACTAAATCACTGCAAACTACTTTTGAAGAAATTTATGACGCTTGGATCCAACGAGAAAATTAGAACTGCAATAGTATGAATATTTGGTTAGTTTCAATATTTGAAAACACACCACTTGATGATAATCTTAATACGCGATTCAATAGTATTGCAAGTGAAGCTAGTAGAAGTAACCATAAAGTTACATTCTGGTCATCTACTTTTAGACATAATGTAAAAAAGCAACGTACACTATCCAGTAACGAGATTATCATTAGTGAAAGTTTAAAAGTGAAATTTGTTGAAGCTAAGTCGTATTCAAAAAACATTTCTTTTTCAAGAATGCTTTCCCATTTTAACTTGGGAAAAAAAATCATAAGAGCATTCAACAATCAGCAAGAATTACCAGATGTAATTGTTATAGCATTTCCTCCAATTTCTACTGCATATGAAGTAGTTCGATGGGCAAAAAAGAAATCAATCCCGGTAATCATTGATATCATTGATCCTTGGCCAGATGTTTTTATTCAACACATGACAGGAATAAAAAGGAGTATTGTCCATTTTGGAGTTTATCCTTTACAAAGAAAAACAGCACTTGCTTTTAGAAATTCTTCTGCTATAATGGCAATTTCAAAACAATACATTGATTGGGCAAGAAACTATTCCATAGAACAAAAAAAATCGGCTTATTTTTATCCAGCAGTTCAGTTTGACGAGATCAAAAAACAGCTGGAAGTTGCCAAAACAAAAAGAACAAAACAAAACAATATCCTAACAGTAATTTATGCTGGAAGTCTTGGTTTTTCTTATGATATACCAACGATTTTGAAAGCAGCTGAAATTTTAGAAAAACAACAACCTAAAATTCAATTTATAATCGCTGGTGATGGTCCACAAAAAGCAATTGTAGGAGACTATCAATCCACACATAGCAATCTAAAATATCTTGGACGACTTTCAAAAGAAAAGTTAATGGAGGAATACTATGTTTCAGATATTGGTTTGACACAGCATATAAAAGGAGCAACACAATCGGTTACTTATAAATTATTTGACTTATTGGCTTGTGGTTTACCCATAATGAACTCATTGGAAAGTGAAATGAAATCAATAATTGTTGATTATAAAGTTGGTTTTCACAATAGCCCAGGTGATTTTGAACAATTGGCTAAAAATATTCATTTATGTTATGAAGATTCAGCACTATTAAGTGCAATGAAAACCAATGCTCTTCAACTTACAGCTGAACAAGGCGATAGCAAAATGGTGTATGAAAATGCGCTACATTTTATTGAAAATCAAGTAATTTAAATGATAAAAAAGATTTTACAAAGCGTCTTCCAAAATCTAAAAAACAGTATTGGTTGGAAAACCAACAGAAAAATAATTGTTTTTTCTGTTGATGACTATGGCAATGTTCGATTAAATTCTAAATCAGCAAGAATCAATATGGATAAAACTGGAATGAAAGTATATTCCCGTTTTGACGCCTTAGATACTTTGGAAACTAAACAAGATTTAGAACAATTGTACCAAGTTTTAAATTCTGTAAAAGACGCAACTGGAAGGAATGCCGTTTTTACACCTTTTGCTTTGCCTTGTAATATTAATTTTGAAAAAGTAGCTGCCAATGGTTTTCAAAAGTATGAGTACGAGCTATTACCCGAAACCTATTCAAAATTAGCCAAAGAACAACCCGAAGCTTATCTTGGCGCATGGGAGAAATGGCTCGAAGGCATTCAGAAAGGATTTTTAAAACCACAATTTCACGGAAGAGAACACCTCAATTTAGCTATTTTTCATGATAAATTAAAAAATAAAGACCAGCAGTTGCTTACTGCCTTGCAAAACAAAACGTATACTAGTATTTCAGATCACAAGTATCCTACGATGTCAAGTTTTGCTGCATTTGATTTTTGGGAAGTATCCGAAAATGATAATTTAAAACCAATACTCATAGATGGTTTAACCCAATTTGAAAAAGTTTTTGGATACCAAAGCAATTATTTTACACCACCAGTTTTTAGTATTCATCATTCATTGTTTAGTGCGTTAAAAGAAAATGGTATAGACTATATAGATTTAGCATTACTAAGAAAAGAACATCAAGGAGAAGACCACTACAAAAAGTCATTTAACTATACTGGAAAAACAACAAAGGAAAAACTTACTATCATGGTTCGCAATGTGGTTTTTGAACCTACAGAAGAACGTGGTATTGATTGGGTATCGTATACAATGAAACAAATAGAAACGGCTTTTCGATGGAATAAACCTGCTATCATTAGCTCACATAGGGTCAATTTTTGTGGGCATATTGATGCAAGCAATAGAGAAAAAGGATTAAAAAAATTACAAGAACTTCTTGAAGCTATTGTAAAAAAATGGCCAGATGTTGAGTTTATGTCTGCCGATGAATTAGGAACCTACATAACTAAGACTACATGAAACGATGTTTATATCTAGGATACTATATGAAACAAATGGATTGGAAAAAACTAGATTTGTTTTTGAACTATACAACCCAAAAAACTAGTCGAAACAAAATCAGTATTCTTTTTGAAGCCATTTTATCTGTTTTTAAATATAATATTTCGATTTTAGAATATTTTCAATTTCGCTTTTTTGAACAGAATCACATGGAGCGAAGTACTTGGGCTGGAACAGGATATATGTTTGAATATCAACTGCAAATGAATCCCAAAAGTGAAAGAACGATTTTAGACGACAAGACCAAGTTTTACAAAAAATACGGAAATTATTTTGTTCACACTGTTGCCGATGTCGAAGCACTCAAAAAAAATAGTGATTTAGCCCAAAAATTAATCGAAAACGCTTCGGGAAAAATTGTTTTTAAAGTTGCCGATGGTAAATGTGGTATTGCTGTTCAAATAGAAAAAGCTTCAAAGTTTACGCCTATATCTTTGGTGTCTTTTATGGAAAATAATTCATTCGATTTAGTCGAAGAATATATAACGCAACATACTGAATTAAATAAACTATCCCCATCTGCCGTAAATACGGTTCGTATTTTTACGCAATTGGATAAGCAAAATGAGGTACAACTTTTAGGTTGTCGATTAAGAATATCGGTTAATTCTTCAGTAGATAATATGGCTGCCGGAAACATGGCTGCCGTTATTGATGAAACTACAGGAATTGTAACTGGAAAAGGCGTGTATAGCGACATAACAAAACCAGATGAAGAAGTGCATCCTGTTACTGGAGTTTCTATAGTAGGGTTTCAAATTCCTTTTTGGAAAGAAACACTAGAAATGGTGAAAAAAGCTGCGTTACAACATCCACAAAATCGTTCTATTGGTTGGGATATAGTGATTTCAGAACATGGACCTGGATTTATAGAAGGCAATCACGACTGGTGCAAATTATTATGGCAATTGCCTGCAAAAAAAGGATTAAAAGAACTTTTAAAACCTCATTTACTTTAGTTATGTATCGATTGATTTTTAAGAGATTATTTGATATTTTGGTAGCTATTATGGTTTTAGTTGTAATGTTTCCTATTATTTTTGTGGCATCACTTATTTTACTATTTCAAAATAAAGGGAAAGTGTTTTTTTTTCAAGAACGACCAGGTTTATATCAAAAAGCATTTCGTATAATTAAGTTTAAAACAATGACAGACGAAAAAGACAGCCAGGGAAAACTCTTGCCTGACAATCAAAGAATTACAAAAGCAGGCAGAATCATAAGAAAACTATCAATAGACGAATTACCGCAACTCATTAATGTTTTAAAAGGTGACATGAGTTTAATTGGACCGCGACCGCTTTTATTTAAATACATACCGTTGTACACTGAAAATCAGTTACGACGTCATGAAGTTAGGCCAGGAATAACTGGTTGGGCGCAAGTAAATGGTAGAAATTCTATAACTTGGACTAAGAAGTTTGAGTTGGATGTATTTTATGTTGAACATCTATCTTTTCAATTTGACATTAAAATACTTTGGAAAACTTTTATAAAAGTAATAAAAACAGAAGGTGTCAATCAAAGTGATGCTCAACCTATGCAACCTTTTGATGGAACGAATTAAATTGTAAAATGACAAATAAAAAACTAATCATAATTGGTGCTGGAAGCGTTGGAAAATTCATCGCTTACAACAATTATAATTTTATACAAACCTACGAAATTATAGGTTTTTTAGACGATGATGTTGCGAAACACAATACCATTATTGCTGGAATTCCGGTGTTAGGTTCAGTAGATAGGTTAACGGAATTTGCAAATAGTGGAATAGCATTAGTATTTGGAATCGCTTTTCCAAATGTAAAAAAACATTTGTTTGCTAAATACCAACATTTGGATTTTGAATTTCCCTCATTTATATCCAAAAATGCTTGGATTTCAAATGAAGTAACAATAGGAAAAGGTACAATACTTTATCCTGGAATTTCTATAAACTATGAATCTTGTATTGGAGATTTTGTTGTTATCAATATGAATTGTGCTGTTGGGCACAATTGTTCTATTGACTCTTTTTCGTCTCTTTCGCCTGGAGTAAATTTAGGTGGAAATACTATATTAGGTGATTCTGTTGAAATGGGAATTGGTTCTTGTACTTTACAAGGAATTAGTATTGCTAATAGTAGTAAAATAGGAGGCCAAGCTATGGTGACAAAAGATGTAACAGTAACAAGCACTTTAACAGGTATTCCAGCGAAACCAATAGGGTTATAATTTTGATTAAAAGGTTATTTGACTTCATATTTTCATTAATTATCTTATTATTTTTAAGCGGATTTTTACTGATTTTTTACATTCTAGCTAGTTTACAATCAAAATCAAATGGTTTGTATTTTCAAAAACGAATAGGTCAATATGGAAAAACATTCACCATTTTTAAGTTAAAATCAATGCATGATACAAGTCAAAAAGTTACACCTTTTGGAACATGGATGCGAAAACATAAAATAGATGAACTTCCACAGTTTTTTAATGTTTTAATAGGAAATATGAGCATAGTTGGACCAAGACCTGATATTGAAGGGTACTATGACAAATTAGAAGGTGAGGATAGAAAAATTCTGGAGTTAAAGCCAGGGATTACAAGTGAAGCTTCTTTAAAATATTATAATGAAGAAGCAATTCTAGAGCAACAAGAGAACCCTTTATTGTATAATGATACCGTTATTTTTCCTGATAAAGTAAGGATGAATTTGGAGTATTATTACAATCGAAGTTTTTGGGATGATTTGTGGATTATTTGGAGTACGGTTTTTGGTTATCGGTTTTGAGTTATTGGTTGTCGGTTAAGTGTTGTTGATGCGAGAGTAATTGTATAAAAAGTTGTCAGTTATCGGTTATGAGTTATCGGGTGTTGTAATGAAATCCAAAAAAGTTTAGATATATTTGGAATAAAATCCAAAAAAGTTGTATTTTTGATTTATTAAATAATGCAGTATATGATACAGCGTAGTTTAGAACAAGTTATTTTATCCAAACTTTTTTTAAAAAAAGCTATCTTATTAATGGGGCCAAGACAAGTGGGTAAAACCACTTTATTGCAAAAAATATTTCAAAACAATCCTGATTTATTTTGGTTGAATGGTGATGAACTGGATGTCCAGAATTTATTTTCTACTTTTTCCGCTACCCGATTCAAAGCTATACTAGGTTCCAAAAAGATTGTAGTTATTGATGAAGCGCAACGAATCGATAGTATTGGTTTGCGGTTAAAATTGATTATTGATACTATTGATGGTATTCAATTAATTGCTACTGGAAGTTCTTCATTTGAATTGGCTAATAAAGTGAATGAGCCATTGACTGGAAGAAAGTGGGAATATAAGATGTATCCCATTTCATTTTCAGAAATGGTAACTTATCATGGTCTTCTTGAAGAGAAAAGGATGCTTCCTCATCGTTTGGTTTATGGATATTATCCCGATGTGGTTTCCAATCAAGGTAATGAGAAGGAAATTTTAAAACAGCTTTCGGATAGTTATTTGTATAAAGATGTTTTATTGTGGGAACAAATTCAAAAGCCAGATAAGTTAATACGTTTATTGCAAGCTATTGCCTTACAATTAGGTTCGCAAGTTTCGTATCATGAATTAGGACAAATCTGTGGATTAGATTCCAAAACGGTAGAGAAATACATCAATGTATTGGAGCAAACTTTTGTTATTTTTAGATTGGGTTCTTTTAATAGGAATTTGAGAAATGAGCTTAAAAATAGCAAAAAAATATATTTTTATGACAATGGTATTCGCAATGCTTTGATTGCTAATTTTAATCAAGTGGAAGCTAGAAATGACATTGGTCCTTTATGGGAAAATTTTTTAATTTCGGAAAGAATAAAACATTTACATTACACACAACAATGGACTAATTATTGGTATTGGCGGACTAAAGATCAAAAAGAAATTGATTTTGTAGAAGAATCGAATGGTATTATTACGGCTTATGAATTCAAATGGAATCCAAAGTCTAAAGTAAAAATTCCCAAACTGTTTTTGGAAGCTTATGCTGGTTCTGAATATAAAATGATTCATCCCGATAATTTTGAAGATTTATTGTTGTGATTGAGTGTTGACGCTTGTCAGTTATCAGATTTGAGTTATCGGTTATCATTTGTCGGTTTTTAGTTATCGGTTATAGTGCATACAAATTAAGACTATTTAAGGTTGGGGATTATTCCTTTTTAATCTATTAAAATTAAGTAAAATGAGTACTTCAAAAATATGGCTTTCTTCTCCTCACATGGGTGGAACGGAGCAACAATTTGTGCAAGAAGCTTTTGATACTAATTGGGTTGCACCACTTGGTCCAAATGTTACAGGATTTGAAAAGGATTTAGAGAATTTCTTAGGTAGTAATACTTTTGTGGCTGCCTTAAGCTCTGGAACTGCTGCTTTACATTTAGGACTGATTTTACTTGACGTTAAGGCAGGCGATGAAGTTATTTGTCAAAGTTTTACCTTTTCGGCCTCTGCAAATCCAATTGTGTATCAAGGTGCCATTCCAATATTTGTGGATAGCGAACCAAATACTTGGAATATTTGTCCAAAAGCTTTAGAAGAGGCAATTTTAGATAGAATTGCTAAAGGAAAAAAACCCAAAGCAATCATTGCAGTCCATTTGTATGGAATGCCATTTGATGTAGAAGCTGTACTGGAAGTTGCCAATAAGTTTTCTATTCCTATTCTTGAAGACGCTGCTGAGTCTCTGGGAAGTCATTTCAAAGGAAAGATGTGTGGAACTTTTGGAACATTTGCAGCTTTATCTTTCAATGGAAATAAAATCATCACAACTTCTGGAGGTGGCGCATTAGTCGCTTCCAAAGAGACTGAAAAAGAAAAAGCAGTTTTTTTAGCTACACAAGCACGCGATTCTGCACCACATTATCAACATTCAGCAATAGGGTACAATTATAGATTGAGTAATATTTCGGCAGGAATAGGTAGAGGTCAAATGCAAGTTTTAAATGATCATATTTTGAAACGCAGAGCAATGCACTCTTTTTATGTTGATTATTTTGAAAATATAAATGGAGTTACCGTTTTCAGAGAACCTCATGCGAATTACTATTCAAACCATTGGTTGTCTTGCATTATTTTTGATGCAAAAAAAATAAACAAAAGCCCAGACGAACTTAGACTATTTCTAGAAACCAAAAATATTGAAACACGCCCTTTGTGGAAACCTATGCATTTACAACCTATCTTTGAAAAATACCCTTATTATGGTGGTTTTGTATGCGAAAATTTATTTGCTTCAGGGCTATGTTTACCATCTGGTTCCAATTTAACAAATCTCGATAAAGAGAGAATTATGATTGCTTTTGATGAATTTTTTAAATAGGATGCTCTTGTTGTTAATTTTATCTTAAATTTGTTTTTAGATTATTTATGATGATAACATCAATACTTCAAACCTTTATAAAAAAAATATTTAATAATAGATTCCAAAACATTGGCTACCTGCCTCGTTGGATCATTTTTGTTATTGATATTTCCATTGTATTGGTAGCAACATTGATAAATTATTTAATTATAGATAGTTTATCTGTATCATTTGAAAGTCCACTGGATCGACCTATAAGTTCAATAATTGTAGTTTTTGTTAATGCTTGTTTTTTTGTTTTTTTTAGGACTTACGCTGGAATTATTCGCCATTCCACATTTATTGATGGTGTTAAGTTATTAATAGCTACATCATTTTCATATCTCTTTCTGATGGTTGCAAATTATAGTATTTACTATTTTTATAATACCAAATTATTTTTATCGACTGGGTTGTTTATCACTTACGTTATATCTTTTTTGCTTCTTTTTTTATTCAGAATTTTGGTTAAAAATATTTTTGAAACTTATTTTCAGGCCATCAATAAAAATAATTTAATTAAAGCAGTTATTTACGGTTCTGATGCCAACGCTATTTCTGTGGCCAATGCTTTGAAAACGGAAAAACCAGCACGTTTTAAACTCACTGCTTTTATTGATAAATTTCAGCAAGTAAAAACATCTAAAAGTATTTTAGACTTACCCATAATCAATCAGACTAAAAGTGTTCATGTGATCATGCGAAGCGTTGGAGCAGAAGCATTAATTATAGCTGAAAAAAGCTTGACAAAAGAAGAAACTATAGCGCTAGTTGAAGAATGCCTAGAATATAATTTTAAAGTTTTTACAGTACCATTAATTACCGATTGGGAAGACCAAAAGCAAATTTCAAATCAAGTAAAGAATTTTGATATTGAAGATTTATTAGAACGAAAGCCCATTGTATTGGATACTAAAAGAATTTCGTCTCAAATTAATAATAAAACAGTCTTAATTACTGGTTGCGCTGGTTCTATAGGCAGCGAAATTGTTCGTCAAATCATTAACTATCAACCCATAAAAATAATCATTTTAGACCAAGCCGAGTCACCACTACACAGTTTAAAACTCGAAATAGACACTTTGTCAAAATCAATAGAAATTAAAACTATAATTGCCGATATCCGTAATTATGAAACATTAGAACGGGTATTTAGAAATTATGAACCTAATTATGTTTATCATGCCGCTGCCTACAAACATGTACCTTTGATGGAAGAAAATCCTGCTCAAGCAATATTTACTAATGTTTTGGGAACAAAAAACTTAGTAGATTTGTCTGGGAGTTATGGAGTAGAAAAATTTGTTTTAATTTCTACAGATAAAGCTGTTAACCCTAGTAGTGTAATGGGCGCAAGTAAGCGAATAGCTGAAAAGTATGTACAATCTTATAATTTTAAACTACAGGAAAAGTCAAATAGTTCAACAAAATTTATTACAACTCGCTTTGGGAATGTCTTAGGATCCAATGGTTCAGTAGTTCCTTTGTTTAGTCAACAAATTCAGGCAGGTGGTCCAATAACTATTACTCATCCTGATATTATTAGGTATTTTATGACAATTCCAGAAGCATGTCAGTTGGTTTTGGAAGCTGGTGCAATGGGAAATGGTGGTGAAATTTACATTTTTGATATGGGAAAACCAGTTAAAATTATAGATTTAGCCAATAAAATGATACGATTGGCTGGATTTGTTCCTGATAAAGAAATAAAAATTAAAATTATAGGGTTGCGTCCTGGTGAGAAATTGTATGAAGAGCTTTTGAACAATTCTTCAAAAACATTACCAACGCATAATGAAAAAATTATGATAGGATTAGAACATGCTGAGAATTTTGATAATCTAGAAATGGATATTAACGAATTACTCCACACAGCAAAATATTCTTCAAATGAAGAAATAGTTTCAATGATGAAAAAAATAATTCCTGAATTTAAAAGTATGAATTCTGTTTTTGAAACATTAGATTTTTAAATAAAAAATTTTATCAAATTACATTACATTTGCCAAAAAAATTATGCGCGTATCCTTTTTCACCAAACTTTTGCTGCTTTTTTTCTCAATTTTTTTTCTATCTTGTGCTTCGAAGAAAGATATTGTTTATCTTCAGGATGTAGATACTATAAAAGCTAGCAATTCCTTTTCCTATGAGCCAGTTTTAAAGAATGATGATTTGTTGAGTATAATTGTTTCTGCCGATGATCCAGAAGTTACCTATATGTTTAATATTCCTCAAATTCAAGGAAATTATAAAGTTGATGAGAGTCAGTCAAGTATAAGAACGTATCTTATTGATAGTTATGGTCAAATCGAGTTTCCTGTTTTAGGGAAAATTTCTTTGGCTGGTCTTACCCGTTCTGAAGCAATTAAAGAACTTACTCAAAAAGTAAAACCTTACATCACAAATCCAACTATTAATTTAAGAATTTTAAATTATAAAGTTTCGGTCATAGGTGAAGTAATTAAACCTGGTAGTTATAATTTCAGTAGTGAGCGAGTAACGCTATTGGAGGCACTTGCAATTGCAGGAGATTTGACTATTTATGGAAAAAGAAACAACATTCTCATTATTAGAGAAAAAAACAATGAAAAAACCTATAATAGAGTAGACATTACCAATTCAAGTTTTGTAAACTCTGAATTTTACTATTTAACCCAAAACGATGTTATAGTTGTAGAGCCAAATAAAACTAGAATTAATTCTTCAAGTTTTGGTCCTAATGTTTTAGGAATTATCTCTGCGGCATCCATTATTATTTCCATACTAATTCTATTACAAAGATAATATGAAAGAACATTCTTTTCAAGATAAACTTCAAGATGAAAGTATAAATCTTAGAGAACAAATAGATAGTTATTTTAAATATTGGCCTTGGTTTTTGTTTTCAGTAATTATAACATTATTTTTTTCGTTTCTTTATTTAAGATATACACAACCACAATATAAAGCAGTGGCAACTATACTTGTCAAAGATGACAGAAAAGGTAATTTTCAATCTGAATTAAGTTCATTTAACGATTTAGGTTTAATGAATATAAAGAATAATGTAGACAATGAAATTGAGGTAATCAAGTCAAGAAGCATTTTAGAAAAAGCAATTAAAAAACTTAATTTTAATGTTTCTTTTTTTATTGAAGGTCGTGTAAAAGTTCAGGAGTTTTATGAAAAAAACCCCATAGAGGTTTCTTTTTTTGATGTAAAAGACAATTTTTATAATATTCAGCAATCGTATTTAATCGAATACAGTTCAAATCAAACTTTTGAATTAAAATCTTCCGAAACAAAATCACTCGGAATTTTTAAATACGGCACGATTATAAATTTATTCAATGCAAAAATGGTCATTACTAAAAGACCAATAATTGAAAAAAGTGAAATTGATCCAAATTTTTCAATTATGATGAACATAAATAAATTAGAACAAGTTGTACAAAGTTTTAGAAATAGAGTTTCAGTAGTCCCTCTTAGTAAAAATTCTAGTGTAGTAGAACTTACATTAATAGATCCTGTCCCGCAAAAAGCACAAGATTTATTAAATAGCATAATTGAAATTTACAATCAAGATGCCATTGACGACAATAATTATATTTCAAAAAACACCCAAAAATTTATTGATGAAAGATTAAAATTCATTTCAGAAGAACTTGGTGATGTTGAAAAACTTGGAGAAACGTTTTTAAAAAGTAATAAATTAACCGATATTCAAAGTAACGCAGAGTCTTTCATTGAAAATTCCAACGATTTCCAACAAGAATTAATTCAAACAGAAACACAAATTAAAGTGGTTAACTCCATGATTGATTACTTAAAAAATGCTCCAAAGGATGCCATCATACCAAATAATATTGTTTCATTTGACGGAAGCGTTTCAAATACTGGTGATTTGATAAATGAGTATAATAGCTTAGTGATTCAAAAAAACAGAAACTTAACTAGTGCTACCGAAAAAAACTTAACCGTTGTAAATCTTAATAATAAGATAATCGATATGAGATTGAATATAGCAGAAAATCTAAATCGTTTAATCACAACATTACAAATTAAAAGAGGAGATCTAGAAAAGCAAGAAAATTTGCTTAGCAGTAAAATATCAAGTATACCTAGTCAAGGAAGAGAATTTAAAGTAATTGATAGACAACAAAAAATAAAAGAAACACTTTACGTTTATTTACTTCAAAAAAGAGAAGAAATAGGAATTACACTTGCCGTTACTGCTCCAAACGCTAAGATTATTGACTCTGCTTTGGTATCAAATTCACCTGTATCTCCAAATAGAAGCATAATTAAAATTTTTGCACTTCTTGCTGGTTTAGGCGTTCCATTTATAGTTATTTTTATTCGAGATTTCCTTGATACTAAGGTAAAGAGTAGACGTGATGTTGAAAAAGTAGTTTCAATTCCTTATTTAGGCGATATTCCATCATCTGAAACTAATGACAAAATTATTGAAGTTCATAGTCGATCTAGTTCTGCCGAAGCAATACGAATGATACGCACTAACCTTGATTTTGTATTAAGTACTATTAGCGATACTAAGTGTAAAACTATTTTCGTAACTTCTTCCATACCCAAAGAGGGAAAGACATTTGTGTCTGTTAATCTTGCCGCTACTATTGCTTTATCTTCCAAAAAAGTACTTATTATTGGACTTGATGTTCGTAACCCTAAATTGAATAACTACATTACTGTACCATCCAAAGGACTAACAAATTATTTGGCAAAAAATGACCAAAACATAAACGATTACATTGTTAAAATTGACAATTTTGAAGCATTTTACGCTTTGCCGTCAGGTGTAATTCCACCAAATCCTGTAGAATTATTAAGTTCTAATAAAATACATGATTTGTTTGACGAATTAAAAAAAGAGTACGACTATATTATTGTTGATACGCCTCCTGTTAGCTTGGTTACTGATACGCTACTGATTGCTAAAAACGCCGATGCTTTTATTTATGTTATTCGTGCTAATTATCTTGATAAACGAATGTTAGGATTCATTCAAGATTTATATCAAGAGAAAAAATTACCTAATCTGTCTTTAGTATTGAATGATACTGATTTGAAAAAATCTTATGGTTATGGTTATGGCTACGGCTATGGCTACGGCTATGGAGTTGATGAAGAAAAAATATCGTGGAAAGATAAATTTTCATTTAAGAAAAAATAAATTATTGAGTATAACATATTTTAATGCCTCAATATTTTTAATTGCTATTTTATTCTTGAACGAATTGATATGTTTCTGATGGTGGATATCACTGCCTACGAAATCATAATACTCGTTATTTAATAATTTATCAGTTATTTTTGTTATGAATTTACCATAATACTCTACGGTTGATAATAGATTTAATTGAAATAGACAGCCCGTTTTTTTGAGTTTATCGTACTCATTGAAATTGTTGTGATAATATAAATACCGCTCAGGATGTGCTAAAATGGGCTTGTATCCTGCTAGTTGAATTTCAAACAATATTTCATATAATTGAAATGGAGGACTTAAATAAGACATTTCTACCAAAAGATAATTGTCTTTTAAAGTTAATAGTTTTTCGGTTTCTAGTCTTTTTAAAAAATACGAATCCATCATGTATTCGCATCCTATATTAAAAGTTTCAACATCACATTTTTCTTGAATTACCCCTAATGTTTCTTGATGTATTCTCCTAATTGATTCTTCGTTGTTATCCCAAACATTTGTAATTATATGAGGTGTCGTAATTATATTTTTGAAACCCAAGGCACTCATTTGAGAAATTAGAGAAATGCTGTCTTCCAGAGTAGTTGCTCCATCGTCAATCCCAGGAAGCAAATGGGAATGAATATCAATGTAATTATCCGGGATTAAATCACGTAAAAAAGGTTTTTGTTTGAAAAAGTGAATCAAAATTGTCTATTTAAGAGTGTAAAAATACTCAATTATAAATTGATTTTTAACTAATTTACTCCACAACTAAATAATATTAGGATGTTTCTTTTCAAAGGGCAATGCTAATTTATATATTTGCGGTATAGAGCAACCACAGTAGCTTATAGGACAAGTTGAGATTTAATTATAAAGTGAAAATAAAATTGTGAAAAATAATTCAATTACGGAAGATTGGGATTTAGTTATCAAAGGTCACACTTCACTTTTTGATGTTAAATTAAAGGATGTTTGGCATTATAGAGATTTGTTATTTTTGTTTGTTAAAAGAGATTTTGTTAGTTTTTACAAGCAAACTGTTTTAGGACCGCTTTGGTTTTTTATTCAACCTATATTCACTACCATAGTTTTTTCTTTTGTATTTGGTAAATTAGCTGGAATTAGTACAGATGGTTTGCCAAATTACTTATTTTACCTCACTGGAATAACGGCTTGGGCCTATTTTGCTGATTGTTTGACAAAAACAAGTACTGTTTTTAGAGACAATGCCAATATTTTTGGTAAAGTATATTTTCCTAGATTGATTATGCCATTGAGCATTATAGTGAGTAGTTTAGTTCGGTTTGGCGTTCAATTACTACTATTGATCACAATGATGTGTTATTTTGGATTGCAAGGAGCCAATTTTCATGTAACCTCTGCCATTCTTTTTTTTCCGGTTTTAGTACTTTTAATGGCTTTATTGGGTTTAGGCGCTGGTTTAATTATTACCGCAGTTACTACTAAATATAAAGATTTAACTTTTCTTGTCACCTTTGGAGTACAGTTATTAATGTATGGAACAACAGTAATTTACCCTTTGAGTGCCGCACCAGAAGAATATCAAAAATACATACAACTTAATCCAATGACGGGAATCATAGAGGCCTTTCGCTATGCTTTTCTTGGCAAAGGCGAATTTACCTTATGGAGTATTGGTTACTCAGCAATATTCACTATCGTATTATTGTTTTTTGGCATTATTATTTTTAACAAAACCGAAAAGAATTTCGTTGATACTATCTAATGAATATACCTGTTATACAAGTTGAGAATTTATCTAAAGCCTATCAGATAGGACAAATTGGAACTGGAACTATTTCGCGTGATCTAGAGCGTTTTTGGATTACCAAGATTCTTGGGAAGGATGATCCTTTTCTTAAAATTGGAGAAACTAACGATAGAAGTATAAAAGGAGAAAGTGATATAGTTTGGTCTTTAAAAGATATTAACTTTGAAATTAATCAAGGCGATGCTGTTGGGATTATAGGTAAAAATGGTGCTGGAAAAAGTACTTTATTAAAATTATTATCTCGAGTAACAAGTCCAACAACTGGGGCAATTAAAGTAAAAGGAAGAATTGCCAGTTTACTCGAAGTAGGTACAGGTTTTCATCCCGAATTATCAGGTAGAGAAAATATTTATCTTAATGGTGCTATACTTGGTATGCGCAAAAAGGAAATTACGAGAAAACTCGATGAAATCATTGACTTTTCTGGTGTTGAACGCTATATTGACACCCCTGTAAAACGGTATTCTTCTGGCATGTATGTGCGATTAGCATTTGCTGTTGCCGCCCATTTGGAAAGCGAAATTTTGATTGTAGATGAGGTTTTGGCTGTTGGTGATGCCGAATTTCAAAAAAAGTGTCTCGGGAAAATGGGCGATATTAGTAAAGGAGAAGGAAGAACTGTTTTATTTGTGAGTCATAATATGGCCGCGGTAAAAGGACTTTGTCAAAAAGGAATTTTATTGGAAAACGGATTGATTAAAAGTATTGGTGATATCAATTCGGTTATGAATTCTTATACTATAACATCTAGTTCAAAAGTAAGCAAAGTATTTTTTAATGAGAATACAAAAAGAACGGGCAGCAAAAACTTGGAATTTTTGTCTTTAGAGATTAGTAATCAGAAGCATAACTTGACACAAGAATTTTCTATTGGAGATGATTTGAATATTCGTTTCAGAATTAAAAACAATTCCAATGAAATTAAATCTGAGGTTGGCATACAAATTAAAACAGCGGATGATATGCCTATATATCATTTTATTGCCGGGGATTCTAATTATACATTTAATCATACAACAAAAGAAGAAGAGTATTTAGTATCATTAAAAGATATACGGTTATATCCTGGTAATTATGTAATTCGTATTGCTAGTACAAACACAACTGGACATCAAATTTTTGATGATATTGAAAACGCAATTTTTTTTCAAATAATTGATGGAGGAACTTATACAATTAGAAGATTACCAAAATCGATGGGGCTTTTGTTTTTAAATCCAGAATGGCAAAAACTTTAAAAAAAAGCATATATTTATATAAAAGACAGATACTTTAACAAATTTTTTTTGTATGAGTAGATATTAAATAAACAAATTTTTAAAATGAGTTTAAAAAAAACTATAAAAAAGATTATTAAAAAAATTAAAATATTTTTTTTAAAAACTACTCCTAATCCATTAGTTGGTTCAACGAACGAGATTACAAGGGTTGTTTGGCTTGAAAAAACTTTAAAAAATATTCCGAGAGGAAGTAAAATATTAGATGCAGGCGCTGGCGAACAACAGTTTAAAAAATTTTGTAACCATCTTGAATATGTTTCTCAAGATTTTGCACAATACGAGCCAGAAGATTTGAATTATGGATTACAAATGGAAAATTGGGATTATGGTAAACTTGATATTATTTCTGATATAGCATCTATTCCAGTAGCGGATAAATCTTTTGATGCAATTATGTGTACCGAGGTTTTTGAACATATTGTCAATCCTCGAGAAGCGATTAAAGAGTTTTCAAGAATTTTAAAAAAAGAAGGTTATTTAATTATAACTGCACCGTTTTGCAGTTTAACTCATTTTGCTCCTTATCATTTTTATACAGGGTTTAATCGATTTTTTTATGAGACAGAATTAGTGAAAAATGGATTTAGCATAATAGAAATAACCCCTAATGGAAATTTTTTTGAATATTTAGCCCAAGAAATCAAGAGGTTGCCTCATATCGCAAAACAATACAGCAAAACAGTGCTTACTAAAAATGAAATTAATAAAATTCAAGAAATAAATTTATTACTTCAGAATTTATCTGATAATGACTCAAATTCATCTCAATTATTATGTCATGGTTATCATGTATTAGCAAGAAAAAATGATTAATAAAAACTCTAAAATATTCATTACAGGACATCGTGGCATGTTGGGCAGTAATGCTTTAGATTTATTTAAAGAAAAAGGGTACTCCAATCTACTGACCGCTACTCATAGCGAGCTAGATTTGACCAATCAAAACGCTGTAGATGTTTTTTTTAAAAAAGAAAAGCCTGACTATGTCGTACATATTGCTGCCAAAGTTGGAGGTATAAAAGCAAATATTGATAATCCTGCTATTTTTCTCTATGATAATTTGATGATGCAAGCCAATGTTATCCATACTGCTTGTAAACATAAAGTAAAAAAGTTTCTATTTATTGGAAGTTCTTGTATTTATCCAGCTAATTCACCACAACCTATGAAAGAAGATTATCTTTTGGATGGTAAATTAGAGCCTACAAACGAGGGTTATGCTATTGGTAAAATTACTGGGATAAAATTATTGGAGACCTATCATAAACAGTACGGCTTTAATGGTATAAGTTTAATTCCAAGTAATTTGTATGGTCCGAATGATACTTTTGACCTTAGTCATGCCCATGTATTGTCCTCATTGGTCAAAAGATTTATTGATGCTAAAAGCAATAATGAATCATCAATAACACTTTGGGGAACAGGAATTGCACGCCGAGAATTTTTGCATGTAGACGATTTTTCAAAAGCGATATTGTATTTTTTTGAAAATTATAATAATCCAAATCCAATCAATATTGGGCCAGGAACTGATATTAGTATTAAAGAATTGGCAATACTTATTGCTCATAAAATAGACTATACGGGTTTGATTTTATGGGATGATTCTAAGCCAAACGGCATGTTACGAAAATGCATGGATGTTTCAAAAATGAAAAGCCATGGTTTTGAACCTATTATTTCGCTTGACAAAGGAATAGACCAAGTGATTGAAAGTTATAAAAAACAAATACTATGAGAATACCATTAATGCGAAAAGCATTTCTTAGAGAAGAAGAAACAAAAAAAGCGCTTGCCAACTTTATTATATTAGCCGATAGATTAAGTATGGACGTAGAATGTAGGAAATTCGAAATAAAATTTGCAGCATTTCAAGGTTCTAAACATGCAGTTTTATTTAATAGTGGAGCAAGTGCGAATTTGGCAATGCTACAAGCTTTAAAAAATCTAGGCAAACTAAAAGAAGGAGATAAAATAGGTTTTTCGGCATTGACTTGGTCTACCAACACCATGCCTATTCTGCAATTAGGAATGATTCCAGTAGTTATCGATGTTAGACCAGATGTAATCAATACTACTTCAGAAAATCTGCTTGAACGATTAGAAACTACAGTTTTGCAAGCGCTTTTTATCACCAATATACTTGGATTTACTGGAGATATTGATGTGATTAGAAAAATTTGTATCGATAAAAATATTATTTTAATTGAAGACAATTGTGAATCTTTAGGGACACAATTACCCGAAGGGAAAGCTGGAAATTTTGGAATTGGTGCTAGTTTTTCTTTTTTTGTAGCACATCACATGAGTACAATTGAAGGTGGAATGGTATGTACAAGTGACGATGAATTTGCTGAAATGCTAACTATGGTTAGAGCCAATGGTTGGGATAGAAATCTCACAACTGAGCAGCAACAAAAATGGAGAAGTCAACATGGAATTGAATCAGATTTTCAAGCAAAATATACTTTCTATGATTTGGCATATAATTTTAGACCAACCGAAATAACAGGTTTTTTAGGTCAATATCAAATGAAGTTTTTGGGAGAGAATATATTGAAACGAGAACAGAATTATTTAAGAATTGAAAAATCAGTAAAAAACAATCCTGATTTTATTTCTCTCAAACACAGTCATATTAAGACACTTTCTACCTTTGCATTTCCTTTTGTTTGTAAAACTCCAGAATTACGAGACTACTATTTGCAAAAGTTTCAAGCAGCAGGAGTAGAGATACGCCCAATGATAGCTGGAAATATGCAGGAACAACCCTTTTATAAAAAATATATATCGATAATATACGATATGCCAGGTGCATCAATGATGCATTCTAATGGTTTTTATAGTGGGAATTATCCCGAATTATTGGAAGACGATTTAGTACTAATTGAAAATTTACTTAAGAAATAATGATTGTTATTAGAATCATTGGGGGGTTAGGAAATCAAATGTTTCAATATGCCATGGTAAGATCGATGTCAATAGAAAAAAAACAAAATTTTAAACTGGATATTTCAGGTTTCGACACTTATAAACTTCATAATTATTCTTTGCAACATTTCAATATTGAAGCTAACTATTACAAAAAGGCAAACAGATTCTTGGAGAAAATACTAAACCTATTTTATAAAGAAACCAAGTTTACCGAAACTGATTTTGGGTTTGATGAAAATTTTGTTCACTTGACCGGCGATACAATTTATTTAGAGGGATATTTTCAATCTGAAAAATATTTTAACAAACATGCTTCTGCCATTAGAAATGATTTTAAAGTAAAATCTAAACTAAAACCAAAAACAATTGAAACTATCAGTTACATGAAAACGGTAAATGCTGTTTCGATACATATTAGAAGAGGTGATTATCTCACTAATGAAAAACATAATACTGATAAGGAAGATTATTATACATCAGCCATTGCTATTATTGTTAGCAAAATTAATAACCCTGTTTTTTTTGTTTTTTCGGATGATATTGAATGGGTGAAATCAAATATAACCACAAAATTCGAAACAAATTTTATCGATTTTAATGATGTAATAACTAATTTTGAAGATTTGATATTAATGTCAAACTGCCAACACAATATTATTACTAACAGTAGTTTCAGTTGGTGGGGAGCATGGTTGAATGAAAATGAAAATAAAATTGTTATTGCACCACAAAAATGGTTTACTGATGATACTAATAGTAACGATATTATACCAGATACTTGGTTAAAAGTTTAGTAAATGAAAAAAGCATTAATTACAGGAATAACGGGACAAGATGGTGCCTATCTTGCTGAATTTTTATTGGATAAAGGGTATGAGGTTCATGGTGTAAAGCGCAGAGCATCTTCTTTTAATACCCAAAGAATAGATTATTTGTTTAGAGATTTACACGAGGAGAATGTTAAATTCATATTGCATTATGGCGATTTATCAGATGCTACTAATTTGATAAGAATTATTCAAGAAGTTCAGCCCGATGAAATATACAATCTTGGCGCTATGTCCCATGTTAAGGTGAGTTTTGATACCCCTGAATATGTAGCCAATGTAGATGGATTAGGAGCATTAAGATTATTGGAAGCCATCAGAATTTTAGGATTAACTCATAAAACTAAAATCTATCAAGCATCAACTTCAGAATTATATGGTTTGGCTCAAGAAGTTCCACAGACCGAAAAAACTCCATTCTATCCAAGATCACCCTATGGAGTTGCGAAAATTTATGCCTATTGGATTACCGTAAATTACCGTGAAGCGTATAATATGTTTGCCTGTAACGGCATATTATTCAACCATGAATCTCCATTGAGAGGAGAAACATTTGTAACTCGAAAAATCACTATGGCAACTGCCAAAATAGCACTAGGTTTGCAAGATATATTATATATTGGAAATCTTAATTCCCAACGCGATTGGGGACACGCCAAAGATTATATTGAAGCTATGTGGCTTATACTGCAACAGGAAAAACCAGATGATTTTGTTATTGCCACTGGGGTTACTACTGAAGTAAGAGAATTTGTGAGAATGGCATTTGCAGAGTGTGGCATTGAAATAGAATTTATTGGAGAAAATATAAATGAAATAGGAGTTGTTAAATCATGTACAAATCCATCGTATTCATTAGAAGTTGGAAAAGTAGTTGTAAAAGTTGATCCTAACTATTTCAGACCAACAGAAGTTGATTTATTAATTGGTGATGCCACAAAATCCAAAACTGTTTTGGGATGGATACCTAAATATGATTTGAAAGCTATTGTTCAAGAAATGGTGGAGTCGGATATCAAATTATTTACAAAATAAAAAACAGTGTTGAAACATAAACCTTTCATTTCTGTTTTAATGCCTGTATATAATTGTGAATTATATATTGATGAAGCCATTGAAAGTATTTTAAATCAAACCTACACTAATTTCGAGTTTCTTATAATTGATGATCTGTCAACCGATACTACCGTTTCTAGGATAAAAAACTATACTGATCCACGAATTAAACTTATAGAGAAACCATTAAATTCGGGTATCGCCTCGAGTTTAAATTTAGGGTTCAAAATAGCAAAAGGTGACTATCTGGCTCGCATGGATGGAGATGATATTAGTTTACCAGAACGTTTTGCAAAACAAATAGCTTTTTTAGAGAATAATCCTGATGTTATTGTTTGTGGTTCATTTTATACCATAATAGGAACACAAAAAAGTATTCCAGTTCCTGAAAAACATGAAGACATAAAAGTAGCTTCACTTAGAAATAATTGCATGGTACATCCATCACTCATGCTAAGAAAAAAAGCCGTCGATGAACTTTCAATTTGTTATGATGACACTAAAGAACCAGTTGAAGACTTTGATTTATGGGTTCGATTGTTTACTAAAGGTAAATTTCATAATCTTCAAGAAGTTTTACTACATTACAGAATTCATTCACATCAAGTATCAACATTTAATAGAGAAAAGCAAAAAAAAGGGGCTTCAAAAGTACGATTTGAGTTATTAAATCAACTACCTTTTGAAAAAACTGAGCAAGAATCAATAGCACTACAAAAAATGTTATTAAATGACGATTCTCTTCATTATAATCATATTGTCTTATTTCAAAAAATTAAAAATAAATTACTAAAAGCCAATGAAAATCATTTTTTTGGAGCCAAAAAATTCCAAGAATTTTTAATTCATTTGGAATTTAATTCTGTCAAAAACTATTTTCTAAATAGAAAACAATATAATCCAATGAATTATTTACAATACTTAAAAATTAAATATAGCATTGCTGTAAAGTTAAAAAGTAAAGATGAGTTTAAGCTAATGGCTAAATCATTTTTATTTTATAGTATAAAATAAATATAAATATTCCTCCTCAGTACAATTTTAATAGTAAAACAAGTTAAATAAATTTAGGTATGTTTCTAGTAACGACAATCATTCCATGCTATAATCAAGGTCAGTTTCTCCAGGAGACACTTGAGTCTGTTTATCATCAGACTTATACTGATTGGGAATGTATTATAGTTAATGATGGTTCGTACGACTCCACCGAAGAAATTGCGTTAGACTGGTGCAAGAAAGATTCGCGTTTTATTTATTTTAAAAAAGAAAATGGAGGATTGAGTTCTGCCCGAAATGCTGGATTACAATTGTCAAAAGGCGTTTATATTCAGTTTTTGGACTCCGACGATTTATTGGCACCTGATAAACTTTTTTTTAGCGTTAAATTATTTGACGCCGACACTACATTAGATGTCGTAATTACAGATTACAATATGCTGGACATTAAAAACTCACAAATTAAACCACCAATTTATAATATATCAAATGTTCATTTTAACTTTGATACCATTGTAAACCAATGGGATATTGATTTTACTATTCCTATTCATTGTGCGTTGTTTAAAAAAAGCTCAATGGGTAATCTGCAGTTTAATGAAATTCTAAAAGCAAAAGAAGATTGGTTATTTTGGATTCAATTTTTTAAAAAATCCGATAATGTTACTTTTATTAATCAACAATTGGTGAGTTACAGATTACATGAAAAAAGCATGACACATTCAGCTAGTTACATGGTAGAAAGTCAAAGTTTAGCTTTAGTTTTAATAAAAGAAGAACTGTCAAGAGCCCAATATGAATTGTTTTTACTAAAAAGATTGAATTTCTACAAACAAAAGTATTTGGACAATGCATTCAAATATTCCAATCTAAAAAACAGCCTAACCTATCGATTTGCGTTGAAAGTGAAATTGGTTTTTAAAAATATAGGTTTGTTACCAACTGTAAAAGCATTACTCCAAAAATTTAGAAATTGAAATTAGCCATTGTCATTCCTTATTTCAAATATACTTTCTTTGAAGCTACTTTACAATCGTTGGCTGTTCAAACAGATAAGAGATTTAAAGTATACATTGGTAATGATGCAAGTCCAAAAAATCCAACTGCTTTATTACAAAAATATAAATCATTACTAGATTTTGAATACAAAGAATTTGAATATAATTTAGGAAGTAAATCATTAGTAAAACAGTGGGAAAGATGCATCAGTATGATTAACGACGAGCATTGGCTTCAAATTTTAGGAGATGATGATACTTTAGCAGATAATTTTGTTGAATTATTCTACAAAAATCTGAAAGATATTGATAATAAAGAAATACCAGTTATTAGATATGCTACAAAGATTATCAATGAAAAAGACGAAATAATTTCAGACTTATTTACCCATCCTGCGATTGAGACTTCTGTTGATTTTCTTTTTAGGAGATTAAATGGAGGAACAAGAAGCTCATTAAGTGAGTATGTTTTTAAACTAGCAAATGTAAAAAAATATGGTTTTAAAAATCTTCCTCTTGCCTGGCATGCTGATGATTTAGCTGTTTTAGAGTTTTCTGAATTTGGTCCTGTATTTACCATAACAGATTCGTATTTAAATTTTAGAATTAGTGGAAAAAACATCACTAGTTTTAAACATGATATGGTAATTAAAAATAATGCTACATTTGACTTTTACTATTATTTACTCCAGCATAAGAAAGAACATTTTAATTTAAGTCAACAAAAAATACTATATTCTAAATTGGAAAAGTCCTTGTTAAACGATAAAAAAAACATTTTTTTTTGGTTTAAAGTATCCATACTATATTTGTCTAGTTTAAAATTAAAAGGGTATTACTTATTACTTAATAATGCTATAAATCAAAGCGTTAAGTCATTAAAAAAAACGATAGTATGAGGTTTTTAGTCATAGCACAAGACCTACGAATTTCAGGAACCAGTGAAGGCATAGTTTCACGCTCTTTCCTTTCAAAGCTCAGAGTGACTTATCCTAATGCTCTAATTGATTTGGTCTATCTTAAGAATCATTCTAATGATGATCAATTGCATTTATTGCCTGTTAATTCTGTAAAAACTCACATTCTAAATTTAAATGTACCTTTTTTTACCAAACTAATCAACAGATTTTATTGGAGATTATTTGGAATATCATTAAATACTGATCACATTTATAAAGTATATCGTTCCTATATAAGTAAGATTGAATATGCGAGTTATGACCATATTTTTATTAGGAGTGCAGGTTTAGCTCATGAAACTATTTTAGGTACAAAGGATTTACCAATACTCAAAAAAGCTATAGTTAATTTTCACGATCCCTATCCATTATTCTGGTATGTTGGTTCTAATAAAGAGTTGACAAGACTTCAACTATTTCAAATGAAAACCATGTTTAAAGTAGTTGAACAATCAAAAACTTGTATGAGTTCTGCGCATCATATGTCAAATGATTTGGAATTTCTTTACGGAACAAGAAAAAAATTTTACACACTACCACATCAATATGCTGATGCGGTCTTTGATTTGGCCGATAATGCAGCTGTCTTGCCAAAAAATAAAAAAGTTACCATTTCCTATCATGGCGCTATTCAATTTGGCCGAAATATTGAAATTCTATTAGACGCCTATAAGGAATTGATAGAAAACAATATTTTATTTCAAGAAAACACCGAATTTGTGCTCCGTTTAAAATGGGGTGAACTACAAAAATTAGCAAAAAAATACGAAAGTATTTCGAATATAAAAGTGTTAGAAACTTTAAATTTTTCTAACTCCTGCTATGAGCAAAAGCATATTGCTGACATTAATATTATTTTAGAAAATGGCCCTTTGTATTGCAATATTTTAGTGGGGAAAGCACCTTTTTTAGCGGAGATTAAAAAACCTATACTTTCACTTTCCCCATCCAGAAGTGAGTTGAGAAATATTATTACAGATGACAGGTTTATTGCCAACAGTAATGACAAACAAGAAATAAAAACAAAATTGGAAAATTTAATCATCGACAGATTGCATTCAAATGAACCCGTTTATCCATTTGGGGATTTTTTTAGTTTAGAAAATTTTAAAAAATCGCTAAACGAAATTTTAGCAAATTAAATCAAATAAAAGTCATTTTCAATTTTCATTTTTGTTATTTTTACTACCATTTCAACTGATTTTTTGATGAACCAAAAACCCTATTTAATTGCCGAAATTGCCCAAGCTCACGATGGAAGTCTAGGAATACTTCATTCCTATATAGATGCTGTGGCGAAAACAGGCGTTCAAGCCATTAAATTCCAAATGCATATTGCTGCTGCAGAAAGCAGTATCCAAGAACCATTTCGTATACAATTCTCCAGAGAAGATGCCACGCGTTACGATTATTGGAAACGAATGGAATTCACTTTAGCTCAATGGGCAGGAATTAAGCAACATTGCGATGAGGTAAAACTAGATTTTATTTGTTCTCCTTTTAGTAATCTCGCTGTCGATTGGTTGGAAGAAATTGGCATTCATTCTTATAAAATAGGTTCTGGTGAAGTGAATAATTTCCTTTTATTAGAAAAAATTGCTCAAACAGATAAACCAGTTATTATCTCTTCAGGAATGAGCAGTTTTGAAGAGTTAGATAAAACAGTTGAATTTTTGAAGCAAAGAAAAGTTGATTTTTCTATTTTACAATGCACCACAGCTTATCCAACAAAACCAGAACAATACGGATTTAATATCATTTCAGAATTAAAACAAAGATACAAAGTACCGGTTGGTTTTTCGGACCATTCCGCCAAAATAGCAACAGGAATTGCAGCAGTTGCTTTAGGCGCTGAAATTTTAGAATTCCACGTAGTTTTTCATCGTGATATGTTTGGTCCTGATGCTAAAGCATCTTTAACATTGGAAGAAACTAAGCTATTAGTAGAAGCGGTAAACGAAATTTATATTGCCAATTCTAATCCGATAGATAAGAATACTAATGAAAGTTTTGGAGAATTAAAAGCCATCTTTGAAAAATCATTAGCCATCAATAAAGATTTACCACAAGGGCATCTTATTACCTTTGATGATTTAGAAAGTAAAAAACCAAAGGGATATGGAATTTCCGCCACCGATTTTGAAAAAGTCATTGGGCGCACATTGAAAAACCCTAAGTCCCAATGGGATTTTTTGAATGAAGAAGATTTAGTATGAGTGCCAAAAGAAAAATAGCTGTTGTCATCACAGCAAGACCATCTTATAGTCGCGTTAAAACTGTTTTATCGGCTATTAAAAAACATCCTCAATTGGAGTTGCAATTGATTGTGGCTGCATCTGCCTTGCTCGATAGATATGGAAGTGCTGTGAATTTTATTGAAAAAGACGGTTTTGAAATTGCTGCCAAAGTTTTTAACGTATTGGAAGGGGAAAATCTCACTGCTGCTGCCAAAACAACAGGCATTGGTATTCTGGAATTGTCAACTGTTTTTGATAATCTTCGTCCAGATATTGTAGTAACAGTAGCCGATCGATTTGAAACTATGGCCACTGCCATTGCTGCTTCTTATATGAATATTCCGTTGGCACACATTCAAGGTGGAGAAGTAACAGGAAACATAGACGAAAAGGTGAGACATGCTATAACCAAACTGGCAGACTATCATTTTGTTGCTTCTGAAAATGCCAAACAAAGGGTCATTCAACTAGGAGAAAATCCAGCAATGGTTTTCAATACTGGTTGCCCTTCCATAGATATTGCACAAGAAGTTGCTAAAAATAGTAAATTGACTTTCAATCCTTATGAAAAATATGGCGGAGTAGGTTCACAACCCAATTTGAATAATGGCTACATCGTTGTGATGCAACATCCTGTAACTAATGAATACCAAGATTCCCGTAAACATATTGAGGCAACACTTCGGGCTATCCAAAAAATTAACAAACCAACCTTATGGTTTTGGCCCAATGTTGATGCTGGTGCTGACGGAACTTCTACTGGAATTCGTTCTTACCGAGAAAAGTATACCCTAGAAAATGTCCATTTTTTCAAAAATATGGAAGGAGAAGATTTTTTAAATCTTTTACATAATTCCCGATGTTTGATAGGTAATTCAAGTGTCGGTATAAGAGAATGTACTTATCTTGGCGTTCCCACTGTTAATATAGGTTCACGTCAAAATCGTCGAGATAGAGGCACAAATGTCGTCGATGTTGGCTACGACGAAAATGAAATTGTTGCTGCTGTCGAATCTTTATTGAAAACTGAAAATAGAGCTACTTCCAATGTTTATGGTGGTGGAAATGCGGGCGAACAAATTGCAGCCTTACTAATAGAATTGCCTTTACAGTTTCATAAAACTATAACGTATTAATGAGGATTTTAGGATTAATACCAGCGCGTGGTGGTTCCAAAGGTGTTCCCAAAAAAAACATCAAACTTCTTGGTAAAAAACCTTTGATAGAATATACTATTGATGGTGCCAAAAATTCAAAACTTATAAGTCAAATAGTTATTTCCACAGATGATGAAGAAATAGCTATTGCGGCCGAAATAGCTGGATGTAAGCCACCATTTATTCGTCCATCCGAAATAGCTCAAGATAATTCAACTTCGCTTGAAGTAGTGCAACATGCTATTACTTTTTTTGAAAGTCAAAATATTTTTTTTGACGCCGTTTGCTTGTTACAACCCACAACCCCTTTTCGAGAAAAAGGTTTTATTGATCAAGCTATTGAAAAATTTATTACTTCTAAAGCGGATTGTTTAGTTAGTGTCTTACCCATTCCACATGAGTATAATCCACATTGGGCTTTTGAAGAATGTGAGAACGGATTATTAAAAATTGCTACAGGCGAGGAAACTATTATTCCGAGACGACAAGAATTACCCAAAGCATTTCATCGCGATGGTGCTGTTTATATTTCGAAAACAACTGTGATTAAAAATGGTAGTTTTTATGGAAAATCCATCGCCTATATAGAAAGTAATCCCCAATATTATGTAAATATTGATACCATGAAAGATTGGGAAGCCGCCGAAAAATTACTTACCCAAATCCAGTTTTAATATGTGTGGCATAGCTGGAATTATTGGGCAAAAAGCTAACAAGTTAAATATTTCACGAATGTTGGAAACCCAAAAACATCGTGGTCCAGATTTTATGGATTATTATTGCGATGAAACTGTGGTTGCTTTTGGTCACAATCGTTTAAGTATCATTGATTTATCAAGTAATGCGAATCAACCTTTTTATAGTGATTGTGGTACTTATATTTTGGTATTCAATGGTGAAATTTATAATTATATTGAGTTAAAAAGAGAACTTCAAACTAAATATCTTTTCAAGACACAATCAGATACCGAAGTGTTGTTGAATGCCTATATAGAGTGGGGAGAACACTGTTTAGATAAATTCAATGGCATGTTTGCTTTTGCCATTTGGAATAAAAAAGAACAAACGCTTTTTGCAGCTCGAGACCGATTTGGTGTCAAACCGTTCTATTATCATTTTGACAATTCCAACTTCTATTTCGCTTCCGAAATAAATACCCTTTTTGCTGCTGAAATTCCGAAAGTCGCTCATGATAAAGTTTGGCTTAACTTTTTTTCAGAGGGCAGTTATGGTTTGCCTAATGAAACTTTTTGGCATGGTATTGAGCAGTTGCCTGGCGGACATTTTTTGACTTTAAAAGACAATTCGTTGCAGCTAAAAAAATGGTATCATTTTGAAGATAGCATATCTTTACTACAAAATCAATTTGATAAAAATGAGGAAGAATACATTACCCATTTACTTTTAAAATCAATCAATTTGCGTTTTCGAGCTGATGTTCCTGTTGGTTTTAATCTTAGTGGTGGATTGGACTCTAGTATGCTTTTGGCACTTATTGATCAACAAGATATTGATAAATCAGCAATTGAAGCTTTTACTTTTATAACTAATGATGAACGTTATGACGAAATTACTTGGGTAAAAGCCATGTTGGAAAACAGACCTTTTCATCTTACTATCTGTTCACTCTCTGCCTTTGAAATTCGAGAACTGTCATTAAAAATGGCATTGCATCAAGCGGAACCTTATGGAGGAATTCCAACTATTGCTTACTCAAAAATTTTCCAAACTGCCAGTCAAAAAGGAGTGAAGGTTTTACTCGACGGACAAGGTTCAGACGAAGCTTGGGCTGGTTATGATTATTATTTACATAACAATCAAAATACTATTCAAGGTGTTTCTAAATCGCCTTTTAGAACAAATGTTTTAGATAATGATTTTGCAAATGAGTATCATAAAACAAGCTATCCAAAACCATTTGAAGACGATTTATTGAATTTACAATATCGTGATTTGTTTTATACCAAAATTCCACGTGCTTTGCGTTTCAATGATAGAGTTTCTATGATGTACGGCACAGAATTAAGAGAACCTTTTTTAGATTATGAATTGGTAGAATATGTTTTTAGTCGCCCAATAAATTTTAAAATAAAAGATGGTGTTCAGAAATGGATGTTGCGTAAAATAGCTGAAAAATTTCTGCAAAAAGATTTAGTTTTAGCCCCGAAACGGCCTTTGCAAACCCCACAAAGAGAATGGCTTACTGAAGACTTAAAAGATTGGGTAGTAGCTGAAGTGGAACCATTGAAAAATCACCATTGGTTTAATGCAAAATCATTGCAAAGCGAATTGGATTTATTTTTTAAGGGCGATAATCAAAGTAGTTTTCATATTTGGCAATGGATAAATGCTGCACAATTATTAAAATAATGAAGAATTCGACAAATAAAAAAATATTTATTTTACTCCCTGATGGTATAGGTTTACGAAACTTTGCTTTTACAAACTTCCATAAAATGGGATTAGAAAAAGAATTTGATGTTACTTTTTGGAACACAACACCATTTAATTTGGATGCATTAGGTTTTAGAGAGTTAAAAATTGAAAATCCAAGAATCCATCCACTTACTGAATTTTATAAGAATGCTCAAATTCAAATTGAATTAAATCAAAATATTATAAAAGCAAAAGATACTATCTATAACTCATATAGATTTTCTTCGACGAATAAAAATATAAAGTCCTTCATAAAAAATTCGGTACTCAAATGGATTATTTTTTTCAATAATTCTCCCAAAGGATTAAATAGAATAAAAGATAAGATTAATCTAAACGAACGAAAGACTAAATTATATTTTGATAGTTTAGAAATACTAAAACAAGAAAAACCTGCTCTTGTTTTTTGTACAAATCAAAGAATAACGACTGCAGTTGCTCCCATTCTAGCGGCTCAAGATTTAGGAATCCCTACTGCAAGTTTTATTTTTTCTTGGGACAATTTGCCCAAAGGGATAAAAATTATTGCCACTGATTTTTATTTTGTTTGGAGCGAACATATGAAAAATGAACTTCAATATTACTATCCTGATATCAAAGGGAGTCAAATTTTTATCACAGGAACACCACAATTCGAACCTCATTATGAAAAACAGTTTTTGATTACTAAAGAAGTATTCTTCAATCAAAATGGTTTGGATTTATCTAAAAAATATATTTGCTTCTCTGGTGATGATGTTACCACTTCTCCCAATGATCCTCATTATTTACTTGACGTAGTAAAAGCGGTAGAACAATTAAATGCAAAAGGACATAATTTGGGGATCATTTTCAGACGTTGTCCAGTTGATTTCTCTAATAGATATGATTTTGTTTCAGAAAAATACAATGATATTATTGTATGTATAGCTCCATTATGGAAAAATATTGGAGATACTTGGAGTACTGTTTTGCCTACAAAAGAGGATTTAATTCTTCAAATGAATACTATATATCATTCGGAATTTGTTGTTAATTTGGGTTCTTCAATGGTTTTTGATTTTGCTGCCTTACAAAAACCCTGTTTTTATATCAATTACAATTCAAAAAATAAAAAAATAGAAAATTGGAATTCTCAAACAATATATAATTTTGTTCATTTCCGATCGATGCCTAATAAAGAGTGTGTTTTTTGGATAAATAACCCTGATGAAATTGAAGATTGTATTATAAAAGGTATGGGTAATGAAGCGAAAAATGTAATTGATAATGCCAAGAAATGGTTTGAAATAATCAATCAACATCCTCCAGAAAAAGCATCTGAGAGAATTTGGGATGCCATTGAAATGATACTAAAAAAGTAGTATGATAAAACGCACACTATTAGCAGATTACAAAAGATATAACTTTTCTAAAATAAATTTTAGGAACCTTTTTTTTGTCTTTATTTCACATCCAATTCCCGGATTAAAGTTCATGACTATTTTTAGATTAACCCAAAACTATAGAAAAAAAAATAGATTGTTGTTTTACTTTTTTTTCTTTTGGTTAAGACGGTTAAAAGTAAAATATGGGTTCGATATTTCCTATAGAACACAAATAGGAATGGGTTTATATATTGGTCATTTTGGTAATATAGTTATTCATGGAGATGCTATAATTGGAGAAAATTGTAATATTTCTCAAGGCATAACTATTGGAGTAAGTAATTATGGTGAAAAGAAAGGTGTTCCAACTATTGGTAATCGAGTTTTTATTGGTCCTAATGCATGTGTTTTTGGAAATATTTCAATTGGTAATAATGTTACAATTGGAGCCAATACTGTTGTTACAGATACTATTGCTGATGGAAAAACAGTTTTACCTTCAAAAATGATACTATTAGATAAAGATTTGTCTTCTTATTACATTCACGAATATATAAATTAAGATGAAAATTGCTTTTCTAACACCAGAATTCCCTCATCCAAAAATGGGTTCGTCTGGAGGAATTGGAACCAGTATTTACAATTTATCTAAAGGTTTAACCCAAGCTGGACATCAAGTCTTTGTTTTGGTTTATGGACAATCGGAAGATGCCATTTTTGTTGAAAATGATATTACTTATTATAGGATTAAAAATATAAAAATTAAAGGATTTTCTAGGTTTCTAACACAAAAGAAGATTGAAAAAATTATTAATCTTTTGATAAAAAATAACAATCTTGACCTTGTTGAAGCACCAGATTGGACTGGAATAACCTCTAGAATTAGACCTAATTGTCCTGTTGTGATTAGACTAAATGGTTCTGATACTTATTTTTGTCACTTGGATAAAAGACCAGTAAAGTTTTTAAATAAGTTTCATGAACAAAGAGCATTGCAAAATGCAGATGCATTACTTTCGGTTAGTCACTATACTGCTGAAGTTACTAAACAATTATTCTCATTAAATAGAAATTTTCAAATAATTCCAAATAGCATTGACTTAGAGAAATTTTCTAATGACCATTCTATTGGTTTTCAGGAAAACACGATTTTATATTTTGGAACTTTGATTAGAAAAAAAGGATCATTGGAGTTACCATTGATTTTCAACGAAGTTTATAAACACAATAAGCAAGCAGAATTAATTTTGATAGGAAGAGATGCTTCTGATATATTGACTAAAAATGTTTCTACTTGGGAGATGATGCAACCTTTATTTGACGGTGAAGCAATGCAAAATGTATCTTATTTAGGAAGTGTTTCCTATGATAAAATTAAAGAGTTTATAAATACTTCCACAGTTTGTGTTTTCCCTACATTTGCCGAAGCTTTGCCTGTTTCTTGGATAGAAGCGATGGCTATGCAAAAAGCTATAGTGGCTTCTAATATTGGATGGGCAACGGAAGTTTTAGATGATAATGTAAATGGATTTTTAGTGCATCCACAAGACCATGAAAACTATGCTAAAAAAATAATTCAGTTATTAGAAAACGAAGCTTTACGACATCAATTTGGTATTGAAGCCAGAAAAAAGATAGCACAAAAATTTAGTATCGAAGTAGTTGCCAAACAAAGTGCTAATTTTTACAAAAAAATACTCCAATGAAAAAAGCAATAAAAAAGATAATAAGCAAATTAGTCCCAAAAGGAGACACAAAAGAAACAGTTAAATTGTTTTACTACAGCTTATTCAAACCAAAAAATGTTGCATTTGAATTGGTCGATAACAATGGGGCAGTTGCATACAAAACGACCTTTAGTGGACTTTCATTATTTACAAATGAAGCTTTATACCCAATAGTGGACGATTTTAATTATTATCAACATTTTTATAAAGTGAAGGCAGATGATGTTATAATTGATGCTGGTGCTAATTGTGGTCATTTATCTATTTTCTTTTCAAAGGTAGTTGGCCCAATTGGACAAGTATTTGCTTTTGAACCCGATAAATTTAACATTGAGAGAATTACTAAAAATAAAAACTTAAATCCTGATTTGCCCAATAATATTGTTATTGAAGAGGTATTGCTTTGGGATAAAAATGAATTAATTGATTTTTATGAAGCTGGCACTGTTGGTTCTTCAGCGGTATGGAAACCTGATAATGAGCATTGTGTAAAAAAGCAAGCTGTCACCATTGATAGTTGGGTTGTTAATAACAATATTAACAAACTAGATTTTATAAAAATGGATATTGAAGGTGCTGAAATAGAAGCCCTTGATGGTTGTAGAGCAACAATAAAAACCTTGAAACCGAATTTTTCGATTGCATCCTATCATGTTGTTAATGGAGAACAAACCTATATAAAAGTAGAACAATTTTTCAATGCCATGAATTATCCTTGTAAAACAGTTCATTTTAGAGGAACAGAAATCATAACTTTTGCCGGTTTAAATTTGAAATTAGTTTAATTTTTTTTTATGATAATTATATACCATAATCAATTAAAAATTACCGAAATAGTTTCAAGTGAAATTAATGATTTTCCTAATGAAATAGGTAAAAATGTTGTGACTGTTTTACTCGATTTTGCTGAAAAATTCCAAAACGAAATTTTGGTTTGGTGTCATGAAATTTATAAAGAGAATTTGAACACAAATGAAATCGAAGATTTATTTCACCACAAAAAATTTCTATTTACTTATAATCCTACATCAACAAATTATTTCAACAGAGAATTAGGTTATATAGAAGATTCTCCATTTGTAAAAGTGAATAACGCTATTCGATATGTTACTTGGCAAATGAGTAGTCAAGTTGGAGCCATTCATTCCTCAGTTATCAATGCTTGCCGAAAGGATTTAAAAAGTGAAACTAATTTCGATTATTTCTTAAATTCTTTTGCCAAAAGAGCTATGACTTCTGGACTTTTATGTTATTCCGAGCCAAAGTTGTTACTGAAAAAGACACAGATTAGTCATTACAAAAAAACGAATCTTTTTGAACTTTTTAGGTTTACAAAACAACATTATAAGACACGTTGGATTTTTTTATTGTTTTTCAATTTGTTTTTGTTTGAAAAACGATTTCCATTATTTCCGTTTTTATTTTCCATTTTTTATAAAAAGAGAACTTTAAATTCAGAAAGATTAAATAAAATTGAAATACATTCTACTAAAAATATTATTGAAAAAGGAACTATTGATGTTTTGATTCCCACTATTGGTAGAAAAGAGTATTTATTTGCTGTGTTACAAAATTTAGCATCACAAACATATTTGCCTACAACTGTAATTATTATAGAACAAAATCCTAGTGAGAATAGCAGTTCCGAATTGAATTATATTGAAAATACAACTTGGCCTTTTCAAATTAAGCATCATTTTACTCAACAAGCAGGAGTTTGCAATGCTAGAAATATTGGTTTAAATTTCATCGAAAGTGAGTTTTGTTTTTTGGCCGATGACGATATTGTTTTTAATAATGATTTACTAGAAAAAGTGATGCAAAATTTTCAATCAACTGGCAATGAAGTTCTGCTTGTTTCTTGTCATTTGAAAACGCAAAGTATTATTCAACAGCAACCAAAACAATTTCCTATATTTGGTGGAGGACATGCTTTTGTAAAATCTTCTTGTTTAAAAGGCTTAAAATTCGACATGGCTTTTGAATTCGGTTTTGGAGAAGATGGTGACTTTGGAATGCAATTATTGAATAAAGGATATGATATTCTCTTCATTTCAACTTTTGAAATCATTCATTTAAAAGCGCCTTTAGGTGGTTTTAGAACCAAACCTGTTTTAAAATGGAGTAATGAGCAAATAACACCAAAACCTTCACCAACTGTAATGTTATACAAATTAAAACATGACACAAAAGAGCAATTATCTCTATATAAAGTAACTTTATTTTTGAAAAATATAAATGGTAATTTTTTGAAAAATCCATTCAATTATATTGCAGTTTTCAAATCGAAATGGAACAAAAGCGTTTATTGGGCAAACAAATTAAACAATGAATAACATGAATTTCACGCTTATAGTTTGTACTTATATGCGACCAATTCCTTTATTAAATTTATTGAATTCAGTAAAGGAACAAACACTTTACCCTAATGAAATTTTAATTATTGATGGCTCCACAAATGATGAAACGGCAGCAATTATTGCTCAAAATTCATTTCAAAATCTAACATATTTTAAGGTTTCCGCAGCAGATAGAGGATTGACAAAGCAACGAAATTTTGGTATTTCTAAAGTATCAAGTGATTGCGAGGTAATTTGTTTTCTTGATGATGATACTATTTTGGAACCCATTTATTTTGAAGAAATTATCAATGCATTTCAAAGTGATACTGACATAGTAGGAGTTGCTGGCGTTGCAATAAACGAAAATAATTGGTTTCAAAAAAAATATAATAAACATTATAATAAATTAAAATATTTTGAATTTGAAGGATACATTTATCCCGAAGGTTCCAGAAATGTAGTGAGAAATATTTTAGGATTGCAATCAAATTTAGGGCCAGGACGAATGCCAGAGTTTTCTAACGGCAGAACTTGTGGTTTCCCTTTGAATGATAAAATGTATGAGGTTGATTTATTAATTGGAATGTCGTTTTCGTTCAGAAAGATTGTTTTTAATTCGATTAAGTTTTCACATTATTTTGAAGGTTATGGACTGTATGAAGATGCTGATTTCAGTATTAGAGCCCAGCAATTTGGAAAAAACGTCATCACAACTAAGGCAAAATTATCACATTATCATGACCCATCAGGTAGGCCAAATCAATATCAGTATGGTAAAATGGTTGTTCGAAACGGTTGGTATGTTTGGAGAGTAAAGTATCCAAAACCATCTTTTACCGCCAAATTGAAATGGAATACTATCATATTATTATTGTCATTCATCCGATTTAACAATATATTTACGACTACTAAACGAAAAGAGGCATTTACTGAATTTTTTGGAAGAATTTCAGGATGGTTGAGTTTGTTTTTTAGTAAACCAAAAATTCTCAAATAAGCTAAAAGTATTTGTAATAAAATAAAAATGAAATTAATAATTCCTCGTTTAACACCTTTTCATAATATGTTGATTTTTTCTTTTTTTCATTATTGCGAAGAAAATAAAATCATATTTAATTTAAAGTTTGACACAAAAGTTTCGTTGAATGGTGGAATTTTAGAAGTGAATAATAAAACTATTTATTTTGATTATTCTGATAGCCCTGTATTTTCTGACAATCCAGTTAAATTTAATTATTATTTTAAGAGATCATTAAGGGAAATAGATGAAAAAGAGAATGTTTATCCTCTAAATTTTCAGGTAAACTACTCTTATAAATCATTACTGTTTTTATCTAAATTAAGTTATAGGCAATTAGTCGATAAGTATAATAGAATTGAAATAATTAGAGCTTTAGATTATTTTAATGCATTTACTAATTCTTCCCACAATGCTATGGATATTAGAAAATTTCCAAAACAGATAATGGATAATGGTGGGAAAATTTTATTTTACACCAGATTATGGAATCCTGACAATCATCCAGATGAAGACGAAAAGGAACGGCGAAGACAACAAAATGAATTTCGTATTGAATCTTGTAGAATTATTAAAAAAAGTTTTAAAAATGCTTCAGTAGGTTTATTTCCAGATAATTTATCATTAAATATTGCTACAGATATTCTTCTCAATAAAAAAAAAACATCCAAAAAAGAGTATTTTGGACTTTTAAAACAATTTGATATTGGAATTGCAGATGATGGATTAAAAGATACACCAGGTTGGAAAATAGGAGAATATTTATTGTTTGGGAAAGCAGTTGTCACTACACCACTAAACGTTTCAATTGAAAATTTCCATGAACATATCAATTATGAAAAACTATCAACTAGAAATTCTTTTAATGAAGTGCCAGAGAAAATAGAATACTTATTAAGTGGAAATAAATATCTTGAAGTTGGAAAAAATAATTTAGATTGGAGCTATAATTATTTGCATCCAAAAAACTTTATTCAAAGAATTTTATCAAAAACACTCGGAGATATAATTATAAAATGAAATTTTGCATCATTACACATGTTCCACACGGTTATCAAAATGGGAATTATTTTGCCTATTCTCCTTACGTGAGAGAAATGAATATTTGGTCGAAATATGTTGATGAAATTGTACTGGTTGCACCTTTACATCTGAAAAATAGTACTTCAATAGATTTAGATTATTCCCATAAATCAATTGATTTTAGAAATGTTTCCAACTTTAATTTTTTAACATTAAAGTCAATTTTTATTACCCTCTTAAAATTACCAAATATTATTTTTGAAATTTATAAAGCGATGAAACATTCTGACCATATCCATTTGCGTTGTCCTGGAAATATGGGTTTATTAGGATGTTTTCTTCAAATTCTATTTCCTAGAAAGACAAAAACAGCTAAATACGCCGGTAATTGGGATTTAAAAGCTAAGCAACCTTTGAGTTATCGTTTGCAAAAATGGATTTTGAGTAATATTTTTTTGACCAAAAACATGCAGGTTTTAGTTTATGGTGAATGGAAAAATAGTTCTAAAAATATCAAATCCTTTTTTACAGCAAGTTATTTTGAAAAAGATAAAATTAATATCAGCCCTAAAGATTTAAATTCTAAGATAACATTTATTTTTGTTGGTACGCTTACAAATGGTAAGCAACCTTTGTATGCTATTCAATTAATTGAACAACTTCATAAAAACGGTAATGAAGTTGAATTATGTATATATGGAGAAGGTAAAGAAAGAGTAAATATAGAAAATTATATTTCAAAAAACAAACTCAAAAACATTGTAATTTTAAAAGGAAACCAAAATCAAGAAGTCATCAAAAATGCCTACCTAAAAAATCATTTCGTAATTTTACCTTCATTAAGCGAAGGTTGGCCAAAAGCTGTTGCTGAAGGTATGTTTTGGGGTTGTTTGCCTATTGCAACAAGAGTTTCCTGTATTCCAAATATGTTAGACAACGGTGACAGAGGAATTATTTTAGAGCTTACATTACTAGATGATATAAAAAATATTCAATCTCTTCTGGATAATAATGAGTTGTATCAAGAGAAAGTTAATAATGCTATTCAATGGTCAAGAAAATATACTTTAGATGTTTTTGAAGAAGAAATAAAACTCCTTATAAAATCATGAGAATAGTACAAGTTATAGATTCCTTAGAAGTAGGTGGAGCGGAAAAAATGGCAGTTAATTATGCCAATTCACTGTCAAAAAGAATAGAGTTTTCTGGTTTAATTGCTACAAGATCAGAAGGTGAATTAATAAATCAATTAAATAAAGAGGTTGAATATCTTTTTTTGAATAGAAAAATGTTAATTGATTTTGGTGCTATTATTAGACTGAGAAAATACTGTAAAACGCATAAAATAAATTTTGTTCATGCTCACAGTACAACTTATTTTATTGTCACTTTAATGAAGTTATTTTATCCAAAAATCAAAATAATTTGGCATGATCACAATGGATTAAGTGAGTTTATAAGTGTTCATAATTTTTATATTTTGAAAAAAGCTTCTTTTTTTTTTAATGGAATAATTGGTGTCAATTATCAAATAAAAAACTGGGCTAAAATCAAACTGAAATGTAAGGTGGTTATTTATTTACCAAATTTTACCAATATTGAAGTTTCAACTCAAAAGGAAACAGTTTTAAAAGGTCTTAATGGTAAACGTATTTTATGTTTAGCTAATTTAAGAGACCAAAAAAATCATTTTTTATTGCTAGAAGTTGCTGAAAAACTTAAGAAAACCAAACCTGATTGGACATTCCATTTAGTAGGAAAAGATTTTGAAGATAATTACTCTGCGAAAATTAAAGGATTGATACAAAGAAAAAAATTAGGTAATACTGTATTTGTTTATGGTTCAAAAAATGATGTGAATAATATTATTAATCAAGCAGATATTGCTATCTTAACCTCGAAATCGGAAGGTTTACCAGTTGCCTTAATTGAGTATGGATTAATGAGCAAACCAGTTATTTTAACAAATGTTGGTGAAATTCCATTTATTATTCAAGATGACATCAATGGTTTTATTGTTGGTGTCAATGAAGTAGAAATGTTTTATGAAAGATTAATTCAATTAATTGACGATTCTACTTTAAGACTTCGTTTTGGCAACTATTTGCATCAAACTATTTTAGAAAATCATTCGGAGGAAGGTGTAATTATTAATTATTTGAATTGGATTGAAAAGTTATAATGGATAAAAATGAAAAAAAATATATAGCTTTAGTCTCATTGCATGTAGCAATTGGAGTTTTAATTTATTTAATTCCACCAATATCTAAACTATATGGTTTTTCAATATTAATATTAGGGTTGTATTATGTATTAAAAACTCGTAATAGAAACAATGAAGTTCTAATTGTAGCTGCTTATATTGTTGGTAGTGAAGTTTTTTTGAGAATGACAGGTGGAAATATTCTTTATGAATTCTCAAAATATGGAGTGATGATTTTCTTATCAATGGGGATGTATTACAGTGGATTTTCAAAAAATGCTGTTCCTTTTTGGATTTATCTATTGTTGCTATTGCCAGGAGTTGTAGTTGCCACAGAAACTTTAAATTTGCAATCAGATTTAAGAACCTCTTTAGCTTTTAATATTTCTGGTCCTGTTTGTTTGGGTATTGCTTCGATTTATACTTACAACAGGAAAATATTATTTTCTCAATTAAATAATATCTTGCTCACACTTGGTTTGCCCATTATTTCTACCACAGTCTATTTAATTTTATATACACCAGAATTAAAAACTATTTTAGTAAGCACCAGTTCAAATCCAGCTGCTACAGGAGGATTTGGACCCAATCAAGTTGCAACAATACTTGGTATTGGGATGTTTATCTTTTTTACAAGATTGATTTTAGCTTCGAAAACGAAACTACTTTTTATAATTAATCTCATTATTTTATTAAATATTTCTTATAGAGGATTGGTTACTTTTTCCCGTGGTGGTATTTTGACGGGATTAGTTATGATAACACTCTTTTTAGTAATGTTATACAAAGATATAAGTAGTTATGCTAGATCACGACTTTATATTTTATTTGTTTTTATGATAGTTGCATTTGCTTTAACTTGGATATATACCTCGAATCAAACAAGTGGTTTAATTGATAAAAGATATGCAAACCAAGATGCAAAAGGAAGAGTGAAAGAAAGTCAATTTACAGGTAGAGAAGACATATGGGATAGCGAAATTGCAGCATTTGAAGATCATCCAGTCTTTGGTGTTGGAGTTGCCAAAGGACTTGAAATTAGAGAAGTAGCCACAGGAGGTTTGAAAGTTGTATCGCACAATGAAATTACTAGAACACTTGCTGAACATGGTACGATGGGTATTATTGCATTATTAATTGTTTTTTTCACACCTTTTTTTTTATATCTAGACAATAAACAAAATATATTTAACTTTTGTTTTTTAATTTTTTGGTTAATGACCATCAATCATGCAGCAATGAGAATTGCAGCACCGGCTTTTGTATATTCGTTATCATTATTAAAAGTTTATATGGATGAAGAAACTCCTATATAAGGGAATAAACTATCCGAGCACGGTTACTCTTACACACCTATAGAAACACTAGGAGAGTTCTTAGAAATTGATGGCAATACTTTTTACTATGAATTATCCCATAGAAACAGAATTTTATTGAACCTAATCTAGCTAATAAACTGACAGAAAATGCCAAAGAGTCAATTAAAAGTTTTGATTGTGATATGGTTAAAAAGCAATGGAAAGATTTACTGCAACGATTAGTATAATTTAGTAACTTGCGACTTCAAAAACGCTTTTTTTATAACATGAACAAATACAAGGACATACATTTTGAAGTTTCAGAAAGAAAAATTCTTTTACGAATTTTTGATGTAGTTTCTGTGCTGCTTTCTTTGTACTTGGTTGGAATTATTTTTGAATTTGATTATTTTAATATCTCAAAGACTAATTTTTATTGGACGTTTGTCTTAGGACTCTATTTAACTATTATAGGTTCAATTTTTGAAATGTATAACCTACAAGTTGCGAGTAGTCAATTTCAAGTTGTTAAAAGTATTATATTGACTACTTCCACAACTGTATTGGTTTATTTGTTGACACCTATTTACACTCCTATTTTACCCACAAATCGTATTCAAATACTCATCTTTTTTATCTCAATTTTTGTTGCTTTATTTTCTTGGCGAATGATATATGTTCGTTTTTTTGCTTCCAATAGATTTTCAAAAAAAGTAATATTAATTTGTGATAATGATCAAGTAAAAGAGCTTGTAAAAGGATTGGAAAGTGCTGACCCACATTATAAAATACTTGGATTTCTTAATTCGGATAGTTCAAATGAAACTAAATTGAACAATGTTAAAAATATTGATATTACTAATTTAGAAAAATTTGTAAAAGAAAATTCCATTTCAGAAATAGTTATTGCATCCCAAAAAACAGACGGAATTAGCATTACTTTATATAATCAGTTAATACATTTATTAGAAAATGGCTATATAATTAGAGAGTACACTCAGGTTTATGAAAGTATTACTTATCGTATTCCTGTTCAATATGTGTCTCGGGATTTTTATCGCTATTTCCCATTTAGTAGAAGCAATCAAAATCATTTTTATATGCTTTTTGTTCGACTTTTGGAAATTATAACTGCAATAATTGGGTTAGCATTTGGTTTCATTTTAATTCCAATTGTGATTTTAGGAAATATTATAGGAAATAGAGGAAAACTATTTTATACACAAGAAAGAGTAGGAAAGAATGGTAAGGTTTTTAATATTGTAAAATTTAGAACCATGATTAAAGATGCCGAAAATGAAGGTGCTGTTTTTGCAACTATTAATGACTCTCGAATTACTCCTTTTGGTAAAATATTAAGAAAATCAAGAATTGATGAGTTTCCTCAATTTTACAACATATTAAAGGGAGATATGGCTGTTATTGGACCAAGACCTGAGCGTCCTGTTTTCGTGGATGAAATTGCGGCTGTAATGCCATTTTATGAAACACGTCACGTTATTAAACCTGGGTTAACAGGTTGGGCACAAGTCAACTATTCTTATGGAGAAACTATAGATGATAGCTTGATAAAACTTCAATATGACTTGTATTATATCAAACATCGAAGTCTTTTTCTTGACTTTAATATTATGTTCAAGACACTGAGCACAATATTATTTTATAGAGGGCAATAGTTTCAGTGGATTTTTACCACTAATTTTCAATAGCATATAAATTGTACTTATCATAAACGGCAACATGATAAACAAGTAAGGTTTGTTTATCATAATGATGGCATATATGAATATAATTGCTATTGAAAGTTTACAAATCTTATTTAAATTAGTTTGCTTAAGAAAAGGTAATGTTAAAAATAAAGGGCTAAAAAGGAGTGCATTATAGTTCCAAAGTACTTCTTGATGATCAGAATATAAACCGACAATACACAGAAACACTCCTAAAATCCCACACAGAAATAAATAGCTTAAAAATAAAAATCGTTTATTCATCAGTATTAATAACAGTAGTATCATGATTATCAGATAGATACTATTAAAAAATGAAAAGGCAACCTGTTTTTTATTACCCTTTAAAATAGTTTTTTTTTCTGATACTAATGGCTTACCGTCAACTATTGCTTTGTCTAAACTGTGCATTAGTTCAACTGGAAGAAATACTTTTGCTGCTTTTGCATCTGTTTTTGCTCCAAAAATGATATTGATTCCTAACTTGTACCAGAAATAATTTTCAAAATAAGGATATAATACTTTACGATAGGATATACTTGTATCATCAACCTTTTCAAGTGGTTTTTGTCCAATCAAAGTACTAATTTTATCAGCCACCATAGTAGTACAGTTTCTATCAATAAATTTGTAGGTATAATATCTTTCGGAAGTGTATAAAGAAGCGCTTAAAGTTTCAAATAGTTTTTGTTTTTTTGCTAATGGTAGGTTTAGTGTTTGCTCTATAACTTCTCTTTCATCCGTTTGATATTCTAAAATGAAATCTTCATAAGAAGTGACATTCATGAAATATTGTAAATCACCTTTTATAAATTTCAAATAAAAATTTTCGGTTCTAAAGTCAAATGCTCCATAGTTAAAAACCACATCCAATAGGTTTTCATCATCCTTTATTCTTAGTGCTGTATGACCAAAAGTGGAATATAATTCTTCACCTCTTCCGCAAGTAAAAATACTGACTTTTGTCTTCTCAGAAAGTTTTGGGTTTTGTGAAAATGAGTTTACACTAAAAAAGAAAAGTAGTAGCAGTGTTTTTTTTAACATATCCATTTTATCTAAAAATACTCAAATCTACTTTAACAGAAAAAATGTTTGAATACAAAGCGGCACTTTGGTCTCCCAAATCGGTTAAGGCATAGTCAATCTGAATGCCTTTGTATTTAAATCCTAAACCAATATTAGGTTGAAAATTCACTTTTTGAGTACCATCAATTTGTAACACATTTTGAAAATTCCCAACTCCAGCGCGAAGGAAAACTAAATTAGTGTAGCCAAATTCAAATCCTAATGCAGGATCAATACTCACTATTTCTGAAGAAATTACATCATTGGTTTGTGCAAATTGCATATTCAAATTTACGGCAGCCAAAAGCGTGTAATCATAATGAAATTCAAATTTTCTGGCAATTCCCAATTGTGCTTTTGGTAAAGTGATTTCTGTGCTTTCTGGCAATTCTTGATTTTGACCAGAAACGGCATCTCTAATGTCGTTGTATTTATCTTCATCTATAGCCCATACATTGTAAGTTGTAGTAATGTCACGAAGCATTAACCCATAATACCAATCATTATTTTCATATTGAAGTCCAATATCAAAACCAAAACCCCATGAATTAGCAAATTCTCCAATCACTCTTCGAATAATTTTGGCATTCACACCATATTGAAAACCTTCATAAAGGACAGGTTTTCTTGCGTATGAAAAAGTCAAACCATAATCAGCAGTCGAGAAAAGACTAATGCGGTTATAGTCAATATTGCCTTCACCATCAATTAATTGCGTGGTGTTTAAAATATCATCAACGCCAAACCGAATTAGAGAAACACCCCAAGCACTTCGGTCATCTATCTTCTTGGCATAACTAGCATAATCATATTGTGCAATATTGGCAAAGTAACTGGCATGCATTAATGACGCTTCGCTATCTTCAATTCTTAATAATCCTGCCGGATTCCAATAGCCCGAATTTACATCACCACTAAAAGCCGTTACAGCATTGGACATTCCAAGAGATGCTGCATCAACCCCAATATTCATGAACTCATTCGAATATTTTCTAACCGATTGAGCATGAGTAATTATGCTAATAAAAAGCAGTAGAATAGCAATCTTTTTTTTCAAGGCAATTTTTCTTTTTACAAATATCATATAAAAATCTCTATTACAAAACGCAGAAACCTTTAAGTTATTGTGTTAATTTTGTTTTTCTTTGCAAACACTAAACGATTACAAATGAATATCAAAGCGCAGATTCCCAATTTATTTACGATGCTTAATCTGTTTTGTGGTTGCGTGGCTTTGGTAATGGTTTCTGATTATAAATTTGATTTCGCTTTTTATTTTGTTTCCCTTGGTATTTTTTTCGATTTCTTTGATGGTTTTTTTGCAAGAAAATTTGGTGTAACCGGACCACTTGGTGTTCAGTTAGATTCTTTAGCTGATATGGTAACTAGTGGTGTTGTTCCAGGATTTGTGATGTTTAAAATGATGGCACATTCTGACTCTTTTGGAATAGAAAGCTATTTTCCTTATTTAGGTTTTGTAATAACACTTGGAGCTTGTTATCGTTTGGCAAAATTTAACATTGATGAAAGACAATCAGATAGTTTTATAGGATTGCCAACACCAGCAAATGCTTTGTTTTTTATGAGTTTACCGTTAATAAATTTATCTTTTTATGATGATAATTTTGCAGGTATGATATATAACAATTGGGTTTTGGTTGGCTTTACATTTCTAAGTGCTTATATTATGAATGCAGAAATACCTTTATTTTCTTTAAAAATTAAAAATTTCAGTTTTGCTAAATATAAACTGCAAATTTTCTTTTTGGCAATTTCTGCGGCAATGCTTTTTTTTCTTCAAATATTGGCGGTGCCAATGATCATTATACTTTATGTATTGCTGTCAGTAATTAATAATATGGTTAAAAAAAAGGTTACTATTTAGAAAGCTAAACCTCATTTTTTTTCATATTTTAAAAAAAAAATACCGCAAATTCGCAAATTCTTATTTAAACAATTTGCGAATTCGCGGTCAACTATATTCTCAAAGTTTTATTTGAAGTCTAATTTCTTTTTTCGCAATTCAAAGTTTTGTCCGAGATACACCTTTCTTACCATTTCATCTGCGGCTAATTCTTCTGGAATTCCAGCTTTTAGAATTCCACCTTCAAACATCAAGTAGGTTTTATCAGTAATAGCTAAGGTTTCTTGAACGTTATGGTCTGTTATTAGAATTCCGATGTTTTTGTTTTTTAGTTGGGCTACAATTCTTTGAATATCTTCCACGGCAACAGGGTCAACTCCAGCAAATGGTTCGTCTAATAAAATAAATTTTGGGTCAGTAGCTAAAGCTCTTGCAATTTCAGTACGTCGTCTTTCTCCTCCAGAAAGTAAATCGCCGCGATTGGTGCGGATATGTTCCAAACTAAATTCAGCAATTAAACTTTCCATCTTTGCCACTTGTTCTTCTTTGGAAAGCTTGGTCAATTGCAGTACACTCAAAATATTGTCCTCAATGCTTAATTTTCTGAAAACAGAGGCTTCTTGAGCTAAATAGCCAATACCGTTTTGAGCCCTTTTGTACATTGGAAAGTCAGTAATATCCATATCGTCGAGGAAAATTTTTCCTGAATTTGGTTTTACCAATCCTACAATCATATAGAAAGAAGTAGTTTTTCCGGCACCATTTGGACCCAATAGTCCCACAATTTCTCCTTGGTTTACTTCAACAGAAATGCCTTTTACAACACTTCGTCCTTTGTAGGTTTTGACTAAATTTTCTGCTCTTAATTTCATTTATGCTGAATTTATTTCAGTATCTCTTGGTACTTAGTTTATGCAAATAAACGAATAAACAAATAACCAAATCCACACATTAACAATTATTTGTTTTCTTCCAACGCTTCCCAAAACTCGTAAGCTCTTCTCAAATGTGGAATAACAATAGTTCCGCCAACCAATGTTGCAATTCCCATGGCTTCCATCATTTCTTCCTTGGTAATTCCTTCTTTGTAACTGGTTTCCAAATGGTATTTGATGCAATCATCACAGCGTAAAACAGTTGATGCTACTAATCCCAAAAGCTCTTTGGTTTTAACATCCAAAGCACCTTCAGCATAAGCATTGGTATCAAGATTAAAAATTCGTTTTACAATTTTATTGTTATCTGCCAATAATTTTTCGTTCATTCTAGAACGATAATCGTTAAATTCTTCAACTAATTTGCTCATTTTCTTTTTCTTTTTTCACAACTAATGCAGAAATTAAAATACTTACTTCATACAAAATCAATATTGGAATAGAAACCACTACTTGACTTGGAATGTCTGGAGGTGTTGCTATGGCAGCTACAATAAGTATGATTACAATGGCAGCTCTTCTATATTTTCTTAAAAATGCAGGAGTTATAAGGCCTAATTTTGTTAGAAAGTAAATGATAATTGGTAATTCAAATACTAATCCACTAACGATGACTGACGTTTTAATCATACTAATATAGGAGTCAACGGTAAATTGATTCACAATAGTTTTACTCACATTGAATGTTCCAAAGAAATTAATGGATAATGGAACAATAACAAAATAGCCAAAAAGCACTCCAATAAAAAACAATATGGAAGAAACTATAATAAAAAGTCCCGCTTTTTTGCGTTCGTTTTCATATAATGCCGGACTTATGAATCGCCAAAATTCATAAAGAATATAAGGGAAACCAAGAATGAACCCAGCTGTAATTAAAATCCAAAGGTAAATTGAGAATTGTCCACCAACTTCAGTATTTTGAATAATAAATGAAAACTCAGTGGCACATGCATAGCTATCATCTACACCACAAAAACGTGTTAATTGACAAAAAAAGCGATAAGTAATAAAGTTGGGGTCTTTTGGTCCAAAAATAATGGTGTCAAAAATATAATCATCGATGAAATAACAAGCACCAGCAATGACCACAATGGCAATCGTACTTCTTACCAAAAGCCATCTTAATTCTTCAAGATGGTCTAGGAATGACATTTCTCCGAGCGACTTTTTTGCCATTATACAATGCCTTCTTTTAAAATATCATGTAAATGAAGCACTCCTTTGTATTCATCATTATCTACCACAACTAATTGGGTAATAGAAAAATCTTCTAAAATATTCAAAGCATCGCTCACTAAATCGGTAGACTTAATCATTTTTGGATTCTTAGTCATAATATCGAGGGCTGTCAAACCAGATATTGTTTCCGATTTATTCAACATTCGTCTAATGTCTCCATCAGTAATAATTCCGATTACTTTATCTTTATCTACAACTGCGGTAACACCTAATCGTTTTTCAGATATTTCAACAATAACATTTTTGATGTTGGCGTCAGGAGCAACGATAGGTTTATGAGTTGTATCTAGCATATCTCGAACACGATACAATAATTTTTTGCCCAAGGCACCGCCAGGATGGTATTTGGCAAAATCTTCGGAAGTAAAGTTCCTCATTTCCATCAAGCATACGGCAATAGCATCACCCATTACTAATTGAGCGGTTGTGCTGTTTGTTGGAGCCAAGTTGTTTGGACATGCTTCACTTTCTACATAAGTATTAAGAACATAATCGGCTTCTTTACCAAGAAATGAAGTAGTGTTCCCTGTAATTGCAATCAATTTGTTTCCAAATCTTTTTAATAATGGAACCAATACTTTTATCTCTGGACTGTTACCACTTTTTGAAATACAAATCACTACATCACCAGGTTGAACCATACCCAAATCACCATGAATGGCTTCTGAAGCATGAAGAAAAAGAGAGGGAGTTCCTGTGGAATTTAAAGAGGCAACAATTTTTTGAGCTATAATAGCGCTTTTTCCAATTCCGGTTATTACTAATCTTCCTTCGGAGTTATAGATGATGTCTACTGTTTCTACAAAATTATCATCCAAAAAATCCACCAGTTTGGCAATAGCAATGCTCTCGGATAAAATGGTGTTTTTTGCCGTATTTAGAATTATTTCTCTATTTATCAAAATTGAAATAGTATAAAATTTGTGTGTGTAAAAGAAAGTCGTATCTTTATGTTTGCAAATTTATGTAAAAATACCATTAACACAGAATGAATTTAAACGAAATTGACATCCATAAGGAATTAAAAAAGTATTTTGGTTTTAGCCAATTTAAAGGATTACAGGAACAAGTCATAAAAAGTATTATTACTCAAAATAATACTTTCGTTATTATGCCAACAGGCGGAGGAAAGTCTTTGTGCTATCAATTACCCGCTTTAATTCAGGAAGGAACAGCTATTGTAGTTTCCCCATTGATTGCATTAATGAAAAATCAAGTCGATGCTATTAGAAGCTTGTCATCTGAAAATGGCATTGCCCACGTATTAAATTCGTCGCTGACTAAAACCGAAATCAACCAAGTTAAAAAAGATATTACTTCTGGAATTACAAAATTATTATATGTAGCTCCTGAGTCATTAACTAAAGAAGAATATGTAGAGTTTCTTCGAAGTGTGAAAATTTCCTTTGTAGCGATTGACGAAGCACACTGTATCTCTGAATGGGGACATGATTTTAGACCCGAATATAGAAATTTAAGAAGTATTATAAAACTAATCGGTGATGTACCTGTTATTGGTTTAACAGCAACTGCTACCCCAAAAGTGCAAGAAGATATTTTAAAGAATTTGGATATGGTTGATGCAACTACTTTTAAAGCATCATTTAACCGACCAAATTTATTTTACGAAGTACGCACCAAGACCAAAAACATTGAGTCTGATATCATTCGCTTTATTAAACAACACAAAGGTAAATCGGGCATTATCTATTGCTTAAGTCGCAAGAAAGTAGAAGAAATTGCCGAAGTGTTGCAAGTAAATGGTATTAGTGCTGTTCCATATCACGCTGGTTTGGATGCTAAAACGCGTGCAAAGCATCAAGATATGTTTTTGATGGAAGATGTTGATGTAGTAGTAGCTACGATTGCCTTCGGAATGGGAATCGACAAACCCGATGTTCGGTTTGTCATACATCATGATATACCAAAATCTTTGGAGAGTTACTATCAGGAAACTGGTCGAGCTGGTCGAGATGGTGGCGAAGGTTATTGTATGGCTTATTACTCTTATAAAGATGTTGAAAAATTAGAAAAATTCATGTCGGGAAAACCTGTTGCAGAACAAGAAATAGGTTTTGCTTTGTTGCAAGAAGTAGTAGCTTATGCAGAAACATCTATTTCTCGACGTAAGTTTTTATTGCACTATTTTGGTGAAGAGTTTGATAGCGAAAACGGAGAAGGTGCCGACATGGATGACAACGTTCGCAATCCAAAAGCCAAAGTTGAAGCTAAGGACAATGTTAAAAAATTACTGGAAGTAGTTCGAGATACAAAGTATTTATACAAATCCAAAGAAATAGTATTCACTTTGATTGGAAGAGTAAACGCCACAATCAAAGCACACAGAACGGATACTCAAAAATTCTTTGGCATAGGTAGTGACCAAGAAGAGCGTTATTGGATGGCATTAATTCGTCAGGTTTTAGTTGATGGAATGCTTACCAAAGACATAGAAACTTATGGTATTTTGAAAGTTTCCGAAAAAGGACATGAGTATATTAAAAATCCTATATCGTTCATGATGTCAGAAGATCATGAATACAACGAAGCCGAAGATGATGCAATAATGACTGCTGCAAAATCTAGTGGAACAGCCGATGAAGCTTTGATGAGCATGCTTCGTGACTTACGTAAAAAAGAAGCCAAAAAACTAGGCGTTCCACCATTTGTAGTTTTTCAAGATCCGTCATTAGAAGATATGGCATTGAAATATCCTATTACAATTGATGAATTGAGCAATGTTCATGGAGTAGGAGAAGGAAAAGCAAAAAAATATGGTACTGCATTTATAGAACTTATTTCACGATATGTTGACGAAAATGATATCATTCGACCTGATGATTTGGTAGTAAAATCTACGGGCGCTAACTCTACCAATAAATTGTATATCATTCAAAATATTGACCGAAAATTATCGCTAGAAGACATTGCCAAAGCCAAAGGAATGAAAATGGACGATTTACTCAAAGAAATGGAGCAAATTGTCTACTCGGGTACAAAATTGAATATCAAATACTGGATTAATGAAATTTTAGATGAAGACCAACAAGAAGAAATTCA
>Ga0208853_1000002_pt1 | contig 82691 bp, 55 predicted proteins | sample LakMenEpi03Oct11_FD_150667 | JGI IMG/M metagenome (GOLD analysis project Ga0208853, IMG submission 150667) | Freshwater microbial communities from Lake Mendota, WI - 03OCT2011 deep hole epilimnion (SPAdes) | ecosystem: Environmental > Aquatic > Freshwater > Lake > Epilimnion/Euphotic zone ... | reverse complement strand
AATAGAAGAAACTAAAAGTTTTTTCTGGCAATTAGTACAAATAGAATGGGGGGAGCTATAGTAGCTCTCCCCTTTTTTTTTCTACCTCCCTTGTCCTCTATAAGCTTTTTTATAGTTAGGAGATTTCTTAGACTTAGAAGTTTTGGTTTTTGCATGCACTCCTTTACGAGACATTTTTACTTTCTTATAAGCTCTGGTTGATACTGTTTTTGACATTGCTATATTATTTTAATTTACCTGCATTTTCTAACCCTTGTAAGGATTGAGTTACGTCTCCTGTAGATCCTGTTATACCAACAGATTTAAGTAAACGACCTATGATTTTAGGTGATCCTTCTTGCTGCCAGAAGTACTCACCTTCTTTTCTACTATAGTAAGCCTTCTCATTAAAAGAAAGCATCCTAGCCACATCCTCTAGCATTTTTGCGTATAGACCCAAAGTGTTTCCAAAAGCTGATGTTGTTGTAGTAGCCATTTTCATATAGTCATCCATACCAAAATTAATTCCTGCTATTGTAGGAAGTGGTACAAATGCTGTTGCTTCTGCTTGTACACCAAGTAATAATACTAACATGTGATTTTGAATAAAACCCCAAGTTTTAAAGTCATCCGTACCAAGAGCTCCTGATCTTTCTCGCATCTTTTTAAATCTTTCCTCATCATCAGGATCATACCCAAATATCATTGATGTTATCAAAGCTGTAGTTATGACAAATAAACCTTCAGATAAAGTTTTTATCAAATCTCTCTTTTGATCTTCCGGCATATAAGCCCAATATTTACCTTTAGTTTTTATTAGTTCTGAAAGACCTAAATAAGCATTTATATAAAAACCTATACTAGTTTTTCCAGTCATCCAGTTATATCTTTTTTCAAATTTAGGTTTCCAAAGACCTTCTTCAACATTTACGCTGGCACCCAGTCTATTAGTAAACATAGGAATAAACCATTTTCTCATAAATGTGAACATTCTATATGGAAGATACAAGTTACCTTCTGATTGAGAAAACTTATCATAAGATCCATATAATTTATGAGAAACACCTTGAAATTTATTTCTAAACTGTTTAAATTTCTCAGATTTTGCAATTATTATTTCTTGACCGTCTTCAAATTCTAATGCATTAACTACATTATTTCTTTTTTGAAGTTCTTCTACAGTTATAGAATAAATATCAGCAATTTCTTCTAAAGTCTGACCTTTTATAAAAATATGATTTATTGTTTTATTACTCCAAGCCGGATCCACCCCTGGTTTGAGTTCTGCAATACCAGTTTCTGAATTTAATACCCAAGCATCTTTATAATTAATAGTAATTGTTTTACCATTAGATAGTTTTTGTTCTACTTTTTGAGCATTTAAAAAAGAACCAAAAAGCTGAAGTGCAGCTTCCATTTCTAAATTCTTTCTTATACTATACATCCATTCACCATTGAGCATGTCTTTAGCAAAATTTCTAGATACAGATCTACCAAAATCATCTACAAATTTAAATGCAGCATCAAACATCTCTATCATTTGTGAAGATAAAGCGGGAACACCTTTAGTATAAACACTACTAGAAGACCACTCAATCATTGTTTGAGCAGCCCATAATCGGGCTTGAGCCATATCTTTAAGTGTTATAGTATCTCCTCCGGCAGCTTCAATAATGTTCTGTACTATCTGACCATATCTATTTTTTAAATCCGAAGGAATATTAATAGCCAAAGAAGCTCTAGCTGATAGTTTCTGTAACTGACCAACAAACTTATCTAAATACATAGAACTACCCTGGCCACTAAACTGTTTACCATAATACTCTCTTTCTATAAGTGACCTAACTTGGCCCGCTCTGTTATTAGTAGCTCCTGGTTTTGTTGTTTGTTTAAGTTTACCATTTATTCTATTAATAGTTTTACTATAAGTATTAGGTGTTTTAGGAGCATTAGCTGGATCTTCTAATGTATCTAATACTGAAGTTACTAGCGGTAGTGTTTCTAATAGTTGACTTTGAGTTTCTAAAGAAAGCAAATACTTAAACATGCTTGATATAACATCAGGATCTGTGTTTTCAATATCAATATTATAAACACCAGAGACAGGGATATAAGAAATTTCTTCTGAATTAAGATCTGTATTAACTAGTCTATACTCTTCAAGATTATTATCTCTTTCATAGTTGTGTTCTAATTCAACTTCATCAACGGCTTTACCAAATGCATCTGTTATAGATTGTTTTATACCTTTTTTAATTTGAGAGTATCTCTCACCAAATTTACCAGCTTGGATTCTAGACAGATTATCTCTTAGTACATATCGAGGCATGTCAAGATAAAGTTTTGATTTATTTGACTTTCCTTCTTGAAATGCAAGAATTGATTTTTTCATTAATTCAAGTAATTGAAACCTAGTAGAGCTAGCTTGCTCTTTCAATCTCATGTACTCTTGATTAATATATTTGTTATTTTTTGCACTGTTTTTATCTCCTGGGTTGAACATCCTAGGTAAAAACTGTCCTTTGTTATCTATGTGCTCTCCTACTTTGAGTTCTATTTCTCCTGTTTGTGCATTATAGCCTGTTCTATATTTGTTTTTAACTCTGTAGATAGAGTGTCTGGCATTAGGGAGTCCCATAAAAGTTTCTTCTAAACCAGTCAATGGATTTAAAAGTACTGTTTTTTCATAATACTTTTCATTTTTGGGTACTGACACAGAATTAGCCATAGATCTTTCATACCTAACTTCTAATTTTTTAGTCTTTCTGTTTTTTACTTTTCTTGATACATGATTATCTCTAAACCAATCTACAAGTTTACCATCTGTTGCAAGCAAGTTTCTCATTTCAGAGCTATTGATAAAATCATCAATTTTCTCTTCGCTTACTGGAGCCACATTTAATCTTTGTAAGTGCTCATTTAATGAGTTTACATAATACTCAGTAGGTATTTTTTGAGTTAATGATGATAAGTCAGCATAAATGCTTTGCATAAGAGCAACTTCACCTATACTTAAACCAGTTTTAGATTGCTTTTCTAAAAGCTCACGGTATCTCAGCTTTTGTTCATCAGTTAATCTAGCAGGATCTTTTTTGTTTATAGCAATATATAATTCAAGTTCTTCAGCTTCATTCTGTGATAAACCAGTTTTAGTGTCAAATGCTGCTTTATAATCAATTATTTTCTGATGTAAATCCTTGATCATTTTCATTTTGTCAAGTCCTATTTCCGAAGGAATGGGTTGACCTTGCTCATCTTTGTATGCAAACATTAAGTTATAAATCTCATTGTATGCATTACCCATATCAAACTGTTCCCCTATAACAGAATTTACTTTGCCCTGAAGCTTTTGTAATCTATCTATAAGATCCTTTCTTGAATCATAAAACTCTTGAGTATAAGCAGTTCTAATATTTTGTTTAATCCACTGTTCTTTTGCTTTTACTAATTCTTCTCCTGTAACACCTTCAGATTCTTGTAATGAAAGAAACTCATTAAATGCTGTTTGAAGAGAACCCGTTCTAGGTATAAACTCATAATAATCTCTAGTAGCTTCTTTATATTCAATAAGAACTTTAGCAATACTCAAATCATAAATACCATTAGCAGGATCATCTACTTTTGATGTACCATCAGCATATTTTAGAGAAGAAAGCATTTGATATTCTCTCCACAATTCTTGAAGAGTAGAATATTTCTGGAATCTTTCTAGTTCATCTGTAATTTCATTTACCTCATTAGTGTATTTATCAAGTGCCATTTTTCTAGCAAGCCACGCCAACTTACCAATCTCACCGTATTTTTCAAATACAGAATCTTTTTCATAAAATTCAGGAACATACTCATCATGCATGTAATCTTTTTTAAACTGCCTTAGTTCATCTGATGCAGCTTTTATTTTTTCCTGATCTTCTGAAGCAAATGCCTCATCTAAATTATATTCTAACTTATCTAAATCATATCTCCATCCATTACCAAACTCATTTAGGAAAGTAAGAATCTCTCTTTCCATAGGTTTTTTAGTTTTTGGATCAATGTATAACACTTTGTCCTTAAACATAAGCATATCCACAAGTTGTCTTGTATTCAATGTGTTATATCCTATTTTTTCTAAAAGTGGTTGAAGCTCTTTTCTAAATTTATAAGACTTTTCTAGGGCTCTGTTTGCGGCTTCTGTTTTTTGATCATTAATAAAAATAGATAATCCACCTACTATAGGGTCATTACTAGAAGTGTAAGCTTCAAAGAATCTATTAAACCAACTAACATCTTGTAATTTACCTGACAAACCATCAGTAATCTTATCTTGATTTACAAGGAATTTTTTATATTCATCAATAAACTTCTTGATGTATTTTGATTCAATACCTTTTTTATCTAGCTTGTCATATAGTTCTTGAGCAACTTCTGGATTATCAAGCTTTTGAGTTATAGCTAAATTATAAATCTCTTCTACTTCAGCAGCTGTTAATTTATCGGTTAGTACATTTTTAAGATTTTTACCAAGCTCTTCTTTTAAGAAATCATTCATGTAACCAGTTACCTCAACATAAAAGTTAATACTATTGGCTTTATAGATGTCTCTAATTTTTTTATCAGCTCTGAGTAAGTTATTCTTTACTTCATTTATAAGGTCGACTAAATCATTTTGCTTTGAGATATCAAAACTATCTTCTTCCATTAAGAGCTCATCGAATGTAGTAAACATGTCATTCCATGATCTTATTGAGCTTCTATATAAGAACAATAAGGCCATAGCATCTCTAGAATTTAATAAATCAGACTTTTGCATCATGTCCAAGTCATTAAATATGTTTTTAGAAATATTATTTACAATACCCACAGTATTTACAAAACTTCTAGCTCTATTAGTTAAATCTTCATTTCTAAGTTTTTCTGCTTCAATAGTATTTTCAATAACCTCTTCTACTGTAAATCTTTGTTGATTAGAAACACTTTGATATCCTTGAAGAATTCTTCTAATACCAGGTAATAACTCAGCACTTTCTCCTTTTACCATTAAAGATTCTTTTAACATCTTTTGATACATTGGAGATCTGGTTCTGAAGTTTAATGCTTTATCATAAATAAGTTGATTAGTAGCATACATATCATTGATTGACTCTTGGATTTTTTCTGCTTTAACATCTTTCGTCAATCTTTCAGCCATTTCTTTAATTTCTCGAGCATAGGCCACAGCATCAGCATCGGTAACATTTTCTGTTTGGTACTCAAAAGTTTTTTCCAAAAGCATGTCAGCAAGCTTATCTATGGTGGTGTTAACTTTGATATCAGAAACTTTTACCTTAAAGATTTTGTTGAGGATATCTCTTATAGCATTCATTAAACTATTAATGAATCCTGTAAATCCTTTTGTTTCTATCTGTTCTGTTACTTTGTTAGCTGCACTCCTTTGTAGAGCAAAAGCAAGTGCTTCCTCTTTAAAGAGGGGATCTTCCTCCGACAACTCAGGATAGTTATCTCTTACATGCTGAATTATAATTTCTCCCTCTGGAGTAGCTTCTAAGCTAGCATATAAGTTATTAAAAAGAGTCTCATTCTCTTTATAAATTGCTCTTAGTAAGGGGTGAGATAATTCATGAAGTACAGTATCAAAGTTTACATTATCTCCTACTATATAAACTGTTCCGGCAAAGAAAAATGCCGGTTCATTATTATAAAGTTTTTTCCTTGATTCAAGTATCTCTTTGGCTTGTTCATTAGTTACATACATGTACCGTACACCTAATGCTGCAGCAATCTTTTGACCTAATGCATCAGCAGCCTCCCGAGCCCGTGAATTTCTTACTGTTTTTTCATTAAAAGTAATAGATGGAGCATCCATAAAAGAAGGAAGATTTTGCCGTGAGCTTTCCTCTAACTTAGAAGGCTCTCTTAAAAACATAGGATCTATACTTTCATCTTCAGGAAAAACTGAATCAGGCTCTTTTAAAATATCATAATCTTGTAATTCTTCTTTTATTTCAGCCCGCATTCTTTCATCATCTAAAGCTTCAAATAAAGGATTATTAGTCTGAGCATAGATTGTAGTTTTTATATCATCTCTCCAATATCTTGATGTTTCAGATAAACGTGTACTATGATCATAAGTACTAAAAGCAAGCTCTCCATCAAAATTAAGATTGTATTTGATCTCCATAAATCTGCTAAAGTTTCTATTAAACTTTTCAAATTCAATAGTGTCAAGAACTTGATTGAATTCACCAAGAATTCCTTTTTCTTTTAGATGATTTAAAACTGTAGCCTTTGATTCACAAAACATCTCTTAACATTTTAATGGGTTATTTTCTCCTTCAAAGTTAGCTAATATTTCTGCATCAGTAACAGGTTGATATTTAGCTACCTCTTTACTTATTTCTTGAGCAAACTCGGAGCCTGGATTTAAGTATTGAAATTCTTCAAAAAGTCTCTTACTTAAATATACAAATAATTCTTGAGGCATCAAAGCAGGATCTCCATATCCGTTGATAGAGAATGCTACTTTACCACCATTGTCAACTACTTGACGGATTTCATTTATAGCCTGCTCAATCTCAGCTTTTCTTTTTGGATAAAGCTTAGAGTCTAGAGTTGAGAATGCATCAGCAATACTATCTTGACCAGTTATTATTCCTATAGAAGAACTATTAGCAATCTTTCTAATCTGAAGATTACCTTTTACTTTTTTCTTTTGGAATTCCGCATCTGTCATTTTATCCAAAGCTTGTTTTTGACCAAGACTAAACTGATATACAAATGTAAGATCTTGATTATTACCTACAATATACTGATAAGCTTTTTCAGTTCCAGACAGATCATTATAAACAAACACATTAGGGTTAATGGTAGGAATCACATTCTTTCTTTCTAGCAAGTTATCTGAATCAGAAACATCTTCTGTTTGTGTATCAATCTGTGAAGCTTGTTCCTTGACAAATTGTTTAAACATAGCAATGTCTTTCTTAGTACCTAACTCATGAATTTGCTTGCTTGAATTTACTACAATCTGCAACTCTTTACCACCTAATGGGTCTAGTGTATTAGTAGAATAAATTCCGTCATGCCCCTTATAGCTCTTTTCTGTTTCACTATACGGTCTGTTGTCCAAATACTTTGGGTTCTTTAAATTTATAATTGCAGGAATAACTTGTTCACCAACATTTAAATTCTCCAGAGTTCCTTGCTCAAAGGCATAAGCTTGTCTATTTTTCACATCCCAAGCAGCATATCTTGAAGCTGCTAGTAAGTCACTGAAATAAGAGCGATCTCTTAATTTTTCAATTTTGGTGCCCTCACCAGTTCCATGATAAACAATTTCTCTTACTAACCTATCAGGAAATATAGTATCTAAGTATTGAGAGTACTGTTCAGGTGTGCCAGCAGTGGCTAATTCTGGTTTAGAATTAAATAATTCTTTCACTCCTTCTTTAATTGAAGAGGTTTCTTTATTAACAAACTCTTTAAATCCTTCTATATCTTGTTTACTTCCTGATATATGTATTTGTTCTGGTTCAAATACTACTACTTCTTTACCTACTTTGCCATATTTATCAGCTTTTTCATCATCAGAAATATGAATTACAGAATCATTATTTTTAGGTAATTTTTCAGGAACTCTTCCTAATTCTTCAATAAGTTGCTTATTTTCAGTAATTAAAGGATTTATAGAATTTATAATAGCACTGTAAATAGTTTTCCTTTTTAAATTTTTAGCATAATCTAGTTCTGTTGTAAAAAATACCCCTCCAACATATACCTGAGTGTAATCATCTATAAGAGTTTCATTAGTTAAACCTATTCTGTTATCAGCATGATAAACAATATCATTTACTTGACTAACATAATTATACTCTCCACTTGAAGGATTCTTTATTATACCTAAACTTACTCTTGCTATGTAATCATTATATTCTTCCTGTGTACCATATTGTTGTAAAGCAGGAGTAGATTCCCACGCACCTTTAGCACCTTCAATAAACTCTTTATTGGATAACCTTTCTTGAAGTTCAGCAAATTTCTTTACTTGTTCTTGTTGATTACTTTGTAATATAGGATTAGTATTAGATTTACTTAATGATTCTAAATATTGAGAATAAACTTGTAAAGCTTGTTGTTTTTGTTGTGGGGTTATTTGTTCTACACCATCTACAACTTGTTCAATTTTGTATTGACCTTTTGGAACAGTAATTCTATCTCCAATAACTTTAACTTCTCCAGCTTCTTTAACTATTTCATTAGATAAATTTTTAGGTATTTGTATAAGATAGTAACCATTTTCAGATAACTTTTCTAATTCTCGATTTGCATCATAAGATTCAGAAGCTAAGTTTTGTGCTACTTCTAATTGTCCATTACCATATTCAATAGCAGATTTTAAATCATCTGTCATTGAAACACCTTTACTTTTTAAACCTGCTCTTTTATAAAGCTCATCTTCTCTTCCATACAAAACAAGATTACCATCTTTGTCAATAGTTGGTTCTTCAATTTGTCCTCTATAATAACTTTTATTATCTTGAGTTAAAGTTTGCTTAAACCCTAAAGTTTCATATACTTCATTAGCTAATTCAGGATTAGAATCAAATAGTTCTTGTACTCCTTTTTTAGGCTTTATTGCTTTTACCGCAGATCTAGCTTCAATTTTTTCAACGTCCAATCCAGTAAGATAGTTTTTGAATCTGCTTCTTGTTCTATTTGTTTGGCTATTTACTTGCTCAAACTTATTTTTGAAATCAATAAGCATTTTTAATTTAGCTGGTGATGTCAAGAACTTGGCAGTTTCATCATTCATTATATCAATAAACTTATCAAAGTCAGTTAAGTTTAAGAAGTTGTATTTACTCTTATTGGTACCGGCCTGCATCATTGCAACATATGTCATCTTAGCAAAGAAGTCACTGATTCTATCATTTTCTGCTTTGTCTTGTACTTTTTGAACAGTTCTGTCAGCAAGATCCTGCAGATTTCTTGAATAAAGATTGGACTTAAATGTACTCATATCTTTATCATCTACATACAGATTAAACATAGTTTTATCTGTAGTGCTATCAGGTACTATTCTAGCAAGTACAGGATAGTCTTTAACAAAATCATTTCTATACTCACTTCTTAGTCTATCAAATCTGATAGCATAAGCATTGTCTCTATCATTGAATAAATGATAAGGATTAAGAGTATTATCTAAAGCTCTCATGGCTAAGATTTTTTCATAAGCATATCTTCTGTTAACCGCTTCTTTATCTGAAATACTTGTTTTATTTGCTAATTCAAGTTCTTTCTCATACTCTTTAGTTTTAGAAACTTCACCATAAGGCATTAAATGTCTTAAGTACTCTCTTTCAATTACAAAACGTATATATTCTGCTTTGTTAGATGAGGTATTACTTCCAAAATGACCTGGTTCTAGTGCATAAAGACCTCTTTGTTCATAGCTGTTTCTAGCCTCACTTCCTTTCAAATAAGCTTTATCAAAAAATTCTTTTTCAAGTTGAACTCTGTCTATAACCATTGTAGGACCTTTTGAGGTTTCAACAACCTGAGCTCCAAATTTAAGACCTGCTGCTAAAGTTAATGACATAGAGTCAGTCAAAGCAAACGAGCTGTATTCATTACCTAAGTTATACTTTCTTAAAGCATTTTGAAATATATAACTTAGTATGTCATTTCTAAAAGTTACTGGAAATTTATCTCTATAGTTTCTCCCAAAAGCTGCTTTTAATATGGCTGAATTTTTAATATCCCCCATATAAGATTGAATATAATCTTGTATATCCTCATCATATCTGAATTTGAATAAAGGTTTGGAAAGACCTCTGATCAACTTAGTGTTAAAGAAAGAACTAATTACAGAGTCGTTTAATAAACCCAGTCTTAAATCTTGATCTATCTTTGACTCTTCAGCTAATGCATCCATGTTAGCTTCGGCTTGAATGGCTTGTCCAACATCGGTCATAGTAGATGTGTCAGGATTAGATGCCATTTTCAATGCGGTAAGACCTTGTATCTGTTGTTCAATTGTAAGGTAATGCAAGAACATAGCTCTAGATAACTCACTAGCACCTAATTCAGGATTTGTTTTAGAATCTTCAATAAGTTTTAACATTTCTTCTTCAGTAAAATGTCTTTCATTATTTTTTCTTTTCTTAGTATCAAAATAATTTTCCATTACTTTCATACCTTCCTCATATCTAGTTTGATTATCAGGTATAAATTTTTCAAAGTTTTTAGCAATTACATCACTAGCGGCTTTAAAAGAAGCTCCTTGAAAACCAGGTTCTTTTCTTAAAGGTTCAGCAAAAGTACTTTGACCAAGTCTTTTTTCCTTTACATATTGTCTTACTAAAGGTTGAGATACAAAATATACTGCCTCTTTAAAAGGAACTCCGGTTTTTAGCAAGTATAGTAAAACAGGAGCTACCTCATAGTTACCCTGAACAAAGAATACCCATGCATCTTTTTCAACGTCAACCCAACCATTGATAAGCTGATTAATAATATCAGCAATTTTATTTATACCATCTACATCATACTGATTAGATAGAGAGATCACATCCTGGCCGTTCTTTTTAACTGTATTATGTCTTAGACCTAAGAAAGAAACTCTATCTTGTTCTTCGTTACTATGTTTATATACAGCCGGCATAGTAGCACCTAATGAGTTAAACACAACATTAAATGTGTTTTCAATGGCCCCTAAACCAAGTGTCTTTTTACCTACTACATTTGATTCATGTTTATACAAGTTATAACCAACTTCAAAAATTCTTGTGGGGCTGATTACATCTTTTTGTTTTCCTTTTTTATCTGGAGCACTCTTTTTAACAGTATCAGACATCATGTTCTGAAGAGGACTGTAGTCCATCACATACTGTGCTAATCTATCTGCAGTTGGTTTAACTAAGTAAGTACCGTTAGGAGTTGTTAATGAAACAAAGTTTTGAGGTAACTCAAGAATACTTCTGATATCATTTATAAGATTATTCTCAAGACCCGCTTTTTGCATTGCATACATTTGAGCTTTTGTCATTTCATACTTAGAAGGATCTTTAAGAGCTTCATAAAAATCTGAAGAGTTTTCAAACATTGCTTGAAGAATGTTTCCGTCAGAATCAATATTATTCATAAAGATTGAAAGTTTATCAATGTCAAAGTCAGCTCCAGACTTAGCAACAATCTCGGCCGGTGGTATAATTATATTACCAGCTTCTGCAGGTAAGAAATGATACACTTCCATAAATTCCATAGAGTTAAGACCCTGAACTGGGATCCTAACACCAACCATTGTTATTGCCTTTCTGTTAGCTCCATTATTCTCATCTAACCATTCATCATCTTTGATAGCTTGATTTAGTCTATCTATAGTAGAGATGGGTTCTCCTTGATAATCTAAGTTTAAAAGATTTTCATAGTCACCTTGGAGAGAAATTGCAACCTTCATTGCTGTTGTATAACCATCTGTTGTTGTAGTAACTTTTGGTTTTCTACCAGCAATCTTATCTTTTAAATACTGAATTTCATCTCTAAGAGCTTGTTTATTTCTATCTGTCCAATAAGCAGCTTGTTCTTCTAAAACTCTTTCTTTAGTTTTTAAGGCTTCATTTAATTTTTCTTTATCTGCATTTTTATAACGTGCTTCAAGATCAATTGTCTTTTTATGATATGTAGGTAAGAAGTTAGAACCCATGTATTTCTTAACAGCAGCAGCTCTGGTTTTCTTATCCATCTTTTCAAAATCTACAGGAGAATCAAAAAGACCTTCATAAAAGGCCGAAGACTTTTGTACAAGTGGTTCACCTTTTACTTTCTGCTTGATAATTCTCTTATTTATAAGAGATAGCAACAGCTTTTCAATTTTTACAGCTTCTGGATGGAGAGATAAATCAAATCTCATTTCACCCTCTTCAGTTACATCAATGATGTCAATAAGGTTATCACTTAAAACATCATCTCTAGTAAGATTTTCCCGGATCATTTTAGCCAGTTTCGCAACAGCATCTTTATCTTTTGGAACAAATTCACCAGATTCAGTTTCTTCAAACCCTAGTTCATCTATTAATTCATTCTTTAAAAGTTCAGTGTATTCACTAACTCTGTTTATATAGTTGGTAACTAACTGTCTAACTTTAGGATCTTTGGATGTTATCTCACCTTGCTCATATAAACCTTCAAGAATAAGCTTTCTTAACTGAGTAGAGAAAATAGACTTAGCTTTATACTTAGAGTTTACTTCTGTTTGATTCTTCAAATACTCTGCAAAAATTACATTTTTTGTAAACTGCACAGAAGAATCAATATTGCCGTTAGCATCAGTAATAACATCTCCTGAACCAATATGGCCCACTTTTTCACCAGTTTCCATTAACACATAGTCTACATTTTGCTTAAGCATCATGTCATGAATTTGCCCAAGTCTTGTATTAGCAGTATGCACACTAGGAATTAAAGGAGCCAAAGAGAACTTATGGAAAGATGTCAATGGTAAACCTTCTGTTTTAATATTACCATAGTATTGTAATTTGTATGGAGGGAAGAACTCTTCAATTTCAGAAGCTGTAATTTGCTCCCCGGCCACAACTCTTTTATAAAGATTATCCTGCGGAGTTTTCCAAGATCCTTCAAGCTTTTTAAGCATTCTATATGCTTCAAAGTTAAGCCACCCCTGACCATCAGCAACTTTCATATTGTCATACTCACCCAATACAATTTCAGCCAGCTCCTCAGCCATTCTTTTAGCTTCAGCTTTTGATTTACCAGCTTTAGTAAATCTTTCTGTATATTCTTCTACATGGGCATCATAATACTCAGGTTTATAAACTGACTCCTTAATTTGTTCTTCTTTAATAATAGCTGATGTTAAAGTACCATCATAAGCTTTAAGTTGATATCCTTGCTTTTCAGCATATAATCTTTGGAACATTGGGCTATTGATATAAGCTCTAGCTCTAAAGTCTGCTCTAAATCCTCTACCACCGGATCCTAAACCAGCATTACGTTTGTGAAACTCTTCCTTGTCATGGTTATACTGAGCAGCATCACCATAAGCAAGTATAGTAGTTTCAAAGTTATGTATCCAGGAATTGTAAGTATAAGCCTTAACTAACATTCTATCAATCTGTTGTCTGCTTAAAGCATCAGCCGGCACCATCTCATAAAGACTTTGATCTACATAGTTTGCATCCTCAAGTCTAGAATAATTGAGTTGATATTGTTTATCAAAATAATCAATAACATCATTTTTAATAAGTTTTCTTAAATCAGGATCTTCATTTACAATATCTTTTAAATTAAATTCTTCAAAGCTTAAACCTTCTTCTATAGCTCTATCTATTATAGCATATAATTCAGCTTGAGTTTCAGAACTTAGCACATCATCAAAAGCCGTAAATGCTTCTCCGGCCTTTACAATAGAATCTGTATCTTTTCTAATCACATCTCTGTTATAGGATGTAAACTTAGCAAAGTAATCTTTCATCTGGGGAGACTTAAATCTAAAGATTCTACCCCCTTCTGCAGCAATATACCCTAATAGTATATTAAACGCTTGAGATTCTCCTAAGTTATTATCAGCTGTTGTATTAGCAGGACTAAAAGCCATCACATCTACATAAAGATTATCAGCTTTTTTGCTAGAATATGTATTTACTTTCTTAGCTCTTAAGTTCATGGCTGTTTGCTTAGATGCATGTCTCATGAACTCTTGAACTCCAGATTGCAACATTGTATGTAATTCTTGTAAGAACTTACTAGTAACATCTGTATTAGCTGTTGAAGTTCCTATAGAATCATTTGTTTCTTTATTGATGATCTGAGTGCCCCCAATGTTTTCAAGAACAATACTGGCACCCGGAAATTTTTCACCATATGTATTTGACATTGGATTTAGATCAAATACTGAATTTAAGATCACAGAGAAAGCAGAAGCCGGGTTATTATCTTCACCTAACCATCTCATATGTTGGAATCTACCATTTGGATCTGCTTCATCCATTGTTAACTGTTGCCAATTCTCAGCTCTATTAATAGAAGTAACAACCCTGGTTATAGTATTATCTAAGAACTGTTCCCAAACTTTATTTTTCTCAGGAGTTAATACACTGTAATTTGAATAACCATCAGAAAACCTATTCTGTAATTCTGCTAACACTCTTACTTTGCTTCTAACATCTCTTGATTTTCCACCAGCTGCTTTTGTTATTGCTTCTGGAAGACCATTCATCAAATAGTAAAGTGGTTGTTTCTTAACCAAATCTGCAGCTGCATTTAATGCTAGGTCATCAGCTTTACCAGCTAAATGGACCAATCTAATATTTTCATATATGAAATCAATATTATATCTACTAGCAAAAGGAAACTTCTTATTATTTACAACTCCCCTAATTTCAGCACTAGTCATATCCATTTGAATACCTAAAGCCGCTAGAAAGTCTCCAGCTTTTGAAGGTATTAGCTGTTTGTTTTGACTAAAGTCTTTCATCAATAGTTCCGTGTTAAGATAGTTATTTCCAAATTCATCTCTTAACAAATACTTATTTACTGTAGGATCTCCAACATTAAAGTTGGTAGTCCAGTCAGTGATGATTCTATAGATATCAAAATTAGCTGCTGCCAATCTAGATTCATATTTAGATTTTTCAGGTATCCACTTACCATCAATTTTTTTAGCTTTCTCTAAGACAGTTTTATTAATATTCAACTGAACAAATGGAATAACCGGTTTCTTAAGATCTTGCCAGAAATTTGTTTCTGACTGAAACTCTGTTGTGTTATTGTAAGAACCAGGAGCCGCAAGATAAGGATTAGGCAGCATCTGCATTACTTGAATAAATTCAGGATAGTTTTCTATGTTCTCTCTAAGCCTATCATACATTTCTTCATAATCTAAAGAGCCCTGCATTGTTCTTGCAAGTCTGTTCCACATGATATCAACCGGTTCAAGAATAGGTAGACCGAAATCATCTTCCTCTATAGAGTAAGACTTCACTCCAGCCTCATCTTCTGTCTGGATATAGTTACCCTGATCATCTCTCTTTAATTTATAAATACCAGAAAGCATCATCATAGTGTCATCTGTTGCAAGTTGTTTTGCAGATATAGCATTTCCTTCTGTGCTTTTAAAAAGAGCTACAGAAGCATCTTCTGTATCATCAATATATGCATCCTTTAAGATATTAAATCTAGATCTTTGCATATGGAAAGCTACAACACCGACATCTGTCTGCTTAGACAAAGAAGCATCAATGTCACCGAAATTTTCAAAAGCTTTTAATAGCAACTGGAGTTTAGCATTTTCCTTTTGCTCAGTAATGTAATCAGGATTTTCATTATCAATCTCAGCATTTTTTAGAGCAATATTTTTAGCAACCTCAATTTGGTTATCTAGCAAAACACTTAGCTGTTTTTTTAAGTTATTATAAAGCTTTTGTCTATTGTTAATGTCAGATAGTAATTTTACTGCTCCACTTGTAGTACTAAACTTGCTATTGTACAAATAAAAAGTTCGGGCCATTAATGAATCCATTAAATCAACAATCTTACTAGATTCAACATCAGTAATTTCAGAAAAAGCTTTTGCTGCTACTTCAACTGGCTGAATTGTTTTCTTTGCACTATTCAATCTTTGGAAACCAGCCATTAAATTATTCTCAGCATTTTGAGTACTAATTTCAAATTTACCTGTGTAAAGTTTATCAAAATATTCTTTTACTTTCGGAATGTCTTGAAGTCTTGTTACATCTCTCTTAGTAGTATTACCAAAGAAGAAATCAATTAGCTTTTTGATTTTATCAAAAATAGTCTGGATAAATCCTTTTTGTCTTTTTCCATTAGCAACATAGTCAATAAATTCTTCAGCAAGCTCTTCTTCAATGTCAATGTACTCCATGTTTTTCCACTTGTCATAAGTACGAGCAGTATCATAGAGATCTTTCTTTTCACTCTTGGTAAGTACTAACTGTGAAAAAGCATGCCATGCTTCATGATAAAGAGTAACAGGTAATGCATCTCCATATAGTTCTACTCTTGCTGCATAACCCTTCTTTCTTAACTTAACCGCAGCATCAGCAAGCATAGAACCAGCTGACATAAAAGTACCATAAGCATCAGAATTGAATACTGTAGCCAGTCTTTCTAATTCCACAATTCCTTTTAAAGGAGATGAATCCCACCATTTCTGAACTTCGGTCCAACCTTGTTTACCATAAAGTTGATTCATTACTCCAGCCTTTCTCTTATCTCTATTAAGAGGAACATCTGGTATGATATCAGATCCATCAAGAAGATCATCAATAGCTAATCTATTAATTTTTGCATCTTCTACTTTCTGTTCTTCAACAGACTTATTCTTTATTTCTACAGTTCTTCCTTTTACTTCAGCTGTTTTTGGAACAGTAGTAGTTTTATCTTCTCTAGTTTCTACAACCTTAGCAGCTGCTTTCTTATAGGTTTTGGATGACTTACTAAAAAACCTTGATAGAAAATCAGCTCTTAAGTTTTTATTGGTCTTGTAACCAGAAGCTAAATATGGGGCTGCCGTTCTTAACTGATATCCTGAAAAAGCTCTAATCTTAACTGGTATACCAAGTCTCTTAGCAGCTTTGATTGATGCTTCTGCAACACCTGTTTGACCATTACTAATAATTTTACTAATTGGAAATTGTTTAACTATTTCACTTAAGATGTTATAAATATATTTATCTATATCAGCTTGAGAATATCCTTGTTTTGATAGTTCTGCAATATCATTACCTACTATATTTATTACATTACCTTTCATCTGAGAAAGGTTTTTTACCATTTGATTAATAGAATCTGCAGAAGGTTTGAAATCTTTAGGAGCGTTTTTCTTAGTCCCTAATGTTACTCCATACCATTTATCTTCTCTACCTGCTCTTTCTTCAACAACTTTTTCATCTTTTGTCTTAAAGTTGGTACCTAATCCAAATACACCATCTGCCTCATTTATATTTGCTACTAAAGTTTTATCATTAGTTATAGAACTTTGTGTAGTTTCAATACTAAATTTAGTACCTGTTTCTTCATCAACTTCTTCATCTACTGGGGCCGGCTTTTTAGTTTTTAAACCATTGTCAATATTTTTAGATTTAATATCATTTTTTATTGGCATTCCCAAATCTATAAGCTGATCTGCAGGAGTTTCTAAATCAAAAGGTGTTGCAAAAGATAAATATGCATTGATTCCTACAAAGTAATCAGCTTCTCCAGATGTATAATCTACTTTAGCAAGTGGTTTTATAAAATCAAAGTAGTCTTTTTTAACTTCTTTAACTATGATATTACCTTTCGTATTTGTAGTAAACTCATAGTCTGTAAACTGAATACCTTTTTGAATAGCTCCGTCAACTGAAAAACCTTTCATGTAGCTCATACTTGCAGGATAGCTTTGTATACTACCGTCTCGTTTAGTATATTTATTAGCACTCATTAAATGATCGGTAATCATTTTTTCAGCATCTTTTGAGTTTAAATCCAAATTTATCTGTTCTTTAGATATAGGGTCTATTAAAGTTACTACTAATACATTTTGACCAAGTTGTGAAACTACCTTAACTTTCATATGGTTTCTTTCTGTTTTATTAGAAAGAAAGGTTTCATAATAAGCAAGTTTAGCATCCGTACTCATAGGCTCACCATCAAGTAACCCGTTTGTAGTTAAAACTTTAGCAATATTTTTTGCAATACTTTCATTAACATCCATGTATTGAAGATAAATTCTATTATCTATAGCAACTCCTTGGCTTAATCTGCTAGCAATAAAATAACTCATTCCCTTTAATTGACCAGAGTCATGAGTGTAAATCATTTCTAAGTCATTTGCAAAATCTGTTTTAGATAGTAATTCTGATTTGCTTTCTACAATACCATAACTACCACCAGTAACTGGCATCATTACAGGTTCACCAGTTGAAAGTTTTTCATTTAAAGCAAGCAAGTCATTCATTTTTTGAGTTTGCTCTTGCTTTATTCTAGCTAAAACTGCTTCTCTTTCTTTTTCATTATATAATTTACCTTCTGCTACACCTGCATCTATTTCTCTTTGAGCAAGTTTTTGAGCTTCAACAAGTGTATATAAAAACCCGGATCTATTACCTAAATATAATCTACCATTTCTTTTTACTACAGGTCTTATATACTGATATACAATTCTACCTCCTGTTTCTACAATATTACCGTCTTCATCAAATCTAATAATGTTACCTTGCTCATCAGAAATTATAGCAACATTTATATCATAGTTTTTATTTTTACTTAGGAAACTAATATCATAATCTGTAAGATCTGCCGGATCAAGACTTCTAATAGATTGTGCTTTAAGCATTATGGGAGTATCTCCCAGCATTACTTTATCATCCTCCGTTCTATTTCTTGATGCCCATATTGTTGTTTTAACAACTTTATCAAATAGTTTTTTCTGAGAATCAACAGCATTCCTTTCTTCTTCAGTCATGGTCTCAGGATTTTTTGCTACTGCAATCTGTCCAGAAGTTTTATCTGGATAATCTACTTTAGCTTTTTCTTGAACTGCAGACCAAGGACCTTTTTGATTATTGTTATTATTCTGAACTACATTTTTAGAGTTTTTGTTACTTTTTTTAATAGTATTAGTTACTTGTTTTTTAGTAGGTTTGGTAACTTTTGGAGTTACAAACTTTAATACATTGTTTTCATCTTCAAAGTCTAAGGATAACTCTTGAATGTAATTAAAGAAAGTAGGTCCGGATTCTTTAACCAGATACTTTTTAACTTCAAGATCATTCTTAACTAAATCTAATACATCAGGAATAGCTTGTACATAAAGCAGACCATTAGGCTCATCTTTGAACTCTTCATAAACTTCATTGATGAATTTATCTAATGCCTTATTATCAAATTTACCAAGCTTTGGATCTTGAATCCTATCCATAATTTCACCATAGATAAGTGAGTATAAAGCACTTAAATCATTTTCTGTATAGAGTTGACAAGCCATTTCTATTTAGGTTTACAGTTATTAATATTATCTTCTTTGCTTTTGTTTTTCAAAGCTGCCATTCTATCTTTTTTAGACATTCCCGCATTTTCTTTTGCTTTATTAATTAGCTCAGGATTTTCAGAAAATTCTTTAATGCTGCTTTTTGAAATATTAGAGTTTTCTTTTTCTTCAGGAGTTGGTTCCATAATTTCTATTTCTTCTTGGTTTAAAGCTTCTTCAGTAGTCTTAATAAAGTCATTTTCAACTTGTTTTTGAGTAAGTGTTTTTCTTCTAGGTTTACCGTTAATAATGTCTTCAACTTGATTAACAATTACTTTACCATCTTTGATTTCTTTTACTACAACTACTTGATTAGCTGGGCCATCAAAGATAGGTTTTTTACTAATAAGATATTCTCCTTCAGATATATTTTCTTCAGAGGTATTAGTATTCAAAGCCATCTTTCTAATGTTGTATACATTTTCAACTAGATCTGAAAAAACTACATCAGATTCTGCCATTATCATAAGAATAGCATCTGTATATGCTTTCTCAAGTTCATCAAGAGTTTTAGAATTTCGTATATCTGCTAAGATCTTTTTAAACTCTTTAGAGGTAATACTTTCCGGTTCAGGAAATACATCTTTAACTCCTTTTTTAAGGGCATTGATTTCACTTTCTATTTCTTCATCTACTGTAGGTTCCTTAGCAACCTGTTCTAACTTAGCTAATTCTTTTTCAACTTGTTCTAACTTGTTTTTTAAGCTAGTATACTCCGGAGAAAAGGTAACCATGTCTCCCATAGCAATAATACCACCGTCAGGTAAAGCAGCAAGTTTTTTATTTAAATCAGTTCTTCTTCTTTTTAGTTTTGTAATCTCAGCTTTTTTCTGATCTTCAGTGAGCTCTGGGGTAACCGATTTTTTACCAACACTTTCTGATTTTAAATTATCCGGAAGCACTGGAGCTTTCATTACTACACCGTATTCGGCAAGAGTAGCATCTGGAATTGGTTCTAAAGGCACCGTAGTAGCTTTTTCTAACTCTTTGATTTTAGATTCCAATTCTTTTATTTTAGCTTCATCTGGCTTACTTGCTTTTTTCAAAGACAAAATTTTATTTCTAAGTTCACGAATAGCCTCATTGTTTACATTTTTAGCTGCTGATTCAGCAGATAAAATATTCCCATCCATGTCTGTAGTAATAGCTATAGGAAGTATTGAAATACTTTTTGCTAATTCTCCAGTCATGTTAAACAACAAAGCTCTATAAATTGACTGTTGTAATCTATAAGTAAGCTTTTTATTAAATGAACCTTCCTTATTAAAATTATTCCAGTTTCCTTGTTTACCGGTTTTTATATCTATAATTTTTAAATTACCAGTTTCTGTGTCAAAAGCAACTAAGTCCATGGCACCAACTATACCTGACTCTAATAGAGATTGATCATAAATAATAACATCTTCTGAAAGAATAATATATTTACCATCAATTACAGCATCTTGAAGTTCTGTTATCATACCAAACTCACCAAATAAATTATCATAAGCTTGTTGAGACATTCCTGCAGGTTTTTCAGGTCTAACAAAACCTCCTTCCTGACTTATTCTAAAAGAAGCTCTAACCATAGTATCAATAGTGTTACCTGCAATAGTTGATTCATCATAAGCAACATCTTTTACAACAGCAATTAATACTTCTTCAGTAAAGTTATTAGTAAGGGCATTTTTAATCTTATCTAGTTTTCTTTGACTTTTTAATTGGGCAAGCTTCCCACCTTTTACCGTAGTTTCTAAACCGGCCATAAATAAATTAAGCCTTTCTGTATCAGACTTAATTGCAGTATCTGTCTTAAGTTCTCTAAATAGATTTAATAACTGACCACCTCTTTGTTTACCATCTTTATCAGTGTAAGGTTCCTGAACAGCCTCATATAAGAAAGGTGGTTTATTAGTCATCTTGTTTTCTATCTCTTCAGTAAGTTTAGTAACCCTCATAGGTTTACCATCTACTCCAGGGAACTCGTAACCAATAGTATTACCTTCAGCATCAAGTATTCTAGATATATTATCTTGTTTATTAATGACCATCTCTTCAAAAATTCTAAACACTCTTTCAGTGTTTGTTTTTGGAGTATAGTTTGCTCTTAAGTAATTTAAATATTTTTGTAACTCATTGATATCATTTTTTATAGCAGCTTTTTCTGTATTGTTTAAAGGTCTACCATTAATGTTATTTCTATCTAGAATAGCTTCAAGTTCTTTTCTCATAGTCCGAAGCTGCGTAAGACCGTATTCTGTAATAGGTTTTTTAAAAGTTAAGTACTTAATGGTGGGCATAGCAGACTCTTCATCAAATGCTCTTTCATTATAAGTTCTGATTACATCTTTCTGAGTTTCTAACCAGTTGCCTCTTATTATCTCATACTGGTTTGGATTTATTCTTTGAAAATCTTTAGGCTTTTTCAAAGTCTCAACTAAATAAATATCAAATGCAGCCTGAAGCTCAGCTTGCAAATCTTCAGGTAATTCATTCCATGTTGAACTAGTACTTACATCTTTCTTAGCTTCTTTTTTAGCAGGCGCTGCTGCAGGTTTCCCAGAATCTTCTTCATCAAAAGTTCTTTGAGCTTTTAATTTATCAATTAAAGTTTCATATCTTTTTATAGTTATATCTACTTGTTTTTGATAACTTTTCCAAGCATCTGTGGTTTCAATAGGTGGTGTTGTATCAGCTTCAGCAACAGGTTCTTCTGCAGTAAGCTCTGCAATTTTATCTTCTAGTACCTGCAATAAACCAAACTTCATTTCTGTAGCTCGTAGTCTCTCCTCCTGCTCTATTGAGGGGTCTAAAGATTTAAGAAACTTTTTAGCTTCTTTTTTATTATTATTTATTGCGGCATTTTTAATCTCTTCCCAATTCTCTGGTATTAAACCTTGTTCAGAAAAAGCATTATAAAGTTCAAAAACTTCATCTGCATTTTTAGCATCATCTATTAATGTAAGATTAGCTTTAAAGTCTTTTATTTCTGCATCTATTTCTTCTTGAGTTCTTCCTTCAGCGGCAGCAGGTTGCATTTTTTCCCACTCTTCTCTAGTTCTTCCTGTTGTAGCTACTAGATCTTCTTCTAACTGTTGTCTAAGTTTTTCTAATTGAGTATCTCTTCTCTCAACAAGTTGAGCAATTCTTAATTCTAGTTCAGCTTTTTTAGATTCATCTTTAGCCATATCTCCAAGCTCTTTTAAAGCTTTGTAGTCTGTTAATACTTGAAAATATCTGTCATAAGCAATACTTCCTTCAGGAATTACTAAACCTTTTCTTTCATCATAGAATTCTTTAGGTGGCTTGTTTTCATCTCTGTAGAGAATGAAATCATTAGCCTCCATAAAGATTCCTTGTTGCGCAAGAAAATTTAGCAATCCGTTATCTTCAATATTAGATAGTTCTTGTGTAACAATGTCTCTATAATAGTCTCCTCTCTTTAACCAAAGATTAGTCATCCATTTATAGTTTCTTTCAAACACATCAATAAATCCTTTTGGATCATTCATGACATTTATTAAATCAACCATTTGACGGGACTCATCATTGAGTTTATAAAAGTCCATTACTAATTCAAAAGCATCATCTACAGTATTAGTAAATAAGTAATCATCTGGTTTTCCCGATATAGATCTAAGAAGGTTATTATACTCTTTTTCAAGATTTAACAGTACTTCACTTTCTATATCTGCATTTTTAGGTCCAAACTTATCATCAAGAAATTCTTCAATTTCTGTATCTGTTACAGTTTCACCTTCAGCTTTTTGAGATTGTAAAATTGACTTAGCTCTATTATAGTATCTATCTCTATGATAATAATCTGTAAATTCATCATAAGCATTTAGATATTTTTGAAGAGCTTCTGCTTCTTTTAATTTTTCCTTAGCCATTTTTTTAGACTCAGGATCTCCAACTGCAATTAAATTATTAGCTTCATTTTTCAACAAGCCAATTTCATTTTTCATTTCTTCAGGTCGAAGAATAATGTCAGATTGTCTTTTAGACATTCCTTGTAAAGCTCTTTCATCATAATGTTTATTCATTATGCCTGTCATTCTTTCTCTAACATCATCAAAAACTTCCCCATAAAAAACTGCTGATTTCTTACCAAGTTCCCACATTTCATGCATCATATAAGCATCTTCATAATCTTCTTCTTCTTTTGTATATCTAGAAAGATTAATAGGGTTAGGGTAAAGCTTATCATAGAAATCTAATTTCTGTTTTATAGTTTTAGCTTTATTAACTACTTCACCAATTCTTGCTTTATATTTAGAAATTTCATTTTCTGGAATTTTAGGAAAAGCTTCTTTAAATTCAGGATTGGTCATATCTACATAGCTACCAATGGCATCTAAATAAAGATCTAAAACACCATATTCATTAAGCATAGTAATATGATTAACAAGAGATTCTGTTTCAGCATCCATTACTTCTTTCTTGTTACCACCCTCTTGAACTTTTGCTAATATTTCTTGAGCTCCTCCGTTAAACAATCGGCTATTAACAAACTCTTCAACCCCAAAAGCATTCATTTTCTCTACTAAATCTGTAGCAATTTTACTTTTTTCTTGAACATATTCTTGATAGGTCCCTTTGTCAAAAATTTTATTAGCATTTTCATACAAGAAAGTCATTGATTTGTTAAGACCTCCAGTAAGAGAACCCATGGCAAAACCTGAAGCAAAAGTTGCAAAACCTTCTTTAGTAGTTGTCATTTCTTTCAACTTTCTACCATAATAACTTAAAGGAGTACTATCTTTTCCAAATGCCGCTTTAGTAACTAAATTCTTTCTTACTGTTGCACTATGAAAAGTATCTTTATAATATTTTTCATTAGCTCCAGAAATTGTTTCTTGTAAAGTTTCTTGAATACCTTCTGAAATATTTGCTTTTAAATAACCAACAGTACCCCAAACAGATTTATAAAAAGGATCTGTTTTCCAACCATTCCACCAAGTTGCAAAACCTCTTTCAGCAAATTTCCATTCATTCTTAGCAACATCAAACACAACATTACCAAGTTCACCAAATCTACCTCCCCCTACAGTTTTCCAGTCTATTATTCTCTGACGTAAAAAACCCTGCGTACCAATTCTAGGATTAAGAATATTATCAAAACTAATTTTGTTAGTAGCATATATTAAACCAACATTCCAAAAAGATGTTTCATAAGAACCTCTTTTTGCTTGATTTATAATACCCTGCATTTCATCATCGGAAGGAGCTCTCCCTGTTTCATTATAGAATTTATTATACAAGTCCTCTATTAAGGTATTATAAACCATTCCTGACTCAAGCCGAGCTTCTGCTATAGCCATGTTTATATTTCTAAAGTCTCTGTATGCAGCACCTGCTGTATTCATAAATGTTCTTCCTGATTGCAGGTACCCATTAAAATCATCTGTAGAATTTAAAATAGCATATGCATTATCAGTTAAATTACTAAGAGGGTTTAATACTCTACCAACAGGTGATGTTACAGCTTTTTGAAATCTACCTATACGATTAGATTTATCCCAAGCTTCTCTTACTTTATTAATATCTTTAAATTCTTCAAGAGCTTGACTATAAGCTTTAATACCATCAATTCCTTTTCCAGCTTGATATTCTTTCCATAGTAAATTTGCTGATTTTTGAGTAATAGTTTTAGCACCGGTAAAAGCACTTATCCCAGCACCAATCCAGTTTTCAGCTAAAGCTGTAGCCATTATACCAAATGTATAACCAGCATTTATAATTAGATTATTAGCAAACGAACCTAAGTTATCTTTACTTGAATAATTTTTTGCATTTATAGTTGCGTACTCTCTGGCCAATTGACCATCTTCTCCTAAAAAATCTCCCTGATTAAAAATTCTAGCTGTACTAGACCAAGTACTTTTAAAACCATTCCAAAACATGGGTAAAACAGCTTGTGATATTGATCTATACATATCACCTGCAAAATTTGTATTTTCATTTTTCCAAGATTCGTTGTTAAACAATGGATGGAAATCAAGCTTACCTGGTACTGTAAATTGTTTGTATCTTTCATAATAAGCACCAGAAGGACCAGAGTTATATGAATATACTTTAGCCCATTCATTATTATCTTCATTTGCATTAGTTAATGACTTACTATAATCTCTTAATGCAGCAACTTTAGCATCAAAATCTTGCTGTGTATAAGAAGATGAAGGCGGTTTTTTAGAAGGCATGGGACCTGGAGAAACACCAGTAATTCTTTGCTTAACCTGCATAGGATCAGGAAAAGGTTTTACTGTACCTAAGCTTGAAGGTATAGGAACTTGATTAGGATTAGAGTATGTATCAGCTACACTCTTTTCAAAACTATTTTCTTTCATATTGCCTTCTTTCATTATTTTGAGAGTATTCTAGTTGAGGAGCAAACTCGTTAAAGAATTGGGTTCTATCTTGTCGAATGTTTGTTCCCATATTTTTAAGATTTTGCACATCATCTATTATAACCATACTGTTAGTTGTAGGATTGTAAACAGGATATTTTTTAATAACTGTATATGCACCTGGATTAAACATATCTGTTTTATAAGTAATAGAATAATCTTTGTATCTAGGATCCGTATAAGTTACTCCTTTATCTCCGGCTTGTTCAATTCTTATTTGTTCTGGTGTTTTATAAGAATTTCTAAACATAGCAAGATTTTGTAATTTTGAAGCATCCGTAATAAATGTTATACCATTTGCTAATATAGACTGATAAGCTTTCTCATCTAAGCCTTCAATTTTTGTAATGCTTTTTGTTGGAGCAAATTGTTTTAAATAGTCTTCTGGTAACTTAAATGTAATTGAAGCTTTAGATGCATCATATCCAGCAAAAGGAGTAACACTTACATTAAATGCAGGCATTCCTTTTTCACCAGCTTTATTAAATACATCTCGTATTATTGTATTAAAAATGAACCTATTAGTAGCAATACTTCCTTCAACACCATCTTTTCCAAAATCTTCTTTTGTAGTGTTTGGACCGCTTAATGCAACATAAGCATTATCACCTGATGGATCCAAAGTAATATTTCTTATAGTTTTTTTTATTTCTAAAAAATGGTTATAGGTGGGAGTCATAAGTCCAGGAACAATTTTAATTGATGCTCCTGATCCTGCATAATAACCGGTACCTTTTTCTCTATAACCCAGACCATAAGTATCCAAAGTTCTACCAACTGTGCCAGCTGTTACATTTCTAAATCTATCTAGAAAACCAAGTTCTTTATCAGATACTGCATGATTTGAAGCAGGTACCCCTGAAGAAAGCAAACTATTTTCAACAAATTGTCCATACATATCTATCATAGCATTATACTCATCTTCTATTGTTCTAGCTTCCCCCCATCCTCCATAAGAAGGAGTTAGTAATGTATAACTAGACATGCCATCACTAAAATAATTTTTGATATAACTAAAAAGTCCTTTTCCAAGATAACCGGCTCCTCCTGCAACCGCTCCAGCACCAAAACCAGCTACACCAGCAGGTGCCATGCCAGGTCCTGAAGGAGAAGCTACAGCCATAGAATAGCCCGCACCAGCAGTAGCAGCTGCCATAACAGTATTCATAAAACCTCCAAACGTTATAGCATCATCTTTTATAACATGATCAGGATTCCATTTAGCTACATTTTCTAAAAAAGCTTCAGGACTTGTAACAAAATTTAAATCTTTATCAAAGAAAAACTCGGCATAGTTAAACCCATCTGCTTTTAGTTTATCTTTTACTTCAGTAGCCCATTCAATCTTAGCAGCTCTATAAGCTTTTTTAACAGATGCATAGTCTTCTAACTCATGAGCAGAACTAACCAATCCTCCTATAGTAGAACTATTTTTAATATTAGGATCATCTTTTTTCTTTTCTATAACCGTATTCAATCTTTTAGAAATACCAGCAATTTGGGTAGGAGATAAATCTATCAATGATAAATCTGCTAAGTTTTCTAAAGTTATCTGATTTTGTAAATTAACTGTTGGACTCCCGGCTTCTAATTCAAGTTTTGTTACATAAACCCCAGCTTGCCTTAAAGCGCCATAGGCAGCAGGATCTTCCTCATAGCTACCCGCTCCTTTCTTTTCATTGGCTTGCAACCAAGCCATCATGGGTGCCATGTTAAAGTTTAAACCACTTTTTTTAGATCCTGGACCTATAAGAATTTCATAAAGTTCTCTGTCAGATAAAACACCTTCTTTATTTAACTCATCAATTGTTTTAAGAATGTAAGTTTTAGTATTATTAGCTGTTTGCGTATAAAGATCATTTGTTCTATCCAACATAGCTCTAGGATCAGCACTTTCAGTAGAAGAGTATGCAGAAGGATCTGATTGAACATCGTTTAATTCTGGTATAGGTTTTACCTCACCTGTTTTAGGATCCTTATAGTGAGTACCATTATTTATTTTTGTTTCTTCTTCTTTTTTATCAAAATCTAGAAGATACTTAAAATAAGCAACTTCTTTTTGAGCATCTGTTCTTTGTCTAATCAAAGAAGAATCATAAAGAAATTTCTTTTTCATTACAGCAAAAGGATTTGGGTCAACCGTTTGCTCATAATTAATATATGCAAAACTTCTTGCAGCTGCATCAAGATCTACTTGAAGTAAAGTTGAAGCTGTAACAGCATCAACTCTAGATCTAAGTTGATTTATGTCATCTGTAGAAAGTTTAGCTCCTCCTGTAGTTGATAGAGTTCTATTAACATTATCTGTTATTAAACTCATGTCATTTTCATTTTGCTTTATCATTTCTGCTAACTTGTCATTAGCATCACGATATCTTTGTAAAGTTTCATTAGTAGAGCTATTATCCGTACCATCTATTAAAGATTGCTCTAGTTTACTGATCATCTTGTCATTTACTTTTTTCTCACTCAGTAGAGAACCCCGGATTAATTCTGTCTGGTTCTGAAGCACAGACAAAGTATTGTTTAAATACTTTTTTTCTGTTAATTCAGCATTCCCACCAAACTCCGGATTATCTTTATTAGACATTACATAATCTTTTCTTTCAAGATAAGCTCGCGTAGCATAAACTTCTTTTACTCTAGGATCTTTTCCTAAAACTGAATAAAAAACACTTTGTAGAATTGGAATAGCAGGTTCCCCATTCTTTTCAGTAATTATCCAATCTCCTTGTGGAGTTGTTCTTTTAATATTAAGTTTTAATTTAGAAGCTATATCTAATGCTTCTTTTTCTACATTGACATATGGAGTATATTTTACATCTCCAAATCCTGTTAACTGATCATAAGGTGTTTCTTTAAATTCTTGAACTTTATAGTCAATAGCTCTTAAACCTCCATCCCAATATTGAGAATAAATTTTTTCATCGGTAGATACTCTTTTACCTTCTCCTAAAGCTCTTTCAAACCCTACATTTTTAGTAAAGACCATGTCTCTCATAAGACTCTTATCTTCATAAAAAGGTCTGAATAACTGTGTTGCCTGCTGAACATTCTGCTCTAAAGAGAGATCTAAACCTGTAATCCTTTTTAAATCAAAGTCAATTCTCTTTAATGTATTATCTCTTCTGTTTACACTTTCATCATGAGTAAGTGGGGCATTTAAGATTTGTCCATAAATATTATTTAACCTTTGCCAGTTCTGATCATATTGAGTTTGTTTTAACTGCAATATATTTGCAGCAAAATTAAAATCAGGCTGATAAGGCTGATAATCCGGAATAAAAGTTGAAACCCCTTGTGGATATGTTGCCATAGTATTTTATATATTGTAAAACTATTAAAATTTATTAAGTTTACTAAACTTACAAAGTTTATCTCATGAACGGATAGATAGTATCACCATAAATATAACCACCATATTGTGCTCTATTCATCCTAGCTTCTTTGTATGCCATATCAAATGCTTTTGGATAATCTCCTGTTTTAGAAAGATAATATTCAATTCTATCTTCAAAGCTAGCACCTGTTCCACCAACAAGAGGTTTTTCTACTCCAGTAGGATAAATAAATCCGTAGTCATAATCAGTACCATACTGAGGTGTTGTAACTCCTAAATTTTGTCTAGCTGTCATTTCAGCATTAGCATCCATAACAGCTTGAGCTGTATTAAACAAGCGTCTATTTTTATTAGCTGTTTCAGTATCTTGTCTTACTCTTTGAGATTCTAAAGCTTGTTGCATAGCTTGAGCTCTTGCTAGATTATTAGTATTTTCTATAGTAGCATTTTGAACATTCAAAGTATTTTGTCTATCAACATTTCTAGATGCTACATTTGCAACAGCATCCATAGCAGCCCTAACTGATTTGCCAGCAATATCTTTTAACATTGATTGCTTCTTACCAGTTGGTCCAGCCATACCCTGCATTACAGCAGTTTGTAAAGCTGAATTAGCAGCTAGTGCTTGGTCAACTTTGGTTTGATATTCTTCATAAGCTCCTTCAACCCCTCTAGCGCTTGGTAAAACCACATTGGAAGCCGCAGGGCTAGTTCTCATAGCCATGTTTCTGAGAATGTTAAGTTTAGCATTTTTACTCCATCTTGGAGAATCCATAATACTTTGAGCAGATACTGTACCTTCTGAAAGTTCTCCTTGTGAACCATCTTCACAAATACAGTCTTCTTCTTTTTCAATAGGGTATTCTGTAACTTCTCCTGTTACAGGATCTGTACATTTACAAGTAAGAGTTTCTACATTTTCATTTTCAGCAGCTTCTACATTTTCATTTTCTATATCTGTATAAATAGCTTCTTCTTCTAATATAGGTGCTTGAACTTCACAACCTTTAAGTGTAGCTGCAGCAGCCGGACTTAACCCAGCATAAGCAACAACTTCTTCAGCTGTTTTACCATAGTGAAAAGAACCTGGAGTTTGCATGTTTCTACAAAGATCCTTTATTAAATTAGGATTACTTCCCGAACCTCTAGGAGCTCTAGTGCTTGTGTACTCTTTTCTTTGTATTTGACCAGTTTTTTTATTGTATTTAAATTCACCTTGAGCATCTCTTCTAATTTCCCAGTCAGATGCTTGGTAAACCCCTGGCTCAACAGCTCTTGCAGTAGTTGGTCTTTGTTGAACTTGACTATTATCAGGTCCTTGAAATTTAGGAACTCCTCCGTAAGCCATTTGTTCAGGTTGATATGGAAAATCATAACCACCCATTTGCATACCGTACATTGCATAAGGCACACCACCATAAGCCATCATGCCAGGTTCTTGCATCATACCTTGTTGCTGCATCATTTCTGGTGGCGGCATTGAACCAGCACCAGCCATTTGTTGCATCATATCTGGTGAAGCCACTGGAGCTCCACTAGGCATTTGTTCAGGGTAAGCCATTTCTTCTTGACCCATCATTTGTTCTTGCCCCATCATTCCTGCTTCAGGAGCCATCATGGGCTGACCTTGAGATTCCATTGATTGAGCTAAAGCATCTGCTTGTTCTTTTAATTCAGGCATTAAATCTTCTTCAGAAATTCCATTAGCCTCCATATAAGGCTTGGCCATTTCCGGAATACCTTGAGGAAAACCTTTCATAGATTCTTGCACTAAAGCTAAAGCACCTAACTTCATGATATAGTTTTTAATCATGATAGTAGCAGTATTTCTTTCTAACTTACCAGTGTCAGGATCTAATAAAATTCCTTTATACTTACTTATATTATATGGTTTAGCAAGCTCGGCCGGAGTGTGACCCCCTTTCTTAGGAGTCTTGTTAAACATTGCTAATATAGCCGGATCATTTATCCTTAAAGAGGCAGTATCACTAAATACAAATGTATCGTCAGGAAGATTCAAAGGTACTCCTCCTTCATGATGTCGTTTACCTGCAATCTTAATATGATCAGGAATACTTTGACCACTAATAGGACCAAAGGCAGTCTCACCACCTTCAGCTTCTAAATTAGCATCTTCTCTAGGCACAGCTGACATAGATTCATTTACACCACCATAACTTTTTTTGTCTGATTCTCTATAATCAGCTCCACCAAAAGCTCCTGGTTGTAATGATAATGAACCTTCAACTTGTTTGCCATATGCAGCCTTATCTAAAGGCAATTGTTTAATTCTAACTTTCATATTTTAAAGTTATATAAATTCTATTTTTCCACCAGCAGCCAGTATTCTTCCTATTTCATTTTGATCAAGATCGTATACACCACCCTCTTTATATTTTATCTGACCTCCTTTTTTAACAAAAGAAGCATTTCCAACAACTCCTGTAAAGGTAGGTGCTCCAACAGATCTTTGAGTAAGTCCGCTATAACCTCCTCTATAATCTAAATTATTTGTAAATGCCATATTATCTGAAGTAGTTCTATCACGCAGATATTGATCTTGATATCTATTATCAAAAGCTCTACTTGCTTCTTGAATGCCTACACCTGCTGCACCCATTATATTAGCAATATTACCGGTGTCTAATGTTCTAGCTTTCTTAAGATTATAAGTTGCTGTAAAATCTTGAGGTCTAAAGCTTGGATCATAACACATACTGTTAGGATCCATTTTTTCAGAATCACTACATTGACTAGCTGTTTGATTATTAATATTAGGATCAAAAGCATTAGTGTTTTCTGGATTTACTTCACTATCACCTGGACCTTGAAATCTATACAAATCATTATACTCAGGTATATAACCACCAAATGCCATATAAGGTTTATCAACTGTAGGACCTGCTGTATTTTGAATAGTGTTTTGCCAACTAGCATCAAAATCTTTTTCAGGAAGTGTTAATTGACTTTGCATATATTGAGCAGGAGTAATGTTTTGTTCTGGTATTGTAGCTCCTGGTTCAATAGATGTATTTGTGGTAGGAACAGCAGATTCCGGAGTTACCGAAGGTGAAGGTGCTGTACCGGCATTAGGGTTAGTTGGATCAATCCATTTTCCGGTTACACTTAATGTTCTTTTACCAGACCACCACGGTCCTTTTTCATATTTATAGTCATATCTGTAACCAGGTTTTGTAGGATCCATTTGAGCTTGTGTAAAAGGTTGCCCTGCATTAACACCAGGTTGAAATATTTGACCATCTGCTGTTCTAGCAGGACCTGCTTGAGAAGCCCACATAAAGTCATAGTTTCTACCAGTTTGAGGGTTTCTTTGAAATGGTGAAAACATTCCTCTTATCTGCTGTCCTACAGAAGGAGCAGTAGGATACTGCCCTCTCAATTGAGGGGTTTGACCTCTCATTTGAGTATTTTTATTTGGCTCGCCCGGTTGTCCTGTTAAATCAGCCATTCTTCTTTGAAGAATTTGTTGGTAAACTGGATCATTAAGATTAGCATTATAAGAGGTCATGTTCTGATTACCTTGTGCATTTCTGTTCATCCATTCATTATACTCAACAAGAGCTTCTTTTTCTACTTTTCTTTTTAACCAATTATTGTAGTCATTACTATTTTGACCAGAATTTCCCTGTGGAAAACAATTAGTGTGGGTACATATGTCATTTACTTGGCTATTACCTGTACCTTGATATTTATATAAACCACCTTTTTTAAACATGAATGGATCATCTACATCTTTACTTGACATGTAATCATCTTCATATTCTAAGATTGGGCTATCTGGCATTTCATTACCTCCGTAGACAAATCTTTGTAGGTTTCCGTATTCATCACTAAAAGGGTTATTTACAGTACCTCCTGATTGGAATTTGCTTCCATATTTTTCCATAGCACTTTGTAATAATGAAGGATAATAATTTGTATAATCAGGAGTATCCTCATCAGTAAACCTTTCAATAATGTCATTTAACCGGTAATCCCAAGGAGCCATTTCCTCAGAAGATAAGTCCTTATTTCTTTCGTTATAATAGTTAACTAACTCTTCATGTGACATACTATTTAAAACATCCTGAGTTATATTCTCATTCATTGCAATTAATATATCTTGAGGATTTCTTCCGGATTTTATGTGATAGTCAATTAGTTGTGCTTTTACCACATCAGAGAGTTCATCAAACCTTGGTATTTGAGCTCTAACAGCTTCTACTTGTTCTGCTGTTGGATTGATAACAGGAGTAACATTAGGAGTTGTAACCACTGGGTCATTTACAACAGGAATATTAGACTCGGGTACCACAGCATTAGTTGAAGCAGGAACTATAGGAGTAACACCTGGTGTAACAGGTTTTGTAGTTGTACTTCTTATAACTTCACCAGGATATTGTCTTCTAGTATCGTATGTTGTAGTTTGAGGTACATACCCAGATCCATAATTAGTACCCATTCCTCTTCCCATGCCCATACCCATGCCCATAAACATTTCAGCAGGAATTCCTTCAGCAGTCCATTCCCTTTTACCTGACCACCAAGGACCCTTCTTAAAACTCATGTTTACTAGTGGTCCAGGAACATTCATCTGAGTAGCCTGTTCTGGAGATGCTTGTCCAGACATTACATTAGGAGATATCATTTGTAAATAGTTAGGCATTCCAGGAACTCCTATATACCCAACTGCAATATCTCCAAACATCTTTTGCCAATCTTTATTTGCTTGCCTAGTTTCTCTATCTGCAGCTCTTTGTTCACGGCCTTTTCTTGCCATAGGCATTTCATAACCAGGACCATGAACCTGATTCATTGGTTGTTTAAATATATTAGATAAAGCTGAAGAATAAGCTTGCAAATGATGCATAGGATTTTCAATATCCGTTTCCTGCATGTTCATATTATTTACTTCTACACCTTCTTGAGCCATTGGAGATAGTCCACTAACTTGTTGTTGAAGTTGCATTGTTTTATCATAGATATCTTTAGCATAATGCTCATTACCTAAATCTTTAATACCTCTTCTAAAATTATTTACTTTAGATTGTCTACCACCTATAGGAGTATCTCTAATATCACCTATATTAGATTCTGATTGTTCCATACCCTCAGAAGCTTTCTTTAGTTTTCTTAAAGTATCTTTAACAAACTTCTTTTTACTAATGGTTCCTCCCTTTCTCTGTAAAGAGAGAGCCCGTTCATCCTCTATAGCTAGATCATCTTCATCTTCAAAACCAGTATCATCTGGATAATACATATCATCCGCTGCTGATGGTTCATCAAATCCATAATCATATGTAGGTTTTATAGGAGTTTCCTCTTCTTCAAAATATTCATCTTCTAAAGAAACATCTTCTACATTCATGTTGTACATACCATCTACAACATTTTTGATTTCTTCTAAAGCACTTTCATAATTTATACCAAATTCTCTACTTATGTTTTCTGCCATAAAATCTAAATCAGAGTCCAATGTTAGTTCATCAAGAATAGCATCGGTAATATCACGCTGTGGACCAGAAGACATTTGCATACCCATCTGAGCTTTATTTAAAAATTGCCCTAATGCGCTGGTATTATTGTTATTGTTTGCAAATTTATTATTCATAAATGTAGTTCTATATATTAATATACTAAATTATAGTTTAACCGTTAAACTTTAAATATTTAAATGAATTATTAGTTATACATTTTATACAAAGATGCTATTTATTTTTGTTTTGGAATTATAAGTGCTGATCCTGTACCATAATCATTGTTATAACCATCAAAGAAATTAACACTTAGTTTACCATTTACAGCAGCGGGTTTTGCACTAAATGAACCAACATCATGATATCCAATTACAAGTTCATTATCTTTTAAACCATACTTTGTTTTTATATCAGCACCTTCTTTTTGAATGTCATTAATTGTACCACTAAAATCTCTTACAATATTATTTCCATAACTATCTTTAAATATAAAGGATACTGTTACACCATCAAATCTACCATATTTATTTTTAGCAGGATCTGTGAATAATAGATTTGTTAATTTACCATCCTTAGTTTTTAAATATTTAGCTTGTTTAAAGTTTGGAGCTTTTACTGAAGAATTAAAATCAACATCATCAAAATTATACTGTCGTAATGGTGCAACAATTTTTACTTTATCATAATTGATAGCCTCAGCATATTCTTTTGCAATCTGATCTTTTTCTGATTTGTTTTTTGCTTTAGCAGCTCTTTCAGCATATTCATTAAATATAGATAGTGCTTTAAGTTCTTCTTCAGTCATTTCTGATGGTTTTTTATATTTCATAATTACCTGACCATCACTATTAGGAATTGATTCAAACATTGGTATATAGTTATCTGATTCAACAGCACGATTAATAAAAGCAAAGTTATTTGGGTGCATATATGTTTTACCATCTAACGGTGAAGCATCAAGTATAAAATGGCCAACTCCTTCAACATCTGTATAAGTTTTGTTAACGTCTCTTTGTTTATTTTTTGGTTCTGTGTTATAAAAAGTAAATCCTTTGTTTGCATCCCATTGACTTCTATAAGATAATAATTGAGATCCTGGAAGAGCTTTTTGATGCTTATCACCTGTTACTTCAATTTGCTCATAAAAATTTTTAACTTCAGGTTTTACTTCTTTAATTTTATCTGTTGGCTTTGCTTGTACTACATGGCTATCTGGTTTTTTATAACCTTTCTTAACCAGAAATCTGTCAAAATAAGAATTAAAGTTACGTGTATAATCATCTATCACAACACCCATTTCATTCATTACAACACCCATTTCATCTACTCCTTTTTCAATATCAAGACCTCCCGTATAAGTTTGACCAGCTGCTTTAAAGATACCATCTACAAAACTAGGTTCTTTATAAGGAATTCGGCCTTTAGCTTCTTCTTTATCTCTTTGTCTTTTTTCTTCAGTAAATCTCAACAAATCTTGATTTATAAAACCTGGTGTAGAAGTATTTGAAAATTTAGAAGCTATACCACCAGGTATTGGTTGCTGCTCTTTCCGTCTAGATAAAGAAGGAACTTCTGCCGAAACTTTTGGTAACATTGCCCCCGGTGGTGTAAACGTAGATTGGTCTACATACAAAGATGGATGTAATGATTGTTTAGGAACTTGATTAAAGTTTTTAAGAGCTTCTAATTCTTTGGCATATTTTAAAGGATCTTTCATATATTGACGCAACATTGCTGTAGGACCAGCCATTGAGTTCTTTCTTTTTAAGTCTTTAATTTTTTCTCTTAGTTCATTTATATTAATAGGAGCTTGCTGCTGGGGTTTAACAACAGGCGGTGTTATTACCGGAGTCTCCTTTACTGAGACAGGAGAATTCCTTTTGGTAGTTTCTTTTTTAGCTGAAGGTTTATCTGGTAAAGTCTTAGGTTGTTGAGGACTTTGTTGATTAAATAAATCCGGGAATCTATTTATCAATCCAGATCTAGTACCTACCCTTTGTGTTACAAGATCGTCTAAAGTAGCACCTCTCATAACTTTATCTACAACCATTTTATCATAAGCAGCTCTAGAGTTTTGATAATCCTCATAAGATACTTGAGATTCTCCAAATTCTCCTGCTAAAACTCTATTAGCCAAAGCTATATTTTGAGCAGCTGAACCATCTGTCAATCCTTGTCTCTTAGCTTCTGACCATGATGTACCTGTATGCTGCTTCCAAATTTCAGAAGGTGTTCCACCTTGTTGAAGTTTTAATGTTGATGCTATTCTTGATTTCCAATCTGTAGCACCACCTGATTGAAAAATTCCGCCATACCTTTGTTGAGGTAATGTTTGGATTATAACATACCCTGAGTACCCTGCTGGTGCTTTTACCACTTGAAGTTGAGAAGTCTCTACTCCTAATTGTTGAGCTGTTTGTTCTATGGCATTTGTTGCTGCTTGTTTTGAGAAGTAAGGTTTATAAAGGTCTGTAACCAGTTTATTCCCTGTTGTTGCCCAAGGTGTTGCTCCTAATTTGTTGTATGCTTCATTTGCTCTTTTTAAAGCATAAGTATCTGCGTGTTGAGATATTTGTCTTGGGTTATTGCTTGGAGCATACCCATAAATTTGTGGGTCAAGAGGTTGTCCTAAATTATCTGTCCACACATTATATCCACTAGGTATTTGAGGTGCAGGTGTTACCTGTGGTTGATTTGTTTGAACAGGTTGTTGAACAGATTCTTCAGTAGAACTTATTTCTTCTGGTACAATCTCTGGTGTTGCTTCAGGTTCTGTTGTTTGTGTTTTTTGAAACTCTACCCATGCAGCTTCTGACTTTGGTCCCCAAATACCATCTGCTTTACCTATGTTAAAACCTGCATTAATAAGTTGTTGTTGTTTGGCTACTATCTCAGGGTCTGGTTTGAAAACAACAGGTTGTTTTGGTTTTTGATATACAGGTAACGCAAAGTGTGTGGTCATGTCTCCTTTTTTAAATAACTTTTGATCTCTATCGTACAAGGTGGGGGTTGAAATCCCACTCGGGTTTCCATAAATGTTTTTTAAATTTGGGTGCGTAAAAAAGTTATTTTCCCTTGTCAAAGTGTAGCCACTAGAATGGGTTGTAATGCTAGGTTTTCCTTGATATACAACATAATCCACAGGGTTGTTCACTCTTCCTTTATTGTTGTAAGAAATATTTCCTTCTAAGTCTCTTTTTTCTTGTAGTGTGGGTTTTATGCCTGTCCTTGTTAAGGTAGGGTAGTTATTTGCGATTTGGATATTGTGTTGTGCATTATTGTATTTCCCAAGGCTGTCCTGATATGCAACTAATCTCGGGTCATTTGGATTTGTTACGTAGATAGGTGGCGGGTCTCCATGTACCCCCCCCAAAGCGTATGTATTCTGCTCTAGTTCTTCGAGGTCTACGTAAAGAGTAGATCTTTGACCACCCTTTTGCATCATAGGATATTCATCTACATAATCTGCTCCTGGGAATGTATAATTAGCTCCAGGGTACATCATCTGTTGATTACCAAAATTATCCACACCTAATAGAGGTGTAGACATACCTTTTGTTGTAATAACATCACTTGGGATTCTTGTATGTACTCCTGATTGAAAACTTCCTCCTTGTTGAAATTGAGATGCTGCTCCTAGTGCTCCTATTCCTACTACACTAGCCAAACCAATTTTATTCAATGATTTTATTATTTTAGAAATATCAAAGTCATTAATATTTTGCATGTATGGATGGTTATCAGCTATCATTTTTTCTAAGGCTGTTTTAATTTCAGCTTCATCCGCTTTCGTGTAAACTCTTTTTCCAAGTTTATCTCCAAGTAACATTCTTAATTCTCCTTGCACAGCTTCGGCTTCTAAAACAGGTAAAGATGAACCATCTGCATCCTTTAACCCTTGCCAAGCATCATCTAATATTGCCCTTTCTTCTTTAGTAGCAGGAAGTCTCACACTTCTACTATGACCTGTTTCATGTATCGCAGCGTCATATATTTTACTTTGTGGTTTATGCTTGTTTACAATTGCTAAATCATCCATATCTCCAAAATTTCTTGCTCCATAATTACCTTCCGCTGCCCCTTGCCAATTTTCTGTATTTCTATAATTTAAAAAGTGAGGGGCATCTTTCATAAGTTTAGAAAACTTTTCTCTAGCTAAAGGGTCATTATGAAATAGTGCTTCTGTATTAGTAACATTAAAATCTTGATTAGGTCTAAACTCTCGTAATTTAACCTTATTATAAGGTGATTGTGAAAATGCTAAAGCATCAGCATTAGCTCTTGCTAATTCAGCTTCTGCATTTAAAGAAGGTGGTAAAAAAGGTTCTGGTTTCTTTTTATTAAAAATATTCCACAAGCGTAAATTAACATTTCCTGACTCTAAACCTCTACCAACATCATCAGCAGAAGAAGTTGCTTTACTTCCCCACCACTTACTATATGGAATATTAGAGGCTACTGCGTGTAAATCATGGCTACTACTTATCTTAATACCTGGATTTAACTTTTCTAAAGCTTCGGCGACTTTTTTAAATTCAAGGGTCTTGTCTCTAGTATGATGCAACCTTGCGTATTCATTTAAAATATCATGATTCACACCTTCTGGTAAAACATAATCTGTACCATTTTTTGCCCACAAGTAACTCTCAGGTAATCCCTTAACATCGACATTATTCTTTTTTAAAAAAGTATGCACTTCCTTATTAATAATATTTTCAGGTTCAAATGCTAAGTTGGCTGGATGAATAACATCACTTTCGGTTTTAATTCTAGAAGTTGGGAACTTGTAAGTACTTTGACTACGTGGTACAAACACAACATCATCTACAGAAGAAATAACATTAGGTGAGCTTGGTAGTTGTCTAGGTGTGTTAGCTACAGTTCTAGGATTTAAAGATGAACCTATATCATCTAAGTAAGGTGTAAAAGATTTTCTACCAATTTGGTCTACTATAGACTTTATTTCATTCTTTAATGCTTTTATATGATTAGGTTTTAATGCATCCAATCCCCCTTTTTTAAAAAGGTTAAAAGCTGATTTAAGATCTTTACTAAACTTAGATGTAGCAGGTTTTTTTAAAAGAAAAGCAAACAATGCAGATACAGAAGCTTCACTTAAATCAGAATTATTTTCATCCATAAAAGAATCTGCAGCTAAAGCTCCTCCTATAATAACAGGTAAATTATTAATTACTTTTTCTAATAAATTAAAGTTTTCAGATTTGTTCTGCATGATATCATAAACTCTCAGTGGGAATTTTGAATCTCCTGCTTTTTTATAGTTTTCATAATGTGTTTTAAGCATTCTATTTGTTATAGGCTGGTGCTCAGATTTGATGATTCCTTTTTGAAGCATGTCTTCTCTGACTTCTGCTAAGAAAGAAGTTTTTTCTGTTCCCTTAGAACCTTTGTTCCAATAGTTAACAGCTTCCTTAAGGTAATCGTCTTTATCAGCTTTAAGCACCGTATAAGCTGATGATTTCTCAGGAGTAGTTTTTGCAAAAGGAATTTTAATTTGTTTAGAAAAATCAGTAATAAGCTGCAATCCTTCTAATTGTTTATCTATATAAGTAGGTGTTACTTTTTTAAATGAAGATAGAAAATGAGCTAGTTCATGAGAAGTAACTAGAGGAAGTTCCTTTAAAGGAAATGCTCCAGGTTGGATTCTTACACCTTGTTCAAAAGTTCTTGTATTTAAATCAAAAGCTCCGGAATATTGTTTTAAAGCAATTTCAATATCTTTAAGATTACTAATTAATATTCTTTCTTTTTGGTCAAGTTCATTAATTTCAATTTTATAATCAGCTACACTAAGATAACCTTCAGCATATGCAATTTCAATTTGTCTTTTTTTAGAATCAATATCATCCAATGCTTTTAATTTATCAGAGTATGTTCTATTTACATTTGTTACTTGCTCCATAGCTTCCGATAAACTCTCAGGAGTTTCTCCTTTTAAAGCAGGAGTATTGTCTATCATTTTTTGTAATCTCCGTTTTCCTTCAGGAGTTTTCCATAGCTCTAATTTTCTATTTTTTATATCATCAATAATATTAGCAGCAAGTTCATTATCATTTTTAGAAAATACCGCTACATCATCTGTATAATCAGACATTCCCGATGTTTTTAAAAACGGATCTTTTTCATTTCTTAAACCTCTACCAATATCATCTATAGGAGAAATAGCATTAGGTGAACCTCTAAATTGTTGAGGTAAATTTTCCATCAAAGCAGGAGTAGTTACTTCAACAGCTTGCCCAGCTCTAGTCATATCACCAAGAAGAGCATTGGGTTTTACATTACTTACAGCTTGATTTTGCTTAAGTATTTTAAATTCACCAAGACCTGCTTCTTTTGTAAATCTGCTTAAAGGGTTTACTATTTTTTCAAATGCTGGAGCGGCTTCTCCTAAATTAGGATTACCAACAAGCAGTCCTGATTCCATAGGCGACTTATAAGCAAAACTGTATTTACCAGCTCCTGGAATAATAGACATACTTCCTGGAGTTCTTAATGCTTTAACAGTTTGCATACCAGGTCTAATAAAAGGAGCTATTCCTAAAGTTCCCCATAAGGCATTCTCAACACCTTTTCCGTAATCTTCTTCTTTAAATCCTTGATATGATTTATCTAAAAATCCTTCAGGTTTAAATGTTTCATATGCAAAATGTGTATTAAGAGCACCGTGTCCAGTTAACCAAGGTAATTGTTTTATTGGAGCATATGATAAAAATTTATTAGCCCCCCGAAGCACTGTAGGAACATACTTAGCTAAAGGAATGGGTGCCATCCTTAAACCTTCTAGCATAGCTTGTTTATAATCTCCTGCTGCTGTATTTCTAACAACTTTGTCAGTTACATCAAAAGGATTTGCAAAGGTATTTATAGCATTCCCTACAAGATTATCAGGATCAACATCATACCCAGCCATTCTTGCTTCATTAATGTACTGAGGCATGTTTCTAAAATCTCCAGTTTGAACTGAGTATTTAAAAGCAGTAAATGGATTTGTTATTACATCCCAAGTTCTGCTTGCCATACCCTGTTCTTCATAAGCACTAAGCTCTTCATTTTTGGGTCCTGGATTATACATATTATAATACTTCTCAAGACCACCAAAGTCAGATTGAGACACTTCTTGTAAGGCTTGCTCATAAGTTTTAAAACCATATTCTGAACCATAAGTTTCATTATGGTATTTCATATAATTAGTAGCTGCTCTATCTAAATAAGCAACTTTAGCATTCTCTTTTTCTGATTCTCTAATTTGTTGAGCTTGTCCACGTCTTGTTACTTCCTCTATAGGAAGGCCTGTGCTTTGTTGGATAGTTTCCGATGGTTGTTGCTGAACTACAGGCTGCTGGTTGTACTTGTCCAAGGTTGCTTGTCTTGCCTTCTCAGAAGGTTTGATAGTTTTTGGTTGTTCAAGTTTTCTCCCTGTAAGTTTTTCATAGGCAGCTTTTCTTTTAGCAAATTCTTCAGGTGATAACTGTCCTCCTTGTTGAAAGAATGTTCCTCCAGTTTTTTTTATTATTAAATTATACCCTGGGTTTCCTTTTCTATTTATATCCTGCTCGTAATAGTTCTTAAAATCCTGTTGTGTCAGTCCTTGTTCATTAACTCCATAAAACTCGTACCTGCCGTTATCTAAATGGATGTACTGTGCGTCCTTGTTTTCTTTCAAAAACTTGTTGACCTCTTCCACCCCTCTCTTTCCATTTGTGATGTAAATAAACGCTGCTTTTTCAGTAGATGGAGAATAAAGAATAAACTTCCCTGTATTTGGGGTATTCTGATATATAGGCTGTCCTTTGTTGTCTAGTAACCTCATCTCTACCCCATTTAAAACAGCTTTGCTTATATTCTTCGCTCCGAACCTTCTTGGTACTAACTGTGTCTCTGATTTAAAATCTTTTGCTTTTCCTACTTTAAATTTCCCATCTTCTACTCCATAAAAAGATTCTATCTTGTCGCTCGGGTAATTTTTGTCTGAATAAGTGTCTTCTGCTCTAAGCCAATCTTTAGCTTTTCTGACTGTGTTATTAGAAGATTCTATAAACTCTCCTCCTATTATAACCGTTCCGTCTTTTATTTCATTTACTCTTGCAAAATCCATGTTCCTGTTTGTAATATCTATTGTTGTGTCCTTAGCCTCTAAGCCTCCTGGCACTCCTTGTATCCCTACACTCCTCATGACTTTTGAACGCACAGCTGGGGGTGCTAAAGCTAGCCCATAGAGCCCTGCAACAGATGGCATAGCCCCTCCAATTACCCCTGCCATAAGATAATCTGGCCAAGACCAGTTGTCTCCTCCATATAAAACAGAATTTATCCCTGTCCTGTTACCTGTTAAAAAGTTTTCTCTCAAATACTCTTTTGCAAGAGGGTCTAAATCCCACATATCCCCGTATGCTTTTTTCGCTTCTCTGTGTCTCTTCAAACTCTCTTTGTAAAAGTCGCTGTTCATGTAAGCCTCCAGCTCTTCCTTTGTCAGTTTTCCTTTAGGATATTTTTGAAACGCTCCTTTCATGTTTATAAACCCTGCTTGTTTAACATCATCTACAGAAGAAATAGCATTAGGTGATCCTGGTAGTTGTTGAGGAGTTTTTGTAGGAAAAAAGTTTTTTAGATTTTTACCAAAACCTGGCAATGCTCTTGCAATAGCATAGCCATCAGCTATTTCCATGCCTGTCATTAGAGCGTTTCCTGTATTAGATAATCCTGTGTTTAGAAAGTTAAACATCTTGTTCTGAGAATATGGATTCAATTGATTCAGATTGTATGCTTGCTGTGCTTTCTCCCAGTCATCTCCTCCTGAAACATAGTCCCAGAAATTACCTGCTTGGAACAGGGGTGCTTGTACTGCATTTACAATTTGTTGTTTCCAATCAGGGTCTGTTAATTGATTTGCATAAAACTGGTCTCTTTCTCGTTGTGCATTAGAACGGTTGTCTGCTTCAAAAGAAGTTCTACTGTCATCTATTCTTTGACGGTTTCTTTCTTCTATTTCTTCTCTAGTTGAGTTATCTAACTCTTGTTGGATATTTGCGTTATTTACTCCTCTGCTTTGTTGTGTTGTTTCTGAAGGTTGTGATTGAATTACTGGTTGTTGGTTATATTTATTTTGATAATATTCTCTTGCTTGTGGTGATTGTTTAAAAGATTTAGGTGGTTCAAAATCTCTACCAGTCATTTTCTTGTAAGCTGCCTTACGTTTCTCAAATTCTTCTTGTGACATTTTAGTACCGCCTTTTTGAAAAGAAGGATTAGGTATATACTTAAATCTTTGTAACTCTGGATCAAATACAGGAGTACTTTCATTTGCTCTAGGACTTAAGTAATGACCTGCTATCTCCATCCATGTAGTATCCCCTTCTTTAGTATCACCTGGTTTTCCGGACTTTAAAAATACACCTGTTTCAGGATTAACACTGAAGCCATGATACATCTTATCATAAGGATCGGGTTCCCAATCAGGATTCATTTCAAGTGCTTGTTGAAAATCTTTAGGCTTACCTAATGCTTCCCACATACCATAGTGATCATAATTGTCAGGATCTCCATAGAAATAGTTTTGGTTCGGTCTTCTGTTTTCAGGAGCTGTTCTTGAGTAATCTAAAAATGCTTGATAATCTTCCGGTTCAGTTCCTGTAATTATAGGATTTACAAAAGGTATATCCTCCATAGGAGCTTCAGCTGAAACATAAGGGTTATAGTCATAAGGAATAAAACCTCCGTCTTGAAAATACATTGCTGAAGGGTCATATGTTTTACTCTTATAGTTTTTCTTTTTAAATAAAGGGTTCTTCTTTAATAGCTTGTTAGTAGCCGATAGACTTTTAGATTGTTTCTTACTGCCCCCTTTTTTCATGAGTGGTTCTTCCTTTATAGAGGAAGCCCCGGGAAAATGTACATTAGTTTCATCAAAAGGATTCAAGAACTTTTGAATACCATTATCTGAAGTAGCCTTGATGGTATAAGGAGTTGGATTGTATAAAGTATCCGTTGGTAAAACAACTGGTTTACCAGCATAAATAGGATTTAACATTCCTTTACCTGTAGGATCAAAAGAAATATCTTTCTTTTTAATCGGAGCCTTAGTTTTTTCAAGATTCTTAAGGGCTTCTAAAAGTATCTTCTTATTATACATTATCTTGGAGAGTATTGAGTTTTTGTATTTAATATCTTCAGAATCATATTAGTGTTTCTAGAATCCAATTTAGAAAGCTTTAAGAAATTAATATAATGTCTGAATTTTTTTCTTTGCAAATCTGGTTTTAAATAATCTAAGTTATCCAAATTTAATTCTTTTATATATCCATTAGGTTCCGTAACCCAAATATTTCTTTCTTCATAGTTTCCTAACAAAACTGTAGAAGAAGGATCTGGAAAATATGGTCCTGGTGTAGGAGGATAAACTGAACCAATAGGAAACTCACCTCTGTCTTTCGTAATATCCCAAAATTGGTTTACTCTATACTTATGTTCCTCTTTGCTATATAATACATCATAACTCTGTTGATTTGCTGCTAATCTAGGAAACTGCAATGATAATGGAATATCATTCTTAGGATATAAATTCAAATTTAAATATCCAGAAGCTTGCCCTGAATTATGCACTACTAAATAATCAAAGTTATAATCTAGTACATGAAATTGATCTACACATAAGTTTCTATCTCTTCTGTAACATTCTAAATAATATTCAATACTTTTTACTGTGTTAATTACTTGACCTGTAGGCACCGGAAGTTCTATCTCAAATGGATATTGAGTTCCGTAAAAATTACAATAATCATTACAGAAGGGACCATGTTTCCATATTGAATCTCCTTTGGTAGTTAAGAAATTACCTTTACTTGGCATATAGAAACTTGGATGCCAGTCATGGAAACTTACCCAGAACTGAAGTTTTGGATCATAACTTGTAGTCCAAGAAGCATCGTCAAAATATCTCAGATCTCCCAATTTAAAATTAATCAATCTTGCAGATCCTGGACTAGCCGGAATTGTAAAGTTATCTCTTTCAGAATCATATGCAACTAAACCTCGGAACTCATCTTTAAGTTTAAAGTCCCTCTTAGAAAAATAAAGAACACTGTCATCATTATTATAACTAGCAGTACAACATATTCCAGCTACCGGATTATCTGTATGAGGATAGTTAGGGAAATCTTCTAATAGTTTATAAGGCAAGAATTCATTAAACCACCATTTCATACCGTTTTGAGAAATTTCTTGAATACCCTCTCTAAAGGAAAGCACCTTACCTTGATTTTGAGATAAATAGTAAAGGCCTGCCGGAGTAGATATTACCCCAAATCTATTTTGAGAAGAGCCGTATTCATATGCTCTTTCTGCAACTACAACATTCTGTGGAGCTTGTGCAAATAAACCAGCATCACCAACAGTAACTTTGGTACCACTATCGTCTAATTGTAGTGTATCTACTCCTTGGTATATAAGAGGGCTATCATTTTCAAAAGTGATAAACATACCTGTTTTTGCAAAACTTTTTACAGAGCTTAATTTGCTTTTGAAATCAACTTTATTTAAAGGTAAAAACATCAACCAAGAATCTATATCACTATCTGATTCTTGTTGCTGTAAAGAGTAGTTAATTCTGTTTGGATAACTTACATAACATAACTCAGCAACATTTGGATTATAAGTTGTGCCTTGTAAAAACCCGGCCGTAAAGTACTGATTAAATAAAAACCTAGCAGCACTTAGACTATAATCATAAGCATAATAATTACCCTTAGCTAAAATATCAGGATTAGAATCAAAAAGAGATTCTAAATCTGTATATTTAAACTTGTTGTAAGGTGTTTGCCAAGGGAAAGTACCAACTTCTCTAAAGTCTACAAGTACCTCAGACTCTACAAAGAAGTCTCTGACTCCGTTAGCTGATGTATAGAAATAAGAATCTTTAACTCCTACAAATCCAGGATATATAAGACTTAGGTTTGTAAAAAGATTGTAATAAACATTATCTAGATCATAAAAACTGTTAGGTAATAAACCTTCTCCATAGTCAGGTGTTGATTGAAACAGACCTGCAATATTTGCAAGACTAAACTGACTTATATCCCAAGGAACGCTGTTAACTTGAAATTTAGGTTCAGGAACCATTTGATTTAAAAAGTAGTTGTATTCTATATTATCTGGAACATCATAAAGCCAGTTGTAAAAGAAATGCATTATGTTTTTTTCTGCAAATCTATTTACATAGGTATCCCCTCCAAAAAAAGCAGGTGTTTCTAATTTTCTTTGAGAAAAGTTTTGAATATTACAAATATTTCCAAATATAGTTTCTGAAAGTGTATTAGGTCCAATAGTACCTTCAAAATCAATCTTTTGTTCACAAGGTGTTGCAACTACTTGTTGAATTGTATCTACCTGCCCATATTGATTTTCAATTCTATATTTTAAACCAACATAGTGACTAGCTATTTTATTTATGAAGTTTTTATTTTTACCTGAGTCTGACCAATTTACTATATTAGGTGTAAAAAGAGAAGACCCGGGAATCATACCAAAAGGTACATTAAATGTTCTAATAGCATGACCTAAAGTCATAGAAGATTGATCTATACTTGTATTATCGGAGTTTAATAAAAAGTGTGGACCAGAAGTTGTATTATTACTCCTTTTAGTTCTTAGTACAGCTAACTTAGGTCTTTTAAGATTGTTAATTCTGTATTTTCTAACTGTTCCTCCACTATCGATATAATCTGGTAAAGCCTGAAGTTGATCAAATATGTACTGACCTTCTTCAAGAATAAATCTACGGTCTAGTAAGTCATTTGGTGGGACAAAAGTAAAGTAATCACCATGAGCAATCATCTCAAGAGCATATTGTCTTTTTCTAATTATAGCGTAAAGTGTATCAACAGCAAGTTGCATACCTTCTAAGAAATAATAAAAAAGCTGACCACCGTTTGTTATTGCTGATAAAAATCCACTGATTGTAGGACCAAGCAATTGATTACCAGTATATGTTTTTTCATAAACAGCTTGTTGAATTTGTCCCGTATTTTGCATTACACTATTGGATCCTATAAAAATTGCATCAAGAGCAGCACCTCCTGTAAGAAAATCTAGTACTGGGGCACCGGTACTAAAATAATTATTTAAAGCTGTTGTAGTTATACCGGCTTGTATACCAGCTGTTGTAGTAGCTCCAATATCATAGTCTCCACCAGCTGCAGGTGTTACGACAGTTGGTAGTCCTGTTGGAGGTGTAGTTGAACCATTAGCTGTTAAGGGAAAAACAGGACGAGTATAATTTCCAGCTGGATAATTTATTTTTACTTCACCTAACCCTTTCAGTAAAGCATTGATAACACCTGTTGCTAGTGCAAAAGGTATCATACCATTTGATATAAGCTTAAACTTAGGGTGTTTGCTAGGTTCAATAAAAGCTTGTATAGCTTCCCCCTGAACACTTCCATATATTTTTAACTCAGTAGTGGAAAGAAATGGATTAATGAAACTAGTATCCGGTGAATGGAAAGATATAATATCCAGAGGAATATTTTGATTTTCTATATCACCATCATTATCTGTTTTAGTGATAAAAGGATCATTATACAAGTAATTAGCTGCCGAAGGATTTGCAAGGTTGTTTTGTTGAGGAACAATAGTATTAAATGGATAATTAGCATATAGACCAACTATATCGGAATCTGCAGCCCCACCTCTTGGATTATAATCCCGGAAGTTGTTAATCATCCCTTTAGCTAGAATACTCTTGTTACCATGTCTAGATCCTCTAAGTATTTCATATCCGACAATTCCAGGAATATCATTACCATCATTATCTTTTGGAAAGATTATATTTTTAAACTGTACACCCATAATTCTTATATCAAACTCACCGTCAGGTTTTTTATCAAAATGGTATGTTGATGGATGTAAAGCATTATCAGGAAATCTATGGTGTCTAATAGGTTTCCCACAAAGATCATAATTTGGATCTGTAGTTTGAGTCCAGCATTGAGAACTTGAATTCCAAACATCGGGTTGAAAATCTGGATATATTTCTGCTGATTCCCAATAACCCATATTACCTCGTGAAAGAATTTTACCTCCGTCAGGTAAAAGTTCATTTATGTTTATTTGTGTTATAGTAGCTGTATTTATACTTTGAAAAAACAACTCATCTCCCGGTAAAGTAACACCTACTTGATTAATAAAAGGTGCTAATTCAAACACAGAGTTTCCGTTATAATTATAAAACCCAGCAGGTCTTCCCGGAATATGATATGATGCAGATTTGTCACCTGTATTATAAACCCATCTAATAAAGAAAGAATATACTTCATCTCTAAGATAACCAGCATTTTTTCCACCATTAAAATAATAAGTTTCTGGGTATTCAATTGAAACCCACTCTGCTTGAATTAAATTAGCTAAAGGCTGATAATTAAAATCGAATTTACCAGTAGGTCCTATTCTTAATAAATAATTATTTACTTCAGACATTTGATTAGACTTTTCAAAAACAGGATTCTGAAGTATTAAAGTTTCTACAGATACAGTAGCTGCAGTTTCAGGAATCTGATCTAATACAATCTTTTTAGTTCTTGTTGAATAAAAACCAACTCTTTTAGCACTAAGATTCTGATTTATAAATCTTACAACAACAAGTTCAAATTCATCAAAGTGTTCTGAGTCAGCATCTACCGTAATTTCAAAAGAACCTCTTTCATTAATATCACTCTTAATCGGTTGTATATAACTAGGAGAAAAATAGTTTGTAACTCTTTGTCTATTAATAACATAAGCAACAGTTACAGCATAAGAACCATTCTCAATTACACCTTGTTGTAATGATAAATTTATATCTAAACAAGGTGTCTTTACTAAGCTTGCTATTCTAAGTTTATCACAATCTAATTCATTAATATCTTTACATATTTGACATGTTAAACCAGGACCTTGGTCTTCACAATTTTGAATCCAAAAAACACCTGGCCAAAGAATATTTGTACCAGAACCATTACCATAGTAATTTACATTTGATGAATTAGGCCCAGTGCTTAACCAAACGTAATCATCAGCTGGCCAAGTTTGAGGATCTCCTACATTTAAATATCTATCTGGATTTAATCCATCAGCCCAATATACTTGCCATGTACAATCATCTTTTAATCTTGATGCTCCTGTAATTATATTAAGCTTACTAAAGTTAAGACACACATCTTGAACTATAGGTCTGTATATACATTGGTCTGCTTCAAATAAACCTATTTCAGAATTAATGGGTGTAGTATTTAACTGATCATAAGCTACACTGTATACTATCCATTTATCACTATACAAATGGATTTTACCTATTATGTAAACAAAAGAAGAACCCATTGTTGTTCCTACTTTTGCACATAAAAAATTAGACTCCTCATTAGAGATAGTGCCTAGATCCCCCTCAACTGTATTATTTACAGCATTTCGAGCATGTGTCCACATACCTTCTTGTACAAATAGTGGATCAGCATCTTTATTTAACCCTTTGATAAAAGAATTAGTCTGTTGACTATTAGTATTTTGATTTTGATTCTTCTTGGCCATACTATAGTACTCTTGAGTTATGGTTATTTCTATACCCAATATTAGGACTATAACTTCGGAACATATCATAGAACATACCATTCATAGCTTTTCTATTTGCTTTCCAAAGTTTTTCCATTTCTTTAAAGTTTGGAGTATTTACCAAACCTAATGCTTGATTTCTAGCAGCTCTAAGTTTTGGCATTATTAGCTGTAATCTTTGAGCTACATCTTCTCCGTTCATATAAAGATTCTCTAGTATTCTTTCTTTTAATGCATACTCATAATATTCATTAAGAAGCTCATGATCAGGAACCATTAAGTTTCCATGTTCATCTTCCATATGACCTTGATAGTTAATATACACCGTACCTTCTTGAAAAGATGTATACAAAAATCCAAACTTTATCCAACCTTCATTATGGGTATTGTAATAAAGATTTGGACAATCACAATCAATTTCTTGACTAGACTTCATTCTTAAAGGTTGAGTGTTTCTATAAATTCTAGTAGTAGCTTCATTTACTACCTGAACTAACTCATAAGCTTCACCTTTTTTATTTACAAAAACTCTAGGTTTAATGCACGTATCTCCATATGGTTGATCAGGATTATGAGTTACACAAACCCCCTCCTTTCCGTTGAAACAACAAGGTTGTTCAACAGGAGCTTCACAACAATTCAAAATAGTTTTAGCAGGATACTCTCTATAAGGTACTTCTTCAATATGAGTTCCACCTATTGAATAACCTGAATAATGAATGTAACTTCCGCAAACCAATGCAAAATTAAAAGCATAAAAGTCATCAGGTAATTTTACCTTTCCGTGACTTACTTCTAGTAGGGCTTCTTTTTGCTGAGTAATTCTTAAACCTAGATCATAGTTTATCTTTCTAGCAAGTTTAATCAACTGCTGAGGTTCAATCATATTTTCTAAAGCAAAAGTATGCAAGTCAACTCTTACATCTTCTAAAAGTTGATCAAAAGTTCTATACTTGAGGGTGTAGTTAAAATCCATTATCTTAAGATATTTTGACTGTCATCTGTAGTATCTACAGGCACCTGAGCAATCATGATTAGTTCTTTTAATGCATACTGTTCAATCTCTGAATACAAGTATTCAGGAACATTTAAAGGTTGATCCTGAATTAATTGACAAGGGTCACTGTCACAATTAGGAACATCATTTTCAAAAATAGCTTCTACTCTAATAGCTTCCCAATCAACATTAGGTATATAAATGTAACCATCTAGATACCAAAAATAAGGATTTTTATTATATCTAAAAGTAGTTGACTTTGTCATTGCAACCCATATCCCCGGCTCTGTTCTACTTAGTTCAATACTACCATCTATAGAAGATAGTGTTCTAATAAGAGGACCAAACATACCATTTAAAATTGCAGGAATTTTTTCCTTACTTCTTTTAAAATAACAACCAGAGTACACTCCAATACAACCCGCTTCTACTTTATCTACGTCAATAAGTTCAACATAAGGAAGCGCTTTAAAAAGAGAGCTCATTCTCATAAGTCTCATTTGGTTATCTTCTCGTTTGATAAAAGTTTTAGCATATTTACTAATGACAAAATATATTTGCCTATCAGTAAAAAATGCATCTTCTTTTACTGCTTTTATTGCATTTCTAACTCTAGATATTGCTTCACCAACACTTGTCATAATTCAAATTCATTATAGCTTTTTAAAGCTTGTTTTTCTTTATTCACAACCATACTTTTATATACAGCTTTTTCATAGGTTTTCCTTAGTTTAATGGTTGAATCTACAGCTACATACATATTCCAATTCTCAGGATAACTTTTAGAAACAGATCTTTTAAAGTCTCGACATGCTACAAAATTCCAAAATTCTCTGTTTTTCATTTTGTGCTTTGGTGCATAGTTTGTAAAAAAGATTTTTGCTAGTTTACCATCAGTATCAAAATTGCTATTTGTAACAGTTACTCCATACTTGTTAGACTTTGCATAATCTACATTTGTCTTTTTACTTTTTTGACAAGTACCAATAAAAAGCCATCCAACATTCTCTGGTAATTGAACACCATCTCTTTTTTCTATCACTGTTGTATAAACCATTTTATTGAATGCTTTTATTATCTCTCTCAACTCAGCATTTGTATAATCTTTATACTTAGCATGTTTTTTTCTAAAGTCATCAAAAAATTTTTTATCTAAAACACTATGTGTTTCTGGTCTAAACCTAGGTGCTTTTAAATCAGGCTTTTTAAATGTCTTCATAATAATATACTAAAAATTAATGATATCTGCAAATATACATATAAAACAAAGCCCTCACAAGTGCAAGGGCTTTGTCTGTTTGTCACAGAAACCAACAAACCTGTAACAATATTATCCTATGACAGTGATACTAAAGTTATTTAAAGCTACTAAAGATGTGTTAGTCACAGTAATTTGATTAGCACTATTAATTACATATGTATAATCAGCGGGTGAAGTATACACTACAAAAGGTGCTGGTAAAGCTTCATTAATTGCTGAAACCACAATCCCAAAAGTATTTAAATTATGAGTTATTACAGCAGTACCCCCTGGAGCCAAAGGTACTATTAAAACTTCTCTGTATTTTTGAACATCTGCTGAAATAGTAACATCTGTAGCTGTTGAAGTCAATGTAATACCTGAACCTGCGGCCAAACCTTTATTTGCTAAAGTAGGTCCTGCTCCATCATTAACTAAGGATTCTGTTCCCAAACCTCCTGCGGAAGTTAAAGATACAGCTGAAGCAGGTGATGAGTTAGTGATTCTAATAGCATCTGTACCAGGAACAGTACTAGCATTAAGAGTAATTCCAGTACCAGCTACAAAATTTAAAGTATCTCCAGGAGCTTCAGCAATCTGAATATTTGTAGGATCATTATCCGGACCCCACACAAAACCTGAATCAGGATTAATCTGAGCTCTATCAAAATCATTTGGTTGAATTACACTTCCCGGTACTACTGATGCTCCAGTAACGTGTCCAAAAGTATCAAATGTAAAGAATATATCTTGTATAAATGAATTACCACTGTTATCACTATTTAAATTTGCTACAGATGATGTATCTTGATGAGATACAGTAACAGCACTTGTGATAGGATTAACAGCTACATTAATACCAGGACCAGCAAAAAATGATGATGCAATAGTTTGTGCAATAATAATATCAAAGTAAGCTTGTAAAGCCGGAATATCAACTGATACTGTATATGTTGTTACATTACCTACGGTTGCTGGTACAACGTCAACATAAGTAGAACCTACAACCGTGGTTACAGGACCTACTGTATTACAGATATAGTTTACTAATTTAGTAATAACAGTGTCCATATAATCATATCGACTGATTACAACATCCCCATTACATGTAATATCAGTACCTGTATAAACAATACAAGAAGCATTAAACACTTCGGGACATGAAGGAGGACAAGGTGGTGTAACAACGTATGTATCAGTACATCCGCAATTTTTAGTACAATTGTGAGAAGTTGCCATTTTTATTTTATTTAATTAAACATATATATAATTCGGTTCATCATTCTAATTTTATTTTACTCTTTGTATACTAAATCTTACATAGTCATCTGTTTCAGAAAGATAGTCAAAGGTTGTAAGATTAATTACTTTTAAACATATTTGAGTACCTGCAGTAAATTTTTGAATAAGTGATCCATTGATTGAAGCATGTTTTTGTGTAACTACTGGAGTATCATTATTTACACAGTAAATACGACATCCTATTGGAGAAGTAATACCTGCTATAAACATTCCTGGTACTAAAGCATCGTGCCAACCATCAGCAGAATCTTTTGTATACAGTGTTGCAAAAGATATTATATAAACACCATCTGTAGGAAATGTAAATATCCCTGTTGTTGAATCATAAGCTAAACCAAAATCATTATAATTTATGGTATTCATTATTTGAATAGAACCATCACATATTCTACCTGTATTTAATCCAGGAGCTGTTTTTAACAGATTTGCTGGTGCTGATAATTCAACAGATAACCCGGGTTTTTCAATCTCACTTACAGTATAAGTTTCAACTAACCCAACTGTAGATAAACTAACATCTATCCAAGTACTTCCAGCAACAATGACTGAAGAGTTTTCAACTGCGGTTCTTACATCACACAAAGCTACCCACAAATTAGTTATGGCATCTGCTACTGTATTATAAGAAGCTGATTGAACCCAATTAGGATTTGTTGAAAATGGTGTTCCCGTAGCTAATTGTAAATCAATGTCAGTTATACAGATTTCACTTATAGCACTTATTAAACTTGTAGTAGTACCTGTAACAGCTTGAAATGGACACCACACATTATTGATAAATTCTTGTAATGCTACATTTATGAACTGTTGACTTCCTTGAGGTAGTATTCCTATTTGGCATCCTAAAGTAAAGGATGGGATCACCGGTTCAGGAATTGGAGTATTTTCTAGAGTTTCAACTCTTATGGTTAACTGATCAATTTGTTGATTAATAATAGTAATACTAGAAATAAGAGCGCAAACTTTATCAGCAATCATTTGAACATAGTCTAATAATTGCATAGTAGTTTGATTACCTGTTCTGAAACAAGAGGCAACAGTTACAACACAATCTGGACAATTTCCGGATGTTCTAGTAGTAGATGTTCTAGTATCTGATTCAATAGCATTATGATCTTCACAAACTTTATCAATAAGCAATTGAATTAAAGCTTGAAAATCATTTGGTCCACAGGCAGTTATTCCCAAACAAGCTAAGTCGTAGTTAGAAACATTTAACTGATCTAAAATTGTACAAAGTTCCGTAGCCATAGCAGCCACTACATCGGAAATAGTATCTCCTTTACAGAGATTGATGCATTCAATGTCAGGACCTTGCCAAACTATACAGTTTGAGGACACCGGACTACATGGTCTATTATCTAAATTTAATGGCTTCATATTCTTTATCTATTTATAATATACAAATTAATTTCCACATTTGCAAGTTAAGCATGATTTTCCGGAATTACAAGAGCAGGGACATGATGGGCATTTGTAATTAGGATCCTTCAAAGATTGTAAGTCAATTAGTTCTTTTTTCATTAACCACTTCTCATCTTCATCAGGACAACAATTGCTAATACCATATCTTTTTTCAAGAACCTGTTTATATACAACATCTGCAAAGCGACATGTTATCTTATCATATTCGTCAGGATTGCAGTTAGGTGTATTATATCCAGGTTTTACAGTTCTATTATTTTTGAATACTGGAGGCGGGCAATTACCAAATTTACATTCTCCAAATGTTTCAAAATAATCATATACTGTAAATTCTATAGGGTTTTCTATATCTCCTAAAAACCATTCTGTTGCACAAACTTTATCACTACTTTGTCCGGGAACTAATGATATTTCATGAAGAATGTTATCACAATCAAAATATGAATAAACTGTAACTACTGCATTTAAATTAGTAACTTTTGTACAATTACATGTAAGAACTTTACAATCACTGCAGCTTATATAATCGGTAGTTACAGTTACTTCAATTGCATTAAGATAGTCTTCTGTATTTTCTACTGACCAACATTCTGTACAACCTTCAACTTTAATAACTCCACCTACATATTGAGCAAGATCTGAATAAGTAATAACAATATTTTCAGCATTCTCACAATCAGTTAGTTTATAATAAGTTCTTAAACAAGTTACACAATTAGGATAACTATTATCAATTTCAATTACTTGCGGACTTACAGGATTATAATTTACTTTTTCAACTAAATAACAATCACAATCATTTTTTACTACTTGACCTATATAAACTTCTAAATCTGAATAAGTATGTATGGTGCTCCCATCTGTACAAGATGTTAATTTATAAGCTACTACACCAATACATTCCTCACAATCTTTAAAACTTGCAGTTACTGTAACATCAATTGGACAATCACATTCTTCTTCATCATCAAGTTCAGAAGCTATCCAACAACCTTCTCTACCGAGTATATTAACAACATTATTAGTTCCATATACATTAGGAATTACACTGTTTGAAGTTGTATAAATTACCAAATCTGAATTTTTACAGTTTGTTAATTTAAAGCATTGTACAAGACAAAGACCTTCAACACAGGAACCGAGATCAATAATCTGCGGTGATATTGATCCATCTTCTGCTATAGGTGGTATTTTTGAACAAACTTTTAAATAAGGTTGAGCATTTGCTAAAGAAACATTTTGCAAAACGTTATCACTGTCTACATAAAAGAACCCATTTGTATTTGCTACATAATAACAAATTAAGTCACATTCACATGGTGTATCAATTGGTTCTATTGCAATAGCTTCTGAGCAATCAGTGTACCTCAGTGCTGTTATATAAGCACATCCTGCATAAACTTCGCTATCCACTGTAATAAATGAATTAAGATAAGTTTCAAATGCGGAATTATTACTTATGATTGGTTCAGTTCCATCACAAGGTATTATCATATAACATTGTGGTATTTCAACATCACAAGAACATTTAGCATCTTCACAACCATCAGGTATTAGACTAAATAAAGATGCTACAGGATCAATGGCTGGATATGGAGGTATGCCGTCCACATATCCAGAATAAAAAATATAACATATTCCAAATTCACCAGTAGTTGGCTCTAATGATCCTCCTGCCCCCGGAAATGGTGTAGTACCTATATAAGTTACAACATCACCATTTACAAAAGGCAAAGATCCTCTGAAAAATATTTCTTGGCCAGTACAACAGTTAACAAATTTTATAAGATTTGCTATAGGAGTTGGATCTGGGATCAAAGTTGCTGCCATTTTTAATAAACTTTTTAGAATTTGTATAAATACTTAATTACTTAGCTTTTTATTTCAGAATCCGTTTTTAAAGTATTTTCATAATTTTTTAAACAATTGCTACAAACAACTTTTCCATTAGATGCTGTTCTTCTTTGGCACCCACAGGATAATTTTTTTAAGCAATTAGGACATGTACTCATAGTTGTTGGTTTTTTATAAGTTTAACAATTTTTACAATCTATTTTATTTAAGAGCTTCACTGCATAGTTAAAAAGTGTCATTCCTTCTTGACTTTTATGACATATTTCAACTTTAGCTTTAGCTGCTTCTAAATACATTTTTATAAGTCTTAACTCCCGAAGCCTCTCCTTTACTTTAGCTGGGGGATCACAATCAGCAACATCAATATCACACAATATTTTTTCATACTGATTTAATGCACAAGTCATTCTTAAGTGATTATACTCAACATAAACTTTACACTCAGGATCTACTGAATATTTTACTACATAGATACCATCAGGTAAAGCAACATATGATGTACCACAATTTTCATGTTGTAATTCAAAATCACATGCTGTATATGTAGGAGTTGATCCTGGCTCAAAAGATAGTTCAACACAAGATTTAAAACCAGGAACTGTTACATTAATTCTTGGTTGAAATATACCAACAAGTGGTGAATAAACACTTGTATCAAAAATCTTAAAAACACAAGAGTTTGTTACTGTAGGTATCTCTAAACTTAATACATGATTTGCCATAATTTTTAAAATAAAAAGGAGAGGAAAGGTTACCTTTCACTCTCCTTAAGTTACTATTAATGCATCAAAAGATTAACCTTCACCGACACTGTCACCAGGAATCGGAACCACATAATCTGTACATGGTACTCCTTCTCGAATAACAGGTTGACAACCTGAACCACATGTCTCTAACCATGTTTCAAGTTGAGTAAAAATGTTATCAGGATCTCCTTGAGGAACGATAATTTCTAACATATATTGATCATTATCAAAGGTTCCTGTTGGATTGTACATTCTAGGTACATTATGCTGTAAATAGATTCTGTCATAAAGACCATCTCTAGATATACCAGCTGCATTAAGAATATCATATCCTTGAGTAATTTCTCTGATACGTTCATCAGTAGCAAAATGATTTTGTCTGTAAGATTCAGAAAGAATCACATCTCTTACTACAGTTTCACCAAGACCATTTACTTGACGACCATAACATTCTACTCCAACACAAAGAGTTTCAAATTCACATGGAGCTCCTGTATAATCTACTTCAGAAGCATACACTCTTACAGGTTCAATTTCATAGAAGTCAGAAACTTGGAATGTACAGTTGCCAAATCTTGTTTCATAGTAAGCACCATTAAGTACAAGACCTCCACATTCTCCTTCAAAAGGACCTGCTGGAGAAACATAGTTATCCCAAGTACCAACCCCGCCTAAAGCAAGTACTACTGCAGCAGGTGTTCCTGGAGGATACCAAGCAGCCAAAGCGCTATCAATAACTACAGGATAAACAAAAGGGTTTATCAAAGGTGAATTCAAAATTTGATTAGCCCACTGAATATAAACTAATACTGGATCAGTTGCTATAGGTGCAATTGCATCATCTGGACAACATCCGGTATAAGCTTCAAGAGTAAGATATGCATTGTGATTTAGCAATCTCATTGCAGGAGAACCTTTGATATCTAAACGTAGATAGTATGTTTCACCACATAAAAATGACTTACAACAGTTACCTGCTGTTTCACCTGGGTTAGAGCTATTTGGAGGATTAACATCTGTCCAAGGAGTTAAACCAACATGTGTTACATAACGCTGAGCTGGATTAGCAGGAGCATAATATAACTTGTTTACATACTTAGCTTTGATTGTTTTAGATTTGTTAGACTCTAAATAACCACCAGCAAAAGGACCAATTTTGTCATTTTGCATTAATGATCCAGAAGCTAAAATCATTTCACAACAATCAGTTAAAGGAGCTGTTGTATTTCTAACTCGAAAAGTGTTAGGGTTAATAAAAGTAATTTCACCTGCAGCCAATGTATTTGCAACTGAAGTACCTAATTGAACATTGTTCAATGTTGAAATGCCATTTGTAGCTACAAAGACTTTTCTAAAAGCATGATTAAAATGAGACATATTTTTTTGTTTTAGTTAATAAATATAATATAATATAGTGAAAGTTTTTTTGATATCCAAATTATTTTAGAAAAAGTAATTTATATTTAGTAGAATTAATAGCATCTTTTACAAGATCTAAGTTATTTACTATTTCTGAATAAGGCATCATACCTTGAAGTTTATTTATTATAGCATATAAATCTCTTAAGTAAGAAATTCCATCAGAAACATCTTCAAGAGTTCTGGGTGCTAAATCTTTACACGTAAGAATTTTTTCTGATACTCCTTGATAGCCTTCCATAAGAGTATCTACAAAGTCAGGAATTTGATCATAAAGCTCATTAAGTGCTTTATGTGCGGCATAAGATCCAGGACCTGTTACTTTAAGATGCAGTTTATGAAAACTATTTCTAGCATTCATTAGTTCTACAGCACATGCTGCTACCATATTATCTAGAGAACTTCCCCCTACCCCAGTGTCTTTAACAGGTTCTGGTTTAACAGGTTCTGGTTTAGTAGGTTCTGGTGCAGGAGTTTGAGGTCTAGTAATTGTTTTAACTGGCTCAGGATTTCTTTTTAAAAGTCTTGACGGTGTTTGCATCTTTTAGTTATTTCTTTCTGCAGTTTCTGTACCTCTAGAGAATTGGTTTATTGATTCAATATCTCCAGCTAAAATACTTACTGCTTCATCAATTATTAATTCTATAATATCATCTTTAAACTCAGATTCTATGTTAGTTGTAGAAGCTATATTAGTATAAGGATCTACACAACCTTCTATTTGAATTCTAACAGGTTGTCTGTAATAAGTAAGCTCTGCTTGTTCAATATCAAAGTCTTCATTTGTATAAATATTTACCTTACCACCTTTTAAAGTTGCTAAAGTTTCTCCCCATTCAAAGCTTGGTTGCTTAGCTTTATCTCTTAAAAGTTCTCGTAGATTACCTTCTTCTGCAAGATATACCATCATCGTCCTATTACCACAACAATCTTTCTTTGCAGAGACATCCACTCTCTTCCATTGAAGATAATCTGCAGGAATATCTCCATCATAATAATATTGTTTATTAGCAATGTTTAATTCTAAAGTTTCTAAGAGAACTTGTAAGTCATCTTTTCTTCTTGTTGAACCTTCATCTCCCTCTCGAGTAAGATTTACACCATGAAGTTGTCTTCTAGCCCATTCTACCTGAGCTTTATTAAAAGCCTCAACAATATTCCAGCAAGTTATATTATCATAATCTTGACTATCAAGCTTGTTAAGCCTTTGTTTAATCTTTATGGTTATAGTAGTATTAAGCATTATCTTTTAATATTTTTCCACATTGCGGCTGCAGCAATTCTTTTTCCTTTTTCACCACCCCCTGCTTCTTTAGCTACTTCGTCAAAGTTTTTACCTTTTTTACCAATATCTTTACCTGCTCTGGCTTTCTTAGTAACGGATGACTTTTGCTTTTTAGTCAGGCCGGCAGAAGGTTTTTTCTTAGTTGCCATAGTTATTTCTTCTTAGCTGTTTTTCTTTTAGTTGCTCCAGCAATTCTATCAGCAGCTGTAGGTTTTGGATTTTTATCAATTCCTGCTATTACTGAAAGCATACCAAAAGGATTGCTTTTTTTGGCACCACCTTTTTTCATAGTGATTGGGCTGGTAGTTGCATTGTAACCAGGCATTGTTTTGGTCATATTAGGTTGACCACCTTTTGACATTTTTTTCATAGAGCCTCCGCATTTAGCACACATTACTTTTTTCATAATAAATATATTTTAACAATTCCATTTTCTTAAATACTCTTTTGCTTCAGAAGACTCTTTATTATAATATAGTAAATAAATCCGTGCAAACTCTAATAAAAAAGGATCATCTTTAAAATGACCTAATCCCATATTACAATTATTGCAAAGCATTCCCCTTACTATATTTGTAGTATGACAGTGATCAACTACAAGGTTTTCTTCAGATCCACATATAATACAACCTTCAGTTTTGATTAATTCTTTTAATTCTTCATCACTAATCATTGATCTATATTGACCTCTTCTTATTTCACTTCTATAAGAAGCTCTACATGTTTTACACCAACTGTCAAAACCATCTAAGGTTCTTTTATGTGCTGTAAAATATTCATTTGTTCTTGGTTTTTCTATGTTACATTTCTTACATGTTTTGTTTTCTGAAAAACCTTTTTCTAATTGTATTTTATTGTTATAATCTTTTGAACAAGTTATAGTACAAAAAACAGTATTATTCTTTTTTAATGTTCTTTCAATATCTGATTTACCTCTTATAAAAGAATTATCACAATGTGTACAATTATATTCTATCTTCTTTGATGGCATATCAACAATTCCATTTTTTCCTTGCTAATCTTAATCTACTATTTGGATCTTTAGCAGCTTTTGGAAAATTAGCCATTTGCCCTGCAGATCTACTACAAAAAGACTTTCTTCTTTTAGCATCTTTGCTATCAGGATCAAGCTGCGATGGTTTTTTGGTAACAGCAGTTTGTAACTTACTACCTGGATTAGCTGCTCTATAGCTAGCTACTCCTTTTGCATTAAGACCTCCTTTAGGATCTTTACCCTCTTTACGAGTCCATGCAGCTGTTTTCTTTTTTGCCATGACTATTTCATTTTACCATTAGCAAGATTATTAAACATCTTAGCTTGTTCCATTGCCATCTTTTTTACATCCGACATAAGCTTGGAATCATTTTGAATTTCTGCTGCTCTCTTTAATGTAGACATAGCAGATTCAATTTCCCACTTTCTCATCTCAGCTTTATTAGTACCAAGACCAATTGAAATACTTGCTGTATTTGATTTTTTAGCTGGTGCTTTTTTAGCAGTTGTTTTTCTTATTGCCATAACTATACTTTTTTAACTCTTCTCCCCATACCTACTCTAGACTTCTCAGCTTTCTTAGCAGCTAGTTTAGAAGGAGAAATTTCACTTTTAGTTTTAGGTGTTTTACTTGAAACTCTTTTGGTAGGCCGGCAGTATTCATTTTTACCACCGGCCCCACAAGCTTTTCCAGATTTTGTATCTTGCCATTTTTCTGCTTGCCATCTTTTAAGCTCAGTACCCTTCTCAGTCTTTCTTACTTGACCTTTACCTTTACGGCATTTAGCAATAGCTTGAGAAGCTCTTGCTGAAGGAAATACATCGTACCTTGCCTTTACACTATGATAGCAAGAATCTTTAGGCATTACATTTTCTTTTTAACTGATCCACCTTTTTTCATTTTTTCAGTTGCTTTGATTACACGGTTTTCAGTTCTAGCAGCTCTTTTTAAAAGTCTATCTGCTTTTCTTTCTCTACCTTCATCAACAGCCTTGTTCCCTTTATAAACAAGTTTGTTTTCTTTTTTTTCTAATCGGGCAACTTTACCTTTAGGACTTCTCATCTTAATGATTATTTAGATTTCATTTTTCCACCTTTTTTCATCATACCTGGTTTTACAGCCATTCCGTATGCAGCTTTAGGTGTAAGAGGTTTTTTAGACATTGTTGCCATAGAACCTTTTTTAGTAGTAATGCTTTTACCTACACCTGTAGTACCGTTTTTTTGCATAAATTTTTTTGGACGAGAATCTGGATTAAGTTGATAAGGAGGTCTTGACTGTTCTTTCATAGAGTTTTTAAACTTTTTTGAAGCTTCAGAAACAGCTCCTTTATTAGATTTTCTAATAGCTCCATTATTAGATTTCATGGGAGGTTGAGTACCCATCAATGGTTCACCACCAGCTTGATACTTTTTAACAGTTTTCATTTTTATATTAATTTAAGATTGCCAAACTTTTTCTACAGCAGAGTTCAGATCATTTAAAATATCTTCATGTAAAGGGTTTTTTAAATACTCAACTACATCAGATACATTTCGACCAAGCAGTGTGACTGTCTTAGCATGATAAATATATCCATCTGCCTTATTAATAATATACTTAAAAAAACTGGAATCTCTAACAATTGATTTAATTTTTAAAGTTTCCATGTCAAGATTAGCGGCATCTATAAATGATTTAGCTGATCTTTCTTTGTTTGGTTCGGAACCTTCTCCATTAATGTGTCTATCCATATTTTCATATATCACATCCAACGGAGTTGCTTTTCTATATTGGGCACTATTACCATCTACAATTTTTGCAATGTAAAATAGTTTAGTGCTGTTCTTATCATATAATTTCTGAAGTTCAGCAAGAGCTTTGTTACGCATCTTCTTGTATTCAGTTCTAATCATTGAAGTTTCTTCTTCTTTATCTAGATAGAATTTAGGTGGTACAGGTCTTGATCTAGCATCTTCATAGCTTTTTGCTACAATTGAAAATCCTCCTGCTTCAATAGCTAAATACTTAATTCTATCAAAAGGTTGAGTAAGATCTAAGAATACCGGTTCATTACCACACTTAATCTCAATCTTATTCCAAAACTCTGAATTATCAGGTTTTAACATTTTTACCTGGTTCCAAAAATCTTTATCTTCAGGATCTAATACATTTGCTGCTAGTTCTTTTTCTAATTCTGAAACTGTTTCTCTAATTTGTCTTACTCTAGCTTCTCTTTCTTCTGTAGGAAGAAGCTTGATTTCTGGAGCAAATTCATTAAGGCCTGTTAAATATCTCATTACACCATTAGCTTCAAGACATGCTAATTGTTCATGATGTTTAACACCGTCATATAAAGCTAGACCATATTCTTCAAGACCCATGTTACCTGAATTAGTATCTATAAAAGGTCTAATTGCTAACTTAGTTTTTTTTCTGCTGGTAGTTTCTACCATTGTAAATTTTGTTTCCATGTTGGTTTTTTATTTGTTGGTTATTAAATACAAAGTTAAAAAAAGGGAGGAGTTTCCCCCTCCCTTGTAATTATAAATTTAGAATGAACCTCCTGTAACAGGATTACGCATAACAATTTTTAATACTTTAGTTGGGTCTTTTACCCATACTGCAGGCATTGTTTGTGTCATCATTACACGGTAACCGTTGAACTGACCAGAAGACTGGAAGCCTTGGCTACGTCCCATGTAGTCCATAGTACCATTTTGATACCACCACTTCAATTGATTATCCCAAGACAACTTCAATAAGAAAATATTGTCATTAGTATTATCAGTGATATCAAAAATAATGAATGAATAAGAAGACAATGGGAAACCATCAATGATTGGGTTTTCAATGTCATTAGTATGAATATTATCAAATGCTGGGTTAAGAACAAACTTAACATTAGCAAGGAATGGAATTACATATGAAGTATAAGCAAAACCAAAGTTCAAGTCCATACCTTTACCAGTGATTGCTCCGATATCAGCAGCCTGAATAACAAGACCTGATGCTACAGCTTCACGCTTAATGGCTTCATTAACCATTCTCATACCCCCCATACCAGTTTGAACTATTAGAGAACGTTTTGGATCCGGCCCTTGGAATTCAACCTTACCATTGAAGAAGTTATAGATTTCTCCACGGAACAAGTCAAGAGTAAAGTTATTTTTGTTGTATACTCTCTTGAAAGAGTTATCCAACTGCTTCCAAAGACCTACAGACAATCTAATATCATCTGGACCATCTTGACGAACTCTACCACCTTGTCCCCACATCAAGTAAGTCTCGATGTCAGTTGCAATTTTAGAAAGGTGTGCAGCTTCCATAGAAGTCAAGAAAGTTCTAGAAAGATCACCATTATCAAAAGCTTTTTTCACTTTATCTTTACCCATAATCTTGATCATATCTTCAAGATTAGAGATTGATGGATCTTGGATAGACTTATCAAAAGTTCTCCAGATTTCAGTTACAGGAATAGTACCGTCTGCATTCATACCACCTTTGATCATCAAGTCAGCACGAGAAGATACTGAATAGTGAACGTGAGCTTCTGCTCCTCCTACAAAGTTGTAGAATTCACGGAATGAAGTTCTAGTAGTAATATCAGAGAATCTTTCTCCATATTCACCACGAGCAGAACCTTTACGGAAAAACTTAGTTCCGTTTGCAAGATACTTGTGATCTAAAAATTTAAAATTGTCATTGTTTACCAATTGTACTGTGTAAACAAAACCATCACCAAGTGGAAGAATATCTTCATCAGTAATGTACATCTCAACTCCGTTATATTTGTCATAAGTGATGATATCACCATGTCCAAATTCACGTCTGTTAAGTTTAATTTTAAAGGTAGAACCATCTGTACCAAGGATTTTAACAGGATCCTCAATGTCTTCAATAATGTAAGGAAGATCAATTGCTACAGGTGTTTGCCATCTGTATTCACCTCTGTGGTTGTCCACATTGATCACATTCTTCCCACCAAAACTTGACATTTGGTAAAGAGGCATTTCTACTTTCTGTGCCATAGCCCAAAGGTCTACAGGACCTAAGTCCATTGGCTCAGCATCTTTAAGCATATTCACCAGGTGGTATGAATCCACATGGGAACTTGCATTGTAAGCGGTATCTCTGAGGAATATACCATTGTTTAAAACTGGAGTTGCCATTTGTTATATAAATTTAAATTGTTACTAATTAAAAACGTTTAAACATATTGTTTGAACGTGATATTGTTTTACCAGGTTTTGAAACTCCTCTCTGTTGAGGTTCGTTATCTACACCTGTTGAAGAAGGATTTTTTCTTGCTTCTTCTGTTTTAAGTTGCCTTACTGTTTTTTCTACAGCTTGTTTACTACCTTGATCTTTTACTTTGCTTCTATAGCCGTCAGGATCTGAAAGTAACCATAGAGCTTCTGCAATCAAATCATGTCTAGGTTCTACAAACTGATATTTCTCTAACAAGTGTCCTAGCAAGTTTGTATTTCTTCCCGAAATAGATGGATAATTAGGTTGAACTAATCCTGAATAAAGTTGACTTTGTGTTTTTCTATCTAACTTAATTCCACCTACCTCACCTGTTACAAGAGTATTATAAACATTATCTTGATAAGCTTTAGCTTGTTCTGCTTGTTGTTGCTTTTTATATTCTTGCTCTGCGAGTTGTCTAGCAACAATATCTTCTTGCATTCTATCAAGTTTAGGTTTAAACTGATTTGCTTTTTGAGATAGTCTTCCAAGCTCTGACCAATCTTGAATTTCTGCTTCAATTTCTTCAGGTGTACCAAACTGAGTAGCATAGAGATATTGTCTTGCAATTGCGGCTTGGTCATACTCATTAGAGGGATCTAACTGTCTGATTTCTTCTACATGTGCTAATGTTCTGAAAAGACCTTTTAAGTCTTGGCCTCCGTCAGCTACATATTTTGCTGCATATTGAAGTTCTGGAGGAAGAGATTGAAAAAACTCTTTGGGTGTGTTCTCTCTTATTTTAGCCTCTCTCTCTTGAAAGTTGGCTTCAAATAATTCTCTAAAGTCTTTAGTAGTATATTCTTCTAATGATTTATCATCATCAAAAGGAATTAAACTACCTTCCTCAATCATTTTGGTAGCTAGATCATAAAGTCCGGATTTATCAAGTTTAGGTCTGCCTTTATTACCAGCATCCTCTTCTTGACTAATCAAACTATCTAGTTCAGCAATAGTCTCTTCAACTTCTACTTGTTTTTCTTCATCAACTCTTTTTTCATCAGCAGTTTTTGAAGAAGGATTGTCAAAGAACGTCATATCTGTTTTTTCAGCCGTAAAAACAGATTTTTTTTCTGGCTCTTCTTGGTTATCAGGAAGCATTACATTTTCTGCACCTGGTGTTCCAAAAATAGCATCTATATCAATATCAACTTGGCCTACCGTTGTAGTCTCTTGAACCAGATCATCTGGTTTATTTTCATATTTCATACTGTTGGTTTTTTATGTTATACTTTAATATACAAAATAAACTTGGAAAATTTAAAATTTAATAAAACTTTTTTGCACTATATAGCTAAAGTTATTTTTTATCTTTTGTCGGTTTTTGAAAATCATATTTATTCTTGTTTGTCTTAGCAATCTGTAACTGCATATCTGCTATCTCTTTTTGAGTTGCCAACTTCTGTTGCTCAATGTTCATCTTCTGAGAATGCTTTACCATATCATCACTTTGCTTTTCTCTTTGAATAGATGTCTGTTCTTGATATTGTTCGGTTTCTCTAATTTCTTTCATAGCATCTTTAAAGTCAGATTGTTGATTTTGATTTATGTCAACGGTTGACCCATAACCGGCCGCTCTGATCTCAGCAACTGTAATATCTTTCTGAATAATCTTATCATCTCTTTCAGCAGCAGCTTGGATCTCCATTTGTTTCTGTTTTTCAGCAGCTTGGATTTGCTCTTGTTGCATTTTTTGCTGCATTTCCATTTCTTGTTGTTTCTGCTGTTGTTGTTTTTGTTCAGAAAGTTTAAGAACATTGTTTACATCAGCAATAGAATCAGATTGAATGATTTTACCTAAATCATATATAGAAGCTCCTGTAGTATTATTATTAATAGCAAACTGTTTAAGTTGTTCTAATACAGCTCTGTTATTTGCAGTAGTTGTACAGAAAATATTAAGATCTTTCATTAAAAGATCAGTGCCGTTAATTTGAAACATTACCTTTTCATCAGCTTCTGTTAAATAAGTAAGTCTTGCAGAAGGCTTTGTAGAATGATAATATTGTGCAAGATCAGTACGCATCTGATGCACTCTAGGCATTAAATAATCACAATGCTGAATAAAGTACACTTCTGTTTGTGCATATGATGCGGCTGCTGCTTGTTCTACACCTGTTGCTGTCATTTGAGATAACTGCTGACCCATTCTTTGTGGGTTAACACCAATTACTTCATAAGCTTGTTGTTTAAAATGATTAGCCAGTTGAACTCTGGACATTAATCTTTCTGTCTGAGATAAATCTAGCTTTTGAAAATGAGCAAAATTTAATGCATTCTCTGTGTTTGTGATAGAAGTATCTAAAGGAAGCATTTGAAAGTTTTTCATTGCCACATAAGCTTTGGCTAAATTTCCTTTACCCCAATCCTCATTCATAGAATGACGAGGTAAACTGTTTTGATCCAACATTATAATGGTGCCTAATTCATCTACAAGTATGTCAGCAATTTGATTGTTTACAATATTAAAACCAATCTGGTATGGCTTCATTAAATCAATAAGAGCTGTAGATCTTGTATTTCTATCTGAAAAAATACTTCCTTCAACAGGAAGCTTGCATCCATACAAAGAACTGTCTCCCTTAAATTGAAATCTTAAAGTTCCAATTTTATGTTTATCTATACCTATGTAAACAGGTGTAAATCCCCCAGGATTATTCATTCCCCAAAACGATGGAATATTAGGTCCTATTTTTACACCTCCCCATACTTCATTAATCCAAATCCAATCTATATGCTCACCAAATAATAAATTGTCTTTTGTTTTGTTTTTAAAGAGACGGTTGTCATATAAAGGTTTATCAGTTATAGTGTAATCTTCACTTACTATCTCTGTAAAGACTTCCCCTATTTCTGAAATTTTAGTTAAATGACCAACCTTTTTCTGAGATTTCCAATAAGCAGTAGTTACTCTAAGGAGATAAGCAGTTCCTTCATCATAGTAGTCTTCTCCTTCAGAAAGTATCTGAGTTATAACATCTGAACCATCTGTAACATTTCCTGCCATAAAAGACGTATATTGTCTATATGCTAAAGAAGGCATCTGAGTATTCCACTCATGAGATTTAGTAGCATCATACAAACTACCATCATTTTGTAATCCTCCAATATTATATGCCGCAGATCTGATAGGATAAACAGATTCTAAAGAAGCTAATTGTTCTTCAGTCATTAAATAACCATACTTGTCAATAACATCAGATGGTGTAAGCATATCTGTTTTACCTACCCAATTGGCCTGAGATATGTATCTTGAATCAGGAGATTTATGATAAAATGTAAGCACCGGATTCCATAATTCTACATCATAATCATCCTCCATCATTCTGAAATGCCAAAACTCTCTATCTGTAATAAGCATATCTCGAAAAGCTCTTTCTTCTAACTCTTCTATTCTAAATCTTTCAGTATCTACTTTATGTTGATGAGTAGCCCATTGTTCTACCATAGATCTATAATCTTTTTGAAAGAATTTTTCAATCTCAGGTAAAGACTTTATATTATTTGGAGACAGTTGTTGTTGAGCTTCTTCTGATTCAGGATCCAATCCTTGCTCTAACATAGCTGCTATAATTTTAGTTTGAGCATCTGCCATTAGAGTATCCTCTATCATTGTTCTTTTTTGCTCAAGCATTTCATTGTATGAATATTCATCAACAGCTCTATATGTTAATTTAGTAGATCTCTTAGCAAACTCAGCTACTAAAACATTAATCACATTAGGAATAATAGGATAAAACCTAAGCTCTAGTGCAGAGTCATCTTCTTTAGTGAGCAATTCAACAATATCTCTATACTCATTATCTTCTTCAACAATATAATCACTTCTATCAATAATACCTTTAGCCAGCTTATAGTTTTTCATCAATCTCCGAGCATTTCTACGAAGCTGTCTTAGACCATTCCATTCTAACCAATCAAGGTTCCATGCTGCCCATTGTTCATCTTTTTCACTCTTACTAAGAAACTGCAAAGGCTGTGTAATACTACCTAGTCGGTTATGCTCTGCTTTAGCTCCCTTTTTTAACTGCATTGCGTTATATACTTGCATAGCTTCTATTTAATATTTTTAAATGCCGATCTTCTAATACCTTGAGAATTTTTCCCCATATTACGAAACGGACTCTTATTTAATTTAAACAAATTATCTGACTTTTGCAAGTTTTTAACTGTATCGTCAGTAATATACCTTTTTAAAAAACCTCTGTTAGATTCTTGTATTTTCATGAATGCTACTAAAGCTGCAAAAGAAACAAGTCTATCCACGTTTAAACCGGGAGTGTATTCTTGCATTTCTTTAATCAACATAGGATCAGGAATTCTTTCTATTCCATATTTAGTTTTTACAATAGTACCATCGGGTTTTGTTTCAATATCTAATTCTTCTTTAGTAAACTCAATAGCATAACTTAACATATGAGATTTAAATAATATACCCGTGTTTTTCCAACCATATTCTTGATATACATTATTGTTAGCACTAAGATCTTTTAAAAATAGAATCTGATTTTTAGGAACTAAATATTTTTGTTTTCTTCTTGATATCATGTACTGAATAAAATGAGAAATATTATTTTCTACAAGTGTCCATGCATTGTACCATTCAATAATTAGCTCTAGCATTTGATGAGTTCTATTTATGTCATCAAATCTTCCACACCATGCAGCTACTATGGTACCTTGTTCTATATAGGTATCTGTTTCACCGCTAGACTCTTTAGTAATTTGTACAGGAGCTTTCATTATATAAATAGAACATAATGATTCAGAAGTAGTTGTCTTTCCTTCTCCAACAGGGTCAATAGATGCATAATACATTTGAAACTGTGGATTAGGAACAGGTCTTTCCCAAACTACAAGACAGCCTGTCTTATCTTCAGTTTTTTTACTTATCGGGAATTGGCTTATTGGTCTTTTGTTACTTGTTTTTACAACAGGTTTTCCGGTCTCATCTGTAGAAATATCTAGATATTCACAAGGATATTCTTTTTCTTCAATTCTTCTTTGTTGTGCAGCAAGGAGATGTGTTGGGAATACAGAAACACTTCTGTTTGCAAAAGCCTCATGTATATTTCTGGGGTGCTGGGAAATTCTTAATTGATACTCTTCTGGAGCCAACTCATCTTTCCATTGTTTAAATTGGTCATTTAATGCTTCTAATGCTTTTTCTACAAGTGAGTTACCATAGTTATCAATGTACGGAGGCATTGACCATTGTTCGGGAATAAATAAACCTGACAGACCTGTTGTACCTTTGCCATCTATAAGATCTGTTTCTACTGCATAAATATCTTTAGCTGTTGGATTCAGAATCATATCCTTTAACGGAAGACACTGTCCTAAATCTCCCACAGAACCTGCAGCTATAAACATACCTGTAGTAATCATTCCTGATCTCATGGCCGGCCGCATATATTCATATGTTTGATCCATTTTTGGAGCAATACCTGCTTCCTCATGAAAGAAGTATTTTACAGGACCCCCTACACCATTTGTAGGATCTTTTTCAAATGACATTCCTTGTATGGTACCTTTTAAACCTACTTCATTTTTTCTGTCTCCTTTTCTTACCTCAATCTTTTGTTGCCACATCATAACCTTGTCAGGATTCATTGGCCGGTACCATGCAGTATGCTCATTTAAGAATGCAGCATATTCTTCTAAGAATTTCCAAGATCCTTTTTCATTAATGTAATCTTTAAGGCTGGCACCAATTTTTAAAGTAACCCCTGGTTCAAACCATTGTTGATTTAAAAGCTTACCCATATGATAGTATGAAGAAGCTATCTGACGTTTTTTAAGAATGGCAACATGCTTGTAAGAAAGCTCAGCTAATAGTTCATAAAGAGCCATATGATACTGAGCATCTCGGATTTTAGCAAAGTCAAACTTCTGTTGTTCTTTATCAAAGATTGGTAAGAAGTTTAACCACATGTAGTACTCTCTTGCTACAAACCAAGTTAAATCTTTGTCCTTAACAATTATTCCTTTTCGGCATTTATCTTTCTGATCATCCCAATAAGCTATGAAATCCTTTGATTTTAAAGGATGCGCACAGTATATCCCATCTTTTTTGAACCGCATTGATTCAGATATGAATACTTCATTGGTAGTGTCATTGAAACAATATTTTCCAGGTTCTTTAAACACATTATTGAGAATAAAGTGCTTGAAGTCTTCTCTGGATTCAAAACTTGTAGTTGACCAGTTTCCATTTTCATAAGTTGGTATGTCTTTATAAAATTCACTCATTACATGTCATATGCTAATCCTTGACCACCTCTTACTTTACTTGATTGTTCTTCCTGAAGATCTTTATAAGCTCCTTTAAAAGATTGTCTTATTCCTTCATAATTCTTAGCAGCTGCAATAAGAGAATTGAAATTACCATCTCGACCATGGGTTATTGGTGTAATTTCCATATATCTACCTAATCTATCCAACATAGTTGCAATACCTTTATATGCTCTTGAGGTTGGTGTTTCATACATCTTTTGACAAAAAGACAAAGCTCTAAAGATTGTGTCATCCTCTGTAGAAAATTCTCCCTTAACTTCTTTTAGTATTAAATGTTCTTTATCTTGCTCCGGGGTAAAGAAAAAAGGATTCATATCCGGATTAGGGCAGCACATATAAAATAAATACAAGTAAATCTTTAAGTAGTCATCAGGATATTCATCCATAACATCTTTTAAAGCTTTCAGTGTATAACAGTGCTCTGTAGGAATAACTTTTCCATTTTGAACATCAAACAATCTTGCAAACATTTTATTTCTTTTTTATAAAGTTAGGGTTTTCTTTAACATGATTTATTACCGCAATAACTTCATCATATAAATAAGGCACTCGTACTGGCAAAACATCTTTTACTATAGGGTTACCATCCTCATCTTTTTTTGCAATAGGATATCCCCATTTATCAACGCCTTCTGTTTCAAAAGTAATATGATGAATAACTATATTTCCAGGAAGCATTTTAGGATTGTGCTTTAATATAATATACATATAAATACTCAATTGTAAAGCATAGTGATTAAAATGACAATCATCCAAATTAGAAACTGGATGGAGCATCTTCTCTGAGATACCCTCCCAGTTCTTGAATGACTCCATCTTAATTTCTTTATTTGTTTTGTAATCAATAATATTAACTCTTCCGTTTACTACTTCAACTAAATCTGATTGACCGCAAATACCCGCAGATTTTAAATAAACCATGTGCTCTGGATAAACCCCTGGTTCAAGTTTTTGAGAAGGAGCATGCTTAATACCTTCTTTCAATGGTAAAGGTTTAAATACAGGTACAGTTGCACCTTCTCTTTCTATTGAAGCTAATGAACATATATCATCCTCTCTTTGGTTATGATACCAAGTTCCTAGATCTGTAGCTCTCTTAGCTTCATTAACCCATATTTCCTGAATTAGTTTAGGATCTATACCATACCATTTAGATTTAGAATTTTTACTTACCTTTTCTGAAGTTTTTTTAGCATCAAATGGTTTCTTTAAAGAGGATACCACAGTAGTTACACTATACCAAACAATATCTTGTTCAGCATCTAAACTATTGTAACTGTGATCAATTGCATTAAATATTATACTCATAAGTTATTTATTTTATCTTCTTCCTCTTCTGACATTACAGCACTCCATTTACCTAAAGGACATTCTGTAGATAAGGATCTAGTTTTAAACGCAAGTGAACATCCACACTCATCACAGCAAGGAGCTGTTTTTGGAACTGCACATTTGGTACCTTTACTAGGACATACCTCACATACATTCATTCTTACTCTGGATATAGATTCTACATATTCATCTCTTATTACAGCATTTGTAATACCCTCTAAGATTTGATTTCTATTATTCCATATCTTTTTGAGACTGTTTTTCATACTTGTCTTTTTTAAATTCTTGTTTTTTAAATTCTTTTTCAATCAACTTCAAGTTAAGCTTTTCTAAAGCTTCTACTTTTTCCTCAAGCATTTTTTTATTGTAATATGCTTTGAATGTAGAAGTATCATGGGAACTTAATGCTTTTGTATATCGATCAATAGATTTTCTTACTAAACCAGGCTTAGCAACAAATTGACCTAACCCTTCTACATTAATCCGAGGATGTGACAAATTTGTAATTTCAGTTCTTAAGCTTTTATAAAATGACTGTATTAAATCTTCTACCAACTCAGCAGGGATATCAAATTCTTCTGCTAATTCTTTGTAAAGCTCATTAGATTTTTTAGGAATCACTTAGCAAAAAATTTGTAATCTAAAAGTATACTACCCTCGGATTGAATTTTTAAATCAGGATTTATCATAATTACTTTTTTATTTTTGGAATCCTTAATTATTAAAGATTGCTTCTCACATTTATTAATACAATTTCTTACTGTTTGTTCAGACTTAAAAATCATATGTTCATCCGAAGCTTCAAAACAAAAACTAGATAATTCAATAGGTCCTATTATAGTAAGCAAGGTCAAGCACTCAAAATCTGAATCACTTAATGCTATATTATTAATATAACAATGAGTCAGAATTTGATATTTAATAATCCCATTCTTAGACATGATTACTTTTTTCTGTACTTGATTTACCGCTGACATATTATTGTTTTTTTAGCTTTCTTGCATTGTTTGGTTTAACATCTTCTCCGTCTTCTTCTTCCTCTTCCATTTCAGAATTTTCCTTTTGTTGCTGCATCATCATAGCAAATTGAATTTGAAGACCGGTTCTTTTAAATCTTACTTCATCAAGCTTAAACAACATTTCTTCATACTCAAATTGAGCCTTAAGATAAGGCATTGATTCTTGATAGAACTCTAGCATTTCTTTTTTTCTTTCCAATAATTCTTCTTCTGTAATTGGATTTTCTTTTTGATTTTCCATTTTTATATATTTAAAGTTTATGCAAATATATAATAAAAGTTTAAACTGAAAATATTTAAATTAAAAAAGGCTCCCTTTTGGAAGCCTTGCACATAGTTAGTTTAAGAATCTACTTTTACTATCTATTCTTAATTGTAAAATTTAGTATACTGAGTGAATAAAAATTTCTAGACACGTCTATATCTATACTTACTATATCAATGTAAGAAAGTCTAACTCTTATCATGAGTTTATCCCATTGTTTTCTGGAAGTTTTCCAATTATTTCTAAATTTCATACAATGTCGTTTGATTCAATTAATGTATATGTAAAGTTGTTTCCATGTACAGCTTTTGCTCTACGGCAGATTGCCATAAACTCTTCAAAGTCTGCAGATTTTTTAAATACCTGACATCCTTCAGACCAGTTCTCTACAAATGTTGAATCTGCTCCAGCTTTGTGAATGTTAATTCCAAACAATCCTTCTTGTATTGACTTCTCATCATATACCATATCTTTGTTTGGATCACGGAAAACTTTAACTGGTTTGTTTTGTCCTAGTGCTTCATACTTACCTGCATGAAGTCTCATGATGTGAGAGTTGATATACTGACCCTCAACTAATCTAGCTACACCTGCTTTATTTCCGTACTGCATAACACCTTTCGTTCCTGGATCTGTGGTTGCTGGCCAACTATGAAAATGCTCTACACCATCAACTGTATAAGTTAAAGTCAAATAATCATCAAATAAGTTAGTTACTTTTTGACCTGTAGAAGAGTTACGTACTCCTATAATATTAAGCATTAAGTCTTTACCTTCAAACCACTTGTAACCTTTGGATGCTACTGCAGTTTTTACTTGAGCTGCAGTATATTTAGTAGCAACTGCTGGTTTAGAAACTACAGGTTTACTATCTACAGTAATACCCATCTTAGCTAATGTAGCAGGTCCTACAACTCCATCTGGAGTAAGACCATGTTTTTTTTGAAACTCAATAACAGCAGCTTCTGTTTTTGGTCCAAAGTTTCCTATTTGTTCTACACCTAATACTGCCTGAATTTTCTTAACAGTATCATTGTTGTCTCCTTTTTTAAGTACCATAACTATTCTATTTATTTTTTAAAGTATAAGTTTGCTTCTGCCTCTCTTCTTCTCACAAGACCTTTTAATGTTTTACCTCCAGCTTTAACCCATTTCATAAATTCTAATCTGATTGATTCGTCTTCTGGATTAGCATTAACCTTTTTCAATAGGGTTGATGACTTTAGATTCCCCGGGCCTAAATTATAAGCAAATGATACTAGAGCATCGAACTGATTCTGATTGATATCATCACGGCAATATGAATCTACATATTGCTCAAAACTGACAAGCATACTTTGTAATAGTTCCGTACCGCGTGCTTCAGTGATTGTAGCATCTGCCATTGTTACTTTTTTACCGCCTGGGTAAAATGTTGCTCCATACCCAATGGTTGGAATACCTGCAGGACATTTGTAAGGAGTTCCTCTAAATCCTTCAAAAGCTTTAATCATATCAATTCCAGCCGTGCCTGTTTTTGTAATTTTCATATCCTTTTATTTTTTTTCTTTACTGCCTTCTTGCGTAGCATACTTGATACCCATGATTGTGCCGACTATTGAAAAGGCATTTGTTAATAATACACTAAACATATTACTCCATGTTGATCCAATGATTTGAGTATCTTGATTTGTTATAATTGCAGCCCAGTATAGTACAGTTGTTATAACCCCTACTCCAACTATAACAGCCAACGCAACTTTGACAATGATTTTAATCAGCTCACTTTGGCTTTTTTTCATCATTACATCTAAGTCATTCAGAGCTGCATCTTTTTCTATCTCAATTGCATTCTTAAGCTTTTGTGAGTTATCAAGTTCTACCTGTAAATTTGTTGTTAAGTCGTCTATTTTCTTCTTATTGTTTACAGCCTCAGTGACATCAGTTGCAATTTTAACTACATCGGTGATGTTTCCTTTACTGTCCATTACAGGATTATAAGATGCTTGCAAGTAAACAGTAGATCCATCTACTTTTCTTCTTTCAAATATTCCATCAAAGAACTTACCCTTTTTCAGACTTTCCCAAAACTTAGCATATTCATCAGATTTAGAATACTCGTAGCTAACAAAAACACTGTGGTGTTTACCAATGACTTTACTTTTTTCATTGGTTTTATAACCCATAGTTTCTAAGAATATAGAATTAACTTCTGTTATAAAACCCTCAATATTAAAACTAATAAGAGCTGTACTTCTGTTAATGGCATCTATTTGTTTCTTACTATTGACAATTGCACTAATGTCAGTAGCAATCTTCATTACTTTGGTGATCTTACCATCCTCATTTAAAATAGGATTATAAGTTGCTTGAAGATTAATAAGACTTCCATCCTTTCTTCTTCTCTCAAATTCTCCAGTATAATACTTACCACTTCTTAGGATATCCCAAAACTTCTCATATTCAAGTGATCTTGAGTAATCATCACATACAAAGATGCTATGATGTTTACCAATGATATCATCATGGTTGCCTTTACCATAACCCATTGCTTCCAAAAAAATGTCATTGACCCCTAGTATAATACCAGCAAGGTCAAAGTAGATAATAGCATTACTTCTATTAATGGCTTCTAGTCTACTTAGTAACTCTTCTTTTGGGAGATTTTTCACTGCAAGTTATTATTTCTTGAACTTTTTAAGCCAAACTTTAGATATCAAATTACCTGCTATTTTCAATAAAGGATTTTGAGCATCAACTGTTACAGTAGTACCTTCTTCAGTTTTAACTACATTAACATCTAATTTTTCACTATCTAGTTTGAATTCTTTTTTTTCTTCAGTTGCATGAACTTCTACATCAACCTTTGGAGTGTCAATTACAACATCAACATTTTTTCCTTCTTTCTTTACTTTAGCAGTGACTTTTTTGGTTTTTACTTCAACCTCAATGTCTTTTACTTTTACTTCTTTCTTAGCCATTTTTATTTAATTTAGGGATTTACAATTTCTTCTTCTTTCTTGTCTTCAACAGTTAACTGTGAAGTTGCTACAATAGTAGCACTTACTGTTGCTAAATAAGTTGCAGTAGTAATTACTGCAGCTGGTAATGTTACTGGTGCAGCAATAATAATTCCTGCTACAGTTCCTGTAATAATAGCCCATCTTTGGACTCTTTTCCAAAACTCAGGTGTTTTAGCCTTCCATCTTTCTTTAAGGGTTTTCTCTTTCATCTTTGATTGATTTTATTGGTTCATCTTTTACATACTGAGCTAGATATCTTAGTAGAGGATTATATTCTGTCCAACCCAGTCTTTTAAAATTTTCTAAATTTGATAAGAAAAGATTTATAATTATATAGTTATAGAATCCATAATGCAGCCATTCATAGATATTAAAGGTAACTCCAAACACTGGTTTAATCGGAATATTTTCAGCTAATGCATGTGATACACCAATCATTAACATATATACAAACAATTTAAACCATCCTTTACCGAAAAGTTCTGAATCAAATTTTAAACCTTCTTTTCTGGAAGCTTTAAGACCTGTATAAAACTCTAATATAAAAAGTAAAAGAATACCTATACCAACAGGCAATACAATACCAAAAACAGAATTAAAATAATAAGCAATTCCTGCAAAAAAAGCACTTATAATTGTTATAGTGCTGGAAGCTTCTGGATGAAATGCACTGTTTATAAAATGTGTTGTATCACTGTATCCTGCAGCAAAAACTAATTTGTTAAGTATTGTTTTCATTAGGTTAATAATATAAGTATTAATGCTTTATTATTGCTGTCGGTTTATTTTGGTTAATCAATTTTAAATTTTTGCATACCTTCAATAACTCTTTCCATAAGATTTGCTTCTCCCTCATAGTTAAGATTTTGAGCAGGAATTTTTTCAAGCAGATAATCAAATCCAAATTTAGCATCATCAGATTGAAATCTGCACATTACAGATATTGCTATATCTAAAACATGTACCTGAATACTATTCTGATCAGGTGTAACATTAGGATCTATTGTGTTAAAACCCAAGGTTGGATCCTCACAAGGGAAAAAATATGTTCCTAGTACTTTCATTAGTTTAAGGTATTAGTTAAAGGGTTATATGTAAATTTACGCATTACAGGTACTATACGCTCACCTGTATTAGCTATTGAAAAATTAGTAGCATTACCAGAAAAATAAGCGAAAACATAATATTGGTTCTGTCTTCTTGTACTTGTCCAAAATTGATCTGCCAATACTGCACCAACTCTATTAAGTGGTGGATAATTAAGTGTCTGTTGAACATCACTTAGTATTGGAAATTGTTGCCAGAATTTTAATGATGCTGCCATCCATCCTGTTGTATATGAACCAAGAGAAAAAGTTAATGCTGCCGTAAATGGGATTCCTAAATTACCAGCCGCACCGGCCGGGTTAAAACTACCAACACCATTTATATTTAACCCCCAAACAGTATTTGTTTGTGGTCTCCAAGTATCCCAATTAATAATAATTTCATCAGGAAAAGCTGCTGCTCTATTAGCTGCAGCTGAACCATCTGCTAGAAAATAATTACCCGCTAAATCCTGATAACCACCATTAACTCCAGTTAACAAATAATCATTCCCAAAAGGATTATTAAAATTTGTTCTAAGAAAAGATGGATTATCTCCCGGTTGAAGCATTGCATCATCATTTAATGCAGCACTATTTACTAGACCAGATTTCATTAAACCACCTGTATCAGGAGAAGATGATGTTAATAACTGTATTAATGTACTCATTTTTAATATGTTTTGTTCAAAATGAATATATCACTATAGATACTGTTTGCCACATTAGCTGCTCCCCACTGAACAGTAATGTCAAGAGTATTAGGTATGGTGGATCAGATTCTGGCTTTATATCTATTCTTGTACTCATTGTTTTATATATTATCTACTTACTTCTTCCCAATCTAATGAAACGTATGCTCCTAAAGTTCCTCCTGTAGCATCAATAGCCATTTCAATAACCAATTCAAGAGGTGTATTTGTAAAAGAATTTCTTTCAAGTTGACTAGCAAATATTGCCTCTTTTAATATATTGATACTTGGAGAACCTTGATTAGATGAATTTACATATCCTTGCGCTAATACTCTACCTCCTGAAACAGACGTTCCTGTAAGGTTATATTCTACAGATGAATCTGTTCCTGCTGAAACCCAAGACCCTCCTGTTGTTATAGCAGATTGCACAATTCTCCATGCATAGTTTTTACCATTACCTAATCCTAATATAGATACCGCTGTAGTTATAATTATAGCATCTAATGCAGTAGTTTTAAGTCTAATTCCTACCATTGGATAATACGTTCCTGCTACAGCAAATGTCCTAGGAGCAGTAATAGATGTTCCAATTACTTGTTGAGCTCCTCTAAGTTCATAACCACCTTCAGATATTGCACTAGAACAAACTTGTTTTAATGTACTTGGACTAGCTGTAACTCCAGTATTAGTTATCTCATATCTTAATGGTAATGAAGCTGTAGTGATATAAGTAGATGTAATAAAATTAGCATGATTAAATCTATGGCATACAATGAAGTTACCATCTATAATAAAACCTACTCTTACAGTTCCTTCTCCTAGCCACTCAATATCCATGAAAAGAATCTGAGCCTTAGTAATATCTAAAGTTATTCCTGATGGACCGTTACCATCCATTGTATCCGCATTCCAAGAAGCTTGATTAACTACTGATTCTGTAACAATACCTGTGACTAAACTTCTTTCAACAAAACTTAATGTATCACCATTTAACTGAACATAAATTCCATTATCAGTACCAAAGTATCCTACTCTTTGTCTTAATCTTTGTTGAGCAGGAGCCATTACAAATGTATTCATTACAAGTAAAGACTTACCTGGTTGATATGACATTACTTTAAATGTTTCTCTCAGTACTTGTGAACCGCTTGTTGTATTCACATTTAGGTTTACTAAGCCTTCATTTGCACTAAAAACTGCTGCTCCTCCACTTGCTGTAGATGTAGCCCATAAACCATTATCTCTGTATCTATGTGAAGAGTCAAATAATGTCAATGGTTGTGCTACTCTTATCCTACCAAATGCATCAGCCAACATTGGATCATTAGCCAATATTGATTGATTAGATATGCTGGAAGTAGATATTATAGTAGCCATGCTTAATCAGCAACAAATATGATTAACAATTCTGTTCCTGTTCCGTCATACGAGAATACACCAAAATAATTATTTAAAGCATCCGCTGAAAAATTTACAATTTCTCCTGGACTAATGACTGTACCTAAAACATCTCCATTAGCTAAACCTACGTTAGCTACTGATACAGAATAAATAGGAGCATAAGTACTTAAGTCCCCTGCAGAAGTTTCTCTTATAAAAAACGGCTTTCTTTCAACACCTGTAGTATTAGTTTCTACAATTTGCAAAGTGCTTTCAGTAGCAAGACCTGTAGTATTAACAAGCAAGTTCTGCAAATCTAGCAAAACCGCTTGTAAACCTTTTAGTACATTATGCTGATAAGGAAAATTATTACCTATATTCCCATCACTTTTTGTATTCCCTATTGACATAGTATTTTAATTTTTAATCTGTTGAATTAAATACAATAAACCCATTACATTTAATTGTCAACTATATATTTTTCAAAAACAGTAATAAATCTTATTATCCTAATTACTTAGACTAATTAAATTAGTTTCTGCTACGCACACGTCTGTAAAATGGTACTACTTCTACTTGAAAATCTCCAGCAGGTGTATCAGGATTATCTACTACAACAAAAGTTCCTGTTGGTATTCCGTTTTCAGCAGCTTTTTGAGCTGAGTCCCATACACCAGTACTCAATAAATTTTGAAGAAGTTTTGTTAATTCAGCTGCTTTAGCTTGTGGTGATGCACTGTATTCACCAGTTAAATATACAGCTGGTGTGATAGTGTTAATTTTATAAGGTGTACTCATGATTTTTTAGTTTAATTATTGAACAATTTTAACTAACAAGTCTCCACCGGAGTTTGTTACATACCAATCACCGGGTTTTAAACCAGCTGCAACAGCCGCTGCATTATTGGCATAAACTTTTTGTTTAGTAGCCGTTCCAGCATCAAACAAAAATTTTTTTACCGATCTGTTTAGATACTGATACATCTGAGTAAGCTTAGATTTGTACTCAGGAAGCGTAGATCTTGCATTATCTACATTTTGATATTCTGGATAAGTTGCCATAGTAAATATTTTAATTACATAATAATATACAAAAAAATACGGAATAAAAAAAATCCTTAGAGATTTTTCTAAGGATTTTTTATAGTTACTTTGGTTAGCTCAGTAGAGAGCCAATGATGACCCCGATGATAACCATACCTATTACTACTATATTGGCCCAGGCTTTACTTACTTTATCTTCATGCCACATGTTTGACAATCTATTAAATGTAGGTTTTCTTAAGTTAGATTGTATATAAAACAATATAACCAATAAAAACACCCAGACTGATAGTATTAACGCTTTCATTATTCTAAACTATTTATTCTTCTTTGTAAATATACTAATGCTTTTTGTAAGTCTTCTTTAATCTTGCTAGAATCTTTCTTTCCAGCGCGAGCTAGATACTTAATTACGTTGCCTAAATAGAAATCTTTATCTAATCCCCAAGCCTCTAAAACATTAAATACCTCATATGTATTATCAGCACCTCCGTAATAAACAGGTCTAGGTAAAGAACCAGGATTTAGTTTTTCAACTCTTTTGGTCCAATCTATTTCCATGGCCGTTGGGCAAGTAGCTTTACGAATACTTGTATCCTTTCTATATACATCTTTAGACATATTTTCATAAGGTGTTACCATACAAATGCAATTGAATTATCTGTAATTAAAATTCTCATTTTTCCGTCAACCTCAATCTTTTCACCGGTTTCCAAAGCATAAGTTTGAACATACACTATGTCACCAACTTTGATATCAGTAACTTCATCTCCAATAGCAAATACTTCTAGCTTCTGCCATTTCTTCATTGCTTCTTGCATGATCATATCCTCATCCTTCATAGAGAGTTCCACAGCTGATTTTTTCAACTCAGGAACAGTTATCATAATTCTTTTACCTCTTAGATTTTTCATATATATGTATTAATTAATTACGCATCATATTTTTTTAAAGAAGTCAATTTACTATCAACCTTCATTAAATTATTTGTATTTACTAATGAAATCTTAATTTTTTCAAGTAGTCCAACTATTGCAAGATTATCATAAGCTTCTTCATTGATTCTTACTTCTAGACCTTCGCTTGTTTCAGCAATAGAAATAATAACATTTTTTTCTGACATATTTTTAATTTTAAGCAAAAATACAAACTTTTTTTGTTTAAAACAAAAACCCCAGATATTTATCTGGGGTCTCTGCAAACAAAACATCAGAAAAGCAAATAAATTAACTTTTTACAAATATATAAATTATTCATTATCATAAAACAT